>Ga0070664_100005164_pt1 | contig 10480 bp, 9 predicted proteins | sample KBSC73metaG_FD_65863 | JGI IMG/M metagenome (GOLD analysis project Ga0070664, IMG submission 65863) | Corn rhizosphere microbial communities from Kellogg Biological Station, Michigan, USA - KBS C7-3 metaG | ecosystem: Host-associated > Plants > Roots > Rhizosphere > Soil ... | reverse complement strand
GGGGGGCGGCGAGCGCACGGCGGTGGCCGCGCCCGGCCCAACCGTGTAGAGGGGGGCCGTGGACGCGAACTTCCTCACCGACCTGGCCGCCCGCACGCAGGAGCTGCGCGAGCAGGGCCTGTACAAGAACGAGCGCATCCTCGTCTCTCCCCAGAACGCGGCGATCCGCGTCGAGGGAGGAGGCGAGGTCCTCAACTTCTGCGCCAACAACTATCTCGGTCTGGCCGACCACCCGCGGGTGGTCGAGGCCGCCCGCGCCTCGCTGGATCGGCACGGCTTCGGCATGGCCTCGGTCCGCTTCATCTGCGGCACTCAGGACCTCCACAAGACGCTGGAGGCCCGGCTGAGCCGCTTCTTCGGCACCGAGGACACCATCCTCTACTCCAGCTGCTTCGACGCCAACGGCGGGCTGTTCGAGACGGTGCTCGGCGAGGAGGACGTGGTCATCACCGACGCGCTGAACCACGCGTCGATCATCGACGGGATCCGCCTGTGCAAGGCGAAGCGGCTCCGTTACGCCAACAACGACATGCGCGAGCTGGAGGCCCACCTTCGAGATTCCTCCGGCGCCCGGTACCGGCTGGTCGCCACCGACGGCGTGTTCTCCATGGACGGGATCATCGCCAACCTCCGCGCCATCTGCGACCTCGCCGACCGCTACAAGGCGCTGGTGATGGTGGACGACTCTCACGCGGTCGGTTTCGTCGGGGCGAAGGGCAAGGGGACCCCGGAGTTCTGCGGGGTGATGGACCGGGTGGACATCCTCACCGGCACGCTGGGGAAGGCACTGGGGGGCGCCTCCGGCGGCTACACCTCCGGCCGGAAGGAGATCGTCGCCTGGCTGCGGCAGCGAAGCCGGCCCTACCTGTTTTCCAACTCGCTGATGCCGGCCATCTGCGGCGCCACCCTGACCGTGCTCGACCTCCTCGAGGGGGGCGACGAGCTTCGCAAGCAGCTCCGGGCGAACGCCGAGCACTTCCGGCGGGAGATGACCAGCCTCGGCTTCAAGCTCGCCGGAGCCGACCATCCCATCATCCCGGTGATGCTCGGGGACGCGAAGCTGGCCTCGACCTTCGCCGACCAGATGCTGGCCGAGGGCGTGTACGTCATCGGCTTCAGCTACCCGGTGGTGCCGCAGGGCCAGGCGCGTATCCGCACCCAGATGTCCGCCGCGCACACCCGCGAGCAGCTCGACCGGGCGATCGCCGCCTTCGCCAAGGTGGGCCGTGCCCTGGGGGTGATCCGGTGAGAGCGCTGGTCAAGGCCAAGGCCGAGCCGGGCATCTGGATGCAGGACGTACCGGTGCCGGAGATCGGACCCAACGACGTGCTGATCAGGGTCCGGAAGGCCAGCATCTGCGGGACCGACATCCACATCTGGAACTGGGACGCCTGGTCGCAGAAGACCATCAAGGTGCCGATGGTCATCGGGCACGAGTTCATGGGGGAGATCGCCAAGCTGGGGACCGAGGTCACCGGCTTCCAGGTGGGCGACCGGGTCAGCGGCGAGGGGCACATCACGTGTGGCCATTGCCGGAACTGCCGCGCCGGGAAGCGCCACCTCTGCCGGAACACCGTGGGCCTGGGCGTGAACCGGCCGGGCGCCTTCGCCGAGTACGTGGCCCTTCCCGCCTTCAACGTCTTCCGGGTCCCGAAGGAGATTCCCGACGACATCGCCTCGTTCTTCGACCCGCTGGGGAATGCGGTGCACACCGCCCTCTCCTTCGACCTGGTGGGCGAGGACGTGCTCATCACCGGCGCAGGCCCCATCGGGTTGATGGCCGCGGCCATCTCCAAGCACGTCGGCGCGCGACACGTGGCGGTGACCGACCTGAACCCCTACCGCCTCGAGCTCGCCCGGAGGCTGGGGGCGACTCGGGCGGTGGACGTGCGCTCCGAGACGCTGGGCGACGTCATGCGGAGCCTGGGGATGACCGAGGGCTTCGACGTGGGAATGGAGATGTCCGGCAACGGCCAGGCCTTCCGGGACATGCTCGGGGTGATGAACCACGGCGGGCGGGTGGCCATCCTGGGCATCCCGCCGAACGAGGTCTCCATCGACTGGAACCACGTCATCTTCAAGGGCCTGGTGCTCAAGGGCGTGTACGGCCGGGAGATGTTCGAGACCTGGTACAAGATGGTGGCCATGCTCCAGAGCGGGCTGGACGTGGCGCCGGTGGTGACCCATCGCTTCCCCGCCGCCCAGTACGCCGAGGCGTTCGAGGCCATGCGCTCCGGGCAGAGCGGCAAGGTCATCCTCGACTGGGCGCGCTGAGGCTCCGCCGGTGGGAGAGCACCCCAGGCTGATCTTCTCCACCGCTGCAGACGCGGTCCTGGCGGAGAAGCTGTGCGCGCTGGGGGTCGGCGTGCCGGGCGACATCGAGCGGGAGACCTTCCCCGACGGCGAGCGGGGACTGCGGCTGGCGAGCGCGGTGGCGGACTCCGACGCCTTCCTCGTGGGCGGCACGGGGAGCGACGCCGACACGCTCGAGCTCTATGACCTCGCCTGTGCGCTGGTCGAGTACGGGGTCCACGCCCTGACCCTGGTGGTGCCCTACTTCGGGTACTCGACGCAGGAGCGCCCCAGCAAGGACGGAGAGAGCGTCACCGCGAAGACCCGGGCCCGGCTGCTCTCCTCCATCCCGCTGCCCGACGGCGGTCTGCGGGTCCTGCTGGTGGACCTCCACACCGCCGGCCTGCCCTTCTACTTCGAGGGCGGGGTGCGGCCGGTGCACGTGACCGCGCGGTCGCTCTTCGCCGAGGCCATCCGGGCGCTCGCCCCGGGCGGGTGCGTGGTGGCGAGCACCGACGCGGGCCGTGCGAAGTACGTGGAGGCCCTGGCCAACGACCTGCACGTGGACGCGAGCTTCGTCTTCAAGCGCCGCGATCCGGCCGGGACGCGGGTGCTCGCGGTGAGCGCCCGGGTCGCCGGCCAGCACGTGATGCTCTACGACGACATGGTTCGCACCGGCAGCTCGCTGCTCTCGGCAGCGGAGGCGTACCGCGAGGCCGGCGCGAGCCGGATCACCGCGCTGGCCACCCACGGGGTGCTCCCCGGGGATGCGGTGGGCCGACTGGAGCGCAGCGGGCTCGTGGATCGGCTGGTCGTGACCGACACCCATCCCCGGGCACGGCAGCTCGCGGGCGGATTCGTGGAGGTGCGCTCGGTGGTGCCCCTCCTGGCGGCGGCCCTCCGGGCGCGGTGACCCGGGCGCTCGTCCGGGGTCCGTCCCCTGGCTGCCGGCCGAGCACTGCCCATCGCACTCCGTGCCACCGGTCGCGCCGACCCCGGGACCCTGCACGAAGGTCAACAGTGCGACGAAGGATCGTGCCACCCATGTCGCGCGGACCGGTCCGCCGACCCGACGCCGCTGGTACAACGGTGGGATCGTGGTTTCGGAAGATCCGGCGTCTCGGACGAGCGTGCTGCTCGTCGACGACAATGCCGACAACCTCCTCGCCCTCTCCGCCGTGCTCGACCGGCTCAGGGTCCGTCTGGTCCAGGCGACGTCCGGCGCGCGGGCCCTGGCCCTCGCCGAGGAGAACGAGTTCGCGGCGATCATCCTCGACGTGCAGATGCCGGTGCTGGACGGGTTCGAGACCGCCCGGCTGCTCCGGATGCAGCGGCGCACCCACCCGACGCCGATCATCTTCCTGACCGCCAACTCGCACGACCCGTCCGCCAGCCTGCGTGGCTACGCCGAGGGAGCGGTGGACTACCTGGTGAAGCCGTTCGACCCGGCGATCCTCCGCTCGAAGGTCTCGGTGTTCGTATCCCTCCACGAGGCCCGCCGGACCGTGCAGCGCCAGGAAGCGCTCCTCCGCGAGCATGCGCTCGAGGCACAGCGCCGGGAGAGCGATGCGCGGTACCACTCGCTGGCCGAGGCCGTTCCGCTCATCGTCTGGACCGCGGACCCGGCTGGGCGCATCACCTACGCCAACCGCGCGTGGACGGAGTTCATCGGCATCGCGCACCAGCAGCTGGCCAGCTGGAAGCAGATCATCCACCCCGACGACCACCCGGCGGTGAAGGTGGCGCGGGACACCGCCCGCTCGAAGCAGACCGTGTTCCGGGTGCTCTTTCGACTGCGCTCGGCCTCGGGCGCGTACCGCTGGCACGTGGCGCAGGCGATTCCTGCCCACGACGCCCAGGGACGTCTGACTGGGTGGCTGGGCACGGCGACCGACGTGCACGACCAGCATCGCAGCGAGGAGCGCGCGCGCTTCCTCGCCGAGGCCAGCAGCGTGCTCGGAGCATCGCTCGATCTCCGCGAGGTGATCGCCCAGGTGTGCGCGCTGGCAGTCCCGGCGGTGGCTGACCTCTGCGCCGTGCACCTCCGGGCCGACGGCGGGATCGCGCGCCAGGTGGTGGCGATTCCCGAGCTCCAGGAGCGCCTGGACTCGAGCGAGCCCGAGGAGCTGGAGGGCCTGAACGTCGGCGAGGTCCTCGACTCGGGGAGCGTGATCATCCGGGAGCGGAAGGAGGGCGACCCCGGCGCCCCGCTCGGGCTCGTCCGCTGGGTCTCGGTGCCGCTGGTGAGCCGCGGCGCCGTCTTCGGGGTGCTCACCCTGGGACGTCGCCCGGCTGCGGATCAAGGCCTCTACTCCCACGAGATGGCGCTGGAGCTGGCGCGGCGGGTGGCGCTGGCTGCGGACAACGCCCGCCTCTACGAGGAGGCCCAGGAGGCGATCCGGCTCCGCGACGAGTTCCTCTCCGTGGCCAGCCACGAGCTGCGCACCCCGCTGACGCCGCTGAACCTCAAGCTGGGCGTGATGCGGCGGGTGGCCGAGCAATCCGGCCAGGGGACGCTGCCGGCGCTGCAGGTGGCGGCGGACGTCGGCGTGGCCGCCCGGCACGTGCAGCGGCTCACCAACCTGGTCGACCACCTGCTCGACGTGACCCGCATCCGCGCCGGAAAGCTGCAGCTCCAGCTGGAGATCGTCGACCTCGCGGAGGTGGTGCGGGACACAGCCGCCCGGGCGGCCGCGACGGCGAACGAGCTGGGCTCCTCGCTGGAGGTCGACACGCCCGAGCGCTGCCCCGGGGTGTGGGACCGGATGCGGCTCGAGCAGATCGTCACCAACCTCCTGAGCAACGCGCTGAAGTACGGCGCGGGGAAGCCGGTGCGCGTCCGGCTCGAGGAGCTGGGGGCCGAGCAGGTGGTGATCTCGGTGAGCGACGCCGGCATTGGCATGGACCCCTCGGTGGTCGGGCGCATCTTCGGGCGCTTCGAACGTGGCCAGTCCGGGCGCCATTACCCGGGCCTGGGGCTGGGGCTGTACATCACCCGGCAGATCGTCACCGCGCTCGAGGGGAGCATCTCGGTGGAGAGCACGCCCGGACAGGGCTCGGTGTTCACCGTGGTCCTCCCCCGCTCCCGTTCGGAGCTCGAGCCAGACGCCCCGGCACTGGAAGAGCTGGCCGCCGGTCAGGGCGTGCGGGGCGTGTAGAGGAACCGCTCGGGCCGCATGCCGCCGTCGCCCATGCCGACGACGACCCAGGACTCGAGGCCCTCGGCCGTGCGCCGGTAGGTGAGGCCGTCGAAGTAGAGGGCCGAGCGCGCGGTGCGGACCAGGGGGAACTCCACGGCACGCTCCGGTGACTCCCAGCCGCGGAGGTCGGGCGCGAAGTGCTTGAGCCGGAAGCTCAGGGAACCGCCCGCTTCCACCACGGTCATCAGCTCGTAGAAGGTGACCTGGCTGCCGCGGCTCCCGCGGTAGGCGCCGGCGAGCGAGGCTGCGACGGGTGGGAGCCAGGCCTCCTCGGAGACTCCGCCCAGACCCTGGCCGATCCATGCGCCGGCCAGCCAGGAGGCGGCAGAGGCGCGTGCTGCGGGGAGGTCGGCGCCCGGGGCGGCCTGGAGCACCGGCGAATCCTGGGGCGTGGAGGGCGGGACCGCGGCACGCGTGCGGACGATGCGCGAGAGGCGGAGCTGCTCGGGGCGATCGCCGGGGCGATCGAGCTCCAGCAGGACGCTGTCTCCCGAGCGACGCAGGCGGATCCCCTCGAAGGTCACCTCGGCGTCGGAGATGGAGACCAGCCGCCTCGGGGTGGGGGCTTCCTGTGAGTCGCGGCCGGCCAGCCGCGCGTCGAATCGCTTGAAGCGGAGCAGGAGCGAGCCGTCGCTCTCGACGACGCTGGCCAGCGCATAGCCGAGAACCTGTCCCTCGCGAATGCGGCGGAGGACTCCGACCAGGGTCCCGGCCCCGGGGGGGAGCCAGTAGACGTCGACGCGGCCGCTCGGGCCGTCGCCTTGCCACTCCCCGGCGATCCAGCCGAGCGCGGCGACGTCACTGCGCGGTGGTGCCGCGAGCGCGGGCCACGCGAGCAGCGTCAGGGCGAGCAGCGGCGTGCGAAGCGTCATGGCGCGACTGCCCCGGAGGGCGGGGAGTCCACGTCTGGCATCGATTGCCTCGCAGCGCCACAGCGGAGTGCATGCCCGGAGAAGCGCGGGCTCGGCCGGCAGCGCGCCGCGTTTTTCCGGGTACTCCCGTTGGTCTTGCCCGGAATCGCGTTGCCCGCGCGCGGAGCGAGCGATGACGGACAGTCGCTCGTTCGAGTTGTTCACACTCGCCGAGAACGAGTCGCGCCGGCGCGCGCCGAGCAGGGCATCCTCCGCGCGAGGTCTGGACCGGCCGCCGGTGCGTCGCTCCGGGGCCGGTGCGAGGAGCGTTGACCACCGACGAAGGACACAAGCTGCGACTCGCGCTTCGTCTCGCGGGCGTGACGCAGGCCCGTGCAGCGAAGGTTCTGGACGCGCGTCAGACGCAGCTCTCGGCGTGGATGGCGCTGGGCAAGGGTCCGAACGACGTGGTGCAGCGGCTGGAGGCGGCGTTCGGATTCGAGACCGAGTCCCTGGTCGACACCTGTCCACGGCACGGCGGGAACCTGCTGTGCCACCGCTACAAGCCGCGCGGCTCGACGCTGTGTGTGGCCTGCGCGATGGGAGTGCCGGCGGTGGCCGTGGTGTCCCTGGACGGGAAGGGGAACGGAAACGCGACCGGGCGGGTGACGACGTGTGTGAGCTGCGGGAAGTCCGATGCGGACCAGGTGCGGTTGCGGCCGGCCCGGATGCTGTCGGGCGGCGTGCGGGTACCGCTCGGCGCGACTGGCGCCAGCGCCGTCTTCATCTGTACCCAGTGCCGGAACGCGCACCGCCACCAACTCCTGCGCTGCCCGGAGTGTGGGGGCTGGATGCATGCCGGTCGCGACCGCTGCCACCGTTGTACGACGCGGGGAGGCCACGGGGACGACGGTGCGGGCTGAGTCGCGCCCGCGGCTCAGCCGCCACGTGGCGAGTGGAGGGCGACAGAGTTGCCCTCCGTGTCGCCCAGGACGGCGATGAACCCGTACTCCCCGATGGCGGTCTTGGGCATGAGGAGGGTGCCGCCGGCGCCCCGGATGCGCTCGACGCAGGCGTCGAGCTTTCCGGCGGCGTCGAGGTAGACGAGCGTGCCCTCCGGGGATGGTTTGCGGCGCCCGTCGTGGATGAGGGCGCCTCCGACGTCGGTCTCGTCCACGGGGAAGAGGGCGTGCGGGACCCCGCCGTAGACCTCCCGCCTCAGGCGGACGCCGAGGACGGTCTCGTAGAAGCGGACGGCGCGGTCCAGGTCCTGCGTCGGGATCTCGAACCAGGTGAGTGCGTTGGCCATGGGAGTGCTCCGTGTCCCGTCGAGGTGCCCGGCATTACGAGGCCATTACGAGGTGTGTGACACCTTCGCGGGGGTGCGGGGTCTCGCGACAATCGCGAGTGCGGTCGGGAAGATGGCTTGCCGCGGTGTCAGGTGTCTGTCAGGTTTGTAGGGATGCGCCGGCAGGCAAGGCTGTTCGCACTGGCAGAGCACCTCCGGGCCCGGCGGACCGGGGTGACGGCGGGGGAGCTGGCAGACCGCTTCGGGGTGACTCTACGGACCATCTACCGCGATCTCGACGCGCTGCGTGAGGCCGAGCTGCCCATCGCCGCCGAGCGCGGGCGCGGGGGTGGGTATGCGCTCGACCGGACGTACTCGCTGCCGCCGGTGAACTTCACCGCGCGGGAGGCGGCGTTGCTCTCGGCGCTGGGGGACTGGGCGATCCGGATGCGGCTCGTTCCCTTCACCAGGACACTGCAGGGGAGCATCGACAAGGTACGCGGGGCGCTGGCGGCGTCAGCCCAGCGGGAGCTGCTGGAGCTGATCCGCGAGCTAAGCTTCGTGGGCATCCCGGCTCACCCGGCGGGGCCGGGAGTGCGCGAGGCGGTGGAGGACGCGTGGTTCGAGCGGCGGGTGACCCGCATCCGCTACCGGGCCTCCGACGGAGCGGTGACCGACCGGCGAGTTCGGGTGCGAGGGCTCACCATGGAACGGTCGCTGACACTGGTGCACTGCGACGACCTGGAGCGCGGGGACCGGCGGACGTTGCGGCTCGACCGGATCGAGAAGGCGACGCTCGACGCGTGAGGGGTTGGGAGGCGGCCGGTCGCTCGCGCTGCGCGTGGAGGAAGGTACGCGAGGCCGAGGCGCTGGCCGCGGCGGCGGCGCTCGCGCTCGCCTCGACGAAGGGCCGTCCGAGGCCGCTCGAGCTGTCGCTGGAGCGGTCCGGAGAGACGGTTGGTCTTGAGCTCGACTACCGCGTCGGAGCGCAGCACGCCCATCTCGTCAGTGATCAGGGACGGCCCGATGTGCTGTCGGAGATCCTCGCGCCTCGAAGCATTCGCTGACGACAAGGAAGGTCAGCGCGCTGGCGGATTGGCCGGGGAGGGTTCGCCACGCGACCAGCGCAGGGGGATCGCGCCCGGGCGCTCGACGACCTGCTCGATGGAGAAGCGCAGCACTCGCTCTGCGCCGGGGAGGGTGGCGGCCGCCTCGGGGGACCAGTCGATCTCCAGGGTGCCGGTGAGCTGGAGCGTGGAACCGGTCTCGGGCTGGAGAAAGAGCAGGCCCGCGGGCGGATGCACGGCGGTGTTGCCGAGGGACTGGAAGAGCCTGTTCCCCGTGTAGTCGCCCCAGAGGAGCTTCCGGGGCGCGGTGACCCGGATGAAGCCCGCCGCTCCTCCGCGATGGGAGGCGTCTGCGCCGGCATCGGGGTGCAGTGTGCCGAGGAAGAAGGTCTCGGACGTCTCGATCCACTGGCGCTGGAGATCATCGAGCTCGGTGGAGGCTGTTGCGCTCGCAGTCGCCGCGGGGCCGTCGGGCTTGGGCGTGTACGCGTGGATGTACTTGGGGCAGTTGCCGAATGCCTCGCGGACGTCGAGGGAGAAGCCTGGGCCGATGGACTGGATGATCCCGTTCACGCGGTAGCGGCGGCGGGCCGCGAAGTCGATGGCGACCAATCCGAGGGAGCTCCCGAGGGAGAACGCCCGGGCAATCGGATCTCCGGGGTCGGGAAGCGCGCTGACGTCGAGCCAGGTCCCATCGTCGGAGCTGGCGAGGAACCCGCGTTGGCCCACGAGAATGCTGGCCCAGACCCTTCCGCCCTCGCCTTCCGCGGCAACGATGGCGAATTGGCGCTCGGCGAGGAAGGCCCGTGCATCTGGTCGGATCGCAGGCCGGAGCATCTGCCCGACCCGCTGGGCCTCACGGCGGACACCGGCGCGGTCCTGAACGAGAAGCTCGCCCTCGTGGAACGTCGTCACCCGGGGCTGCTAGTGCCCGCGCGCCAGCGGTTCAACCGAATTGCTGTGATCGGCGCCTCAGGGGCACGACTGGATCGGTGTCGTCGGGTTCCCGGTGTTCCGAATGTCGTGCTGGTACTTGGGCCAGGGAGAGGAGGGATCAAGTCCCGGGCTGTCGACGACGACGGCGAATAGACTTCCGATAGCTGAGCCGACGTAGAGCACTCCATTCGGAGAAGCGACGGGTGATCCGCCATCTCGCGCGCCACAGTCGATCGTCGGCGAACCAAAGAAGCTCTCGCCGTTTCCCAACGAACTAGACCAAGACTCCTCGGCAGACGTTCTACAAGCGAGGGCGCCTGCTGCTGTGACGAGATAAAGCCGACCTCCTGCACCCGCGAGAGGCGTTGCCACTGTTGCCTGTGCCAGGCCGATACGTGTGCCCTGAGCAAGGTCGCCCTCGACAACCCAGAGTGAAGGACTCTGACTAGCCCCGTCGGAGAAGATCAGCTGAGCGCCAAGTTGGATCGGCCCGCTCGGATCAGCCGAGAGGCCACCGTCTGGATAGTTGCCCACAAGAACGCCGTTCGCTCGATCGAGTTCGAATCCCCCGCGAAGCCGCGTAGTTCCAAACAAGCGGTTTGAGAGCGCAAGCCCTTGAATAGGGCGGTTACTGACGGCTGCCGAGCCACTGCCGCCTCCCCAAGCCACGTTGTCAACCCAGATCCCCGACTGTCGCGCGAATGAGCGAACGTTACCGTCCGATCCCGCGGCGAAGGCCTGGGCTCCGGTAGCGACGACGTTAGCCGGAAATCCCTGAGTAGCGACATTGTCGACAGTGGTGCAGCGATCGTCAGCAAGACTTGCAGTAGGTCGAATGTTAACGAG
>Ga0070664_100005163_pt1 | contig 10482 bp, 6 predicted proteins | sample KBSC73metaG_FD_65863 | JGI IMG/M metagenome (GOLD analysis project Ga0070664, IMG submission 65863) | Corn rhizosphere microbial communities from Kellogg Biological Station, Michigan, USA - KBS C7-3 metaG | ecosystem: Host-associated > Plants > Roots > Rhizosphere > Soil ... | reverse complement strand
AGGTACAGCATCACGTTGTTGCCCATCGCCAGGCCGAGGTTGAGCTTTTCGAGTTCCTGGCGTGCCGTGCTGTTCGGCGCGGTGGCCGGATCGATGCTCGTGACGCCGTGGCCGAGCGCCGGGCAGTTGATGCGCACGAAGATCAGCCCCAGCCGGTCGGCCACGTACTCCATCAGCGTGGTCTTGCCGTACCCGGGCGGCGAGATCAACAGCAGGAGGCCCATGCGGTCGGTGCGGGCGTTGTCCCCCGCCGCGCCCAGCTGCTTGGCGAGGTTGTCGCCCACGAGCGGCAGGTACACCTCGTCGATCAGCCGGTTGCGCACGAAGGTGGACAGGGGCTTCGCCTGGAACTGCGTGAGCCGCAGCCGGGCCTTCTCTTGCTGGATGCATTCGTGGCGCAGCGCTTGCAGCGCCTCGAACCCCGGCACGTCGTGGTCGAGGTGGTGCACGTAGCGCCGCCAGAAGTCGTTGAGGTTCAACGCCATCGTGCCATTCGCGATGCGCGGATGCTCGGCCAGCAGCCCCGTCAATTCGAGGTCGAGCACGGCATTGAGCCGCTGCCGGGGGCCGGGCAGTGCGAGCAGGCCGGCCGCGTCGTCGATCCAGGCGACGGCCTGCGGCGCCTGGGCCTGCACGTAGGCGCGCACCCAGTCGCGCGCGAGCCGCCAGCGTTCCGGCGCAGTGGCGGCGTCCACGTCCTGCTGCCAGGCGGCCAGCCGGCCCGTTCGTTCGAGCTCGCGTGTCAATGCGGCGGCGAGGTCCTGGCCGGTGCTGCTGACGACCCACGACGCCGCGTCGCGGTCGTCCGCCAATTGCCGAATGAGGTAGGCGGCGCCCTGGCGCGTCACGGTGGCGAGCCGCTGCGCGTGTGGGGTGCCGTCCTCGTCGGTGGCAGGCAGCAGGTCGGGTACGACTTCGCGCGCGAACGCAGCGAGGGCGAGCGCCACGTCGGCCTCCAGCGCGGCAAGGGCCTGGTGCGAGCCGAACAGCTGCTGCATCTGCATGGCGGCCCGTGCCCGGCGCTGGAGCGACTCCCGCTCCTCGACGAAGCGACTGTTTTGCCAGTAGAGGCGCGCCAGCGCGCGTTCGGTGGGGCCCCAGGCAAGCAGCCGCGCGCTGTCCTGCATCGTGACGAGTGCAGCAAGCACGCGCGCAGCATCCTCGTCGTGCACGCCTTTCTGGTAGGCCTCCTGGTAGCGCGGCGCGGCATACGACCTCAACAGCGGCAGCAGCCCCGCATGGCCTTCGCTGGTCAGCCGGACGAGTTCTGCCCAGTCCACGGGCGCCTGACCGCGTTGCACGGCCTGCAGAAACTGGCCGGCGAGGTATTCGGCGCGGCAGATCGCCGCGCTTTCAGACACGTGCGGCTGGGACCAGTGCCGCATGAGCGGCACAAACCGCGGATCGTTGACCGGCACGTGGTAATCGGTGCCGGCGAGGTGGTACGTGAGTTGCTCGCCCTGGCGGATCAGCGTCAGGTCGAGCGGCTGCCGGTTGATCGTGAATGCATGGCGGCCGAGCTTGAGCGTGTGGCCGCCGTCTGCCACGAGGTCGCCCGTGTCGCGCACGGTGCGCAGCGCGGCATCCCGGGCCGTCTTCAGCCGGGTGTCCAGGTCGTCGGCGGCGACGGCCGAGCCGAGCGCGCGCAGGTCGTCGATCAGCTTGCGCAGCTTCGCGAGCAAGGGGTCCGCGGCAAAATAGCTGTGCACGGCCGGCATGTCGGCGAGCTGGGCCACGCGGCGCGGAATGCCGTCGAGGATGCGGCCGGCCGCGTCGACCAGCGTTTGCGCGCGGCGCTGCTGGGCATCCACCAGGGCCTGGCGACGGGCCGACAGCGCCTCCACCACCGCCTCGCGCTTGGCGGCGATGTCGGCGATGAACGCATCCTGTTCGGCGAAGCGGCCTTCGAGTTCTTCGAGCTGCGCGAGCAGGCGCATCAGCGCTTCGTCGCACTTCTCCGGGGTGTCGGCGAATTCGATCGCGTTGTCCACCGCCTGGCCGAAGAGCTTGAACTGCGCACCGAATTCGGCGGTGGCCTCGCTGGCACCGAGCGCCTTCCGGCGGTTGCGTGCATCCGCGCGAAGCCGATTGATGTCCGTGTAAAGCAGCGAGATCCGGTCGAGGATGGCCGTGCGCGTGACCGCGTCGCCACCCGGCAGGTTGCCCAGCTGCTCGGTCAGCACGTCCACGCCCGCTGCCAGTTGGTCGAGCGTGTCGAGCACCTGCGACAGCAGCGACGTGGTGGACGCCTGCGGCAGCTCGGCCGCCAGGCGTGCGAGCGTCTGGTGATGGCCGTCGAACGCCTTCTCATCGGCCAGGAACTGCAAGGCCCGTTCGCCCACGCGCTGCTGCTCCGTCGCAAGCTCGGTGTCCATCGCGGCCAGGCCGGACAGGTCGGCGTAACGCAGTTCCTTGAGCGCCTGCAGCCGGCCACGCTGCGCCCGCAGCTTCGACAGCGCCTGCATGAAGTCGTCCGGCTGGCGCCACAGCATGCTCGCAATGTCGGTGGCGAGTGCGCGGCGTTCGCTGTCGAATTCGGTCAAGGCCCGGGCCGTGTCGCGCCGGATCGCATCGACCTTTTCGAACTCGGCCAAGGTGTGGCGAGACGCTTCGGAAATGCCGCGCAGCGTCGCTTCGAGCCCGCCGGCCTCGGGGGCATCGAGCCAGAAGTACGCATCGGCCACGCGGGTGCATTGCCGGATCAGATCGTCGTAGGCCGCGCGCGTGGGCACCTGCTCGCGCACCGCGCGGGCAATGCCCATCAGGTCGGAGATGCCGCGCACCAGATCGGCGTTGCCAATGCGGCCATGAAAACCGGTCACAGCCGGTTGGTGGCTGGCATGTTCCTCGTGCGCAAAGGGCGTCTGCCACAGCTGCATGGGGTGCACCCGGGTAGGTTCGCCCCGGTCGGCCTGGAAAACGAGGACCCGGCCGTCGGGCATCCGTGCATAGCCGTTGGCGACGATCGGTGCGCTCAGCGTCTTGTTGATGAGGTTGTACGTGAAGAGGCCATAGTGGCCGGTCGTGCGCTGATAGAAGACGTACAGCACGTCCTCGCCGTTGGGCGACCGCACCATGCGCTTGAAGCGCAATTGCTCGACCAGTTCACCCGGGAGGTCGAAGCGCTTGGTCTCACCGGACTGCAGGTAGCAGCCGCCGGGGAAGATGATGCCGTGGTCCTCGGGCAGCTGGATGCACGAGATACCGATGGCATCGATGCGCAGCACCTGCTGGGTGCGCGTGTTGAACACCAGGTAGCGCGGCTGCGGTTCGCGGTAGGGCCGAACGCGCAACAGGATCAGCAAGCCGAGTTTCGCGTACGCGATTTCGGCATCGGTCAGCGACTGGTTCTTGTCGTCCACCGGCTCGCTGTAGATGCCCTGGCCTGTCGCGGTGTTGTTCTCGATCTTGACCGTCAGGTCGCCGCCCACGGCTTCGACGAACACCGTGTCGAGTATGTTCACGTGCGGGTGCTTGCCGCCCACGTGGTCTTCGCGCGTGGTGGTCGTCCACTCGAAGTCGTGGCTGGGTGGCAGTGCGATGTCGCGCTCGCCGCGGTTGTCGGTGTACCGCACCGAGCCGTCGCGCTCGATGGCCCAGCGGAAGACGCGAACGTCCCCCACCTGTTGGCCGATCTGGAATGCGGCGAGCAGCTTGTCCTGCGTGACACGAAGTTGCGTGAGCGTGGCCTGCTTGTAGTAGGCGTGAAGTTCGCGGAAGTCCGACAGGAACCGCGGGTCGTCGAGAAACGTTCCTGCGGCCGCTACCGGCTCCAGCTCTTCCGCCCCGGCTTGCTCCGAGAGGCGGTACAGGGCGAACACGTCGCCCACCGCCGTTTCCTTGCGCAGGCCGATGAACACGTTGTAGCCGAAGAGGAACAAGTCGCCGATGCGCACCAGGTCCCGCGCAACGCAGTTGTTCTCCGTGCGGGCACGCGTGCGCAGCACCATCGCCTGTTCGGAACGGCCGAAGGCGGCAAGGCGTGCCTCGTTCAGTGCATTCGTCTGCGCCAGCAGCGCATCGCCCTGGGCGGACAGGCGCTTTCTCAGCAGGTCGTAGGTGCCGCTGTCCGCCACCATCCGTTCGGTGGCGTCGGGCAGGGCGTGGAGGTCGTGGGGCGGGGTGGCCTGCATGGTGGACCGATTACTGCGCGCGTCCATCCGGTTTGGCCAAGCCCTGGATCAGCCCCTGCAGCGTGGCCTTCTGCGCGTCGGTCCCGTCGCGCATCACCTTGCCCAGCAAGGCGGAGACCGTGAGGTCCTGCAGTTCGCCCGACGAATTGCCGAGCGCGCCGATCAGGCTGCGCACGTCCTCGACGACATCGCGGTTGCCTGCCAACTGGTCCTTGAACGCGACCTGCAGCGTGTTGCTCTTTGCGATGGTGCCGTCGATGTTCTTGCCCACCGAGATGGCGTTGACGAAGCGCTCGAAGTAGTCGCCCTGTCCGCCCACGATGTCGATGTTGGCCTTCGCGAGGGCGGTGCCCAGCACCTCGGCCTGCTCCTTGGCGATCGCGGTCTGCGCCTCGATGCCCTTGAGCGTCTGCACGTGCGCCATCTCCAGGCGCATGCGGTATTCCTCGTGCGCGCGGGTTTCGGGGGCCATGGATTTCATCGCTTCGAATTTCTCGCGCAGGCCCTTGGCCTCGGCGTTGAACTTGGCCTCGACCACCATCGCGTCTGTCTGGCCGGATTTCAGCGCCGCATCCGCGTCAGCCGAACGCACGCTCACGTCGGCCATGCCCAGCTTCTCCTTGCCGAGCGCCTCAGCTTCGAGCTTGGCGCGCAGGCCTGCGGCCTCGGCCATGGCTTTGGCCTCGACGATGGTGGCGGTGGTCTGGCCGGTCTTGAGCAGCGCATCGGCCCGGGCCAACTCGACCTTCGCATCGGCCAGGCCCTGCTTTTCCTTGGCGTCGGCACCGGCGATCAGCACCTTGGCCTGGGCCAGCCCCGGGGCGGCGGCCAGGGCCTCCATGCCCTCGGCTTCGCGCTTCTTCGATTCAGCGTCGCGTTCGGCCACCTTGAGGCGTGCCTCGGCGAGCGTCTGTTCCTCGGCGGCCTTGTGGCGCGCGCGGCGTTCCTGGGCTTCCGCGGCCTTCACTTCGAGCACGAGTTTTTCCTCGGCCTGGCCTTCGGCCATGATGACCGTGGACTTCTTCGTGCGGTCGGCCTCCGCCACCACGCGCACGTCCTTGATCGCTTCCTCTTGCTCGGCCACCGTGCGCTCAACGACGATGCGCTCGCGGATCACATCGGCGATGGCCTTCTTCTGCACCTCGATCGCGCGTTCCTTGTCGATGGTCTGCAGGGCGACTTCCTTCTCGCGGTCCACGATCTCCAACTGGCGGGCGCGGGTGACCTTTTCCTCCTCGATCGCCACCGCGCGCTTGCGGTTGTTCTCGGCCACTTCCTTCTCGCGCTGCACGTTTTCCTGCTGCACCGCCAGCACCTGGGCCGTCTGCAGCCGCGCAAGCTCGGTCTTGGCCTGTTCCTCGGCTTCAACCTTGGCGGTCTCGGCTTCCTCGCGGGCTCGCACCGAGGCCACCTCACGCTTCTGGCGCGACGTGGCATCGGCCTGCTGGCGCTCCAGCTCCAGCAGCGTTTCCTGCGCCTCGACGTCCTTCTTCTTGATCTGCATCTCCTCGTTGCGGCGAAGCTCGTTCGTGCGCACGTGTTCCACCGCCGTCAGCTCAGTGATCTTGCGAATGCCTTGGGCATCGAGGATGTTGTGCGTGTCGAGCTTGTGCAGCGGCGTCTGTTCGAGGTAATCGATCGCCGCGTCGTCGAGCTTGTAGCCGGAGAGGTCCCCGCCGATCGACTTCAGGATTTCCTCGCGGAAGTGGGCGCGGTCCTGGTAGAGGTCCACAAAGTCCATCTTCTTGCCCACCGTCTTCAGGCCTTCGGAGAACTTGGCCGAGAACAGTTCTTCGAGCGTGTCTTGGTTCGACGCGCGTTCGCAGCCGATGTTCTGGGCCACCTTCAGCACGTCGTCTGCCGTGTTGTTCACGCGCACGAAGAACTTCACCTTGATGTCCGCACGGATGTTGTCCTTGCAGATGAGGCCCTGGTTGCCGGAGCGGTCAATCTCGATCGTCTTCACGGAGATGTCCATCAATTCCGCCTTGTGGATCACCGGGTACACCATGTGGCCGGTGAATGTCACCTCAGGCTCGGCCCGCAGGGTGTTGACGATCAGCGCGTAGCCTTGTTCCACCTTGCGGTAGAACTTGGCGAACATCGCGAACAGCCCCAGGACGAGCAAGGCCAGAACGCCGACGGCAGTGAAGATGGGCTCCATGGATTTCCCTCAGAAGAATTGTTGGAGTGAACAAACGCGGAAGATGGCCGCGCGGCGTGGCCGAGGCAGGCTCACGCCTCGGCCTCGATTGAATAGCGCTGCGTGGTGGGGTCGTAATGGGTGATGCGGGCGGCCGCGCCGCGGTTGAGCGTGTTGGGCTCGGCCGCGCGCACGTCAATCTGGATGTCCGCGCCGCGGCGGGCGATCGTGGCCTGGCCGAACGCGGCGGTGACGTTGCTCGTCGTCACGGTGCAGCGCCGCCCCACGAGCGATGCGTTGCTTGCAGCGCGGTGGGTGACGAACATGCGCCGCATCGGCCGCAGCGCCATGGCCGTGGCCGGCAAGGCGAGCGCGAAGCTGGTCACCAGCACCAGGGTGCCCGCCAGCCATTGCAACGGGCCGCCCGGCACGAGCGGCAGCAGCCATTCGCCTGCCAGGCAGGAGACGGTCCAGGACACCAGCACGAGCAAACTGATGGCGACCGAGAACGGCACGCCGCTCAACCCGAAGGCCACGATGAAACCAGCGAGTGCGCCCAGGTCATCGACGGGTGTGTCGGCATGCAGGTCCAGGTCGATGCCACCGGACTCAAAGTCGACCACACCAACGAGCGCGAGCACCCAGTAGAACAGCACCAGGCCCAGCAGCGCGGTGTAGACCGCCGTGGGGTAGCCGAAGGCTGCCCCCAAGAAGTTCCCGATTCCCATCCTCGTCCCCATCTCCGTCGTGACTTCCGCGGTAATCCGCTGGTTGTGTGCCCCGTTGTGCTCGTCTCCGTGCCCTCGATTCACGGAACAGATACTAGCCGGAACGCGCCTGCGCGAACCGGATCAGTTCGGCCGTGACCTGCTCCTTGATGCTCAGCCGGTCCTGGCTGTCGAGGCCGTAGCGCTCGGCCAGCAGCTCGTAGTCCGCAGGACTCAGCGACACGGTGAGCCGCGGCCGTTTCGGCTTGCTGGCCGTGGGCAGATCGAGCAACGTGCGGATCTGATCCGAGTTCGACAGGTGGTTCTCGAACGCTGCCCGTCGCACTGTGTCGAGCACCGCGCCTTCCACGTCGAAGGCCACCTGGACCGCCCGGATGGCCTCATCCGAACTGCTCCAGCGCGCCGGCTTGTTCTTCATCGTCATTCGATGGAGGGCGAAGCCCCGGTCGCCTGCTGGCGTGCGCGGATGCGGGCCATCACCGCGCCCTGGCGGTCGACGCTGCAACCAATGCCGGCGTCGCGCAGCTTGCGCTCGAGCGCGGCATCGCCGCATTCCGCGTCGAGCTGCGCCGTGGCGGCCATGCGGTCTGCGAGTTCCTCATGGCGGCGCTTGATGCGCTCGAGCGATTGGCGTGCGTTCAGCAGATTCGAGCCGCCCTGGCCGAGGTTCTCTGAAATGGATTGCGTGGCCCGGTACACGCTTTCCGTGGTCCTGGCGATGGCCATCTCGCGCTCGTGTTCACGAACGCGCTGTTCGGCCGCTCGCAACAGGTCCTTCAGCTTGACCACCTGCACGGCGTACGCGGCGTGCGCCTTGGTCTGCTCCGCCAATTCATCTTCCAGTGCGGCCACCTTCGCCGCCACGTCCTCGGCAAGCTGCTCGTGCGACTTGTCGAGCGCCTCCACCGCCAGCGCCTCATAACGCGCGACCTCCTGCTTCAGCCGTTCGATCTCGCGCGCGCTCTGCATCTCCTTGGCCATCACGAGCGCGAGGTCGCCCCGGGCGGTCTCGATGCTGTGTTGCGCATCGAGAATCTCCTGTTCATAGATGCGCGTCGCGTTCGCATCGACCACGCTCTCACCGATCTCACGCACGCTGCTGCGCAACAGCGTCACGACCTTCTTGATGACGGACATCTCGTTCTCCTCGTTCAAACCAGGAATTCGGACAGGGCGTCCAGCGCATCCAGCGCGTTGTCGCTCAGCACGGCCACGTCCTGGGCGACCTGCTCCGCAGGCGCATCGAGCGCGAGTGCGCCGGTCAACACATAGCGGTCACCGATGCGCCCGAATGCGGACAATGGCACGGACGGGTTCAGTTCGAGCAGCGTCTGAGCGAGTTCGTGGCGGCGCTCGGGGAGCACTTCCGCATCGCACCACAGGTAGCACATGCAGAGGATCTGCGTGTCGGACCGGGTGATGAAGATGGGCAGTTCGTCACGGCCCTCGATGCTCACCTGCACGACTGGCACCTCGCCGGGTATCGGTTGCAGGTTCACCGACACCGCGCCCATCAGGCGACCGATGTGCAGGTCGACGCCGCGCAATTGTTCGTGCAGTGGTTTCATGGCCTCCTCGTGCGGACCTCATGCCGCGGCTTCTGGACAGGAAGCGTAGGGGGTGTGACATATCATGTCAACCAACCCGAATGGGGGAGGTGCGTGGACGATGGCCCGTCACGCCCAGAACCGTTACTGGAGATGGAAATTGAGCGATGCGATTGATTGGGTGGTGGACGTCGAAGCCACGGAAGGGGAGGCCGAGGCGTTGGCCGCGAAGGTGGTCGATTGGCTGGTGTCGGAGGGCATCATTCTCCGCTCGACGCGCAAGAACATGTGGCGGCGGTGCGGCCCCCTGTACGAAGTGGGCCCGCGTGCTGCCGAGTGGTCCGTGCAAGTGGACAGTGGCGTGGCTCAGTGCGGCCTGGACGTGTTGTGCGAGCGGACGGTCTTCCACACCGGCGACAACGGTCTCCAACGCTTTCGCTGCCCGAACTGTTCGGCACTACATGAGCCCGACGCGTTGCCATGGGGCGACGCAGTCGGAGCCTGGCTTGAGGCGAAGCCGGATAGCACCTTGAAGTGCTCGGTGTGCAACAACGTCAGCCCCATCACAGCATGGCACTTCCTTGAGCTTGCATGGGGTTTTGGCAACCTCGGGTTCGGCTTCAACAATTGGGCCATCACTGCACGGCTTGCCACGGCGATTGCCGAGCTGGTGGGCCACCGAATGCAGGTCGTGCATGAGCACATCTGAACGCCGGCAAGCGGAAACGCCAGTAATTTCACAGGCGGTTCGACGGCTCGGGGTCTGGATGGTCCCAATCCACGCGTGTCGGGGCAGCCGACAAGAAATCCGTGCTGTTAGCCTGATCGTAGTTCACCGCAAAGTCCTTGTCCTTTGCTGAGGCGATCTTGTGATGATGTGCTGAACGCTTCAGATCGCCGCTTCTGTGGTACAGAAGCCCCATCAGCCAATTGGCGCTGCGATGATATTCATTGACTGCCAGCGCCATTTCAAGGTCCTTGAATGCTGCGTTTTCATTTCCCACGAGATGATGAGCTTCTGCGCGCAATCTATATGCTCCGGCACATGGGCTCTTGTAGTATTTTTCAGTTTCCAGGTCGCGATTGTGATGGATCGATCGATTGGCCCATTCGATCGCCAGCGGCAATTGGCGGCAACGTATGGCGGATAGAGCGGCGCAGACCGCGGCATCGTTGACTAATCCTGTTTGATCGGCCGGAAAAAGGGCGGCTGCTTCTTCATAGTGCCGCAGCGCCTGCTCGTAGGCGCCGGCTTCGTACAGAGCATCGGCCATTCCCTGCCAGGCCGAATAGTACGCGGGAGAAATTGCTGCGGATTTTTTGTAGGCCAGATATGCGCCGCGATAGTCTTTCAGACCCATGCAATCGTTGGCTGCTTTTTGATAGTTCATGCAGGCGACATCGAAGCCGGCCTTGAAAATGTTCTTTCTGGCTCGAAGCGCAGGTACGATCGTGCAATAATTCCAAGGAAGAGCATCGGCGCCATCGAAATATATGCGGTCCACATGCCTGTCTTCGAGGGCGAAAATTGCTTCGTACCAGGGGAATACTGGATTCGGCAAATTTAGGTTGTGGCAATAATCCCAGCTTCCCAGTATAAATATGGGGGTCTCGGGCGCGATGTCGAGGTTGTCGATGTTGTAAAACCACGAAAACAAGAATGGCGTATCGACACGCGCCACGGGCGCTACGCGCATGACCTCGTGATCCTCCGCGTCAAGCGTTACGCAATGACGTGCGACGATGCGTCCGCCGGCAGGAGCATGCGACCATTCCCGTAGAGCGATGGTGTCGCAGTGCAGGTCGCCGCTGACGTAGAGCAACTTGACCGGCGAACCTTCGACATCGAGATTGCCGTCGACCGCAATCGCGACTTCATAAACATCCTTCCATTGATCCAACTGCGCCTGTGCGATGCTGATATCGCCCGT
>Ga0070664_100005160_pt1 | contig 10485 bp, 11 predicted proteins | sample KBSC73metaG_FD_65863 | JGI IMG/M metagenome (GOLD analysis project Ga0070664, IMG submission 65863) | Corn rhizosphere microbial communities from Kellogg Biological Station, Michigan, USA - KBS C7-3 metaG | ecosystem: Host-associated > Plants > Roots > Rhizosphere > Soil ... | reverse complement strand
TGCCGCGGCCGTGGAGCAGCATGCCTTTTGGCGTATGGCCCGAGTCGCGTACCAGCTTTTGATAGAGCAGCACGATCTCGCGGAAAGAAACGCCCGGTCGCATGCATTCGATCAGCTCGTCAAAGACTCGAACGCTGACCTCGAAGGCCTGTTTCAGCTCAGTGGGAATTTTTCCAAGGCTCACGGCCTGCACGGTTTGCGCAATGTAGCCGCCGTACTTGGCTTCGAGCTCGGTGTTGATCATGTCTCCGGCCTGAAGTGCACGATGCGGCGCTATGCGGCACGCCCAGGGCACACCGCTTCCCGCGCCCCAGTGGGTCATCGAGGGGTAATCGCCGCCGTTCGCGATGATTGTGTGCCAGATCGTCGCCACCATTTCAGTTTCCATGACGCCGGGTTTGGCTTTGGCAAGTACCGCCGCCACCACTCGATCAAGTATTTCCGCGGCACATTCGATCCAGGCAATTTCCTCAGCGCCTTTGACCGCTCGCGCTTCTTGCAAGAGTTCCGTTGCATTATCGAAGCGGGCCGCGGGAAATGCGCGGCGCACCTTCTCCAGTATTCCCACCACCACGGTTCCCTCGGGCGCGCGCAGCAATCCGCTCAAACCACTGATGCCGATGCGGCCGCGATCGAGTTGGAGTTCCTTCATGCGCTCGATAACGGGTTCGCCCCAGGAGCGGCGGCTCGAGCGAATCTCTCTCACCCAGTCTTGAGCGATGCGCCACCACTCGATTTCATTGCTGCCGCGGACAAACGCAGTGACCTCGCCGGATACAGGAAACACCACCGCGACTTCCGTCTGATGGCCGCCGATGTGAGTCAGATAACGAGTGTCGGCTTGAAATTGATCCCAGTGGCCTTGATTGGGAAAAGCGATAATTGCGTCGATTTGGTCTCGGTGCATGAGCTCGCGGACGCGGGACCAGCGGCGCTCGCGCTCAACATGGCTGAATTTTGGAAGGCCGAAACCACGTTCGCCGCTATTGATCATGGTCTTGCAGATGAGACAAATAGTTTACGTATAAACTTTCCATCAATTTTTACCCTAGCATTGGTCCTACCCTGGTGTTAGACTCCGGCCCGTGCCAACGAGCGATTTCTCCGCCGATTTGCTCTCGCAAAACCTCCCGCGCTAAATTCTCACCCGAGGCACGCTGATGCAATACTTAGCCATTTGCGAGGACGATCTCTTATTCCAGTTTATGCGCAATGTCGCTGCGGAGCAGCGCGAGGTTCGCTATTTAGTTCCGAACGAGAAAGTGGCCCGGGCGATCAAACGGCGCGGCGGCAACGCTTGGCACGGCGACCTGCTTAAGGAAGAAACCTACAAAAAGATCAAGCTCCAATACATCGACCAGGCGATCGTGCTTCTGCGCGACTCCGAACTGCAGGACCGCGTCTGCCGTTTGCTTCGCTCCCTCGATAAAATGGTCTCCATTGTGTCGCTGACTTCCGAGGACAACGGCCATCACAAAGAAACCCCTGATCCGCTCCTGCGCCATTTGCAGCTCTCCGATATCTTCGAGGAATTTTGCGCTTCGCAGCTTCTCGATACCCTGAACGTCAAAAAAGTCGAACGGATTCGTTCGCTCTTTTCGGCCGGTAAGAAAATCCACATTCTGCTGCAACATGATCCAGATCCCGACGCCATCGGCAGCGCACTGGCCCTGCGCGAATTACTCGGACGCAATCGTCCGACTACGCCGATTGTGACCTTCGGCGAAATCACGCGGCCGGAGAATCTCGCGATGATCCGGCTGCTCGACATCCATATCGAGAAGATTTCCTATGAGGATCTTCATAAAGATGGCGCCCGCTTGGCGCTCGTGGACGTGCAGCCACCATACTTTCAACAGCCATTGGGCCGAGTCGACCTGGTGGTGGATCACCATCCTAAAAGGATCGCGTTCAAGGCACGCTTTGCTGATCTGCGCAGCGGCTACGGCGCCACGTCGACGATCTTCACCGAATATCTGCGCGCTGCGGGAATGGAGCCGTCGCAGCGCCTCGCCACAGCTCTGGTTTATGGCATCAAGACCGACACGTTATTTCTCGAGCGGGGCAGCAACCTGGCCGATTTGAGCGCGTTCAATTTTTTGTATCCGCTCGCCAACAAGGCGATGATCGCGCGCATCGAGAGGCCGGCGCTACCGCGCGAGGACCTCGAGGCGATGGGCCGCGCCCTGAGCCGGCTTCAAGTCGATAACGGTGTCGCGGTGATTCATCTGGGTGAAATCAATCGCGAAGACGTGATTCCGCAGTTGGCCGAATTCTGCCTGCAGATCGAAGGCGTGGATTGGAGCGTAGTCTCCGGTCTGGTAAAAGACCGGGTGGTGATTTCGGTACGCAATGTCGGCTACGTCAAGAGCGCCGGCGAGATTATGAAGCGGCTCTACGATGACATCGGCAGCGCGGGTGGGCACCGCGCCATGGCGAAAGCGGTGGTGCCGCTGGATCGCTTCAAGCAAAGGTTCGGCGAAGTCAGCGAAAAAGTAATTCGTGAGGCGATGCTGCCGATGATCGTCGATCGCGACCAAATCGAACTCGAATTACATTAGTGTGCCATGGCGCTCAGCGGGGCTCGCTGGGCTTTCTTGACATTTCCAACTTATCAGGACAAGGGTGAACTAATTTACAGTCAAGGGGGTTTTGTATGCCTAAGCTGCGCCATCTGGCGATTCGCACGGAAGACACCGGAAAGCTCGCATCGTTTTACATGGACGTGTTCGAGATGCAGATGTTGCACAAGGATAAAAACGAGGGCGGCGCGATTTTTCTGACCGACGGCTACTTCAATCTCGCTATTTTGCCCAATCACGAGCAGCAGGCGCCCAACGGATTGTATCATTTTGGCTTCGAGGTCGAGAGCGGCGAGAAGATTGTCGAGCGGCTGAAAAAGATCAATACGAACAAGCTGCCGAAGCCTCGTCCGAACGGCCGTCCCTATGCTGAAACCCGCGGCTCCGATCCCGACGGTAACTATTTCGATATCTCCGAGCACGGGTTTGAGAACGTGGTACCGCTGGGCGGGAAAAAAGAAAACTAGCTAAACCGGTATTCTAATGCTTGCCGTGGCGGCTAATCCGCTGCCAATTTAACAAGGTCGTGGCGATGAGATGCTGGCGTCATCGCGGTTTGGGTTTCTGGTTGCCGCCCGCTAGTTGCGCCGCGATCGGCCTGGCGCTCGTCCTAGTTACGCCCGAGCGAATCGCCGCTCAAACAAAATCCAATTTCGCTTCGAGCGTCACCAGCGAAAGCATGGCCGCCGTCTGGGTCGCGCGCGACCTCGGACTGTTCAAAAAGTACGGCCTCGATGCGCAATTTATTCTGATGCCGCGAAATCCGCTCGCGGTGGCGGCATTGCTCGCCGGTGAAATCGATACCGCGATCATCGGGCCGGGGCATCTCCTCAACGCCGGGCTGAGCGGCGCGGATCTCATCGGTATCGCCAACTTTCACCTCAAGCTCGATTATCGTTTGAACGTGCGACCCGAGATCAAGAAAGCAGAAGACTTGCGCGGCAAGCGTATCGCGATCAGCGGCCCCGGGTCGACATCCCATTTGGTCTCGCTGCTTGCGCTGCAAGGTCTAAATCTCGATCCTGGGCAAGCGCATATTACGTTTCTGACGATCTCCGGCACCGAGATAAACCGGCGCCTGGCGCTCGAAAGCGGCAGCATCGAAGCGACCAGCATCAGAGGAGCGGTGGGCGATCTTTACAACGGAAAGGGTTATCCGGTCCTCTACAACCTTAAAGCGGCGGGGGTGACACTGCCGCAAAATACCCTGGTGACGACGCGCCGGACGGCAGCGAGCAAACCGCAAGTGATCGAAGGATATTTAAAGACGATGATCGAAGCCATCGCCGTGACGGTGGATCCCGCCAATCGAGAGAAGGTAACACGGCTGATCGCTGCAAATCTGCGCTTGACCAATCCGGGGGACGCCGAAGAGTCTTACCAAGCAGTGGTGAATTCATTCGAGCGCGTGCCGACCCCGAGTCTGGACGGCATGAAGCGATTGCAGCGGCTTCTCACCCATGTCAATCCCAAGGTTTCGGAAGTCAAAGTGGAGAGTGTCATCGATAGCTCGTTTATGAACAAGCTTGAAAGCTCGGGCTTCATTCAAAACGTCTACAAGAAAAACTGAATCGTCCATTCTAAAAGTCGCCGCTTAAGAAAATTTTAAATCACCAGATTGAAGCAACAGTCGAAGCTCCTGATTTGGATGTGAGGCTTGTTTGTATTGCGAGATTCGGATTTTGAATTTTTCGCCAGGTAAGCATGAATGATGAGAACTGAAACTGTCCCCGTGGTCGTAATAGGCGGTGGTAGCGCGGCGTTTGAAGCCGCGGTGGCCGCAAAACAAGCCGGCGCGCCCCAAGTGGTCATGCTCGAAAAGGCTCCGGAGCCGGAATTCGGCGGCAACGCGCGGTTCTCCCATACCGGATTTCGCTGGGTATTTTCGGGCGCCGACGAGATTCGCCAGTTCCTGCCCGATATTGATGACGCGACTTTCGCGAAGCTCCATCTGCCCGCTTACACAGCGGAGCAATTCCATGCCGACTTGCAACGGGTTACACGCGGCCGAATCAGCAAGGAATTGTCCGAAGTCCTGGTGTCGCAATCGAACTCGGCGATTCACTGGATGCGCGAAGTCGGCATCAACTGGGACATCGACAGCCATGTGATCATCGACGGCCGGTATTATTTCGAACCCGGTTTAGTGATTCATCCCGTCGGTGGCGTGAGCGGCGGTCTCGGACAGCTGATGCAATGGCGCGAGATCGCGACGCGAATGGGGATCGAGCTCCGCTACGAATCTCGCGTCACCGCGCTGCTCGGCAATGACCGCAGTAGTAAGGGCGTGCGCGTCTCCGATCCCCACGAAGAGTATGAAATGCGCGCCAATTCGCTAATCCTCTGTGCCGGGGGCTTTCAGGCCAGCACGGAAAAACGCGCGCGGTATCTCGGTGCTAACGCCGATTTGATGAAAGTGCGCGGTAGCAAGCATGACACCGGCGAGGTACTCATGATGGCCATTGAGCTCGGCGCAAAGACAGCCGGCCATTGGCAGGGCGCCCACGCGACTCCTATCGATGCCACGTTTCCCGATGTGGAAATCAGCAACAAAGCGAATCGCTACGGTTACACCTACGGGATCACGGTCAATTCCCTTGGCCAGCGTTTTTTCGATGAAGGCGAGGCGCGCCATTCCTATACCTATGCTAAAACCGGTTGGGCAGTGCTCGGTCAACCGGGCGCCGTCGCGTACCAAATCTATGATCAGAAGGCGACGGGATTATTGAACCAACGGTATTATGAGTTTTCTCATCCCATCGAAGCCGACAGTATCGATGACCTGGCGACAAAGATCGGCATCGAGCCCACGGTGCTGAATCATACTATTGCTGAATTCAACCATGCGGTGCGCAAAGATATTCCGTTCGATGCTACCAAGTTGGACGGGCGCTCAACGGAAGGCATCGTGCCGAAGAAATCCAATTGGGCCGACACGATCGATAAGCCGCCGTATTGGGCATACGCGGTTACGGGCGGCATCACATTTACGTTCGGCGGGTTACAGATCAATACCCAAGCTCAGGTGCTGAACACGTCGAATAATCCGATTCGTGGTCTCTTCGCCTCCGGCGACATCGTCGGGTTGTTTTTTCATAACTATCCTTCCTGCACCGGCCAAACGCGCAATGTGGTTTTTTCGCGCTTGGCGGGAAGAAACGCGGCGGCGATGGGGCTGTAGACGGAAGCCGCCAAAATCGCATCGGGGCCAACGCGGTTTGGCGTTACGCGAGCCGGAATCCAAAACGTAGCGGCGTATAGCATACGCCCTCTTTGCTTTATCCCCACACCGCGCGCGTGGTTTTCGCGACAAGCTCTAGTTTTCTGCGTTGGTCTTCGAAAGAAATTCGGTTGCCGATGATCGAGGACGCGAAGCCACATTGCGGGCTCAATCCCAATCGTTCGATCGAGATGTATCGGCTCGCCTCGGTAATGCGCTGGCTCAGAAGAGCCATCGATTCAAGCTCCGGCCGCTTGGTTGTGATCAATCCTAGAACGACAAATTTTTCCTCGGGCACATCGCGGAGCGACTCAAAAGAGCCCGAGCGGGCATCGTCGAATTCAAGGAGCAAGCGTTGTGCCTTGAGATTTCGAAATAATCGGCGGCTGATCGACTCATAACCTCCTTCGGAAAGCCACCGGCTCCCTTGATTGCCGCGTCAAATGTGAAATCCGAAAGTCACCTCGGAAAAACCCTGCATCACTGCGTTGTCGAGCTCGACGCCGAGAGAGAGCCAGCGATCTAAATTCCAGCCGAGCTTCTCGTAAAACGTGAGCGTTTTCGGATCGAGCAAGAGGCCATAGTGTGGCGCGTCGATTTGAATGTAAATGGCTCCTAGGCGAGTAAGTTCCGCAATCTCTTCGCGGACGATCGCAGTAATATCGGCCAGAAAAACATCGAGTGTCGGATAGACAGCGCCGGAATACTTCGGTGACCAGAAATTCGCCCACAAGCCCGGACTGGGAAGCGTGACCTTGGGAATGCGATTCGTCTTGCTTTTTACATAGGAAAACTCGTCAGCCGAGAGATAACGAAGCCGTTTGAGTTTCGCCACGGCGCCGAGTCGGCGTGGACGGTGTTTTCTCTGAATGCCTTGCTCATCGTGCCAGTCGCCCCAGAGAAATGCGTCAAGATCAAATTCGCCAAAGCCGCTAACGGCGGCGGTCATCTGGCTCTGAAATGATTGCCGGCGCATCTCGCCGTCGGTCACGATCTCCAAGCCGCTCTTCTCCTGCAGTGCGATGGCCTCGTCGACCGCATGATCTTCGATGTCTCCGAATTGAGCGGCGGTGATTTCGCCCGCGGCGAATTGCTTGTGTGCCACAAGCAATTCCGGTGGCCGAAGCAGGCTTCCAACTACATCCGCGTGAACGGTGATCATGGTTAAGGAGGCTACACCTCGCGCCAATCAATCTTAACGAGAATTGGTCGCCAGCTCACAAGAAAGATTCACAAAACGTCGCATTAAGCGCGGAATTAACGAAGACATTTTTTCCTACGGCTCGACGATTCCCACGCCCGCGCGCTGGACGAGCTTCGTGCCATACCGTTTTGACAATCGGGCAACACGTTCGAGCACGCGCTCGGCGACCTCGCCTTCTGCGAGAACCGGTCGGCCTCGTTGCGGACGCGCTCGTCCGAAGCCCTGATCAATGGGATGAATTCTGATTTCCTTGAGTTTGCTTTGGCTGAACTCGCAAACTGCGAAGACGTTTTCCCAGTAAGCGGGATCGCTGGGATGACCTTTTTTACCGCCATTGGTGCGGGCGTCGAGAAAATCCGATGGCGTTGCCCGCAAGTCCAAGTCGAAGCGCTCATAGGCATCGGCGGGAAAGAATCCGACCGTCTCGTTTTGAAAGATCAGATTGCCGACGCTGTATAAAATCGGCCGCTCTTTGTAGATTTCGATACCCAATGGAAAATGCGGTCCATGACCCACGACAACGTCCGCGCCGCGGTCGATCGCTTGGTGGGCGAAGGCAACGATAAAGTCGGCAGGTTCTTCAAGCCCGGCGCGGCTGGTGGCAGTCAGCAGGCTCGCGCCGCCGAATTCATGACAGTGCACGCTGACCACAACCCAGTCGGCTTGGCGGCGCGCTTCGTGAATCCATCTGAGATTGTCCTCGACATCTCGGGGGGTTGCTTCGGTTTCGATCGAAAAGCTTCGATCTTGGACAAAGCGATGGCCGAGCAAATCGACTTCGGATTTCTTGTTGTCCGCGATCTCCTTATCACTATAAAAATGTTTGCGTGCGCGCTCTTTGCCCATTTCGAATCCCAGCTCGCGACTGATCCGCTGCAATTGCTCCAACGCCGCGGCATCAACGCGATAGCTGGTTTTGAACCCGAGCGGATTAATCCCCGGCCGGCCGCGTAAGTCGGGTCGTTGTTCACCCGCTTGGTTCCATGGCCTGAACGTCGCAGTGGTCGAGATTAGCGCCACCCGTCCGTTCGGCGTATCGAGATATCCTGGCGCTCTTGCCTCAGCGAGATTTTTCCCTGTTCCCGCGTGCACAATGCCGGCATGGTCAAGATGCCGGATATTCGCCAACACGCCGGCCTCGCCGTAATCAAAGGCATGATTGTTGGCGCAGGAAACCATGTTGACCCCGAGCCATTGCAAATCTTCGAGTAACTTCGGGTCGGTGGTCATGAAAGTACCCTGCGTAATCCCGGGCGTGCCTTCGTCCCAGAGGTGGACGGTGCCTTCAAGGTTGACGAAGGCGGCGTCGGCGCTCTGAAGGATCTCGCGTAAGCGCAAAAAGCCCTCTTCCTTAAAAGGCGTCAGCTTACGCGTGAGCATGGTATCGCCGGCGAGCGCAATTGTGAAATTTCCCGATTCAGCTTGGTAAATCGTCACGGTTTTAGCTCCCGTCAAAGTTAGACTGTTGTGTTTTTTTCGTCGCCATTATCGTTCGCCCGGATGATCCAGGGACCAAGCCAGGCGTCCGGTAAATTCCTCGATTTCGGTGTGCGCAATCCTGATTGTGGTCCGGGATAGCGGAATGACATGCATTCTGGTTTTGAACTTCGATCGATCATTTTTTCTCATGAAACAAAATTTGCGAATCATCGAAGGCCCATGATTTTTCGGTACATTTGAAAATACTCGTTGTAGCGCGCGGCCAACGTCATCGGCAGCGGCACGATTTTCGTTTTCGGCGACGCTTCGTTGAGAATCGGCGAAATGACGTCCGTGCGCGGCGCGAAATAGCCAGCCGCGCCAAGTATTTCCTGACCCTCGCGCGATAACAAAAAATCGACAAACAGACGGGCCGCGCTTGGATGGGCCGCTCCTTTGACAACTGCGAGACCAAAGGTAAGGCCGATCACAGGCTCGGGGGCGATCCAGTCGATCGGCGCCCCGTCTTTTTTCAGGCGATCCACGCCGTTAGCGAACGCGACCACGGCGACGGGCCGCTCGCCCGCGGCGACCATCGTCTGGATCAGCGAGTGGCCAGTTCGGAACTGAATATCCTGGGTGGCAAGCTTGCGTAAAAGTTCCAACGTTTTTGCCTCACCCGAGTACGTCATCATGCCGGCCATCCATTTGCTCTCGTTTTCGTCCATGATCAATTGGCTTTTCCAATTAGGTGCCGTCAAATCCCAAAATCCTTTGGGCACGGGCAACCCGGGAAATCGGCGCGTATTGTAAGCGATCACGTTGAGGGTCGCGGAGTGCAGCGTCCAAAGCCCTTTGTCGTCTCTGTAGTCGGCCGGAAAAGCGCTACGCTCGGGAGAAAGATAGCTATCGAAAATCCCTTTCTGGAGCACACCATAAAAATCGAACGCCGACTGATGCACGACATCGACTGACATTTTGCGCGCTTGCGCTTCGGCAATCAGTCGAGTCGTCATCTTTTCCGAGCCGATGCGCACGGTCTCGACCTTAATGGTCGGATATTTTTTTTCGAACGCTGCGCCGAGCTGTTGCGCGGACTGAGCTTCCATCGAGGCGTAAAAGACAACCTGTCCTTCTTTCCTCGCTGCATCGAGCATCTGCTGTGCCATCGCGGAGCTAAAACTTGAGAGAAAAAAAGCGACGATTAGATTACCCACTGAAAGTGAAGGGAATCTCATGGCCCCGCTCCTTGGTAACGGTTGCGGCTTGCTCGAAAGATCCTCGACCGATTAGCATCAACCACCGTGAATGGTCAATCCAAGGTTTCAATTTGGAATAACAGAAGAGCTGTCGAGGGGATGTTACCTTGACTTCACTCAGGTTTTTTCATAGAAAAAATTAGCAATCTTGGTGATTTACTAGACCCCGTTTCAAACCTTTCCCAGGGTTGGCTTTTAAACAATCGGAAATGAACAATCCTTATTTTCCGCTGGTTGTGATGTTCACGCTGGCGGCGGTGGTCGTGTTGGCGCTGCTGCTCATCGCCTGGAAAGTGGGACCTCATTCCACCAATCCGGCAAAGGTAGAGCCGTTCGAGTCGGGCAACCCGCCGCGCGGCGACGCGCGCATTCGTTTTTCAGTGAAATTTTACCTGATCGCAATGCTGTTTCTGATCTTCGATCTTGAAGTCGTATTTCTCTACCCTTGGGCAATCTACTTTCGCCAGCTGGGAATCTTTGGCTTGGTACAGATGGGAATTTTTCTCGGTATTCTGACCATCGGCTACATCTATGTGTGGAAGAAGGGTGCCCTCGATTGGGATTGACGAAAATGGCGGAAACCGATTCTCGGCTAGAAACGATTCGGCGAAAATTGGGGGCCAAGATCATCGAAATCCTGCGGCCGCAGGGAGACGACGTGCTGGTCCTCGACCGGGCCGGGCTGACAGAGAGCTTTCGGATTTTGAAGGAGACGCCGGACCTCGACTTCGATTTTCTCTCCGATATCACTGCGGTGGATTATTGGCAGAGAAAGGAACCGCGCTTCGAAGTTGTCTATCA
>Ga0070664_100005147_pt1 | contig 10495 bp, 13 predicted proteins | sample KBSC73metaG_FD_65863 | JGI IMG/M metagenome (GOLD analysis project Ga0070664, IMG submission 65863) | Corn rhizosphere microbial communities from Kellogg Biological Station, Michigan, USA - KBS C7-3 metaG | ecosystem: Host-associated > Plants > Roots > Rhizosphere > Soil ... | reverse complement strand
TCACGTCACCGATTCACCAACCAGTTCACTCCTTCACGACCTCACTACTTCACCGAATCTCAGGCCGCTTCGCCCGCCAATACACCAGCCCTCCGAGCGCAACGAATCCCAACGCCCCGCCCACCACCTTCACCTCGAACAGCAACGGATCGCTCTCCGCATCGGGAGGCACCATGGCGATCGCCATCGCGAGCAGCGTCACGACAAGGCCACTCGCGCCGACGGCTCCTGCGCCGATCGGGCCGCCGGGCACCCGCACCGCATCCGCCGGGGCCTCACCCTTTCGCAGCAACAGAAAGGAGATGAACAGGTACACGTACGGGATGAAGTAGATCAGAAGCTGCGTGTCGAGGATGACGAGATACGCGCGCTCCACCGTCGTCCCCTTGCCGAGCACCGACACGAAGAGGAACGCCGTCGCCAGCGCAGCCTGCACGAGGATCGCGACGTACGGCGTCTTCCATTTCGGATGCACGCGTCCGAACGCCGGCGGGAAGTAGCGATCGAGTCCGATCGCGAAGGCGACGCGTGCCGGTGCCGTCAGCCACGCGCCGACGCCGCCGACGTTGCCGAGCGTGTACGCGGCCGCGGCGAGCGGGGCCAGCCACCAGAGTGCAGGACTCAGCGTCCGCGCGCCGCTGGAGATGCTCTGCAGCAGTCCCGACACGATGTTGACGTCGCCCGCCGGAACGATGCGCAGCAAGGCCCACGTGCCGAGCACGTACGCCGCGGCGATCAATGGCGCCGAGACGAGCACGGAGCGCGGCAGCGTGCGCCGCGGATCGCGCACCTCGCCGCCCATGGAGCTCGACAGCTCGAGCCCGGCGAAGGCGAAGGCGATCGACGCCCAGAGGTTCAGCCCCTGAAGGCTGCCGAGGTTCGGCCCGATATTGCTGGCCGTGATCGGATTCGCCGACGGTCGTCCCGTGACGACGAACGCGATCGCCAGCGCGACCATGATCACGCCCGGCACGTACGTCCCGATCCCGCCCGCATTCTGCAGCCACTTGCCCGTGCCGACGCCGACGATGTTGAGCATCGCCGCGAGCCACAGACACAGCAGCGTCGCCGGCAACACGTACGTCCAGCTGCTCGCGAGCGCGCTGCCACCCTTGCCGATGGCGTAGGTCGCGATGACCGCCGCCGACATCAGCAGATTGGGATAGTAGAGGACGTTGTTGATCCAGTAGCACCAGCCGCACACGTAGCCGTGCCGCTCGCCGAGCGCACGCTTCGTCCACTGGTAGATGCCACCCTCGTCGGGGAAGCGCGACGAGAGCTCGCCAACGACGAGTCCCTGCGGCACGAAGAAGAAGAGCGCCGCGAGCAGCCAGAGCCCGATCGCGCTCGGTCCCGCCTTCGCCGCCGTCGCGAGCCAGCGGAGACCGAGCACCGCGACCAGATTGAACAACACGAGATCGCGAAGCCCGAGCCCCCGGTCGAGCGAAACGGCGCCCGCGGAGCGTTCGCTCGTGCGAAGCTCCGGGGCGCCGTGCGTGCTCACGGAATTACTTCTTCGGCGTGACGGTCAGATCGCCGATGTGCACGTCGAGATTGTGGTTCACGCGCACTCCGACGATGCCGTCGGTCTTGCCGAGGTGATTCATCGGCAGCGCGGCCACCTGCGTGCCGTTCACGAGCAGCCGCACCGAATCCGCCTTCGTCGCGTCGACGGTCAGCTTGTTCGTCGCCTTTCCATTCGCGTCGGCCTTCACCACCGCCGGGCTGTCCGTCCAGGGCACGATCTTGTGCACTTCGGCGCCGGCGCGGTGGTTCACCATGTACTTCCCATCACCGCGCACGAGAAAGTACGCGTAGTTCTGCTGCGGCGTGTCGAGGTCCTTGCCCATGAAGAAGATGCCGTACGCTTCCGGGTGCGTCGGCGCCTTCGTCTGCGTCACCGTAGTCGTCGCCGTGAACGGACCGGCAACGATGGTCTTCGGGTTCCAGAAGATCGCGGCCGGCCCGGACGTCGCGTGGTAGCCCGAGCCCATCGCGACGAACTTCGCGTCGGTGAGCTTGTCGGTTGCGCGATCGGTGCGACCCATCCAGCCGGCCGGAAGCGCGCCTCCGGCCACCTTGTGCGTCGGATCGTCGGCACCCTGCGCGGCCAGCGGCGCGGCCGCGAGCGCGAGGAGCGAGAGCGTAGTGAGCGAACGACGAATCATGAGTGCGGATCTCCGATGGTGTGAGAGAAAGGAACGAGGAACGTCACGTCGCCGGAACGAGTTGCCGCGCGACCCCACGGAGCTGGGCCGTGTGGCGCTTCTCGTGCTCGGCCACGAACAGCAGCCACTGGTACAGATCGAGCTCGCCGAATCGCAGATGCGTGTGCTTGATCGCGCCGAGTGCCAGCCCGTCGCCGCTCGCCATCGCGCGCTCGAGCGCCGAGCGCGACTCCGCCAGCAAATGCTCGGCCGTCGCACGATCGGGGTTTTCCGTTGGCCTGACGATCTCGGGAGCCACCAGCTTGCGATCGAGCTCAGACACCCGAAACGCGTCCAGGGTCCCGAGCACGGAGCTCGTCTCCTGCTCCGCCGGATGTCCGGCCTCCCGCGCCTGGCCAATGCGCTTCGCCAGGACAGCGGCGGCGCCACGTTCCACACGGGACAGGTGCTCGAGAATCTCGGACACGGACCACTGCTGGTCGCTCGGGCGCGTCTGCCAGCTGCCCGCGGGCACCGTAGACGCCACGTCGAGCAGAATGCGGCGCTGTTGCGCCAGGTGCTCGGAGAGCTCGGCGAGTCGCGGATGCATCGTCGGTGTAAGGGAAGAATCGAAGCTGACGGCGCGCGCGGCACGCCGCAAGCCGAGCTCACTCTGGCCGTCGAACGCTGCGCGCGAGCGCCGACAGCGTCTCCGGCGTGTCGACGTCGGGAGGGCGTGCGCCGGCCACTGTGATCACCGTCACAACGTCGCCGAGCGACGAGATAAGCTCGCGCGCACCGCGATCGCCGTCGAGCCCGCGCAGCGCCGGAAACAGCGTCGCGCCGAACAGCGCCGGATGACCGCGGCCGTCGTCGTACTCGGTCACGACGGCGCTCGTCTCGCGCCTCCTGGTGCGCCACGCGATGACGACCCGGCGAATCACGTCGCGGTCGATCGATGGCTGATCCCCAAGCGTGATCACGACCGCCTCCGCTTCGGCCGGCAGTGCGAAGACACCGGCGCGAATCGAGGTCGCGATTCCTTCGTGCGCATCGGCGTTCTGTACCACGTGCACGGGAAGTCCGCGCAACGCCGCGTGAACCTCGGCCGCATCAGCGGGGACGACGACCCAGCTTTCGTCGACGGCGTCGATCAACGCCTCGGCGCTCCATCGCACCACGGCGCGCCCGCCCAGCGGCGCGACGAGCTTGTTCGACCCGAATCGCCGGCTCGCGCCGCTCGCCAGCAGTAGCCCGGCGATCATCGCTCAGCCGGCGTCGAGCGCGTCGCGCCAGACGCGGCGAATCTCGTGCGCGCCCCGCGCGTTCGGCTCGATCAGCGAGCGCCGCCAGTACCAGCGGTCCGCCTGCGGCACGCTCGCGCCATGGCCGAGGAAGTGGAGATAGACGTCGGCCAGGCGCACGCTCGGCGTGCCACGCGTCAGCGTGCGAATGCGCTCGTTCAATCCATCCAGCACGGTGAGCGGGAGCGTCCCTGCTTCTTCGAGCACGCCGGGGATCCGCCCGAGCCGGTCCGACGGGTCGTAGATCGTCGTCAACAGGATCAGCGCGTTCGGGCGCGCGCGGCGCACCGTATCGAGGAGGAACTCGTACGCCTCCGCCACATCGCGCGCGATCGACTCGAGCAGCGAACGGCGCGGACGGTTGGCGAATGCGCTGAGGAGGTCGTTGCCTCCCGTCGTGATCGTGATGAGCGTACGCTCTTCGCTCTCCTCGACCTGCGGCATCTGTTCGCCGAACACGTCCCCGATCGTGGCGCCGTCGGCGGCGAGATTCTGAATCGTGATATCCGGGAAGTACGAGACGAGATCCGCGCCCTGTTCCTCCGGCCAGCGCGCGTCGTCGTTGCGGTGCAGCAGCGAGGCGGCGCCGAGTGGCGCGACGACGCCGGCACCGGCGACGCGCTCGAGTGCGACCGCCACGTCGGTCTCGCCCGCGTCGAGCGCGGGATAGAGATCGATCGACATGGAATCGCCGAGCGCGACGTACGCCGTGAACGGCCGGGCGTCGGTCACGCCGTCTGCAGCACCAGGCCGCGGGCGGCGAGAATGCGCGCCACCGTCTCGCCGATCTTGTTGTTCGGCGTGCTCGCGCCCGCGGTCACGCCGATGCACACCGGGCCATGCGCCGGGAGCCAACCAGTCTCCGTCGCCTCGACGTGCTTCACACCGGGACGACGGAAGTGCACGGTGCCCGACTCGGGATCGATGCCCGTCGCGTCCTCGATGTGATACGTCGGCACGCGCTCGGCGCACAGCGCAGCGAGCGAGATCGTGTTGCTCGAGTTGAATCCGCCGATGACGATCATCGCCGTCAGCGGCTCCTCGAGCAGCGCGATGACCGCGTCCTGCCGCTCCTGCGTCGCGCTGCAGATCGTGTCGAACGTGCGAAACTCGGTCGCGCGTGCCTCGGCGCCACGCGCACGAAGGATGGCGTTTCCCACCGCTTCGCCGATCGCCAGCGACTCCTTGGCGAGCATCGTCGTCTGGTTCGCGACACCGACGCGTCGCAGATGTACGTCGGGATCGAAGCCCGGCGACGCGGCCTTGCGGTACTTCGCGAGGAACGCCTCGCGGTCGCCGCGTCCCTCGATGTAGTCGCACACCTCGCGCGCTTCGGTCATGTCGCGCACCACGAGGTAGCTCCCGCCAGGATACTTGAGCACCTGCGACGCCGTCGCGCGCGTCTCCTCGTGATAGTGCTTGCCGTGGATCAGCGCGGTGAACCCGTCACGCGCGTATGCATCGACGCGCTTCCACACGTTGAGCACGGAGCCGCACGTCGTATCCACGAGCACGCATCCGGTGGCGCGAAGCGCCTCGAACGCCGCCATCGTCACGCCGAACGCCGGCAGGATGACGACGTCCTCCGTGCGCACGTCCGAGAAGTCGAAGGTGCCCTCGGCGTCGGGGATGAGGATCTCGATCCCCATGCTACGCAGCTTGGCGTTCACGTGCGGGTTGTGAATGATCTCGCCGACGAGCAGCAGCCGTCGGTCGGGGAATTTCCGCCGCGTCTGGTAGGCGTATTCCACGGCGCGTTCGACGCCGTAGCAGAAGCCGAACTCGCTCGCCAGGCGGATCGTGACGTCCTCGACCGTGAGTGTGTAATCGTGCTCACGCAACGCGTCGACGATCCGTCCGTTGTAGTCAGCGGACAGATCGCCCTGGACGTCCGCCTTGAGGCCGAAGCCCTTCCGGAAATAGGTGCTCTGCTCGTCCGTGGCCGCCATGTCGTGCAATCTAGCGTACGGGCTCGGGCGGGAGAACGCGGTCATGCGAGGCTCGTCGGGAGGCGTGAGGACGCAGGGTGAACGCACACCACCCCCGCCTAAAGTTCCAAGGCCGTGACCGGGGCCGCCTGGCATACGCACGGGAAACCGCATGCTGACCGGGACGTACGCATTGGTGCATACTTCCCGTCACCTTCATCCTCACGCCCCATGATCCCCGAGGTCCAGGTTTTCGCCCAGGTCGCCGCCATCTCCGTCGGCATCATCGCTGCGGCGTGCGGCATCAGCGTCGCCACCTACCGGTCCGTGAAGCGCATCGATCGACAGACCGTCGCTCCGTCCGCCGAGCTGCAGGGACAGATCGAGCAGCTGCAGCAGTCGGTCGACTCGATCGCCGTGGAAGTCGAGCGCATCGCCGAGGCGCAGCGCTACATGGCGCGGCTCGAGTCCGAGCGCGACGCGCGTCAGGCGCTTCCCGTGAGCTGACGCATGGAGGATCGACCACCGCTGCTCCGACCGAGACCGCTGCAACGTGGCGACACGATCGGCATCGTTGCGTCCTCGTATGCGCCGCGGAGCGGTTGGCTCGCCCGCGGCGTTCGTGCGCTGGAGCGCGCCGGTTACGGCGTCATCGTCGATCCCGAGCTGAGCACGATCCGCAAGTACACGCGACCCGAGGACGAGCGACGCGCCGAGGCCTTCACCGCCATGTGGACCGACCCGCGCATCTCCGCGCTCATCGGCGGCTCCGGTGGCTATGGCGCGGTGCGCATGCTGCCCTATCTCGATCCGGCGGTGTTCGCCGCGTATCCGAAGGCGTTCGTCGGCTACTCCGACATCACCGTGCTCCACATCTGGCTGGAGCGGCTCGCCGGTCTGCGCGCGTTCCACGGACCCACCGTCGACGATCTCATCCCCAGCGCACGCGACGTCACCACGGCGTCACTGCTCACGGCGCTCACGACGCCGCGCCCCTCGACGCGCATGGGCCGCGATCTCGCCCGTGCAGTGCGGCCCGGCCGCGCGTCGGGACGACTCGTCGGCGGCAACCTCGCGCTCGTGCAGCAGACGATCGGCACGCCCTACGAGATCGACACCACCGACGCGATCCTCTTTCTCGAGGAAGTGAGGGATCCGATGTCGTTCGTCGACGAGCGACTCGTGCAGCTCCGCGCGACGGGACTGCTCTCGAAGGTGCGCGGCATCGTGTTCGGTCACCTCTCGCTCGACCGCTCGGAGGAAGACGAGTTCGAGGATTTCGTGCTCGATCTCGTCGCCGATCTCGGCGTGCCGGTGCTGATGGACTTTCCCGCCGGCCACGACAACCCGAACCTCACGCTGCCCCTCGGCACCGAGGTGGAGCTGGTGGCGGAGGAGACGACCGGTTGGATCGTCTATCGGGAGGACGCGCTGGCCGAGGAGCCAGACGCACCTCCCGCGACGTGATCGGCTGAGGCGTCAGCGCTTCGGCTTCTTCTGATCGCCGCGATCGCCCATTCCTTTCGGCACGACCGTCTTCGACTTGCTGCGGCGATCGGCGGAAAGCGAGCGCCCGACGTCGGACTGATCCTCGGTGAATCGACCTTCGGCGTCGCGTCGCGCGAACCGCTTGTCGCCCTCGTTCGGTTCGATCGTCTCACGCTTGCGTGCCATGCTCTCACTCCTGTGGCGGATGTCGCTGCGATTCGCATGCGTCGTGCCGCACGCATCGGCGCGAGCTGCGACGCGCGCGCTGTGGAGACCGAGACCGCCAGCCTCAGCCACGTTGGAACGACGCACCTCGCGGCTGGTTGCTGGCTCTCGAGCCGCGGGGTATCCTAGCAGCGATGACGCCCTCACTGGAGCTCTCGACGTCGGCGATCGGCAGCACCGTCCGCAGCGAGCGGCCGGTGTTCGCGTTCGTCGCCGAACGCTTGTGGCTCGACTTCGTGAACACCGACACCGGTGTCCGCGGCGCGGATGCGCTGCACGACTTCGAGCGATTCGTGCTCTGGCTCGAGGCAGCGCACGTGCTCGACGCGGAGCGCAGCGCGTCGATGCGCCGGCGGTCGGAGCAGCAGCCGGCAGGCGCGCTCGCCGTGCTCGGCGACGCGCGCCGCGTGCGCACCGTCCTGCGTGGGCTTGCCGAGCGCGGCGTGTTCGCGAGCGACGTTCGGCTCGCGGCGCTGACCGAGATCAATCGCGTGCTTGGCCGCAGCGCGGGAACGCGGCGCGTCGAGCTGCGCGCCGACGGCTCCTTCGCGCGTGCGTTCGTGCCGGTGGGTGACGCCTTCGCCGGCCTGCTCATCCCCGTCGTCGAGAGCGCCGCCGACGCGCTCATCCTCGATCAGCTCGGACGCGTGCGCCGCTGCGCCGATCCGCGCTGCGGGCGCGTGTTCCAGGACGAGACGAAGAACGGCCGCCGCCGCTGGTGCGACATGGCGACCTGCGGGAACCGCGCGAAGGCCGCGCGCCACCGCATGAAGCTGCACGCCTGAGCGGCGGCGCCCGCACCCGCGAGCGCGGCCCTCCGTCAGGAGGCGAGCGCCAACGGCTTCACGTAGCCCATCTCTTCGGCATAGCCGCGTAGCTGTCGCTGCAGCAGCCGTCGTCCGCGGAACAGTCGCGACTTCACGGTGCCTTCGGGAATGCCAAGAATCTCGGCGATCTCGGCGTAGCGCAGCTCCTGGAGATCGCTCAGCACGACGGTCGTCCGATACTCGTCGGGCAGCGCATCGATCGCGCGCACGATCTCGTCGTCGAGGAACGAATCGTAGAACGTGCCCTCCGGATCTGCTTCACCGACCGCGTCGCGCGTCGAGCGTCCCGACTCCGAGTCCGACTCCGGCACTTCACGAGCGTCGATGCGCCGCTTGCGGCTGACGAACAGGTGGTAGAGGATCGTGAACAGCCACGCCCGAATGTTCGTGCCGAGGCGGTACTGCTCCCACCGCTCGAAGGCCCGCAGCACGGTGTCGGACACGAGATCCTCCGCCTCGTCGCGCGCGCGCGCGAGCTTGAGGGCGAAGCTGTACAGCGCGTCGAGATGTACGAGCGCTTCCTGCTCGAAGTGCGCGCGCGGCGTCACCTCGACATCGATCGATTTCGGCATCGTCCTCCCCTCCCCTCCCGTCGCACCATCATTCCGCCGTCGCGCGCTCGAGACCCCGTGCCTCGCCGTCGCGCAGATGTGTCGCGATGAACCGCTTCAGGTCGTCGCCGATCCCTTCCATGACGCCGATGTCGCGCGTCACGCGCGTCATCAGCATGCCGCCTTCGAGACAGGCGATGATGAAGCGCGCCAGCTTCACCGTGTCGACGTCGTCCCGCAGCGACGGTCCCGCCTCTCGCAAGAGCGCAACCAGCTGTTCGGTCCAGCGCGCGAACACGTCGTCGAGCCGCCGGCGAAACCCCTCGTGCGAATCGGCCATCTCGCCGGCGAGGTTGCCGAACGGTGAGCCCGATCCGCCGTCCCGATCGCGCTGAAGCGCCACGAGCGTGTCGATGAACAGCGCGAGCCGCTCGACGGGCTCGATCATCGGCTCGCTCAGGATGGCGAGCCCGCGCTCGGTGAACCGCTCGAACTGCCGGTCGATCACCGCGATGCCGAGCGCTTCCTTCGACGGGAAGTAATGATAGAAGTGACTCTTCCCGCTCAGCCCGGTGGCCTGGATCAACTCTTCGACCGACGTGTGACTGAAGCCGCGCGCGTTGATCACGCGCGCCGCTGCGTCGAGGATGGCATTCCGGCGTCCGCTCACGAGCTGACATTAGGACCGATCGGTCCTAATGTCAAGTCCCGGCTCGTCTCGGCCGTGGTCGGGGCGAGCGGTGAGGGCGAGACGAGCGATCAGGGCGTTGGCGGAGTTAGCTTTCCGCCATGCAGCAGGAAGGCTGGACCCGTGTCAGCGTGCGGCGCACGCACCTGGAGCTCAGACGGCCGGAGGAGCTGCGACCGGGCCGCCCGCCCGCCGAGCCCGTCCAGCTCGTCCAGCGACGGCCCATCTCGTCTGCCGAGTATCGGGAGCTGTACGGCCTGGTCGGGGACCTCTGGCTCTGGCGAGACAGGCTCGTCTGGACGGAGGAAGAGCTGGAGCGCTACCTGTCGTCGCCCAACGTCCACGTGTGGAGCGCCCACGCCGACGGCACCACGGCGGGATACTTCGAGCTTCGCCAGAACCCCGACCGGGCAGTCGAGATCATGTACTTCGGGCTCGCGCCCGCATTCATTGGTCGCGGATTGGGCGGATGGCTGCTGACGCGGGCCGCGCAGGAAGCGTTCGCGCTCGGCGCGCCGCGCATCGTGCTCAACACCTGCACGCTCGACGCGCCGCAGGCGCTGCCGAACTACCTCGCGCGCGGGTTCACGATCGTGAGCGAGGACCAGTACCTGCTCGACGTGCCGGAGAAGAGAGCCGTATAGCGCGATGCGCTTTGCGCCATGCGCGTCGCGCTTACCGCTTCTTGCCCCGTCCGCGCCCTCCGCCGCCCCGTCGCGCCTCTCGCTCGCTGCGCCCCGGTCGCTGGCCGCGGCCACGCTCGCGCAGCCCGCGCTTCGGCTCCGCGCCGACCCGATCTCGCTGCCGGTCTCGCGAGGCGTTCCGCTGCTCGTCGCGCTTGCGGTTGAACCGCGCGATCTCCTCGTCCGTCCACGGCTGATCGAGCTGCGTCTGCAGCTCGTCGAGCGTTCGCGCGCGCACGGCGCCGCGCTGGCCGCGCAGCACGACGAAGTGCACCGGCCGGTCGAGTGCCGGGATCTCTCCTTCGCTGAGCGAGCGCGCGACCTTTTCGGGTAACCGCAGGCGCGCCACGCCCACCGGACCCGTGTCGGTCTCCTCGACGTCGTAGTCGATCTCCACCTCGCGGTCGCGCACCGTCGTGTGCGCCGGAAGCGAGTCGTACCTCGCGCGTTCGGCGCGCGGCGACCGAAGCTCGAGCGCACGCGAGAGATCGAGATCCGCGGCCTTGAACTCGTTCAGCGAGCGCACGCCCTGGAGGCGTTCGAGATACAGCGCTGCGAGATCGGCCTGGCTCAGTCTCGGCAGCATGCCGCCGGAGCGCCGGTAGGCCTCACGCAGCGAGTCGATCTGCGGCTGGTTCCTGCGCACCGAGAAAT
>Ga0070664_100005145_pt1 | contig 10495 bp, 9 predicted proteins | sample KBSC73metaG_FD_65863 | JGI IMG/M metagenome (GOLD analysis project Ga0070664, IMG submission 65863) | Corn rhizosphere microbial communities from Kellogg Biological Station, Michigan, USA - KBS C7-3 metaG | ecosystem: Host-associated > Plants > Roots > Rhizosphere > Soil ... | reverse complement strand
CGTCTTGATCGGGACGGGCCGTCCCTCGCTGCCTATTTGGCCTTGCTCCCACTGGGGTTTGCCGTGCCACAGGTGTTACCACCTGCGCGGTGAGCTCTTACCTCGCCGTTTCACCCTTGCCTGTCCCCGGCGAGCCGGGTCATCGGCGGTTTGCTTTCTGTTGCACTGTCCGTCGAGGTAGAACCTCGCCCAGGCGTTACCTGGCAGTGTGCCCTATGGAGCCCGGACTTTCCTCGAGCGCTTGCACGCCCGCGACCATCCGGCCGACAGCATCCGGTCAAAAGATACATCATCTACCCGGTGACGAGGAGATGACGCGACCATTCTAGACTGCCGCCGTTCCAGTTTGATGCACGCGCAGTTCGTTCCATGCGTGCCTCTTCATCATTTCTGGAGGTGGATCATGTCTCACGGAGGAAAGCCGGTTGCCCAGCTTCCACCGATCGCTACGCTACTCACCCCTGAAGAACGACTCCGTGTCGATGCGGCAGGCGAGGGATACTACCGAACGCTGCACCGTGAAAGCGTCGATGATGTGATCCATGATCTCAAGGCACAGCAAGTCTATGCGGTGCTCGTCTCCGTAAGCTGTGCAAGCAAATGCACCGCACGTGTCGCTTCACTCGTGCGTGAATTCCCGCGTATTCCGGCAGTGGCGCTCCTCAGTGAGTTCGAGCTCAGGACACCACACGCGGTGTTGGCGCTCGGACAGTGTGGAATCAGGCGTCTGGTCGACGTTCGGCAGGCTGCGGGGTGGCGCGAGCTCCGTGGAACCCTCATGGCCGACACCGGCGATGTTGGACAGCGCACGATCCTCGGTCAGCTCGCCATCGATCTGGCTGGAGTTCCGAACGACTGCTGGCAGTTCTTCGAGACGATATTCACCTGCTCTCCGCGCCTGGGAAATGTCCGACTGTTGGCACGCCACCTCGACGTAACGGCGAGCACACTCATGAGCCGCTTCTTCCGAGCGGGAGTACCGACGCCCAAGCGCTACCTGGCCATGGCCCGCCTGGTACGTGCCGCGCGACTCTTCGAGAATTCCGGGTTTTCCATCGCCAACGTGGCCAACCACCTGGACTACAGCTCTCCACAGAGCTTTGGACGTCACGTCCGCACGCTGTTGCATATCACCGCTGGTGAATTCCGTCAGCGATACGACTGTGCCGCTATGTTCATGCGGTTCCGCGCGGATCTCGTCACACCCTATGTGAACGACTTGCAGACCCTCCGACCACTCACTGCTCCGGCCGGTTGGGCCGCCGGACGCTCCGGCAATCGTAGAGTGAGCGAGGGATAGGCAGCAGCGTGGCAATGAGAGGTACGCGAGAGACCTGGAATCGCCGCTGGCAAGCTTGGTGCATGGGTTGGAGTCGTGAGCTTGCCAGCCGACATACCCCTGTCCACCGACCGGGCAGAGCGTCGCGCATCCGAGTTACGGGCCGACGCTGTGGAAGCCCGCATCCTCCCACTGCTCCGGCAACAGGCGGCAGATCTCGCCGAGCGCTGGACTGCGCGAGCCAGGAGTACGTTGCTTCTCGATCAGAAGGATGACCGAGACGCGTTGCCGCTAGCCGACTCCCATGGAGTCGTCGAGGCGCTGATCGCAGACTTCGCCAGCGGTGACAACGCCTCGGAAGACCTCATCGGTCATGGGATGCGCTTCGGCGGTACAGCTTTCGCACATGGTGTCTCCATTCACCATGTCCTGAAGGCGCTCGATCTCCTGATGGCGATGACACTCTTCGCCATCGAGTCCGCGCTTGCTCGGCTCGAAGATGCTCCCGCCACGACCGCTGTCGATGGGATCAGATTGTCTCGTCGTCTTCAGCGTCGTGGCGCGTTGCTCACGCTCGCTGCAACGCGGGGCTACATGCACGCCTACGTCGAGACGTTACGCGATCGCTTTCGCCACCTTCGTCACGATCTCCGGACTCCGCTCGGAACGATCAAGAGCGTGCTCGCTTTGATGGATGACGACAGCGTACCGCTTGAGGCGCGCGGGGATCCCAGCTTTCGAGCCATGGCCACGCGAAACGCGAAGTCGCTCGAGGAGCTGATCGGTGTTCACCTCGGCGATGTCGTGACCTTGCTGCCGACCGCTGCCGGACAGGAAGTATCCGTTCGTGCCATCGCGTGCGCAGTGCGGCGCGAGCTCCGAACCGAAGCCGAGCGTCGCGGGGTCACCGTCTCGGTCGAGCAAGGCGGTCCGCATGGACGCCTCGATGCCGTGGGCCTCGAACTGCTCCTCCGTGAACTGCTGAGCGCAATCCTGCAGGAGTGTGAACCGGGCGAGCAGCTTCACATTGCGTTCGACCGGTCGCTGGGACACGCCATCCTGATGCTATCCCGCGAGCCGGCACGCTCTGCGTTTCACAGTCTGCCTGCACTCGAACGGCTGAGTACACTGGCGGGGCAGGTTGGCGCCACGATCACGCCCGGCGAGCGGATACTCGTGTCCATCCCGCTGCGCCCGAACGAGGTGCCATCCAGCGTTGAACGCGCGCGGTCCGTGTCTCGGGATGCTGATGAGCTACGCGAGGGGCAGCAGCGCAACGATGTCCGAGGCGCGCGCGAGAGCCACCACGGGCAGTCCGGCGCTCACTAGCGCATCCCGACCGCCCTCCTCGCGGTCAACGAGCGCCAATACACCCGCCACCGTACCGCCCGCAGCGCGAACCGCTTCCACGGCGCGAAGAGCCGATCCGCCGGTCGTGATCACGTCCTCGATTACCGCGACGCGATCTCCGGCATGAAACGGTCCTTCTATCAACCGTCCAGTGCCGTGTGCCTTCGCTTCCTTACGCACCGTGAACGCGCGCAGCGGCGAAGCTGTTTCGGCGCTCGCATAGGCGATGGCGTAGCTGATCGGATCGGCGCCTAGGGTCAATCCACCCACCGCCTGCACGCGCCAATCGACGTCACGCAGCGCAGCAAGTGCGAGCGGACCGATGAGCGCGAGACCATCGGGGCTCATTGTGGTGAGCCGCGCGTCGATGTATAAGGTGGACTGTCGCCCAGAGGCGAGCGTGAATTGTCCACGCCGCGCCGAGCGCTCGGCAAGCATCGAGAGAAGACGATCGTGAGTGGTCATGGGCGTGGCTGACGTTAGCGGCACGGTAGAGGCGGGTCAATCGACCGAGCGTGACGCCGAACATCGCGTCGGCCGTGGGCTGCTCTCGCGCTTCATGGGTGCCGTCTTCCTCGTCCTCCTCGGTGGGCTGCTCGTGCTCGACCAGGCACTAACGGCCGCAAACCGAGAGCAGGCTGCCCTGGACACGCAGACTGCTGCCCTCCTCGCTGAGTCGTTCATCCGCACGCACGATGTCCTGCTTCAACGTCTAGCGGATCTCGTCCGCGATCGCTCGAGTGTCCGAGATAGTGTCCGAGCTCGCGAGACTGCATCTCGATGGCTCGCGCCCATGCCGAGCGTTCGGCATGCATGGCTCGTGGATGCGAACGGGCGACACGTGCTCGACGTCGCGCCCGCAACCCCGGCGGCGGCGCCAATTCCCACGGGACTGATCGACAGCCTCGATCGCACGCGAGCCTCGACGCCACTCTGGATCACCGTGCACCACGATACGGCTGGGGGTGGGAAGAACCGCGGGGTGATCGTGCTGATGCGTTCGTTCTCGCCGACCTCTCGCGACACGCTCGTGCAGAGAGGATCCGCGCCGGTGCTGCGCGGTGGTCTTCTGATCGAGATCGAATCCCTTCGGGCGTACCTCGCACAGGCCTCGCCGGCAACGCGGATGACGCTCGTCGTCACGGCAGGCAACGACACTATCGCGCATTTGATCGGGCATGCTGCTCGGCCTGGGAAGTCGGAGCCAACGAGTCGCGGCGTGATTCGGCTGCCCAATGGTGGTACATGGTCCGTGACCGCCACCCACGCGCTCACGACGCCCATGCGACGTCTGATTGTCTGGGCACTGGGCGTGGGTGGAATTCTCTTTCTCGCGTTTGGCCTCCTGCGTGAGCAGCGTCGTGCCCTGCACGTCGCCGCTCGCTCCGTGGAGCTCGAGCGGCTGTACAGCGACGTAAAGCGCGCGAACCAGGCGAAGAGCGAGTTTCTCGCCAACGTATCGCACGAGTTGCGAACGCCACTCAATGCGATCGTCGGGTTCGTCGAGCTTCTCCGCGACGGTTTCTATGGGGATCTGACGCCAAGGCAGGTGCCGCCGGTCGACCGGATCGCTGCCTCAGCGACGCATCTGCGTCATCTGGTGGACCAGGTGCTCGACATCGCCAAAATCGCGGCCGGACGTCTGGAAGTGCACTCCGAAACCATCGTGCTTCGCCCGTTCGTGCTCAACGTGGCGAGTGAGCTCGAATCTCTCGTGAGCGAGAAGGGACTTGCTCTCTCGATCACCGTCGGTGCCTCGCTGCCGCGTGTTCGCACCGATCCGACACACCTGCGTCAGATCCTCATCAACCTGATCGGCAATGCCGTGAAGTACACACCGGCCGGCTCGGTGAGTGTGCGTGCTCGGCTGCTCGGCGCACCGGAGGAGATCGGGGCGCGAACCCCGACACCCCGGGCCGGCATGGATGACCCATCCGCCGCCGCGCTGCTGGCGAAGGCGCCCCGCAGCGGTATCTGGGTGGCGCTGCAGGTGATCGACACGGGAGTGGGCATCGCCGCGAGCGACCTCGCTCGGATCTTCGACGAATTCGAGCAGGTAAACGCGGGTCCCCGAGGCGACTCGATGCAGCGCGGCACGGGGCTGGGGCTGGCGATCTCCCGACGGCTCGCTCGCCTCCTCGGCGGCGACATCAGCGTCGAATCCGTGCTCGGTCGCGGCTCGACGTTCACGATCTGGCTGCCAGTCAGTCCGGCCGATCTCGCGCGGGAGCGCCCCGTCACGGGCGAGGTGCAGACAGTACCGACGGCATGACGCCGCCGCACGCGTTCAGCGCCGGAAAATCGACTTCATGCGGGAGAGCAGCCCGCCGGTATCCGCGGTCTCACCCTGCTTGAGCGCCGTGTCGAGATCCTTCGCGAACGCGACCGAGTCGGGATAGCGCTGCCGTGGATCCTTGCTCAGCCCGCGCATGACAACGTGTTCCACCGCGGCTGAAAACTTGAGTCCCGGCTTGGCGCTGTTCAGCGGCGTCGGTGGCTGCGACAGCAGCTGCGAAAACATCTCGCGAGGCGTCTTCGCGGTGAACGGCAGACAGCCGCTCAGCAGCAGGTAGGCGATCGTCGCGAGGCTGTACTGGTCGGCTGCCGGCGTCACGAGCTCGCCCGACAATGCTTCCGGCGCAACGTACATCAACGTCCCGACGAAGAATCCGGCGCGCGTCAAACGTTGCTCGGGCGCCATATCCGTGTCGGTCGCAATACCGAAGTCGAGCAGCTTTACCTGCCGCGTCGCCGGATCGTACATCACGTTGTCTGGTTTCAAATCGCGATGCACGATCCCGACGGCATGCGCCGCGTGCACCGCGTCGGCGATCTGCGTGATGATCGTTGCCACCTCGTCGGCTGGCAACGGTGCGTGCTGCTTGACGTATCGCTCGAGAAGCTCGCCCTTCGCCCACTCGATGGCGAGGAAGTGCAGACCTGGGCCAGCCTCACCGACCTCGATCGTTCGCACGACGTTGGGATGCACGACTCGCTCGCCGTAATGAGCCTCGCGGACGAAACGCGCGACAGCAGTCTTGTCCTGCCGCAGCTTCTCGCGAAGCACTTTCACCGCCACCACGCCATGCGTCGCATGTTCGGCGCGAAACACGGCCGATGTGCCACCCTCGCCGACTTCGTTGCGGAGGGTGTATCCAGCGATCGTCTGACCAATCAAGTTTTCTTTCGGCACGGCGCGAACGTAACTCCCCATCGGGGTCGGGAGCAAGCGAAGCACACCACGCCGTACTCCGCCGCTCGCGGCTCGGTGCGCGTCAGGCTCGCTCCGATTTCTTGACAAAAGTTGAGGGTGTTCCTATATAGGCGCCGCACGTCGAGTGGCGTGCCCAGCACCACGAAGCGCAGGATCGATTCACTCCGTTGGAGGCAGCGCGCAATGGCCAGAGGGAAAGTGAAGTGGTTCAATGACGCGAAGGGGTACGGCTTCATCGAGCAGGAGGGAGGCGAAGACGTCTTCGTTCACTTCTCCGCAATCGCGATGGACGGATTCAAGACGCTCGCCGAGGGTCAGGAGGTGGAGTTCGAGATCCAGACGGGCGCAAAGGGACTCCACGCCGCGAACGTGCAGCGCGTCTAGCCATCCGTCGCAGCCAGGTCCTGCCTCCGCCTGCCCTTCGTGGCAGGCGGTGCTGTTTCCGGGGCGTCCGCGGAACACGCGCACGGTCCATTCGGCGCGGCCGCCAGGGTAGTTTGTTGAGGCATGGACTGCACGTGTCCGCCGCTGCCTTCTGCCTCAATGCGCCGTGACTGATCCGACCTTCTCGACCGCGCTCGCCGCGACTTTGCCAGCGTCGCCGCGCGTCTTTCTCATCGACGGCTACGCCTTGATCTACCGGGCGTTTTTCGCGCTCATCTCCCGACCGCTCACGACGGCGCGCGGGGAGAACACATCGGCGGCGTGGGGAATCGTCAATTTCCTGCAACGGCTCCTCACCAACCATCGTCCAGAGTACCTCGGCTGGGTGCACGATTCGGGGTTGAGCTTTCGTCACGAGCGCTATCCCGCCTACAAGGCGACTCGTGAGAAGCTGACCGACGAGCTGCAGTCGGACTTCGACACCGGGATGGAGCGCATCTGCCAGCTCCTGGACGCGTACCGTATTCCCATCCTCTCTCTGCGCGGCTACGAAGCTGACGACGTGATCGGCACGCTGGCACGACAGGCGGCCGACCAGGGAACGAACGTCGTGATCGTCTCGGGCGACAAGGATTTTCAACAACTCGTCCGGCCGAGAGTGTGGCTGTTGAACCCCGGACGTGGCGGGCCGGCAAGCGTGGAAGAGCAATGGGTTTCGGTCGAGAACGGCGCCGAGCGTCTGGGCGTCGACCCCCAGTTCGTCACGGACTACCTCGCTCTCGTCGGCGACTCGTCGGACAACGTGCCTGGCGTGAAGGGCATCGGTGACAAGACAGCGCGCGATCTGGTCGACGAGTTCGGCGATCTCGAGGCCATCCTCGCTGCGGCACCGACGCTCGCCAAAAAGCGTCCGCGCGAAGCGCTCGTCGAGCAGGGCGAGCTCGCCCGCCTGTCGAAGGAATTAGTAACAATTCGCGAAGATCTGCCGCTCACCCTGCAGCTCGACGAGATGCGAGTGCGCGAGCCCGACACGACGCGTCTGCGTCAGTTGTTCGTCGAGCTCGAGTTTCATTCCCTCGCCCGATCGCTCGGTGACACGGCGGCCTCGATCGCCGCGGCCGCGCCACTGGGGGCGCCCGAGCCGATCGTCGAGACCACGCGCCCGACGACGCAGTACGTCACCGTCGACACCATCCCGGCGCTCGAACGCATGATCGCGCGGGCGCGGAAGGCACTCTACATCGCCATCGACACCGAGACGGTGGTCGAGTCGGACAGCCCGCAGAAGGTCGACCCACTCCGATCGGTCCTCGTGGGGCTCTCCATCGCGGTCGGTCCAGGGGAGGCATTCTACCTGCCGCTGCGGCACCGCCCGTTCCAGCCCGCGCAAGGCGATCTGCTCCTCGGCGACTCACCCGAGAGCGAGGGCGAGCCTGGGAGCGACGCGGACGAAGCGAATGAGGCCAGGCCCAAGCAGCCGCGCGCCAAGCGTCCGAAGACCGCGAAGGCCGCCGAGCCATCGAGCATCGCCGCCCGCGCACTGGCGGCTGGCGTGCCGCCGGTGAAGAACCTCCCATCACTGGATGATCCGGCGATGGCGCCGCTCCGCGCGTTGATCGAGGATCCCGACGTCCCGAAGGTGGCGCAGAACACGAAGTATGATCTGCTGGTACTCCGGCGCGCTGGCCTGACATTGAGAGGCCTCGTCTCCGATACGATGCTCGCGAGCTACGTGCTCGATCCGGGCAGACGCTCGCACGGGCTGGACCTGCTTGCCCTCGAGTTCCTCGATCACACGATGACGAGTTACGAGGACCTCTGCGGCAAGGCGAAGCAGGAGCTTCCATACGACGTCGTGCCGATCGCATGTGCGCGCGACTACTCGTGCGAAGACGCCGACGTGACGTGGCAGCTCGAGCAGCGCTTTCGCCCGCAGCTCGAAGCGCAACAGATCTACGATCTGTACCGCGACGTGGAGATGCCGTTGGTCAGCGTGCTCGCCGATCTCGAATGGACGGGGGTTGAGATCGACATTCCTTGGTTCGCATCGCTCAAGGAACGATTCGAGCGTGAGCGGCGGCGCGTCGAGCAGCAGATCTACGTGTCCGCGGGGGGAGAGTTCAACATCAACTCCAACCCGCAGCTGCGGGAGGTGCTGTTCGAGCGCCTCAACCTCCCGATCCTCAAGAAGACGGCGACCGGCCCCTCGACGGATGCGACCGTGCTGCAGGAACTCGCGGAAGCGGGACACGAGCTGCCCGTGCTCCTCATGGAGTATCGCGAGCTCTCGAAACTCGAGAGCACCTACATCGACGCGCTCCCGCAAGCCGTGAACCCTCACACGGGACGGGTGCACACGTCGTTCAATCAAACCGTCGCGGCGACTGGACGACTATCGTCAACGGAGCCGAACCTGCAGAACATTCCGATCCGCCGGCAGCTCGGGCGTGACATTCGGCGCGGATTCATTCCGCGGAAGGGCTGGCTCTTCCTCTCGGCCGACTACTCACAGATCGAGCTCCGACTGCTGGCGCACCTATCCGGTGATCCTGCGTTCGTGCACGCGTTCAACTCCGGGGGCGACATACATCGGCAAACCGCGGCGCTGATCTTCGACGTGCCGCTCGAGCAAGTCACCTCCGAGATGCGGGGCCGCGCCAAGACGATCAATTTCGCCACGATCTACGGGCAGGGACCGCACGCGCTGTCGCGCCAGCTCAAGATCCCGCACGCCGAGGCAAAGGAGTTCATCGAGCGTTACTTCGAGCGCTTCCAGCGCGTGCGCGCCTATCTGGATTCCATGGTCGAATACGCGCGTGAGCATGGGTACGTCGAAACGATCTTCAAGCGCCGGCGTTACATCCCGGAGCTGCGCGATCGCAACTTCAACATCCGGGCGTTCGGCGAGCGAACGGCGGCCAATTCTCCCATTCAGGGTTCGGCGGCCGATCTGATCAAGATCGCCATGATCCGCATCCACGATCGGCTGCAAGGGGAGCGGTTCAGCGCGCGGATGCTGTTGCAGGTGCACGACGAACTCGTATTCGAGGTACCGGGGCCGGAGCTGGATGCCGTGAGCGACCTGGTGCGGGCCGAGATGGAGCGCGCCGCGACCCTGTCGGTGCCTCTCGTCGTCGACGTAGGAACCGGCAAGAACTGGCTCGAGACGAAGCTGGGCTGAGGGACGGACAGCCCCGATCGAGCTACCGGTGCATTGCAGAGTGCGGTGGTTCTGGCAAATCGAACCGGCCGACATCACGATTGCGCCGCGACGAAAGGATGGTTAAGGCAAAGCAGGACAAGCAGTTGCGGCTGCTGTTCCGATTGGGCATTGCCCTTGCCTTGCCCTGTAGTGCGCGAAGCACCCTCGCTGTTCCCTCCCCTCGGTCGCGCGGTTCCTGCGGCACCTCCGCCGCTCTCCCCTGTTCGTTCAGGACCATCCGATGCCGCGTACTCGCACCGGCTTCACCCTCATCGAGCTTCTGATCGTCGTCGTGATCATCGGCATCCTCGCCGCGATCGCGATCCCGAAGTTCCAGAATACGAAGGGTCGCGCCAACGCTGCCGCGCTTCGCAGTGACCTGCGAAATCTCACCGTGGCGCAGGAGGCGTACTTCTTCGAAAAAGCCGCGTACTCGACCGACACGGCCACCCTCAACTTCCGGCCTTCGCCGGGCGTGCAGTTGACGATCTCCACACCCGCCACGGGCGAGTGGATGGCCACGGCGACGCATCCGCTGTCGTATCCGCTGCGGTGCGTGGTGTACTACGGGATGGCGACTCCCCCGGCGCCCGCGCAGATCGAGGGTGTACCGGCCTGTCAGTGATCGCTCGTCGCTGAAGCACGATCCCTGCACCGCGCGACGATGACCTGAGACCAGGGAGCGCCGCCGATCCCCGACGACACGCTGCCGCCGTATCGCGAGTTCCGATCACGGCGCGAAGGGATGATCCACGCCATGGAGGGCGGCCTCTGGCTGCATCGGCACGTGTGGAAGGGACGGCCGATGGCGCATCTGGTCTCGACCGACCGCGAGCGTCTCCTGCGGTATGGTGCGGCGATCGGCGTCGCGGCCACGCGACTCCAGTTCAAACCACTCAAAGATCCGCGCACCGGAGTACGACGCGATGCGTGGCACTGGGACCTGGGTGGCCCGTACCTCCCGCCGCCGACCGACGTCGGCTAGGCGCGCCGTTCGGCCACATGCAATCTCGTTTCGAGCAACGCGCGCTCGAGGGCGAGTGCGTCTTCGAGCAACGCATCGACG
>Ga0070664_100005140_pt1 | contig 10501 bp, 7 predicted proteins | sample KBSC73metaG_FD_65863 | JGI IMG/M metagenome (GOLD analysis project Ga0070664, IMG submission 65863) | Corn rhizosphere microbial communities from Kellogg Biological Station, Michigan, USA - KBS C7-3 metaG | ecosystem: Host-associated > Plants > Roots > Rhizosphere > Soil ... | reverse complement strand
TGCGCCATCGTCGAGCTGGGGGGCGGATCGACCAACGTATCCATCTTCCACAATGGCAAAATCCGGCACACCGGCTCGCTGCTCTGCGCCGGGGGGCACGTCACCGGCGACATCGTCCATGGCCTGCAGGTCACCCAGCAGGACGCGGAGCGGCTCAAGGAGCGGTTCGGAGCGGCCTTCGAGCCGCTGGTGCCCGAGGCAGACGTCTTCGATCTTCCGAGCACCCCCGCGCAGGGCGCGCGGACGGCGCACCGCCGCGTCCTGGCGCACATCATGCACATGCGGCTCCAGGAAATCCTGGAGTACGCGCTCGATGAAGTGACCCGCGCCGGGTATCACGACCGGCTCCCGGCCGGCGTGATCCTGACCGGCGGCGGCGCGCAGGCGCCGGGGATCGTGGAGCTGGCCCGCGAGGTCTTCGCCGCCCCGGCCCGGATCGGCGTGCCCGGCCAGAAGCTCCGCGGGCTGGCCGACAGCGTGGAGTCGCCCGCGATGGCGGTGCCGGTGGGGCTGCTCCTCTACGGGGCGCGGCAGACGGTGGCGGGGAACGGATTCGCGGCGGGGGGCCGGCGCTCCTCGCAGGCGGTGGAAAAGCTGATCAACCCAGTGAAACGCTGGCTGCAGGATTTCTTCTGAGTCGGGCCGAGAGGACACAACATGATCTTTGAGCTGGAAGAGAGCGCCGCGCAGAACGCACGCATGAAGGTCGTGGGCGTCGGCGGCGGCGGCGGCAACGCCGTCAACCGGATGATCGAGGAAGGGCTGCAGGGCGTCGAGTTCATCTCGGTGAACACCGATTCGCAGGCGCTCACCACCTCGCGGTCGGACATCAAGATCCAGATCGGCAAGAAGCTCACCCGGGGACTCGGGGCCGGCGCGCGGCCGGAGATCGGCCGCCAGGCGATCGAGGAAAACCGCGATGAGGTCGCGCCCCTGCTCTCGGGCGCGGACATGGTCTTCGTGACCTGCGGCATGGGCGGCGGCACCGGCACCGGTGCCGCGCCGATCGTGGCGCAGATGGCCCGCGAGGCCGGCGCGCTCACCGTCGGCATCGTCACCAAGCCGTTCCTCTTCGAAGGACGCCGCCGGATGCGCCAGGCGGAAACGGGCATCGGCGAGATGCGCAAGAGCGTGGACACCATGATCGTGGTGCCCAACGAGCGGCTCCTCGCGGTGGTCGGCAAGGGCATTCCCTTCCAGGACGCGCTCAAGAAGGCGGATGAGGTCCTGCTCCACGCCACCCAGGGCATCGCGAGCCTCATCACCTCCACCGGCATCATCAACGTGGACTTCGCCGACGTGCGCACCGTGATGCAGAACGGCGGGGCCGCGCTGATGGGCACCGGCATCGGCCGCGGCGAGAACCGCGCCCTCGAGGCGGCGCAGCAGGCGATCTCGAGCCCGCTGCTCGACAACGTCTCCATCACCGGGGCCACCGGCGTCCTCATCAACATCATCGGCGGCGACGACCTCACCCTCGGCGAGACCACCCAGATCAACGACATCATCCACGACGCGGTGGGCGACGACGCCGAGATCATCTTCGGCGCCGGCAACGACCCGGCGATGCACGGCGAGGTCCGCGTCACGGTGATCGCGACCGGCTTCGACCGGCAGGTGACGGGCACCGAGCCCCTCGCGAGCCGCGGCGGCGCGAGCGTGCTCACCTTCCCGCAGAAGCGGCCGTCCACGCCGCACGCCACGCCCGTGGCCACGCCGGTGGCGCCACGGCCGCAGTCGCGGCCGGTTGCCCCGCCGGCCCCGCCGGCCGGCACGCCGGGCAACTTCGAGCTGCCCGACATGGAGATCCCGACCTTCATCCGCCGGCAGATGGACTGATGGGCCGGCTCAAGCTTCCGCTCGCGCTCGCCGTCTTCACGGCCGCCGCCTTCTTCGCGGCGAGCGGCCACTGGCCCTGGCACCGGCTCGCCCTCGAGCCCGCGCCCGCCCTCTCCACCGTCGCCCCCGCGCTGGCCCGACCGGTGACGGAGTCGCTCGACACCCTGCACCGGGGAGAAACGGTGGCGGCCGTGTTTGCGCGGCACGGCGTGGACGGGATCGACCTGCCGTCGCTGAGCCGGAAGCTTTCGGTGGATCCGCGGCGCCTCCGCGCCGGGCTCGTCTTCACCTTCCGCCACCCGGCCGCGGACTCCGTGCCCGACGCCATCTCGGTGCGGACCAGCCCGGAACAGCGCCTGACCTTCACCCGCGTCGCCGACGAGTGGAACGCGGAGTCCGAAACGATCGCCTGGCAGCCCGAGGTGGTGCGCATCGAGGGCAACATCGACAACTCCCTCTACGAGGCGCTGGACAGCCAGGTGCCCGACTCGGTCCTGGGCGGCAATGAGCGGACCGGGCTCGCCTGGGCCCTGGCCGACGTGTACGACTGGCAAGTCGACTTCACGCGCGACATCCAGCCGGGCGATCACTTCCAGGTGGTGCTCGAGCGGCTGGTCTCGGCCGAGGGCGATGTGCGCTTCGGCCGGATCCTCGCGAGCGACCTCTCGGTGGGCGGGAAGCAGCTTACGGCCTTCCGCTTTGGCGGCGGGAGCAGCTTCTACGACGCGAAGGGAAATTCACTTCGGCTCGCCTTCCTCCGCGCGCCGCTCGAGTTCCGCCGGATCTCGTCGGCGTTCACGCGGGCCCGGTTCCATCCCGTCCTCGGGATCACGCGGAAGCATGAAGGAACCGACTACGCCGCCGCTCCGGGAACACCGGTACGGGCGGCGGGCGAGGGCGTCGTGGTGCGGGCGGGCCGGGCGGGCGGGTACGGCAACCTGATCGAGCTGCGGCACCGGAACGGGATCACGACGCGATACGGGCACCTTCGCGCCTTTGCCCGCGGCATCCGCGCCGGTGCGCGGGTGAGCCAGGGCCAGCAGATCGGCTTCGTCGGCTCGACCGGGCTCGCCACCGGCCCACACCTCCACTACGAGTTCCGCGTGAACGGCATCGCCCGCGACTCGCGGCGCGTGGACCTGGGCAACGGCCCGCCGCTGGGCGGCGCCGAGCTGCACCGCTTCCAGGCCGAGCGCGACCGGCTGTCGCGGCTCCTGTATCCCGCCGCGCCGGTCCTGGTGGCCCAGCGCACCAGCTGAAACACGCCCCGCGGGGCGGCCGTACCTTCCGGCAGTGAACCTTCCCTCCGTCGTCGCCGTCGCCGCGGTGGTGGCCGCCGCCATCGCGCTGGCGGCGTTCACCTACCTGCGCCTGGAGCGGACCGGGCGGCGCGGCCTCCTCCCGCTCTCCGCCCGCGCCGTTGCCTGGGCCGCGCTCGGTCTCCTCCTCCTGAACGTCGGGTGTCCGCGGGTGCCGGCAGCGCGGCGTCCGCTCGTGCTTCTCGACGGCTCCCTGAGCATGACCGCGGCGGGTGGGCGCTGGACCGATGCCCGCGCGCTGGCGATGCGGCTCGGCGAGGTGCGCACCTTCGGTGACGAGCGCCCGGGCACCGACTCGCTGCCCGACCGCGGGCGCTCCCTGCTCGGACCGGCGCTGGCGGCGGCGTCGGCATCGGGACGTCCGGTGGTCGTAGTGAGCGACGGCGAGATCGAGGATGCCGCCGACCTGCCGCCCGACCTCGCGGCTGCCGCGGCGACCCACGTGCTGCCGCGCCGCGCCATCACCGATCTTGCTGTGGCGGCCGTCAGCGGTCCCTCGCGCGTCACCAGCGGCGACACGCTCCGCCTGTCGGTCGACGTCCGCGCCGCCGGTACGCCGGCGGACAGCGTCGTGCTGGAGGTGGTGGCGGGGGAACGGTCGCTTCTCCGAAGGACGCTCCGGCCGGCGGCGGGCCGGCATGAGCTTGCGGTGCCCACTCGCGGGCTCCCCGCCGGGGACCACCTGCTGACGGTCCGCCTCGCTCCTCCCGATGCGGAGCCGCGCGACGACGCGCGGCTGCATCTCGTCACCGTGACGGCCACCCCGGGCGTGGTCCTCCTCGCGTCCCCGGCCGATTGGGACAGCCGCTTCCTCTATCGCACGATTCGCGACGTGGCACAGCTCCCGGTCCGCGGGTACGTCAGGCTGGAGCCCAACCGCTGGCGAGCGATGGACGATCTCTCGCCCGTGTCGGCGGAGGCGGTGCGCGCCGCGGCGTCGCGGGCCGATCTGCTGATCGTGAAGGGATCGGCGACCGGGGTGCCGACGGGCAATGCCCGGGGCCTCTGGCTCTGGCCCAGCGGGGAAGGCGGTGAGACGCTGCTCGCGGGGGACTGGTATCTTTCGGCCGCGCCGGTCTCCCCGGTCGCGGGGGCGTTCGTCGGTGAGCCGGTGGATTCCTTCCCGCCCGCCAGCCGGATCACGCCGATCCAGCCCGCTGCCGGCGACTGGGTGGCGCTCACCGCGCAGGAGAGCCGGCGCGGGGCGCAGCGGCCGGTGGTGGCGGGTCGGATCGAAGGGCGCGCCCGGCGGGTGCTCGTCGCGGCCGACGGCCTCTGGCGCTGGGCGTTCCGTGGCGGCTCCAGCGAGCAGGCGTATCGCTCGTGGGTTGCCGCGACCACCAGCTGGCTGCTGGGCGCGGCCGACACCACCCGGGGCGTCGCCCGGCCGGTCCGGGGCGTGGTGGAGAACGGAAGGCCCGTGCTCTTCGAGTGGGTGGCACCCGGCGCGCCCCGCGACGTGGCCATCACATGGGCGGAGGGCGGCGCCGATACCCTCCGCTTCGATGGCGCGGGCCGCGCGTCGCTCGCCCTTCCGGTCGGGACGTACCGCTACCGGCTGGGCGGGGGCGGCGGCGGGATCGTGGCCGTCGAGACGTACTCGGACGAATGGTTTCCGTCCGAGGTCCGGCTCTCGAACCACGCGGGTCGCGTAGCCGCTGCGCCGGGCCACTCCGTGCCGCGCGACTGGATCTGGCTCTTCGGCGTCGGCATCGCCGCCCTCGCGGCGGAATGGATCGCGCGGCGGCGCATGGGACTGCGGTAACCGAAACGGGGACGTGCATGGCGAATCGAGTCGGCGATCGGCCGAAGCAGGGGATCTGGAGCCGCATCAAGCGGCTGGCGATGACCGATGTGGGCGCGCTCATGCGCGGCCTCAACGCGTCGGACCTGGAGGCCCTCGAGCGCCTGCTGATCGAGTCGGATTTCGGCGTGTCCACTGCGGTGGAGCTGACCGAGGCGCTCGAGGGCGAGGTGCGTGCCGGCCGGCTCAAGACGGAGCCGGATCTTCGGCGCGAGCTGGCCGCACGGCTCGCGGCACTCCTCGAGAGCCCGGGCGATCCGGGGGCGATCGCGCGCGCCGCCCAGGGCCCGACCGTGATCCTGGTCGTCGGCGTGAACGGCGTCGGCAAGACGACTTCCGTCGCCAAGCTCGGCCGCCGCCTCACCCGCGAGGGCCGGCGTGTGCTCCTCGCCGCGGCCGACACCTACCGCGCCGGCGCGATCGCCCAGCTGCAGGAGTGGGCCGAGCGGCTCGGCCTCGACTGCGTCGCGGGCGCGCCGGGCGGTGATCCGGCCGCGGTCGCGTTCGACGCCATCGGGGCGGCGGCGTCGCGCGGCGCCGACACCGTCATCATCGACACCGCGGGCCGCCTGCACACGCAGGAAGGCCTGATGGAGGAGCTGGGCAAGGTCGTCCGCGTGATCGGCCGCAAGCTCCCGGGTGCGCCGCACGAAACGCTCCTCGTGCTCGACGGCACGGTGGGGCAGAACGCGGTGCAGCAGGGCCGGCTCTTCGCGCGCGCGGTACAGCCCACCGGCCTCATCGTCACCAAGCTCGACGGCAGCGCGCGGGGCGGCGCCGTCGCCGCGCTCCGCCGCGAGCTCAACCTTCCCATCCGCTTCCTGGGCCTGGGCGAGCAGCCCGACGACCTCATCCCGTTCGACCCGCAGCAGTTCGCCGAGAACCTCGTGGTGTGAGCGCGGTCCGGCTCGACACCCCGGTCAAGTTCCTCAAGGGCATCGGCGAGCGCCGCGCCGAAGCGCTCGGCCGGCTCGGCATCCGCACCGCGCAGGACCTCCTCTGGCACCTCCCGCGTCGCTACATCGATGCGTCGAGCGTGACCCCGCTCGCGCGCGCGGAGGTCGGCGCCGAAGTGGCCTGCGTGGGGCGTGTCGTCGCGAAGGGCGTGCTGCCGACGCGGCGCGGCCTCCGGATCTTCCACGCGGTGCTCCGGGACGACTCCGGCGTGCTCGAGTGCGTCTGGCCGGGCCAGGCCTTCCTCGACCGGACGATCGCGGTGGGCCAGACGCTGCTCGTGTCGGGACCGGTGCGGTTCTATCACGGCCGGCAGATGGCGCCGAGGGAATACATCATCCTCACCGAGGGTGACGGCGAGGCGGACCCGCTGAGCGCGGGAAAGGTCCTGCCGGTCTATCCGGCCACCGAGGGCCTGAGCCACAAGGTGATCCGCGGGCTGATCGACCGGCACCTCGACGAGCTGATCCCGCTGGCGCACGACCCCCTTCCCGCGGCAGTCCGCCGCTCGCTCGGCCTCCCGGCACTGGACGACGCGCTCCGCGCGGTGCACCGGCCCGAATCCTCCGCCGCGGCGGAGCTCGGGCGCCGACGCCTCGCCTTCGACGAGCTGCTCGACCTCCAGCTCACGCTCACCCGCGCCCGCGAGCTGGCCAAGCGGCAGCGCTCCGGGGTGGCCTTCGAGCGGCGTGACGATCTCACGCGCCGGCTCGCCGCGTCGCTGCCGTGGGCGCTCACCGCCGACCAGGAGCGGGCCCTCGCCGAGATCACGGCCGACATGACGGCGCCGCGCCGGATGCACCGCCTCCTGATGGGCGACGTGGGAACGGGCAAGACGGTGGTGGCGCTCTTCGCGATGCTGCTCGCGCTGGAGAACGATTTCCAGGCGGCCCTGATGGCGCCCACCGAGCTCCTGGCGGAGCAGCACGCGGCCACGCTCGAGCGCCTGCTTGATCCGCTGGGCATCCGCCCGCAACTCCTCCTCGGGCGGCAGACGGCGGCGGAGAAGAAGGCCGCGCGGCAGGCGCTCGCGAGCGGCGCCGCGCGGCTGGCCATCGGCACCCACGCGCTGGTGCAGGAGAGCACCGCCTTCCGTCGGCTCGGCCTGGCAGTCATCGACGAGCAGCACCGCTTCGGCGTGGAGCAGCGCGCCGCGCTCGTGGGGAAAGGCGCCGCGCCCGACGTCCTGCTGCTCACGGCGACGCCGATTCCCCGGTCGCTGGCGCTCACGCTGTATGGCGATCTCGACGTGTCCACCCTGCGGGAGCGGCCGCCGGGACGGGGCGGCATCCGCACCGCGGTGCGGACGCAGGCCCAGCGCGAGCGGGTCCTCGAGTTCGTGGCGTCGGAGGCGGCGGAGGGCCGGCAGACGTACGTCGTGCTGCCGGTGATCGAGGAGTCGGAGCGCGCCGATCTCCGGGCGGCGACGACGATGGCCGACGCCCTCGCGGGGCGGTGGCCCTCGCTCCACGTGGGGCTGGTGCACGGCCGGCTCAAGCCGGCGGAGCGGGATGACGTGATGCGCCGGTTCCGCGCCGGCGAGATCGACGTGCTGGTCGCGACCACCGTGATCGAGGTCGGGATCGACGTGCCCAATGCGACCACGATGCTGATCGAGCATCCGGACCGCTTCGGGCTCGCGCAGCTGCATCAGCTCCGCGGGAGGGTCGGCCGGGGAACGGGAAACAGCTTCTGCATCCTCATGGCGGGCGAGACCATCCCGGAGCGGCTCACCGCCTTTGCGAACACCGACGACGGGTTCCGCATCGCCGAGCTCGACCTGGCCGAGCGCGGGATGGGAGACCTGATCGGCGCGCGGCAGTCGGGCGATTTCGAGGTGCGGCACGCGCGGCTGCCCGGCGACGAGGACCTGCTCGGCCGGGCGCGCGAGCTGGCCGCCCGGATCATCGCGTCCGACGCCGCGCTGCAGCGGCCGGAGAACCAGCGGCTCCGGGAGCGGGCCCTCTCGCGCTATCCGCGCGCCGCGGAGCTCTTCCGGGTCGGCTAGAAGGGAATCTCGAGCCCGAGCGTGGTGCGCCCGCCGCTCATGCCGACGCGCGGGGTGAAGGGAATGTCGGGATCCCGGCCATGCGGTCGTGACAGCTCCCAGACGAACATCGCGGCGGAGCCCAGGAGCGCCGTCTCGCCGGCGAAGAGCCACACGCGCGCCCGGCGGTCGGCCTGGAGGGTGCGCTGGTAGATCGCCTCCGCGCCGGGGTCGAGATAGCTCCCATCGGGGCCGGTGTCGCAGCGCGCATGGTCGGCGGCGGTGCAGATCTCGGCCAGCTCCGAAAAGCTGTCGTCGGCCAGGCGGTGCTGCCGGAGCGCGGCGAGATTGAAACCGATGGCGCCGCCCACCAGGAGCCACTTGCCGTAGCTCACGACCGCGGGAACGTGCGTCGCGGCGCGCGTGGGCTGCTGGGCGGCGGCCGGCGACGCGGCGGCGAGGACCGCGGCGAGGGCGAGGGCGTGTCGCATCATCGCGCGTAGAGGTGGAAGTCGCCGTTGCCGCCGATCATGAGCAGCCCCCGCTCGAGCGCGATGGGCGGGACGTCCACCGGCCGCCACACGGCGACCCGCCAGACATCGTGGCCCGCCCGGTCCAGTGCCCGCACCGTTCCGTCGGCGCCGCCGACGAGCAGCAGGGAATCGAGCAGCACCGGGCCGGCCGTGAGCGGCCACCCGAGCCGCGCCAGCCGGACCGATGCGCCGGTGGAGCCGAGGACGCGATAGATGCTGCCGATGCGCGTGGCGACGAAGATCGTGTCGCCGCGGACGGCGGGCGTCGCGAAGACCGGTGCGTCGAGCGGAGCCCGCCAGGCGGCCACCAGGCTCGCGGCGTCGAGCGCCACGAGTGACGAGTCGGTCGTCGCCCCGATGATCAGCGGGCCCACCGTCCGCCAGGCCGCGAGCACCACGCCGGGCGACGCGCGCCGGTGGAGGACGCGGCCGTCCGCGATGGAGACGCGGAAGAGGGAATCGAAGGAGGCGATGAGTGCGGCGCCGGCCGCGGGGACCGCGCCGCTGCGCGCGTAGCCCACGCGCCGCCGCCATCGGATGACGCCGTCCGCCGGGGTGACGCCGAGCAGATCGCCCGAGCGGAGCGGCAGGACGAGGACGCCGCCGACGAGCGAGACGGGACCGGCCGGGGCGCCGACCCGCGTGCTCCAGCGCTTCCGGCCGGTGCGCGCGTCGAGCGCGAGCAGGTTTCCTTCCGGCCGCGCGCTCGCCACGTACACCGACGAGTCGGCGCGTACCACCCCCTCGAGTACCGACCCCGTGAGGCGAAAGCTCCAGCGCACGCGCCCGCTGTCGATCGAGATGGCGCGGACCACGCGGTCCACGCCGGCCGCGTAGATCGACGCCGAATCGACGCCGACCGGCGCCGCGATCGCGCGCCCCGCGTGCGTGGTCCAGCGGAGCGCGGGCGGCGCGCCCGCCTGCTCCGGCGGCAGCGCGAGCGGACCGGGGTGGAAGTTGACGCAGCTCGCGTTGACGCTCCAGAGCAGCGCCGCTAGACTCAACGCTCCGCGACCCACTCCCTTCAGCATGGACGTTGCATGACGACGGTGCGCATCAGCGAGCTCGGCGAATTCGTGGGCCAGCAGGTGACGGTGCGCGGCTGGATCGCGACGACCCGTTCGAGCGGGAAGATCGCGTTCCTCGTCCTGCGCGACGGCACCGGCCTGCTGCAGGGCGTGCTGGCGCAGAAGGAGGTGGACCCCGCGGTCTGGGAGCGGTTCGGCGGCCTGACGCAGGAGACCGCGGTCGCGGTCACCGGCACCGTCCGCGCCGATGCGCGCGCGCCAGGCGGGTTCGAGCTCACCATTCGCGACCTCACGGTGACGGGACCGAGCACCGACTTTCCGATCACTCCCAAGGAACATGGGACGTCGTACCTCTTCGAGCATAGACACCTGTGGCTCCGGAGCCGCCGGCAGGTCGCCATCGCCCGGGTGCGGCACGAGGTGGTGCAGGCCATCCGTGATTTCTTCTATGCCCGCGACTTCGTGCTGGTGGACACGCCCATCCTCACGGGCTCGATCGGCGAGGAAGCCGGCAATCTCTTCTCCACCGACTACTTCGACCTGGGCAAGGCCTACCTGGGCCAGACCGGCCAGCTCTACGGCGAGGCGGCGGCCGCGGCGCTCGGGCGGATCTACTGTTTCGGCCCCACCTTCCGCGCCGAAAAGTCGAAGACCCGGCGCCACCTGACCGAGTTCTGGATGGTCGAGCCCGAGGTGGCGTTCAACGACTCCAACGACAACATGCGGCTCCAGGAGGAGTTCGTCAGCTACATCGTCGGGCGCGCCCTCGAGCGGCGGAGCGCGGAGCTCCGCGAGCTGGAGCGCGACACCGCGCCGCTCGAGCGGGTGCAGGCGCCGTTCCCCCGGATCTCCTACACCGACGCCGTCGCGAAGCTCAACGCGCTAGGCTCCGACATCACGTGGGGCCGGGACCTGGGCGGCGATGACGAAACGCTGCTGGCCCGGGAGTTCGACCGGCCGGTCTTCGTCTTCAACTACCCGCGCGAGGTGAAGGCGTTCTACATGAAGGAGAACCCCGACGATCCGCGCACGGTGCT
>Ga0070664_100005137_pt1 | contig 10502 bp, 7 predicted proteins | sample KBSC73metaG_FD_65863 | JGI IMG/M metagenome (GOLD analysis project Ga0070664, IMG submission 65863) | Corn rhizosphere microbial communities from Kellogg Biological Station, Michigan, USA - KBS C7-3 metaG | ecosystem: Host-associated > Plants > Roots > Rhizosphere > Soil ... | reverse complement strand
GTCTCGTCCATCCACCCGGCGCTCTGCCAACCCGAATCGGAATCGTCTCGGTGGGACATCGGAACTCCTCGTCGGTTGCGCGGCGCGACTGGCCGCTGGTCGGCGGCGCGCGCGGCGCCGCGGTACTGCCCCATCGCCCAACTAACTTGCACTTCTTCATCGGTAGTGCAAGCGCGCGCCACCTGCCGGGCGCCCCGCCAGTCACTATTATTGGGGCCGTCGGGCCGGCCCGCGCCCGATCCCTCACCAGCAAGGCCAGTCGCATGCGTGTCCGGCCCAAGTCGTTGCAAGGCCGCGTGTTGGGTGCGCTCATCCTGGCGCTCCCCGGCGCCGCCGCCACCCCGCTGCGGGCGCAGGGGGTAGCGGAGCTGCAGGTCACGCCCTCATCCGTCACGGTGCAGGTCGGCCGGAAGCAGACGCTCTTCGTGGCTGCGTTCGACGCGCAGGGGAACGTGCTGCCCACGGCGCGCTTCGCATTCCGCTCGTCCGATTCGTCGGTGGCGCGGGTGGACGGGGAAGGCGTGGTGGTGGGAATCACCCCCGGACTCGCGCGGGTGGACGTGCTGTCGCAGAACCGGCGCGTCGCGGTGGCCGTCTTCGTGACCGCGCCGGGAGCGGCCGCGGGAACGCCGCCGACCGCCGCCGAGCCGTCGGTGAGCCCGCCGGCCCCCGCACAGCAGACCCCCGGAAAGCCGGCGCCGGCCGCGCAGGCCGATGCCCCCGCGCCAGCCGCGCTCCGGCTCGACCCCGCCACGCTCCTGCTCCTCCCCGGTGAGTCGCTCCGCCTGTCGACGATCTTTGCCGCACCGGACGGATCGGCGGCCGATGCCGTGCCGCTCAGCTGGCGCGCGCTCCGGCCGGCGGTGGCAAAGGTGAGCGTGGACGGCACCGTCACCGGCGTCGCGCCGGGTGACGCGATCATCCAGGCCAGCGGGCCGCGGGGGCTCTCGGCCACCGCGGCCGTCACCGTCGCGACCGGCGACTTCGCCCTGGCGCCGGCCGCGATGGTGCACGGGCCCGGCGCCCTCGACACCATTCGCGCGATCGTGCCCGCGCAGGGGAACCGCGCCGTTGGCGGGGGCCTCTCCTGGCGCGCGGCCGACAGCACCGTCGCCCGCGTGGGACCGACCGGCATCGTGCAGGCCGTCGCCGCCGGCGAGACCGACATCATCGCGAGCGGATTCGGGCAGGATCGGCGGGCGCACATCACCGTCTACCGCCGGCCCGAGATTCTCATCCTCTCGCCGCGGCCATCCGCCGGCGCCGTCATGGTGCCGCTCTCCGGCACGGTCGTCCTCGGTGTCAGGCCGCTGGCGGCGGACTCGAGCCCGGTTCCCCAGGCGCCGGTCGCATGGGAGGTGGGCGACAGCACGATCGTGACTCTCGACCGTGCCACCGGCCGCGTCACCGGCCGCGCCCTCGGCACCACGAGCGTCGCGGCGCGGGTGGAGGGCTTCGAGCCCGCGCTCTGGGTGGTGACGGTAATGTCGGGCGACATCGCCTTTGCCGCGCCGCGGATCGGGCTCGCGGCCGGTGAGTCGACGACCCTGGTTCCCCGCTACGCCGACAGCGCGGCCGGCTCGCTCGCGAGCCGCTTCGACTGGACCTCCGATCACCCCGGCGTCGCGACGGTGGGCCCGGACGGCGTGGTGAATGCGGTCGCTCCCGGCCGCACCGTCATCACCGCCTGGGCGCCGTGGGGGCGCACCGCCGCCGCGGATCTCATCGTGACCGGCGACCTGCTGGTGTCGAGCGATCGCGCCGGCCGCGGGGTCGGGATCTACCAGCTCCGCACCGCCGCCCCCGATTCGCTCGTTCCGGTCCTCGCCGACACGGCGACGAACGTGCAGGCGGCCTGGTCCCCCGACCGGACCAGGATCGTGTTCAGCTCGAACCGCGGCGGCGATTTCGATCTCTACCTGATGGACGCCGACGGCACCGCCATCCGGCCGCTCGCGCCCGCCCCGGGCACCGACGGCGAGCCCGCCTGGTCCCCCGACGGCAAGCGCATCGTCTTCTCCTCGGCCCGGGGCGGCAGCCAGCAGATCTGGTCGGTCGGCGCCGACGGCCTGGACCTCCGCCAGCTCACGACCGCGGCCGGCGCCAGCGCCGCTCCCTCTTTCTCGCCCGACGGCCGCACCATCGCCTTCGTCTCCTCGCGCGACGGCAACTACGAGGTCTACCTCATGGACGCCGACGGCGGCAGCCAGCGCCGGATGACCACGACCGGCACCCGCGAGCTCGCGCCGCACTTCCTCGCCGACGGCTCGCTCGCCTGGGCGGTGGATCGCGGCGCGCGCGGGGGATCGTCCATCCTGCGCGAGGCCGGCGCCGCCACGGCCGCGCTGGCCGAGATGCCGGCGACGGTGCTTTCCTGGTCGCCGTCGCGCGATGGGCGGACGATCGCGGTGGTGACGGGGCGGAGCGCGGGCCGCGGCCGCACCGACTATGCCCTCTCGCTGGTGCCGGTCTCGGGCGGCGCGGCGGTGCCGATACCGCTCCGGCCGGCCGAGCAGCCGGTGACGCCGTCCTTCTGATGCGCGCGCTCACGCTCACGGCGCCGCGCGGCATCGATGCGCTCGAGGTCGGGGATGTGCCCGAGCCGGTGATCGCCCATGCCGACGAGGTCCGCATCCGCGTCGCCGCGGCGGCAATCAACCGGCTCGACCTGATGCTGACCGGCGGCCTCCCCGGCGTGTCGCTCGTCCTTCCGCACATCGTGGGAACCGACGCCGCCGGCACCGTGGAGTCGGTGGGCCCGGGCGTCACCGCCTTTGCGCCGGGCGACCGCGTGATGGTGAACCCGGGCATCTCCTGCGGCCGCTGCGACGCCTGCCTCTCCGGCGACCAGCCCCTCTGCGACCGCTTCGGGATCCTCGGCGAGCACCGCGCAGGGACCGCCGCCGAGTTCCTCGTCGTGCCGTCGGCGAATGTCGCCCGCGTGCCCGACGGGATGGGTTGGGCGCAGGCCGCGGCGTTCTCGCTGGCGACGCTGACGTCTTGGCGGATGCTCGTCACCCGCGCGCGCGTGCGGCCCGGCGAGACGGTGCTCGTGTGGGGCGCCGGTGGCGGCGTGGCCCAGGCCTCCATCGCGGTCGCGCATCTCATGGGCGCGCGGGTCATCGCCGCCAGCGGGAGCGACGCCAAGCTCGAGGTCGCGCGGCGCCTGGGCGCGGCTCACCTGGTGAACCACGCGACGCAGGATCTGGTGGCCGAGGTGAAGCGCATCACCGGGCGGCGCGGTGCTGATGTCGTGGTGGACAGCGTGGGCGAGGCGAGCTGGCCGCGATCGCTCCGCTGCCTCGCGCGGGCGGGGCGGCTCGTCACCTGCGGCGCCACCACCGGACCCATGGTGGGCATCGACGTACGGAAGCTCTTCTGGCACCAGTGGAGCATCCTCGGCTCCACGATGGGCAGTCACGCCGAGTATGCCGCGATCGTGGAACTCGCGTCGCGCGGCGCGCTCTGGCCGGTGGTGGATCGCGTGGTGCCGCTCGCGGAGAGCGCCGAGGTCTACCGGCGCATGGCGGCGAACGAGCAGGTCGGCAAGCTCGTGATCGAGGTGGCGGCGTGAGCGACCAGCTTTCCCGGCGCGACGCCGTCAGGATCCTGGGCGCGGCCGGCGCGGCGGCCGCGCTCCCGCACGCACACGCCGCCGGCATCGTGGCCGATGCCATGGCCGCGGTGGAGCGCGCTCCGGCGAGGATCCTTCCGCTCTCGTCCACCAGCGAGGTCTTCGTTCCGCCGCGCGGACGATCATACGACACCTTCTCGTTTGACTTCCCCGAGCCGTCGGTCGAATTCGACGGCTTTCGCTTCGGCTTCATCGTATTCACCGACGAGAATGCCTACGCGCTCGATCCGGCGACCATGACCGCGACGGCCGGTGGCGATGCGATGACGATCACCGCGAGCGGTTTCACGTGGGCCGGCGGACAGGAGACGACGGGCGGCTCGCTCACGGCGCGGTTCAGGAAGGTCGGCGCCGGCGTCGAGTGGGACGCGACGGTCGAGATGACGCAGCCGATCAAGACCGTGAGTACCATCATTCGCGGCATACCGCGCGGCCGCGTGGGATTCGGCGGCCCCGGCGCCGGCACGCCCGACGACGACGAGATGCTGGTCGGTTACCCCTTCAGCGGCGGCGACCTCTTCGGCGGCAACACCGCCGGCGGGATGGGAACGCCTCTCGCGATCGTCACGACCGCCGACGGATCGTGCGTCTCGATCGGTACGCTGGATACCATGGTCTGCACCAAGCGGTTCTTCTTCCAGCCGGGTGACCAGGGCTATCGCGTCGAGGCGATCGCGGAGGCTCCGGCCTGGAACCAGCAGAAGCGATGGCAGGTGCCGCGCTGGCGCATCATGCGCACGCCGAGCCCCGACGCGGCCGTCCGGGCGCACTATGAGTATCTCGATCGGACCTATCGGCTGAAGCAATGGGACGAACGGGCCGACGTGCCCGGCTGGATGCGCCAGCTCGCGCTGGTCACGACCCTGCATGGCCAGCACTTCACCGGATTCATCTTCAATGATTACGCCAGGCAGCTCGAGATCCTGCGCTGGGTGGCCACCCGGATTCCCGCCGACCGCGTGCTGGTCTTCCTCCCGGCCTGGGACGGCCGCTACTACTGGGACTACCCCCGCTACCAGGTGAGCGACAGGATGGGCGGCGAAGCCGGCTTCCGCCGCCTGATCGACGAAGCCCACCAGCTCGGCTTCAGGATGATGCCGATGTTCGGCACCAACTCGGCCAATCGCCGGCAGCCGATGTTCGGCAGGGTCGCCGACGCCGTCGTCCACAAGGTCGATGGCGACGTGGTGGACCTCAACTGGGTCGACTGGGACAACGATCGGCACCAGGAGGGGTGGGCGGCGTACATGAACGTCGGCGTCGATTCATGGCGCCGGTGGCTTGGCGATCGCATCGACGAGATGATCACCCGATACGGCGTGGACGCCTACTTTCTCGACATCGTGGGCGGCCACGTCAACAGCCGGAACGGAGACATGCACGCGGGCACTCGCCGCCTGGTCATGGACCTCCGGGCCAGGCATCCCGGCGTTCCGTGCGTGGGGGAAATGGCGTACGACGCCCTCGTCGAGTTCATCCCGATGTTCCAGGTCGGGCTCGGACGGCTGGGCCGGTACTCGAGGCACTTCCAGCACCTGAGCTCGCCGGCCCCCGGCCGCGGCAGCAGCGGCGTGCACGAATCGGGATTCGGCCGGTTCGATCCCGGCACGCTGTCGCTGTCGCCCGACGCCATTCCGACCCTGCAGGTCGTCGACGATACCTTCACGAGGCACCGCGACGTGATGGCGGCGATCATCCAGCGGGCGAAGGAGCGGGCCGGGATAGCTTGACCAATCCCAGCCCGCTCAGGCCGACGACACGCAGAGTATCTTTCGCCGCAGCCCGACTCCTCCGGAGCAGCACCATGCGCAACGGTCACACCCGCCGGGAATTCGTCGCGCGGTCATCGGCCGCGCTGGCGGCATTGGCCGCGATCCCGGCTCTTCCGCCCGGGATCCGTGCCCGGCTCGCCCGGCGTGACCCGGCGGTCGTGGCGCGTCCGTTCGACCTGCATCAGGTCCGTCTCCTGCCCGGCCCCTTTCTCGATGACCTGAACGTCAACCGGCGCTACATGATGGGGCTCGATCCGGACCGCCTGCTCCACTCGTTCCGGGTCACGGCAGGGCTGCCGTCGAGTGCCGAGCCCTATTACGGGTGGGAAGCGCCGAACAACGAGCTGCGCGGTCATTTCGTCGGTCACTACCTGTCAGGCTGTGCGCTGCTCACCGCGCAGACCGGCGACGCCGCCGTCAAGGTACGGGGCGACGCGCTGGTGTCCGAGCTCGCGAAGTGTCAGCAGGCCAATGGGTACCTGAGCGCGTTTCCGGAGGAGCTGTTCGATCGCCTGAAGGCCCGGCGCGGCGTGTGGGCGCCGTTCTATACGTATCACAAGATCCTCGCGGGGATGCTCGACAGCTGGACGCTGGGCGGCAATGCTCAAGCGCTGGAGGTTGCGAAGGGGATGGCCGGATGGACGCGCGAATGGGTGCGCCCCCTCGATGACACGCAGATGCAGGGCATCCTGCGCACCGAGTTCGGCGGCATCGGCGAGTCGCTCGGCGATCTCGCGGCGATCACCGGCGACATGTCGTGGCTCGAGGTGAGCCGCCGCTTCGATCACGAGAAAGTGCTGGCGCCGCTGGCGGAGGGGCGCGACGAGCTCACCGGCGTCCACGCGAACACGACGATCCCGAAGATCATCGCCGCCGCTCGGCGCTACGAGATCACGGGTGAGCAGCGTTCGCGCGACGTCGCGGAATACTTCTGGCGCGAAGTCACCGGCCGGCGGTGCTTCGCCACCGGCGGCACCAGCAGCGGCGAGAGCTGGAAGAACCCCGTGGGACAGCTCGCCGGGGAGCTGTCGTGGGATACGGAGGAAAGCTGCCCGACCTACAACATGCTGAAGCTCACCCGGCACCTCTTCAGCTGGACCGGTGATGCGAAGGTCGCGGATTACTACGAACGCGCCCTGTTCAATGGCATGCTTGGCACCCAGCATCCCGCCGACGGCGAGAAGATCTATTACACCCCGATGGCCTCGGGGTACTGGCGGATGTTCGGCACGCCGGATCACGGCTTCTGGTGCTGCCACGGGACCGGTGTGGAATCGCACTCGAAGTTCGGGGACAGCATCTACTTCCACGACGATACCGGCATCTGGGTCAATCAGTTCATCGCATCCGAGGTGAACTGGGCCGACAAGGGGGTACGCCTGGTACAGGAGACCGGCTTCCCGGCCCGCGATACCACCCGCCTGACCGTCCACGTCGCGCGCCCCACGCGAGTGGCGCTGAGGATCCGGCTGCCGTACTGGCTCGACGGCGAGCCCACGGTCAGGCTGAACGGCAGGGGGGTGCCGGTCTCCACGCCAGCGGGCAGTTACCTGACGATCCGCCATCGCTGGCGCGATGGCGATCGTGTAGAGTTGACCCTGCCGATGAAGCTGCACGCCCATGCGATGCCGGATGATCCGACCGTGCAGGCCGTGATGTATGGCCCCCTGGTGCTGGCGGGAAAGCTGGGCGCCGAGCCCCTCCGCGCCCCGCCGACGCCGCCGCGGATGACGCCGGACTTCGACCTCACGCCGGAGACCAGGCCGATCGCCGTGGCGGCGATCAAGGCCCCCTCGGGCGACGTGCGGTCGTGGGTCGAGCCGACGGGCCGGCCGCTCGAGTTCAGGATCGTGGGCCAGGAGCGCGAGATCGCACTGGTGCCGTTCCATACCGTGTTCGATGAGCGCTACGCGGTGTACTGGCGAGTGCTGTCGTCCTGAGCAGGCGGGCAAACTCGTGATCGAGGTGGCGGCGTGAACGAACTCTGGCAGCGGCTCCTCATCGGGGCGGAGCAGATCGGCACGGCAGTGCCCGCGCTGGTGGGCGCGGCGCTCATCCTGGCCGCGGGCTACTTCCTGGCGCGGCAGGTCCAGCGCTGGGTGGACGACACCCTGAAGCGCATCGACTTCAACCGCATGGCGCACGCCGGCGGGCTCGATGAGGCGGTGGTGCGCACCGGCTCCCGGCTCGACCCCGTCCGCGCGATGGCCAAGCTCATCTTCTGGCTCGTGATGCTGGTCGTGATCCTGCTCGCGAGCACCGCGCTTGGCCTGGAGAGCATCAACCAGATGTTCGGGACGATGCTCTCGTTCATCCCCACGCTCATCGCCGGGATCGTCATCGTGATCCTCGGCATGATCGTGGGCGAGTTCGTGCGCGGGCTGATCCTGGCGTCCGCGGGCCAGGTCTCGGGCGTGCCCACCCTCGCCAAGCTGGCCAAGAGCGCCGTGGTGGTGATCTCGATCTTCATGGCGCTGCAGCAGGTGGGCGTCGCCGAAGACATCGTGACGTCGGCGTTCACGCTCATCCTGGGCGCGGTGGCGCTCGGCGTGGGGCTCGCGTTCGGGCTGGGGAACCGGGAGCTCGCCGGGGAGATCACCCGGCGGTGGTACGAGGAGGGGCAGCGCCGCGACCGCCGGAAGACCGACCGACCCGCCGTCAACGTCCCGCCCAACGACGAGCCGCCGATCCTCGACTGACACCGCCGCCGCCGCGCTATCGCGGCGGCAGCGGCGCCTCGGTCAGCCGGAAGCCGGTGCTGTCGGGATCGGCGACGAGGGCCGACCTGCCGTTCACCGCCAGCACCCGCGACCAGTAGCCGCGCACGCGCACCTCGCGAGCCGGCTTCCCGTCGCGCGCCACCAGGTGATAGGCGCGCGCCGAGTCGTTCACGGCCTGGCTCTTCTCGATCCACACGGTGGGTCCCGGCCCCGTGAACGCCGCCTCGAACGGCGGCTTCACCGGTGCGAAGGGAAGCTGCTCCACCGTGCTCCGAAGCTCCGCCGGGAAGCGGCGGACGAAGAGCTCGCGGTCGGTGCGCGTGACCTCGAGGATGCGGTCGGGCAGGGAGGCGCCCCGCGTCACCCGGCCGTCGGGCGCGATCCAGTCCACGCGATTCTGCCGCACTCGCGCCACCCAGACCGATCCATCCGGCACGACCCCCCAGGCATCCTGCCCGCTGAAGACGCGCTGCTCGAAGCGGCTCCCCGCGTCGCTCTCCACCTGGGCCAGGTCGAGCGGCGCCAGCCGGGCGACCGTGTCGGCCCGCGCGGCCCCCGGTGCGACGCGCACGACCGCCGCGGAGTCGTGATTGCCGCTCCCGTCGGCCCGTGCCGGCGGGGCGATCTCGTAGTAGAACCGCCCCGCGCCGTCGATCCCGCGCGGCAGGGCGCCGGCCGTGAGATCGGGCGCCGGGATCGCGCGCAGCATCCTGCCCTCGGGAGACCACACCGTCGTTCGGCGCAGGCCCCAGTCGGTCACGAACAGGGTGTCGGCAAGGGAGAAGATGCCGGCGGGGTGCTGCAGCGCATCCGGCGCGGCGCCGGCCAGCGGGACCACCGTGCGGGTCGAGAAGTCGAGGACGTTGAGAGCCGACGTGGCCGGCGAGATCACTGCCCAGCGCTCGCCGCCGAGCCAGGCGGCCTGGGTCGCATCGCCCCCCAGAATGTGCAGGGTGTCGCGCCCGGCGCCGATGACGGTGAGCGGGATGTTGGCCGCGGGGCGGCCGCAGCCGGCTGCGAAGGCCAGCGCGATGGCGGGTCCGACGACGAGGGGCGGGAAACGAAGCGGGCGCATTACCTCAAGGTAATGCGCCCGCCCGGGTGGGGCCTACCGCTTGGTGAGGAGGTTCTCGAAGAGGGCGATCGCGCGCGGATCGTCGCTCTGGCCCAGCCAGAAGATCGCCTTCTTCCGGATGGCCGGGTCGCGGTCGGTCTGGGCGATCCGGATGAGCACGGGGACCCCTTCGTCGTGCGGCCGCTGGGACAGGGCGAAGACCGCCGCTTCCCGCACCTCGCGGTCGCCCTTCGGATCGCCCACCAGGGAATCGAGTGAGGCGGTGGCCGCGACGCCCGCCGCCTGGCCCAGCCAGAAGACCGCGCTCCGGCGGGTCTCGCGCGGCACCGACTGGTTCTTCGCGAGCCGGATCAGCTCGGGCCAGATCACCGCGCTGTCGGCCAGCGTGGCGGCGAAGACGGCCTCGTTGCTGCCGGACGGCGCCCGCTCGGCGAGGCCGATGAGGTATGCCGCCGCTTCCCGCGCGGGCACGGTGCCCAGGTCGGTGACGCCCGAGCCGGCCGGCCGCCACCGCCCGCCCACGTAGCTCCGCACCCTGGTCACCCTGCCGTCGGCGATGGTGAGGACGGTCCGGACCGGGCCGTCGTCGCAGTCGCTCTCCCAGTCGGGGTTCCGGCTGTCGGAGATGTTGATGTTGTGCCCGTTGCCGCAGACGCCCTCGCGCGCGGCAAAGGAGAACCGCACGGTGCCGTCGGGCGCCCCGCTGACGCGGCGCTCGAGCGACTGGGCGGAGGCGCCGGCGGCCGTGGCCGCCAGCGCGAGAGCGATCCCGCCCGCGAGGAAGACGTGAGTGCGCATGGTCACTTGTCCGTCAGGATGTCCTGCAGGAGCTGCGTCGCCCGCGGGTCCTTCGACTGGCCCACCCAGAAGAGCGCGCGCTTCCTGAGCTCCGGATCGGGATCGCGCCGGGCGATCTCGATCAGCTTGTCCATCGCGGCCGCGTCGTTGTTGCGCTGCGAGAGCACGAAGATGATCTGCTCGCGCATCTGCCGGTCGGGAATCGTGGCGTACAGCGAGGAGAGGTCGGCGGAGCTCACCGAGCCCGACTGGCCGGCCCAGAAGAGCGCCTGCTTCCGCACCTCGATCTCCTCGTCCTTGTTCCGCGCCACGTCGAGCAGGAACTGCTGGTTGTCCCGGCCATGCGACTGCGAGAGCGCGAAGAGGATCTTCTGCTTGAGCGCCCGGCTCGTGGTGCGCGAGTACACCTGGCGCAGGAACGCGGGATTCTCCGCGTCGTTGCTCTGGCCCAGCCAGAAGACCGCCTTCTCCCGCATCTCCTCGGGCGCGTCCTTCCGCTCGAC
>Ga0070664_100005135_pt1 | contig 10506 bp, 9 predicted proteins | sample KBSC73metaG_FD_65863 | JGI IMG/M metagenome (GOLD analysis project Ga0070664, IMG submission 65863) | Corn rhizosphere microbial communities from Kellogg Biological Station, Michigan, USA - KBS C7-3 metaG | ecosystem: Host-associated > Plants > Roots > Rhizosphere > Soil ... | reverse complement strand
TCGTGGTCGCGTCGAGGTTCGCTGAAGCAGCCGTCGGAGAGGCGCGTTGGCGCGGCGAAAGCGTGACGGCGGAGTCATACGGGAGCGGGCCCGCGGGCAGCACCTTCCAAGCCATGAGCACCGTGGCAATGGCATTGGCATACCAGGCAGAGCGTGCCGGCGTGTTCGAGTGGTAGGCCCCCACGGCACGCCAGGTGTTGCCATGGCGCCGGACCTGCCGCGCGTAGTGCCACGCCGCCACGAAGGCAGACGTGCAACCGTCGCCCAGCGCGCGCGAGTCAATGCCATGGCGGGCAAGTTCTGAAAGGTGCTGGCTGTTGATCTGGAATGCTCCGATGTCCCAGGTGCCATCAGCGTTCCGGGCGAGGGCTTGCGGTTTCAACCGGCTTTCGTGCCAACCGATGGCGCGGAGTACCTGACCATTCACGCCGTGGCGCAGGGCCGCCTGGTCGATGCAGTCGCCGTGTGCTGCGGCAGAGGCGGCGCACGATGCGAACATGGCAAACAAGGCGGGCAGGGCAGGGTTCAAAAGATGCGACTCCTCGACTCCCACGGCATGGGCATCTGCGGATTGTTGCGTGTAATCCGATGCCTCTCGCCTCGCCTCCGCACTGAAAATTAGGGGGTTCAGCTGGCGCCGGAGCACATGATGGTTTTCCAGCATGGTGGCAAAGGGAATGGCCCATGACATTTGTTCACGGCGTCATCCTGGCGCACGGGAGTTTTGCTTCGAGGAGCAATCATGGTCTTCGAGACCTGGGACAACCCGATGGGAACGGCTGGTTTCGAGTTCATTGAATTCGCCGCTCCGGATCCGACGGGCATGGGAGCCACGTTCGAGCGCATGGGCTTTCAGGCGATCGCCCGACATCGCCACAAGAACGTCACGCTGTACCGGCAAGGTCAGATCAACTTCATCATCAATGCGGAGCCCGATTCCTTCGCCCAGCGATTCGCTCGGCTGCACGGGCCGTCCGTGTGCGCCATTGCGTTCCGGGTACAGGACGCCAACCTCGCCTATCGCCGCGCGCTCGAGCTGGGCGCCTGGGGGTTCGACGGCCACAGCGGCCCCATGGAGTTGAACATCCCCGCCATCAAGGGCGTGGGCGATTCACTGATCTATCTGGTGGATCGCTGGCGCGGCAAAGACAACGCAGCGGCGGATGCCATCGGCAACATCAGCATCTACGACGTCGATTTCACGCCGCTGCCCGGCGCACAGGCTGCGCCAGCAGGGCACGGCCTGTTGACGATCGATCACCTCACCCACAACGTTCACCGCGGTCGGATGCTGGAGTGGGCACAGTTCTACGAGCGCTTCTTCAACTTTCGGGAGGTGCGCTATTTCGACATCGAAGGGCAAGTGACCGGCGTGAAATCGAAGGCCATGACATCCCCATGCGGCCTGATTCGCATTCCCATCAACGAAGAGGGCAAGGAGCAGGCGGGCCAGATCCAGGAGTATCTCGACGCCTATCACGGCGAGGGGATCCAGCACATTGCGTTGAGTGCGGCCAGCCTCATCGACACGGTGGACGCCATGCGGGCCGGCGGTATCCGATTCCTCGACACGCCGGACACCTATTACGAGCTTGTGGACCGACGCATCCCCGGTCACGGGCAGGACGTGGCCGCGGTCCGGAGCCGCAAAATCCTGCTCGATGGCACCAAGGATGCGCTGCTGCTGCAGATCTTCACTGAGAACCAGTTCGGCCCCATCTTCTTCGAGTTCATCCAACGTCTGGGCAATGAAGGCTTCGGGGAGGGCAACTTCAAAGCCTTGTTCGAATCGATTGAACTCGACCAGATGCGGCGGGGCACGCTTGCGGCCAAGTCTTCCTGAGCCGCGGCTTTCATTCGCCGGGCACCAGTTCCTTGGCACCGTCGAGTTTCAAAAGCGAATCCAGCTCCATCGAACTCTTCGGCGAATCCGCATCGCCGGCTGCATTGATGGGCGGCGCCCTGTCTGAATCATCAACAGTTCCGTCATTGATCCGAGTTCCCCCAGGCTCACCACCGCCTTCCTCGGCCAGCTCGTCCTCTGGTTCACGGGATGCAGGAGGGGCAAGTCGGCGAGACGCCGGAAAACGCGCGGCTGCATCGATCGCCTTTTCCTTGAGAATCGATCGAAAGAAGTCGCCAATCAACAGCACCGCGTTGTGCCCTCCCTGGCCCCAGTACGTGCTGCGAATGGTCACGCGAGCATCGTTGAAACCGACCCACGCGCCGGCCACGAGCTGAGGGTGCATCAACACGAACCAGCCATCGGTGTTGTTCTGCGTGGTGCCGGTCTTGCCCGCGACGTCCGACGCAATGCCGAAGCGGCGTTTCACCAGGGTGCCGGTGCCGCGCGTCACCACGCCCCTCATCATGTCGATCAGTTCAATGGCTGAATCGGCCGACATCACTCGCTTGGCCTCGCCGTTGAACGAAGCCAGGACACGGCCGTCGCGATCGGTAATGCGGCGGACCCACACCGGGGCGTGGCGCACACCTTCCTGCGCAATGGACGCGTAGGCGTTGATCATTTCGAGCAACGTCACGGGACTGGTCCCGAGCGCGAGCGAGGGCACGGCATCAAGCCGGCTTTGGTCGACGCCGAGGGCCCTGGCCAGAGCGACTGCGCGGTCGACGCCCACGTCTTGCATCACCTGCGCCGTGATCGTGTTCTTCGAGTAAACCAGCCCGTCTCGCAACGTCATCGGCATGCCGCTCGTGCCGCCCATGTCCGTGGGCCTCCACGCGCGACCTTCGCCGAGCGGAATCTCCACCGGGCGGTCGATGTAGATCCGGTCCGGGCGAATGCCTGCCTCCAGGGCGGCGCCATAGACGAACGGCTTGAAGGTGGACCCGGGCTGGCGCACCGCCTGGGCCACATGATCGTACTGGTCGCCCTCGAAATCGCGGCTGCCCACCCATGCCTTGATCTCGCCTGTGGCGGGGTCCATGGCCAAGAAGCCGGCCTCGAGCCGAGTGCGTTGTCGCTTCAGGCGCCTCATGACGGTGTCATCGGCCAATACGGCTTTTAAGGCGTCGTCCACGGTAGCTCCCGCCTGGACGGCGCTGCGGTACTCCGGCGTGTCACGCGCGAAGGCGGCCAGCAGATCGGGCCGCTGCTTCCAAAAATAGGCAAAAGGCGGGTCGGGACGATCCGCGGCTGCCCGACGCAGCGTTGCCGCCCGCATGCCCGCCTGTGCCCATTCGCTGTCCGCCACCTGTTGCAGCAGATCCATCTGATCGCGAACGGCTCGATTGGCAGCCTCCTGCAGGCGTGAGTCGAGGGTGGTTTCGATCACCAGGCCATCGGCGTAGAAATCGACGCCGTGCTGCTCTCCCCACTCCAGCAGCCACTTGCGCACGAAACCGACAAAGTGCGGTGCACCACCATCGTCCTCGGGCTGGTGGCGCAAGCGAACGGACAAAGGGCTCCTCGCCAATTTGGCCAATCGGCCCGGCTCCAGGTACCCGTGACGAGCCATCTGCGCCAAGACCACGTTGCGCCGCTGTTCCGCGCGCTCCGGATGACGTACGGGGTTGTAGTACTGCGTCCCCTTCAGCATGCCGATCAATGTGGCGCTCTGCAACTCGTCCAGCGCCTTGGCCGACGTGTCGCAATAGGTTCGCGCTGCCATTTCGATGCCCACCACGTTGTAGTAGAAGGGCACCGTGTTGAGGTATGTCTCGAGGATTTCATCCTTCGTGTAGGTTTGCTCGATCCGCAATGCCGTGACTGCTTCCTTGATCTTTCGCTCCAAGGACCGGGAGCGACCGATCTCCTCCGGGAACAGATTGCGCGCGAGTTGCTGAGTGATCGTCGATCCGCCCTGCATGTCGCCCGAAGCCGTGTGGAAAACCGCACTGAGCGTCCGCCACCAGTCGATGCCGACGTGGTCGCGGAATCGATGGTCCTCCGTGGCAATCAGCGCCGCGATCACGTGGGGCGAAACGTCCGAGAGACTCACGTGCTGCTGCTTCTCCCGGCGAAACACGCCGAGCGGTTTGCCGTCGGCCGTCAGCAAGACGCTCGGGCGGGCTGATTTCACATTCTTGAGCTGCGAGACGCTTGGCGTGTCCTCCGACAACCTGATCACGTACGCCGCCAGACCGAATGCCAGAACCATCAGCGCAAGCAGAGACCACACCACAAGGCGACGGCCTACCGCACGCCGGTGGGGTCCCGCCCGCCTGGGCCATTCGTCAGAATCTGCTGGCATGAAAGAGATGGTAGGCGCCATGCCAGCCCCCGGCGGTGCCGCCAAGCATGACGCGGAAACTGCCTACGCGTTGACGAGTTCCCGACTGACTTGCCCACCTCTTCGAGGCCCGTCGGCGCTTTGGCCGAATTGCCCAAAAATCCGGCGAAAAGGAGTCAGATTGCACAGCATTTCCGGGGTTCCTGACAGCGGCCCCATCGGAAAATTCAGTATCCAACGTGAAGGAGACTGAATTGGCTTTCGACTCTCCCAACAGCTCCCGCAACATGCTTCCGGCGGACCAGCTGCCCACCTCGGGCTTCATGGGGCGCCGGAAGTACCTCAAGCGGGACCTGCTGTCGGATGTGGTGAACCGGATGAATTCCGGCAACCTGGCTCATCTTCAGGTGCCCACCACGTTGGTGTACCGGCTGGCGTGCCTGTGCAAGCGATGGGCGCCCGATCTCCAGGTGTTCATTGCACAGGTGCTGGAGTCGAGCGGCCACCTCGATCACTTTCTTACCCAACCCGCCGCCACCGACCATCACATCGGCCGCCATGGCCTCTTCGAAGCCGCATTGACCGCCGCCGAATTGGCGATGGATGCGGACCACGACCCGCGCACACTCAAGCCTCTGCCGTTCTACGTCGACGAACTCCAGCAGGTGTGCTCGGCCGCCGCCTTCCTGTTCGACATCGGCAAGGTGATGGATGGCCGCGTCAGCGCGGACCTGCCGCGGGACGACGGCTCCACGCTGGCTCCATACTCCGACCTGCCGCGCTGCTGGCGCTCAAGTTGGGAACCGTTGGTCAACCGTCACCCGATCCTGGCCGCCTGGTTCGATCAGCTCGGCCGCGAAACCCCGGACCCCATCCACTCGGTGCGGTCCGCGCGCGCCCTCGTGCGCAACGCCGTCACGGCGTCCTGGCGGGGCTGCAGCGCACGCTGAACCCGGGTACGCAAGTTGCCGCCTCTTTGGACATCCTCGTCCGAAGGAGGCTGCCATGCCGCAAAACCACTGGTCTGACAACCGCGAACGCCGGTACAGCCACGTCAAAAAAGGGCTGCTCCGCGGTGGCCTCCACTCGCACTCGGGCGAGGGCGGTCATACCCGGGCTCAGTTGTACAACGAGGCAAAGGCGCGCGGCATCAAGGGCCGTTCGTCGATGAACAAAGCACAGTGGCTCAACGCACTGGGCCGTTGAACGGGCTCGGCGGCGAGGGGTTCACATGGGCGATTTGTTCGACGTTTCTGTTCCGTTGTGGGAGCTTTTGCTCCGTGGCACGGCCACCTATTGGTTCCTGTTCCTCATCTTCCGCTTCATCATGCGACGGGACGTGGGCGCCTTCGCGATCGCGGACGTGCTGCTGCTTGTGCTGATCGCCGATGCATCGCAGAACGCAATGGCAGGAGGCTACACATCCTTGACGGAAGGCGCAGTGTTGGTGTCCACCATCATCGGATGGAACTTCCTGCTCGACTGGCTGAGCTATCGCGTTCGTTGGCTCCGCAAGTTCGCGGAGCCGCCGCCACTGTTGCTGGTTTCGCGCGGACGCTTCCTTCACCGCAACATGCGCAAGGAGTATGTCACCGAAGAAGACCTGTACGCAAAGCTGCGTGAGCACGGCATCGACGATGTCTCCCAGGTCAAGCAGGCGTACATGGAGTCCGACGGCAGCGTCACGGTGTTGACATTCAAGCCGAAGTGACTTCAGTTCACTCGGCACCGATGCTGCCGGTGATGGGCAACACGATGCCCGTGATGTAGCTCGAGCAGACAGGAGATGCCAGAAACACGTAGGCGGGAGACAATTCTTCCGGTTGCGCGGCGCGCTTCATGTCCGTGTGCTGGCCGAAGGTCTTCACATCGTCGGCAGACTTGTCCGCCGGATTGAGCGGCGTCCAGACGGGTCCTGGCGCCACCGCGTTGACTCGGATGCCCTGCGACAGGAGGTTTTGCGCCAAGGATTTGGTGAATGCGTGAATCGCCCCCTTGGTCGCGGAGTAGTCAAGCAACTGCGCGCTGCCTTCCAGTCCTGTCACCGAGCCTGTGTTGATGATTGCGGCCCCGTTCTTGAGGTACGGCAATGCTGCCTTGGCCATGTAGAAGTATCCGTGGACGTTGGTCCGCAGCGTTTCGTCGAGCCGCTCTTCGGTGATGTCTTCCAGCGAGGCGGCATGTTCCTGGAACGCTGCGTTGTTCACCAGAACGTCCAGGCCGCCGAACGCGGCCACCGTCGCCTCCACAGCCCTGCGGCAAAACGCTGCATCCTTCACGTCGCCCGGAAGGAGCACGCAGCGGCCCCCTTCAGCCTCGACGAGCCGCTTGGTGTATTCGGCATCTTGATGCTCATTCAAGTAGACAATGCCAACGTCGGCCCCTTCACGTGCATAGAGCACCGCAACGGCACGGCCGATGCCGGAGTCGCCGCCGGTGATCAGCGCCACCTTGTCGAGCAGCTTCTGACTGCCCTCGTAGTCAGGGGCGAGAAACTTGGGCTTCAGTTCAAGTTCTGCTTCTATGCCCGGCTTGTCGAGATGTTGTGCGGGCAGATCGACTGGCTGTTCCCGTGCACCGGCCTGAATGGCACCTTGCTTCCTGGGCGTGGCGGCGACTTGGTCAAGTGCATCCTGTTCACGCTGAATCTTGCGTTGCTGGTCTGCGGTGGCTTCTGCGTTTTGCCGGTCTCGGGCAGTTGTATTCATCGACAGCTCCTGCGCATTGAGGTGATCCCATGTCAGGCAGCCGGCATGCCTGCCCGCCAATCAGTTGGGCGAAGGAGGAACGACAGTTCCACAAGGCTCTTGCGTGGAGGTCAGACCCGCATCGTCCTTCTCGTGCCCGGGTACACAACGTCGATTTCGTTGCCCCGCCCCGGGAGAGGCAGGCTTCCGATCGTGCGCAAAGTTCTGAGCCGCTTCCCGATCCTGGCCCTCGCCATCGGGCGTTTCATGGCCGATGCTCGATTTCACGGGGTGTCTCCGATTGTCAGCCGAACAATTCGCCAGTGGCTGCGATGCCCTGCGGTGGCGTGGTGCGATCGATCAGCCGATCGATGGCCGCCAGGGTTTGCAGCACATCAAGCGGCTTCGACCAGAACTCACAGAACGTCGAACCTTGCAGTTCAATGCCGGCGTCCGTGGCCGAAACTGCCACGGCCGGCGTGCCCTCGAGGCCTTCGAGCCGTCTGATTTGAGCGAGGAGTTCGACCCCGTTGCAGTCCGGTAAATGGTAGTCCAGCAAAATCAGATCCGGATGCTCGATGCGCGCCGCCTGCAAACCTTCTTCGCCGGTGGTGGCGACCACAAGACGAAGATGCGGACGGTGCTGCAAAAGCGCCTCCATGATCATCACGTTGACCGGGTGATCCTCGACGTAAAGGATCACCGCACGCGCGTCATCCCCCAACGAATCAGCAGCGGAAGAGGTCGGAATGGTATCGAAGGACATGAAGTACTTTCTTGATCGGATTCGAACCGCGGAGGGCGGTGCATGTGGCATGGACATGATGCCGGTGCACGACACGGATTCGATTGATCAATGTGGCAAAGGTTGCGACTTGAGCGACATGCACCATCGGTCGGCTTGGGTATGACATCGACTTGGGGGGTGTAGGCATCGTCCGACTTTCGATGGCGCCGCCGGCCGCTGGTGAGCAGCATGGCCGGTACGTAAATTCCCCGAAGGCCGAATGCCTTTTGAAAGATGGGTCGGCTTTTCCTTCCTCTTCCTACTAGTGGGCAGCGGGCACTGCGTGCCGTCCGCCGGTCTCATCCGAATGTGCCGCATGAACGCCTCGAATGCAGCAATCGCTATCTTCACGGTACACCGGGGCGTGCCCCTCCTGCCAGTGGTGTCGCACGCTGGCCCAATGAATCGGGCCAGCGTTGCTCAGTCCAGTGACAATATGCCTGCTGAACGACCGTCTGTAACGGAGGTGAAACAAGTCGAGGTGAACAGCCGAACCACCATTCGTTGCTCGATCACAGGAAAGCGCAAGCTTGCGAACACCGCGCAGACAGTGGTAAACGTAAGTCAGCTTGTTGCTTGCCCGCGCCAGAAGGTCAAATGTGAGAAGGCCGAATTGCACCACGGAAACATTTTGAAACACTTCGGCAGCAAACGGAGCTGGGGGGTGACTAACATCGCCCCTCGCTTCATTCGGGTCAACCCGAAGTGCGAAGTTCGCGGAAAGTTGGCGCAACACTCGCACATCGCAACATGCCTCCGCGTGCAGCGGAAGATGCGGAAGGGAGTTGCCGAATGAGTTCATTTGAACTGCCTTCAGCGCGGGGACCATGTCGTGATGCACGGGCCGTCTTGAAAAAGGTTGCAGCAGTGCCCCTCGGCCGAGCACGCGCCTGCCGGCCCCGGGCCATGGGGCAGCCACAGGAAATGGTCCAGATGAAAACAGCAGATGGACATCGCGGAGTGATGGGTGATCGGCCTGTCTTCGATTGGCAAGCCACATGCCTGCCGGTGAACCCGCTAGATCGACAGGAGAAAAGGGAATGCCCCACGCATTGGTAGTGGATGACGAGCCGGATTCGGCGGAAACGACGGCGATGCTCATTTCGAGCGAGGGCTTCACGGTGGCCACCGCAGGATCGCTGCGCGACGCGCGACGGCAGATCGCGCTGCAGGAGCCGGACATTGTGCTGCTGGACCTCAAGCTGCCGGACGGCAACGGCATGGAGTTGTTGCAGGACCTCAAAACCCTCCCGAACACCGAGGTGGTGCTGGTAACGGGTCATGCCAGTCTCGAGACGTCGATCCAGGCTTTGCGACTGGGCGCGGCCGATTATCTGGTCAAGCCCATGAGCCTGACACAACTCAAAGGCATCCTGTCGCGGGTCATGAAACCCGCCGTCCTGAAAGCTGAAGCCAAGCACATGCTCGAAACCCTCGACACGGACGGCCACTTCGGACAGTTGTGGGGACGTTCGGTCGTGATGCGCAATGTGTATCGACAGATTGAACGCGTGGCAGAGACGAGTGTCACCGTGTTCATCACCGGGGAGAGCGGCACCGGCAAGGAGGTGGTTGCCCGCACTGTTCATGATCTCAGCCGGCGTCGCACGAAACCATTCCTGGCGGTCAACTGCGGCGCCATTTCCCCGCACCTCATCGAAAGCGAAATCTTCGGGCACGAGAAGGGCAGCTTTACGGGTGCTGACCGCCAGCATCAAGGGTTCTTTGAACGGGCCAGCGGCGGCACGCTGTTCCTGGACGAGATCACCGAGATGCCGCTGGACCTGCAGGTCAAGCTGTTGCGGGTGCTGGAGAGTGGCACCTTCATGCGCGTGGGATCGACGCAGGTGCTGGAAACCGATGTTCGCATGGTTGCGGCCACCAACCGAAATCCCATGCAAGCGGTGGCGAGCGGCAAGCTTCGGGAAGACTTGTTGTACCGGCTGAATGTGTTTCCGATCCACCTGCCGGCGCTGCGAGAACGCGGTGAGGACGTGCCGCTGATCGCCGCGCATTTCCTCGACCAGATTTCCAAGCGCGAGGGGAACATGAAGCGCTTTTCCTCGGACGCCATGGCACAGCTGAGTCGCCACTCCTGGCCAGGCAATGTGCGCGAACTCCGCAATGTGGTCTACCGTGCGTATGTCATGGCCACCGAAAGCGTCATCCATGACCCGTGTCTTCCCGGAACCGAAGCCGAGGCTCGCCCGCCGGCGCCTGTATCGTCGGATGGGGCCCCGGTGATCACGATACGCATCGGAACGCCGCTCGCTGAAATCGATCGACAAGTGACACTCGCCACGCTGGACCACCTCGGGCGCCATAAGGAACGCACGGCAGCCACCTTGGGCATCAGCCTGAAGACCCTCTACAACCGGCTCAAGGAGTACGCGAGTACCGGCGAAGGAGAGCCGGAGCCGGTACCGCTTGACGAAAAGAGCTGAGGGTCTTGCCACCGCTCAGCCGTTGACCGCGGGCGTGTGGGCAATGGCGTCGACCGCGCGGTTCAGGCCATCGGGGCGGAGCGGTTTTTCCAGCACCGCATCAAAGCCGAGCGCCCGCGCGTTGGCTTCGTCCTCCTGATGACCATAGGCGCTGAGTGCGATGAAGGCGGCTGAATGACCCAACCGCTTTCGCAAGGGCGACAGGCCTGCTGCACGCAAGGCTGCAGACCCTTCCACATCGCACAGCACGACTTCGGGTCGGAACCCATCGATCAAGCGCAGCGCTTCATCGACCGTACCGGCCGTGGCGACTTGATGGCCCCACAACTCGATCTGCAAGCGCGTGAGATAGCGTGAGTCGGGGTTTTCCTCGATCAACAGCACGCGGTACGTCG
>Ga0070664_100005131_pt1 | contig 10514 bp, 9 predicted proteins | sample KBSC73metaG_FD_65863 | JGI IMG/M metagenome (GOLD analysis project Ga0070664, IMG submission 65863) | Corn rhizosphere microbial communities from Kellogg Biological Station, Michigan, USA - KBS C7-3 metaG | ecosystem: Host-associated > Plants > Roots > Rhizosphere > Soil ... | reverse complement strand
CCGTTATCGAGTTGTCCATGTGGATCGTGACCTCGATAGTGTCGCAGTAACCTGCAAGAGCTTCGTCAACCGAGTTGTCAACCACCTCGTAAACCAAATGGTGAAGACCGATCTCGCCGGTCGAGCCAATGTACATCGCCGGCCGCTTGCGCACCGCATCGCGCCCCTCGAGAACCGTGATCGCATCCGCTCCGTATTCAATCTTTGCTTTAGCCAATTTAATAACCTCTTATTTAAATAATTCTCGCCATTCGCGACCAATTTTTTCGAATTGTGGACTTAAGAAAGGCGAGGCCTGTAAGTGTAAAATTTCCCAAGTAAATCAAAGAATTATTATAGCAAATTTTCGGCGATAAAGACAGCCCGGAAAGGCAATAAAAATCTTTATTTTAGGCCGATTTTGCGTGACCGTTCTCGATATGAAAAACCGCCGCGTTTTGACCGAATTGTTCGACAAAACCTTCCTTCGATGTGGTGACAAAAGTTTGGGTCTTATCGTTCAGATACTCGAGCAGCTGACCCACGCGTTTGTAGTCGAGTTCGGCGTCGATATCATCGAGCAAAAACAGCGGATATTCGCCGCGCGTGGCGTGGTAAACAGAGATATTGGCCAGCTGCAGCGCGAGCAGAGCGCTTCGCTGCTGGCCGGCCGAGCCGAATTTTCGCAGATCGTGCCCGTCAAACAAGATCTCCAGATCGTCGCGGTGCGTCCCGATCAGCGAGTGTCCGGCGACGACCTCGGCCTGAACGCGAAGCTTCAGCCGTTCGGCGATGAGATTTTCATAATCCGAAAGGTCGCCTTTGCCTTCAAGCGCAGAGAGGTAACGAATCGCGAGCTCTTCGCGGCCGAAGAGCTTTTTTTCCAAAACTTCGTTCAGCCGCTCAACAAAGCGTATCCGCCCGCGATGTATGCGTGCCGCAAGAGCCGAAAGCTGTTCATTCCAGGGCTGGAGGATTTCTGCTGTTTTTTCCAGCGAATATTCCTTGTCCCGCGCCGACTGCAGAAGGGCGTTCTTTTGTTTAATTACACGGTTGTAATCGGCAAATGTCTGGGTAAACGGAGGATGCAGCGAGACAATGCCCGCGTCGAGAAATCGGCGTCGCGCATCTGGGTGGCCGCGTACGATCTCAAGCTCGTCGGAGTTAAATATTACGGCGTGAAGCTGACCTAGATAGTTTGCAAGCGTTTCCTTCTTGCTATTTACCGCGAGAGACTTTATATTACCTTGTATAGCCACCTGCAGATCGCGGTGGATCTCTTCTGACTCGCGGACGCGTCCGCGGACAATTGCCAAATCATTACCAAATCTGATCGCTTCCTGCAGTCTTGCTGTACGAAACGATTTTGTTGTCGCAAGCACATAAATTGCTTCGAACCAGTTGGTCTTTCCCTGGCCGTTGTCGCCAAAGAGAATATTGAGTCCTGCTCCCCACGATATTTGATCGCTCAAATTGCGGAAATCCTTTGTGTTCAGCGATTCGAGCTGCATAAGGAAATTTTAGCACGCCGCTTGAGGTTAGCGCCTGACGCGGAAACGAGTTTGGACGCGTGGTTTCGCATGCAACGCGATATCCGGAAAAGGCAACAAAAACCTTCTGCTCATTTTCTGGATAAATCCATCATTAGCAATTTATTTAAATTAGAGGGTGTTAAACACCTTTTAACATCTTAGCAAGCTCCTTTCGGGTACAATAATGCGAGTAATTTTAATCGTTCTTCTTACAGTAGTTTTTTGTCTTTCGGCTTATGGGCAGCAAAGCCTCAGAGAGGGTTCGACCGCGCCTGAGTTTATGGCGCCCGCCATGAACGGCCAGGTTTTTGACCTTAACCAGCTGCATGGAAAGGTTGTTGTCGTCACTTTCTGGTCAACACGCTGCGCCATCTGCCACAGCGAGATACCTAAGCTCAACAAGCTTGCCGACAAGTACCGTGACAAAGGCGTGGTATTCCTGGCACTGACGACCGACAACGAGTCGAAGGTCGACGCCTACCTGAAAAGCAATCCGTTCAACTTCAACATTTTGCCGAATAGTTTCGGCATCGTGCTGCAATACGCAGATCGCGACCGCCAGGGAAATATCGATATCGGTTTTCCGGCGCACTTTCTCGTAAATCAAAACGGCCAGATCGAGATGAAAGACAGCGGCTGGGACAAGACGCCAGAGCTGGAATCGAAGATCGCAAGGCTCGTTTCGCAGGGATCTAATAGCACCGGAACCGCCGGACAAAGATAAAAACACAAAATATTAGGTTTTTAGGGGCGCGATAGTTATACAGCTTTCGTGCCCTTCTGCTTCTTGATTTTGGCTTTTGGTTTTTCGATAAGACGAGAACTTTCTCGCAAAGCCCAAAACCAAATACCCAAGACCGATCCGCATTCCGCAACACGCAATTGAGTTGTTTATATCACGGTTTTGCGGTATATTTTCAATTCGCCGCGTTTGCGGAGAGGTAGCCTAATTGGTAAGGCAGTAGTCTTGAAAACTACCGCGGGAAACCGCTTGCAGGTTCGAGTCCTGTCCTCTCCGCCATTTTGATTTTGGTTCCTTGATTTGGGATTTTGGATATGTCCAGAATCCCAAATTTTATTTGGACTAAAAGAAGATGAACCTGTCGAGACTGCTTTTGATCCATGCCATCATCGTGTTTGCCGCCGGCTTTGCTCTGATCGTTGCGCCTGGCATGATCCCCGCCGTTGTAGGTGTTCGCATCGACCCAGGCGCTTACCTGATCTGCTATCTGCTTGGCGCTGCCGAATTGAGCATCGGAGTGTTGTCGCTGTATGGCAGTTCACCGCGCAAGACCGATTCATTGAGTGTTATCGTCCTAACTATCATCGTCTTTCATGTGTCATCGGCAATTGTCGAGATCCTTGCATTCGCTCACGGCATTAGCGAAATGATCTGGATCAACGTTGCGGTTCGTGTACTTGCTGTTGTCCTGTTTGTTTATTACGGCATTTACAAAAGTCCGGCGAAAAACCGATCTGTCTAAAATTTTTGTACTCTCAACACTTTTTCTTGATTTCGATTTTGGTTTTGATATAGCCTAGTAAGGAAATGAATGATTATTCATTCATAATGTGATCTATCGCGGCTAACCGCCACCCCAGATCCACTATCGAGATGTCACGTCCAGTCAATGCGGTCAAAGTTCCGGTGCGAGTCGCCATATCAGACAAACGCGAAGCGATCCTTCGCGCGGCGATAAAGGTTTTTGCGCGAAAGGGCTACTTTAATTCAAAGGTTGCGGATATTGCCGGAGAAGCGGGAATCGCGGACGGCACGGTTTATCTCTATTTCAAGAGTAAGGACGAGATACTGCATTCGATCTTTGACCGGGCAATGGCGGAGTTTATCGAAGACGGGCGCAAGGAGCTCGAAAACATCGAGTACCCGGCCGAAAGGTTAAGAAAGATCGCTGAACTTCATTTGGAAAAGCTGGGAGCGGATCGTGATCTGGCAGTCGTTTTTCAGGTTGAGCTTCGCGGATCTACAAAGTTTATGCAGGAGTTTTCGGCGGCGGGTTTCGCCGAATATCTCGACATAATTCGCCAGACGATCGAGAATGGACAAAAAAACGGTGCATTTCGGACAGATCTCAAACCGATCGTCGGAGCAAAGATACTGTACGGAGCGATCGACGAAATGGTTACGAACTGGATCTTGTCCAAAAAGGCGTATGCACTTGCTCCGATGGCGGACGAAGTGATGAAAGTTTTTCTCGGAGGCCTGATCAAAACATGACAGCGGATGTCTTTGAGAAACACAAAACCAAAAGAGCGTTTGAGGGCCGCGGTGACGCCCTTTTTGAAGACGAACCGCAAACGCTGGCCCAACTCGTTTATCGGGCGGCCGCAAAACGCGACAGGCCTGACGCATTGAATTTTAAGAGTGACGGAAAATGGAGAAATATTTCGTCAAAGGAGATGCTTTCGCGGGCTGAGAATATCGCTCTAGGACTTTACTCGCTGGGCCTAAGGAAAGGAGACCGCGCGGCGATACTTGCCGCAAATTCACCCGAATGGACCCTTGCCGATGCCGGTTGCCAATTCTCCGGCATTATCGACGTTCCGATCTATACTACGCTCGCGCCGGCGTCCGTTCAGTATATCCTCAATGACTCCGGAACGCGGCTTTTCTTTATCCAAAATAGTGAAGTTTTTGAACGCCTCCGGGATGTTCTCAGCGAGTGCCGCTCAATTGAAAAGCTAGTTCTCTTTGAAGGAGATAGCGTCGACGCCGAGAACGCTATATCGCTTGGCGAGCTCGAAGATCTCGGAACGAAATTACGAGCCGAAACGCCTGAGCTGATGGCCGAAATTTCCGCAGCCGTCCAGCCCCACGATGTTGCAACGCTGATCTACACAAGCGGCACGACCGGCGAGCCAAAGGGCGTTATGCTCTCGCATACAAATATCATCTCAAACGTCATCGACGCGGGCGAGAAATATAATTTTGCGGGTGACGACATCTCGCTTTCGGTGCTTCCGCTGTCTCATATATTCGAGCGGACCGGTATGTATCTTTATATCCTGAACGGCATGGCGGTTTACTACGCCGAATCGATCGAGAAAGTGCCGGAAAATTTGCAGGAGGTGCGGCCGACGCTGTTTATCGGTGTGCCGCGAATTTTTGAAAAGGTTTACGCTCGTGCAAGACTCAAAGCGGCGCAATCGAGCCGGCTGCGCGAATCAATCTTTGATTGGGCAATAGAAGTTGCAAAGGATCATGCGTACAGGATCGAGACCGAACAGAAGATCCCGGCCGCTCTGGCGGCAAAGCATAGCATTGCAGACCGGCTTGTGTATTCGAAGCTGCGCGAATTCTTTGGCGGACGACTTCGGTTTTGCGTAACTGGCGGAGCTGCCCTATCCGACGACATTTGGCTGATATTTACCGGTTCCGGTGTGAGGATAATGCAGGGCTACGGACTCACCGAAACGTCGCCCGTTATTTCATCGAATAATCCGTCCTTCACCCGACTGGGAACGGTCGGGAAACCGATACGAAACGTAGGCGTGCGGGTTGCGGCCGACGGCGAGATCGAGGTCAAAGGACCCGGCGTGATGCTCGCCTATTACAAGAAAGATAACGCCACGCGGGATGCCTTCACACCGGATGGCTGGTTCCGAACGGGCGACATCGGTACGCTTGACGCAGACGGCTTTTTGACTATCACGGACAGAAAAAAGGAACTGTTCAAAACATCCGGAGGAAAATACATCGCGCCTTCACCGATCGAGCAGATGATAAGAGCGTCGCGGTTTGTCAGTCAGGCCGTTCTGGTCGGCAACGAGCGCAAATTCCCCGCCGCACTTATCGTGCCCAATTTCGAACAGCTTGAATCGTACGCTCATCTTAAAGGCCTCACTTTGAAAACTCCGAGCGAGTTTTGTGACAGCCCGCGCATCGTCAACCTTATCGAGCGACAAGTTGCAGCGCTAACGGAAAATCTTTCCCATTATGAAAAAGTGAAAAAGATCGTTCTGCTCGAAAATGAGCTGACCGTCGAAGGCGGCGAGCTGACACCGACATTAAAAGTAAAACGCCGGGTGATCGACGAAAAATACAAGAGCGTAATAGATAAAATTTACGCAGACGCAGAAAAGGACAGGATCGCTCCTGTCCTAAGTACTTAGAGATCTGTTCGATCCGGAGAGTTAGAACGGCTTGATAGGAATCGGGATACGTTGCGGAATACCGGTCGCAAACTCTGTCAGATACTGCATGAACGTCTTCGGCGCTTTGCCGACCTCGACTATATCGAACGGCTCGAGCATTATGTCCTTCTGCTCGCCTTTCCTGACCTGATCGTAGTTGACCGCGACAACCTCCGGCTGCACGGAACCCGCTTTCCGTCGGTAAACTTTGATGTCTTTCGTCTTAGCATCGCGGGTCATGCCGCTTGCCATCGCGACAGCCTGCATCATCGGCAGGCCGCCTTCGGGAATGCTTAACTCGCCGGGGCGAACCACTTCGCCAACCACATAGACCGGAGCGGCCTTTTGAACTACGATTATATCTCCGGGAAAAATTTCGGGATTTGAGGCCTCATTGCCTTGTCGCAACGATATCAAGCTGTACATTTGCGATGGGACATCCATGCCCTCGCTGGTGCTTTCCTTCCATTCCTTCTCAACGCTTGCATCGGAACACAAAGGAGGACGCGTGCGGAAAACCTGTACCAGACCGCCGCTCTTGTCGGTAACGCCGCCAGCGAATGATATAAGTTCGAGCAGGTGAGCCTGCCGCGTTAGGTTGACTTGCTGCGGTTGGCGAACCTCTCCGTAAATGCTGACCGGCGGACGGCTGTTTCGCTGAGTAACGCGAAGACTCAGCTGCGGATTTTTGAGATATTTAGACAGAGCCTGAGCAACGTCCAGTCTGAGCTCGCGTTCAGATTTGCATTTCGCGACCATGGGCTTGTCCACGAACGGGACCTCTATCTTGCCGTCCTCATCGACGGTAGCCACAAAGTCGAACTGAGATTCGCCCAAAACCTTTCCGGTGATTTCGTCACCCGGCCCGACGAGGTAGCCCTTGCTTACATCCGCACTCACAGGAATTGTCTGACCCACCGCCATCTGCATGGCGAAAAACGCAATCGAAAATAAAAGAATGATACTAGATCTCATCTACAAGGCCTCTTGTTAACAAAATATAAGTTTAAACCACAAACGGTTATGATTCAATGTTTTATTAGAGCAGTTGCCTTTGTCATTGCTGTTTATTATGCAAAGAATGTTGTAGAATCCAATCTTATTAGCCGGACGAATGTCAATGTCAGGGACCTCGTTCCCGTTGCTTTCGTCGCCGATCGGTTCGTTAAGACGTGCATAACGAAAATCACTCGAACGATAAATTTTGGTACGTACGCCGTCCATCGCAACTTCTCGCGGATATGGCCGTGCTTTGCGGCGCTTTTTTTCTCGCGTACATGCCGGCGATAAACATTCAGCTTGGTGATTTCTTTCTCGACCAGGCACTGAGCCAGATAACTTTTGTTGTTTTAGTGCAGTTTTCCGCAATATTCCTTGTTGGAGCCTATTCGATCATCTGGCGATATATCAGCATTCAGGATCTCAAGGTCTTTCTTCAAGCCGCGTTTATTTCAGGTTCTATTTTGCTGGCGCTGCGGTTTTTGCTTACGTTGACCAGCTTTCGCCAATGGCAGGTGCCGATTTCGGTGATATTGATCGACACCGTTCTTGCGTTCGGCGGATTGGTCACGATCCGCGTCGTTCGCCGTTTTTTTTACGAACTTGGAGAAAAGCGACGGTTTTTTAGCCCCAGGCCAAAACTCAAACGCCGTCCGACGTTGATAGTCGGCGCCGGACGAAAAGGAGCCTCGCTGGCAAAGGAGATGCTTGGGCGTGCCGACGCGGAACTCGACATTCGCGGATTTGTCGACAACGATAAAGGAAAATGGGGCGGAAGGGTCAGCTCGATCAAGGTGCTGGGAGCAACGGCCGATCTGCCGCGGCTGGTAAAGGAGCTAAATGTCGAACAGATCGTCATTGCCATCGACGATCCGCAGGGCAAGGAAATTAGGGATCTACTCGATATTTGCAGCGCCATTTCGGTAAAGGCGCAAATTGTTCCAAGCCTGAACGAGATCGCCCACGGACATGTTTCGATCAATCGTGTGCGAAACGTGCAGATAGAGGACCTTTTGGGTCGCGAACCGGTTACTCTTGATGACAAAAACCTGGGCGACTTTCTCGGCGGCCGCACAGTCATGGTTACGGGCGCAGGCGGCTCGATAGGTTCCGAGCTAGCCCGCCAGATCGCAGCCTACCAACCGAAAAAGCTCCTGTTGGTGGAACGGGCCGAATTTCTGCTGTTTCAGATCGCCCATGAACTTGGCAGCGACGCGCATTTTATTCCACTGCTGGCCGACGTCGGGGACGAGCCGAGAATGCGCGAAATATTTGAGGAATATCGGCCTGAAATAATTTTTCACGCCGCAGCGCACAAACATGTACCGCTGATCGAGACTAACGCCGGCGAAGCGATCAAGAACAACGTGTTCACGACGCGCTTGGTCGCTACGTTGGCGGGTGAATACGGCACGACGGATTTCGTTCTGATATCAACTGATAAGGCTGTAAATCCCACCTCGATAATGGGCGCCTCAAAACGAGTAGCCGAGATCGTCGTGCAAACCCTCGACCAGCTTTATCCGACAAATTATGTCGCGGTTCGTTTCGGGAACGTCCTGGGCTCGACCGGATCTGTTGTTCCGATCTTTCGCGACCAGATCCGCAATGGCGAGGCCGTAACCGTAACCCACCCGGACATGACGCGTTACTTTATGACCATTCCGGAGGCAACGCAACTCGTGATGCAAGCCGGTGCGCTGGGTGAAAGCGGTGAAATATTTGTCCTCGACATGGGACGGCCCGTCAAAATACTTGATCTTGCCAAGGACATGATCAGACTGTCGGGTCTTACGCCTTACGAAGACGTTGATATAGTATTCACCGGCGTCAGGAAAGGCGAAAAACTCTTTGAAGAATTTGAGATCACCGGTGAAAATCTTCTGCGTACGCGTCATCCAAAGATATTTATCGGCAAGATCGCAACGTACCCGCCGGACCAGGTGGGCCGCATCCTAAGCGAGCTGCGTGAAGCCCTGAACCATCGCGATAGGGATATGATGCTTAGGGCGTTCGGCCAGTTTTTGCCCGAAGCCCAGTTTGAGCAGCCGCCATCCGATGGTATACAGGGCAACGCCAACAATGACCGATATTTTTCGGCTGGCGCAAATTTTAGTCTGGCCGAAAAATGATCGCAATGCGCTAACATGCCGACCTTTGAAAGATCTCTATCTGCCGTCTGACCTCCTCCGCGAGCGGCTCGTAGATCTCGCGCTCGTCGTTTTCACCGATATAATCCCATAAACCGTTGTGGCAATGCCGGTCGTCAACCCAACCCGGATGATTCACGATCGGGTAGAGGCAAATTCCCTGAACTGGAACGCCGTTTGTGATCGCTGCCAGTACTTCGCCCGCCACATAGCTGAACCAAGAAGGGCGTTCATCGTCCTCGATACCCGTTTCCGCCAAAAGCAGCGGCCGTCGGTACCTTTCCAAATAATCGGCGAGAATGTGCCGGAACGGTCTGTAATCGTCGTGGCCGGGCGGGATCTTTCTTCGGTTCGGATACCGCCATTGATTATGCACATAATAGTTTAGGCCGATAATATCCAGGTATTGCTCGTCACCGCCTAGCTCTGGCTCCGCCAAACCGCAAACCATGTCAAATGCATGAAACTGCGATTCATGATAATCCTTCGCCCCTTGCAGCGATCTCGGATTTTTTGCCGAGCCGATAACGTTTATTGCAGGATCTATCTGAACAAAGCGCGCGTCGGGTGCAACGCTTCGAATTGCATCGATACCGGCGACCGTGGCCCTTACTAACTGCCGTTTCATCTCATGGCCGCGCTTTTTCGCAAAAGGAAAGAATTTGCCGGTTTCGCCCGCAACCCACGAGAAAAAAGATATTTCGTTGATCGGACAGATCATTAGCGGCCCATCTGTCCACGAACTGAGGTACCTCGCGGAAGCCGCTGCGAACGCTGCAAACCGGACCGGAAATTCGCTGCTGAAGATATCGAGGTCGTCAGGATATCCGTAATGGAAAAAATCCCATATCACTTGAATGCCGGTCTCGTGCATTGCTCTGACTTGCGCTTCCAGACTCGCAAAATCGTACCGGCCTCTTTCAGTTTCAATAAGGTGCCAGCGCAAGCCGTCGCGGGCCGTCCCCATGCCGATATCGAGCAGCCGCTGGTAATCGGCCTTTGCAAATTCCTCATGCCGGGTCGAATTGATCAGGTCGAGTCTGCGCCCCCGCCGCATACGGTTACTCGAACACTCGAATCCGCCCATAAAATAGCTTTTGAAAATCGTGTTTTCCAGACAAGTCATATCAATTTTGAGTGTTTTGCATCCCTTCTTGCATAAATCGTTCCAAATTCAACACCGGACACGAGATTTTCTCCGCAAGCCCAAGAAAAATCTTGGAAAAATCCTTCTTTAGAGGCATAATAGTTGCTATCAACTCCAACACGGAATAACTGTATTGAAATAGTTCAGCTTTTGAGGTTCTATTATGGGAATTTCTCTTCATCCCCTTAGTACGAACAGACTGCTTAGTGCCCTTCCTCTAACGGAGTTTCAGGCATTGCGACCGAGTTTCGAGAGAGTAAGACTTGCCGGCGGAGATGTAATTCACCATCCGATCGTGCCATCCACGGCGCTTTACTTTCCTGAGGACTGTATCATCTCCAATTTAACAGTTTTTGATGATGGAGCATCGGTCGAGTCCGGACTCATCGGCAGCGAAGGAATGACGGGAACCGAGATGTTGATGTCAAACTCGGTATCAACGCGTGAGGCATGCGTTCAAACGTCGGGTTACAGCATAAAGATCGACATTAAAAATTTTCGTCCCGTTTTTGAACGCAGCGCGGTTCTACAGAAATTTATCGCCAATTACGCGTC
>Ga0070664_100005127_pt1 | contig 10517 bp, 12 predicted proteins | sample KBSC73metaG_FD_65863 | JGI IMG/M metagenome (GOLD analysis project Ga0070664, IMG submission 65863) | Corn rhizosphere microbial communities from Kellogg Biological Station, Michigan, USA - KBS C7-3 metaG | ecosystem: Host-associated > Plants > Roots > Rhizosphere > Soil ... | reverse complement strand
GCAAGGCCGGCATGGACGTCCCCGCGCCGGACCCGCGAGCCAAGGAACAGGCCGAGCGCACGGCGACGCTCACCGACGTTATGGCCGAAGTGGCCAAATGGTACTCGGAGCAGCTGAACGGCCTCGGCGGCGCCGACGCGCGCGAATATCTGAAGCGCCGCGGTATCCATGCCGATGTCGCCCAGCGCTTCGGCCTGGGCCTCGCACCCGACAACCGCACTGCGCTCAAGCGCGCGCTCGGCAAGCTCGGCGAGGACAGGCTGGTCGAGACCGGCATGCTCATCCAGCCCGACGAGGGCGAAAAGGAGAGCTACGACCGCTTCCGCGGGCGCCTCATGATCCCGATCCGCGACCCGCGAGGGCGCGTCATCGGCTTCGGCGGGCGCATCCTTGGGCAAGGCGAGCCCAAATATCTGAACTCCCCGCAGACGGTGCTCTTCGACAAGGGCCGGACCCTCTACAACCTCGACCGCGCGGGCCCCCCGAGCCGCACAGCGAAACGCCTGATCGTGGTCGAAGGCTATATGGACGTGATTGCCCTCGACCGCGCCGGGATCGCAGAGGCCGTCGCGCCCAACGGCACGGCGCTCACCGAAGGCCAGCTCGAACGGCTCTGGCGCCTCGATCCCTCGCCGATCCTCTGCTTCGACGGCGACAATGCCGGCAAGAAGGCCGCCATCCGGGCCGCCACCCGTGCCTTGCCCCTGCTCCGCCCCGATCGGACGCTGCGTTTCGTCGAGCTGCCGGCGGGCCAGGATCCGGATGACGTGATCAATGGCGGCGGCCGAGAGGCGTTCGAGGCGCTTCTCGCCGACCCGGAGCCCCTCGATGCCCGGCTTTGGCGACATGAGCTGGAATTGGAACCGCTCGCTACTCCCGAAGCGTGGGCAGGGCTCAAGCAGCGCCTGATCGCTCACGCCGGCACCATCGGCCACGCCGATCTCTCCCGCATGTATCGGGAGGATTGGCTGAACCGCTTCTACGCGCAGCGCAGGCCCGCGGGCGCCGGAACTCCTCGCCCCTTCGCGCCGCAGAGCCGCGGCAGTTTCAAGAACGGCCGCTGGACGCCCCCGGAGCCGCCGGTTGGCGACAAGGCACGAATGATCGGCGGCACCGGAATCGATCCGCGGACCGCCCGTTCGTTACTGGTCGGATTCATCAATTTCCCGGAGGCTTTGCCCGCCCACGCGGAACAGTTGGCCTGCCTGCCAATTAAGGATCCACGGATATTAGAGGTCCGCGACGAACTGGTGGAGAAGGCATTCTCCGGCGCAACGCTTGATAGAGAGACGCTAGTTCCCATATTTGGGGCCTTGGGTGTGGCGAGTGGGAATCCCTCTCGGAGCGCCATGAGCTTTTCTTTCACTCGCCCTGACACGGCTCCGGAGCGCGCCCATGCTGATCTCGCAGCGGCGCTGGAGACGCTCACGGCGAGCGACGAGGTCGAACGTGCGCTGATCGACGCCACCGAGCGTCTTAAGGCGGATACGTCCGAAGAAATTTATGAGGAACAGCAGCGCCTGATCGAGGCGCAGCGTGGATTGAGGCAAAGGCTGGCGCACCTCGCTGGCACGGATTAAGCGGCGGAACATATGGCGAAAAACGACACCCAGGAAATCGACACGGCCGAGGCGGGCGATGCCCCGCTGCTCGACCTCAACGACGCGTCGGTCAAGAAGCTCATCGCCCGCGCCAAGAAGCGCGGCATCATCACCGTCGATGAGCTGAACGAGGCCCTCCCGAGCGACCAGATGTCCCCCGACCAGATCGAGGACGTCATGTCCGCGCTCAACGAGATGGGTGTGCAGGTCGTCGAAAGCTCCGAGGCCAGTGACGACGACGATGAAGAGGACAAGGAGCCCGAGCCGACCATTGAGGACGAGGTCGACCCGCTCGACGACGGCGGCCCCCGCCCCGCCGCCGCGACCAAGAAGGAACCGACCGACCGCACCGACGACCCGGTCCGCATGTACCTGCGCGAGATGGGGGCCGTGGAGCTCCTCTCACGCGAGGGCGAGATCGCCATCGCCAAGCGCATCGAGGCCGGCCGCGACACGATGATCTGGGGCCTTTGCGAAAGCCCGATCACCTTCAACGCCATAATCGGCTGGTCCAACGCCCTCAACGAAGGGCGCATGCAGCTGCGCGAGATCATCGACCTCGAGGCCATGCTGTCGAAGGGCCCGACGGCCGAGCAGCTGAACGAGACGGAGGAAGGCGGCGAGAACGCGGAAGGCGAGATCAGCGAGAAGGTCGCCGGCCCCTCGATCAAGGAAGAGGAAGAGGTCGAGGATCAGCCCGAGGCCGACCGCAACGAAGACGACGAGGACATGGTCGACCGCCGCACCCAGCCGCAGGCTGAAAGCGACGACGACGAGGACAACACCCTCTCCCTCGCCCAGATGGAAGAGACGCTGAAGCCGCAGGCGCTCGAGAAGTTCGCGGAGATCACCTCGATCTTCAAGAAATTCTCCAGGGTCCAGGGCAGCCGCATGGACTCGCTCCAGCTCGGCCAGGCATTTCCGCCGGCCGAGGAGAAGAAGTACCAGAAGCTCCGTGAGCAGCTCACCGCCGAGGTGGAGAGCGTCCAGTTCCACGGCTCAAAGATCGAATATCTCGTCGAGCAGCTCTACAGCTACAACCGCCGCCTGACTGGCCTCGGCGGGCAGATGCTTCGCCTCGCTGAGCGTCACCGCGTTCCGCGCAAGGCCTTCCTCGAAAGCTACATGGGCCATGAGCTGGACGAGAACTGGCTGAAGGACGTCTCCAAGGTCGACAAGAAATGGGCCGCCTTCGCCGCCGCCGAGGGCGACACGGTCGAGCGCATCCGCACCGAGATCTCGACCATCGCGCAGGGCACCGGCACCTCGCTCAGCGAGTTCCGCCGCATCGTCAACCAGGTCCAGAAGGCCGAACGCGAGGCGCGCATTGCCAAGAAGGAAATGGTCGAAGCGAACCTCCGCCTCGTCATATCCATCGCGAAAAAGTACACGAACCGCGGCCTGCAGTTCCTCGACCTCATCCAGGAAGGCAACATCGGCCTGATGAAGGCGGTCGATAAGTTCGAATATCGCCGCGGCTACAAATTCTCGACCTATGCCACCTGGTGGATCCGGCAGGCGATCACCCGCTCGATCGCCGACCAGGCGCGGACAATCCGCATCCCGGTGCACATGATCGAGACGATCAACAAGCTCGTACGCACCGGCCGCCAGTTCCTGCACGAGACCGGCCGCGAAGCGACCCCGGAGGAGCTCGCCGAGCGCCTCTCCATGCCGCTCGAAAAGGTCCGCAAGGTCCTCAAGATCGCCAAGGAGCCGATCAGCCTCGAAACGCCGATCGGCGACGAGGAAGACAGCCACCTCGGCGACTTCATCGAGGACAAGAACGCCGTCATCCCGGTCGACGCCGCGATCCAGTCCAACCTCAAGGAAACCGTCACCCGCGTCCTCGCCAGCCTAACCCCCCGCGAAGAGCGCGTGCTCCGCATGCGCTTCGGCATCGGTATGAACACCGATCACACGCTGGAGGAAGTCGGGCAGCAGTTCTCGGTTACCCGCGAGCGTATCCGGCAGATTGAGGCGAAGGCGCTGCGGAAGCTGAAGCATCCGTCGCGGTCGCGGAAGATGCGGTCGTTCCTGGATCAGTAATCGAGGCGCAGGGCGGCTCGTGAGCCTACGCTCCAGCGCGCGGACTGCTGGGCTCCAGACCCTCGGCCTTTTCCTGCTACTTGCCGCCTGTGACGATACGCCCGGTCAATGGTCCCTGTTCGTCTATCCGGACGCTCGCGATCAATCGAACTGGCTGAGGACTGACCGTTTCAAGAGCGAAAGCATGTGCCGACAGGCGGGTGAGGAAAATATCGCCGCTTTGCCCGATCCCAAGAAGGCGGATTTCCGCTGCGTGAAGACGGGTGCGCCTGGTTAGGAAGCCTCACGACGTCAGTCGTGTCGCTCCCCACTAGTCGCGTGCAACCAATCCGCCCCTGACGCGCTCCTTCGGCACGAAGGAGAATCCCATGAAAACCCGCCAGCTCGGCCGCGACGGCCCCAGCGTTTCTGCAATCGGCCTCGGCTGCATGGGCATCAGCTTCGGCTATGCCGACAAGCTGTCCAAGCAAGAGGGCATCGCGCTCATCCGCGGTGCGGTCGAGCGCGGCGTCACCTTCTTCGACACCGCCGAGGTCTACGGCCCGTTCGAGAATGAGGAGATCGTCGGCGAGGCGCTTCGCCCGTTTCGCAACCGGGTGGTGATCGCCACCAAGTTCGGCTTCAATTTCGTCGACGGCAAGCAGGAGCCGGGCATGAACAGTCGGCCCGAGCGGATCCGCGAGGCCGTCGATGGCTCGCTGAAGCGTCTTGGCATCGAGACGATCGACCTCCTCTATCAGCACCGCGTCGATCCCGATGTGCCGATCGAAGACGTGGCGGGCACGGTCCGCGATCTCATCGCCGCAGGCAAGGTCAAGCATTTCGGGCTGTCCGAGCCGGGCGTGCAGACGCTCCGCCGCGCCCATGAGGTGCAGGCCGTCGCGGCGATTCAGAACGAATATTCACTCTGGTGGCGAGCGGTCGAGACGAACGGGATACTCGAGGTCTGCGACGAGCTGGGAATCGGCTTCGTGCCCTATAGTCCGCTCGGCAAGGGCTTCCTGACTGGCGCCATCAAGGACGAACTTCCTGCCGGCGATTTCCGGGCGACCACCCCACGCTTCCAGCCCGAAGCGATGGAGAAGAACCAGGCGTTCGTCGATTTGCTGAAGCGGGTCGCGTCGGAGAAACAGGCAACGCCGGCCCAGGTCGCACTCGCGTGGCTCCTGGCCCAACGCCCGTACATCGTGCCGATTCCTGGAACGACCAAGCTTCACCGGCTCGAGGAGAATATCGGCTCAGCCGAGCTGCAGCTTTCCGACGCGGACCTTCGCGAAATCAACGAAGGCGCATCACGGCTGGAAGTCGAAGGCGACCGCTACGCGCCGGCGCAAATGGCGATGGTCGGCCGCGAAGCGCCGGTCAAAGAAGACGTTTAGGAGACTCCCATGAAAACCCGCCAGCTCGGCCGCGACGGCCCCGACATCTCCGCAATCGGATACGGCTGCATGGGCCTGACCGGCGCCTACGGCGCGGGGCTTCCGCAAGACGAAGGCGTGGCGATGATCCGCGCCGCCTTTGAGCGCGGAGTCACCATGTTCGACACCGCCGAAGCCTACGGTCCGTTCACGAACGAGAAGCTGGTCGGCGAGGCCGTGAAACCGTTTCGCGACCGCGTCACCGTCGCGACCAAGCTCGGCTTCGGGATCAGGCCCGACGGCAGCCGTTATGGCGTCGACAGCCGGCCGGACCATATTCGCGAGGTCGTCGATGCGAGCCTCAAGCGGCTGCAGTTCGACACCATTGACCTCCTTTACCAGCACCGCGTCGATCCGAACGTCCCGATCGAGGACGTCGCCGGGACGCTTAAGGAGCTGATTACCGAGGGCAAAGTGAGGCATTACGGCTTGTCGGAAGCGAGCGCCGAGACCATCCGCCGCGCGCATGCGGTCCACCCCGTCGCGGCAGTGCAAAGCGAATATTCCCTGTGGTCGCGCGGCGTTGAGGAAAATGGCGTGCTCGCCGCCTGCGACGATCTCGGCATCGGTTTCGTCGCCTTCACACCGCTTGGCGCGGGCTATCTGACCGGCAAGGTCGATCCGGACACGAAGCTCGACCCCAACGACTTCCGCGCCATCTCCCCGCGCTTCACGCCCGAGGCGCGCGAACACAATATGGCGCTGGTCGAGCTGGTGAAGCGGGTGGCTGAGCGCAAGCAGGCGACGCCCGCTCAAATCGCCCTCGCCTGGCTTCTCGCGCAGCGCCCCTACATCGTGCCCATCCCCGGCACGACCAAGCTCCACCGGCTCGAAGAGAATCTCGGCGGCGCCGAGGTCGAGCTGACCGCCGACGACCTGCGCGAGATCGACGAGGGCACGAGCAGCATCGACATCGAGGGTGCACGCCTGCCCGAAGCCGTGCTGGCAATGTCCGAAACTCACTGAGCATCTCAGTCGCCGGGGTGCTGCGTTTCGGCGCTGCCCCGTGAACCAAACCCCGTACCCCGAACACCCACCACCGCTGCGACACGATCGACACACCCCGTGTCGCAGCAACCAGCGGGGGGGCGTACCCGAACAGGAGGTTGCGCCCATGAAAAAGTATCGCGTTGCGCTTGGCATTTGCCTCGTCCTTGCCGCCGCTCCGGCGGCCGCAGTGACGGTCGCCGACCCGGTCGGCGATTTCCTTCCGACCTTCGTGGGCCCGCACAACGCGGACCTCGACGTCACCAACTTCTCCGTCGTGTTCGACGGGACCAACTTCCTGCTCGGCGCGACGCTCGCCGGACCGATCGTGCCGGGCAACAATGCTCTTTATGTCATCGGCATCGATACCGGCACGGGCGTAGCTCACCCGTTCGCGGACATCGGTGAGCCGAACGTCACCTTCAACCAGGTGATCGTGCTGTCTGGAGCGACTGGAACTGCCGCGCTCGGCGCGACGCAACTCACGACATCGGTAACCGGCAATGCGTTCAGCATCCTGTTGCCGGGGAACCTGCCGATCTCGACCGGCGACATACCCGCGCAATTCGGCTTCAACCTCTGGCCGCGCCTGGGCCTGGGCAACAACAACCAGATCAGCGACTTCGCGCCGCAGAATGCGCTCCTCAGGGTTCAGGCGATCCCGGAGCCCGCCAGCTGGGCACTGATGCTGATCGGCTTCGCCGGCGTCGGCGCGGCAATGCGCCGGCAGCGGCGCCGGCTGCTCGCTCAAATCGCCTGAGGGGAGCTTTCCTCGCGCCGTTCGGCGACCAGGGTCGCTCATGGGCGGAACGGCCGCGAGGCGAATGGGACAAGAATAAATCCTTAACCGAAGGGCATCACAACTCGCGCGCTCGGGCCCAAATGCGTTGAGGTGACTCATGAAGCTCCTGTTTTCCTCGGTCCTGCTTGCGACAGCATCGATGCTTTCCGCTGCCACGCCGCAATCGGCTCCGCCGGCACCGGCCGCCGAACCGGCGCCGCCCTCGATCGAACGGCAACAGCTGGCGCGCCAATATGTCCAGCTCACCGCGACCGCCGATCAGTTCGTCGACCTGTTCCGCGCCGGAATGTCCAAGGGCATCAGCGGCAAGCTCGACGAGGTCGAGGATGAGGAGAGCAAGGCCGAGGCCAGGACGGAGATGGCGCACTTCATGTCGCTCGCCGAGCCGAAGCTGCGCGAACGCATCCCGAACCTGACGGAAGCCTATGCCCAGGTCTATGCCCGGGAGTTCAGCGCCGAGGAGTTGCGGCAGATGGTCGCCTTCGCCCAGTCCCCGGCCGGCGGACATTTCCTGAAGAGCCGCGTGAAGCTGGAGCTGGATCCGGCAATCCTGATTCAGCAGGAAGGCTTTGCGCTCGACCTGTTCCCGATCCTCCAGCAGATGCAGAAGGAAAAATGCGCAGCCAAGGCTGCGCAGCGCGTCGCTATGGGCGAAAAGAATGCGAAGTGCCCGCTGAGCCAGGCGCCGGAAACGCAGGCGGGATAACAGCTGGAACGGGCGACCATCGCGCGCGCGGCGCCTGGCCTTTCGCCGTTCAGGCGCTCGCGGCGGCCTGCTTCGCGGGCCGAGCGGCGACGTTGGGCCACTGGCGCTTCTTACCGCAGTGCCGGCAGCTCTCGATCTGCCGCCAGAGATTCAAGGTCTGATTGTTCATCGTGATTGCGAAACGTCGCTTTCCCGACGGAGGTTCCGCAGCCGCTGGATCAGAGGCGCGCAGCGAAGGTGCGGCCGGGCTCGCTATCGGGCTTGGGCGTGAGAGTCTCGCTGCCCAAGTTTCAAGGTTAGAGAATCTGCCCGACCGTCTCGCCGTCGCGCAGCACGTCGCAGATCGGGCAGTCAGGGCTGTCCTCGGCCTGCTGGACCGCATCGGCGTCGGATCTCGCGAGGATGTGCTTCTTCTTGATGACCGCCCCGTGCGGCTTGGCCAATTTGTTTACGCGGTAAAGCTTCATGCTCGTCCCCCGGCTGCATTCGACAAGGAACGTAGCGCGTTCGGCGATGAAGGGAAGACCGGTTTTAGCTCGTCAGCCCCGCCTCGGCCTTTCGCTCGGCCTCGGCCTCACGCAGGCGCTCGCTCCGCTCCGCACGATCGGCGAGCGCCATCCACGCGGCCTCGGACCGCTGGCAACGCTCGCGTACGTGGTCGAGCGTTGCCGCCTCTGCATCGGCGTGCGCCTGCGCGGCGCGCGCCCGGTAGAATTCCAGGTTCGAGTTGCGGATCACCGGTGTGGACAAGCTATTCGGCTTCCTGATCGTTGGCCGCCTGGGCCTCCTGGTCGTCAGCTCCGCCCGCCTCGTCCGCAGACCTCAGGTTCCCGGCCGCCATCTTGCCGCGGCGGTCTTCCTCCAGGTCGTACGCAATGCGCTGGTTCTCGCTGAGGGTGCGCATGCCGGCCCGCTCGACCGCGGTGATGTGGACGAAAGCGTCAGGCCCGCCGCCGTCAGGCGCGATGAAGCCATAGCCCTTGTTCTCATTGAAGAATTTCACGGTGCCGACCGGCATATGTTTTTCCCTTCTATGCGGCCCCGACGTCGGGGCGCTTCATGCTAGGAGCAGCAGGCGAAGGATAAAGGAGCCGCAAAGCGCCTAAGACCGTCAATTTGCGACTGATAGCCACCGGTTCATAGGCAACTTCTGTCAATATTGTAAGGTGTCAGCGCCCTCCCCTCGCCCAGCGAGCGATTTTTCGGCTTGCCGAGGCGCGCAATTGCGGATTAGCTTTTCCCCGCAGCTAGTAGCGCTGCCTTGTCCGGGGGGCGGGACAATGACGAAGGGTTCCGATCGCGAATATTATCTCGCGCGAATCAGTGCAGAGCGCGAAGCGGCCGAGCGAGCGACCAGCGAGGATGTGCGCCGGGTGCACCTGAAGCTCGCCGAGGAATATCAGGAGATTCTTGACGGCCGGCGGGAGCAGCCCGCCCATCCTCATATCGAGGATTAACGCCGCATTTGACTTACGGTTGTTTCGGGCGCAGGCCGCCGGTCCGGCGCGAGGGGGCCTCTCACAGGCCGTGCCGGATGTATCTCCGCGTGTTCTTCAAGGAACGACAGGGGGATCAATATGAAGCAGCTCTTGAAGCTGGCCGTTGCTGCGGCCGCTGGCGCACTCGCATCTGGAACGATCGTCTATGCCCAAGCCGCCGCGCCTGAATCCCGGGCGATCGTGTCGCTATACCGGGCGGCGCCCGGTCAGCAGGAGGCGCTGTTGCGCTGGCTCGCGGACCAGGACCGCGTCGCGAAGTCCGTCGGGATCGCGCCGATGCAGCTTTACGTCCACACCGATGGCGACAGCTGGGACTATATGGGCATCAATCCGGTCACTACGGACGCTCAGGACCAGGCGTTCGACGCGGCGGCAAAGAAGATGGGCGTAACCTCCGGCCCGAGAGCGTCGCTGGAGCTGCGCAAATATATCGCGATCCACACCGACACCTATACCGTGGGACCGGTCACCGCGGAACAGGCGCTGGCCCGCCTGGGACGCTAGCCCCTACCGCGAGGGCAGCTTCCACTCGACCTGGTCGTCGACCGTCCCGGCGACCGGGTTTCCGTTGCTGTCCATCGCCGGCATGTAGTGGGCGCGGCGGCGCAGGATGCTGCAGGTTGTCGCATCGAGCACCGCCGATCCGCTCGACTGCGTGATGGCGCAGGCCAACACCCGGCCGTCAGGACCGACGGTCAACCTGAAGGCGACGACACCGCGCGCTCCTGACCCGAGTGCCGCGTAGGGATAGTCATCGATCGAGAAGAGAGATTGGGTCGCTAACGGGGACTGCGGACCTCGAACGACTGGCGGCGAAGGCTGCATGGCGGCTGGCGGCACGCTCTGCGGCGGGAGCACGAGCACCGGCGGCGCCGGCGAGTTGCTGGTGGCGATGCCTTGGGCGGCGGCGAGCAGGAACGCGTACATCATGGGTCCGAGCGTAGCGTCGGCGAAGGTAATTTCCAGCGCCTCCTCGTTAACCTTGTCTGCTCACATGCGGGTAACGGCCTGCGCGTAAATTGCGACTCAGCGGCGCTGCCCCACCTTTAGCGAGCTCGGGCAGCGCCGCGAGACCGGAGCGTACGAGGCCTGCCGCCAGCCGGGTTGCTCCCCTTTACCGGCCCGCGGCGGGCTTCCTGTCTTTAAGCCTCAGATCAGGTCGGTCTTGAGCGAAGCCAGGAGCGTGGGCGTAAGCTCCTCCCGGCTCACTTCGATCTCGCAGGACCGTCCGCCTTCATGCCAGCTCAGCCGATAGCGCGGCCCGGGCGTCGTCTGGGCGACGTGCCCGCGTTTCAGCAGTTGCTCGACCTCAGCTCGCTCCGCTGGCTTGATGAGGTCGAGGTTGACCTCGCCCTGCGTACGAACGTGAGCGGCCCCGCCGTAACCGACGAAACCGCCCAGTTCCTCGACCTTGATCACTTTGGATTCGGCGGGATTTGTCACCCGCTCACAATC
>Ga0070664_100005125_pt1 | contig 10517 bp, 6 predicted proteins | sample KBSC73metaG_FD_65863 | JGI IMG/M metagenome (GOLD analysis project Ga0070664, IMG submission 65863) | Corn rhizosphere microbial communities from Kellogg Biological Station, Michigan, USA - KBS C7-3 metaG | ecosystem: Host-associated > Plants > Roots > Rhizosphere > Soil ... | reverse complement strand
CTCCAGACGTTGGCGGCGATGCCCCAGTCCTGGTCGAGCAGGTCGCGCGCGGCGATGCTCTCGCGCAGGATCGTGCCGCTGCCGAGCAGGTTGACGCGCGGCGCCTTCTTGGCGCCTTCGAGCAGCAGGTACATGCCCTTGACGATCTCCTGCTCGGTTCCGGCGCGCAGACCGGGCTGCGGATAGTTCTCGTTGAGCAGCGTCAGATAGAAGTAGACGTTGTCCTGCTGCTCGACCATCCGCACCAGGCCGTGGTGGAGGATGACGCCGACCTCGTGCGCGAACGTCGGGTCGTAGCTGATGCAGTTCGGAATCGTGCCGGCGAGCACGTGGCTGTGGCCGTCCTCGTGCTGCAGGCCCTCGCCGTTGAGCGTCGTGCGCCCGGACGTGCCGCCGAGCAGGAAGCCGCGCGCCTGCATGTCGCCCGCCGCCCACGCGAGGTCGCCGACGCGCTGGAAGCCGAACATCGAGTAGTAGACGTAGAACGGGATCATGATCCGGTTGTTCGTCGAGTACGACGTCGCCGCGGCGATCCAGCTGCACATCCCTCCGGCCTCGTTGATGCCCTCCTGGAGCACCTGCCCGGCCTTGTCCTCGCGGTAGTACATGACCTGGTCGCGGTCGACCGGCGTGTACTTCTGCCCTTCCGGGTTGTAGATGCCGATCTGCCGGAACAGGCCCTCCATGCCGAACGTGCGCGCCTCGTCGACGAGGATCGGCACCGCGCGCGGGCCGAGCTCCTTGTCGCGCAGCAGCTGCGTGAGGAAGCGGACGAACGCCTGCGTCGTCGAGATCTCGCGGCCTTCGGCGGTCGGCTCGAGCACCGCCTTGAAGACCTCGAGCGAAGGCACCTTGAACTGCTCGTCGGCGCGCGTGCGGCGGTGCGGCAGGTAGCCGCCGAGCTCCTGTCGACGCGCCTGCAGGTATTTCATCTCCGGCGTGTCGTCGGCCGGACGGTAGAACGGGATGCCTTCGAGCTGGTCGTCGGGGATCGGAATGTTCCAGCGGTCGCGGAACGCCTTGACGTCCTCGTCGACGAGCTTCTTCGTCTGGTGCGCGGTGTTCTTGCCCTCGCCGCTCTTGCCCATGCCGAAGCCCTTGACGGTCTTCACGAGCAGAACCGTCGGCTGGCCTTCGTGGTTGGCGGCGGCGTGGAACGCGGCGTACACCTTCTGCGGATCGTGGCCGCCGCGGTTGAGCCGCCAGACGTCCTCGTCGCTCATCTTCGCGACCATCTCGAGCAGCTCCGGGTCCTGGCCGAAGAAATGCTTGCGGACGAACGCGCCGTCGTTGGCCTTCATCGCCTGGTAGTCGCCGTCGACGGTCTGCATCATCACGCGGCGCAGCGCGCCGTCCTTGTCGCGCGCGAGCAGCGGATCCCAGTAGCTGCCCCAGATCAGCTTGATGACGTTCCAGCGTGAGCCGCGAAACTCGCTCTCGAGCTCCTGGATGATCTTGCCGTTGCCGCGCACCGGCCCGTCGAGACGCTGCAGGTTGCAGTTGATGACGAAGACGAGGTTGTCGAGCCTCTCGCGCGAGGCGAGCCCGATCGCGCCGAGCGACTCGGGCTCGTCCATCTCGCCGTCGCCGCAGAACACCCAGACCTTGCGCTTGCTCGTATCGGCGATGCCGCGCGCGTGCAGGTACTTGAGGAACCGCGCCTGGTAGATCGACATGATCGGGCCGAGGCCCATCGAGACGGTCGGGAACTGCCAGAACTCGGGCATCAGCTTCGGATGCGGATAGCTCGAGATCCCCTTGCCGTCGACCTCCTGGCGGAAGTGCAGCAGCTGGTCCTCGCTGAGCCGGCCTTCCATGAACGCTCGCGCGTAGACGCCCGGCGCCGAGTGGCCCTGGATGTAGAGCAGGTCGCCGCCGCGCTCGGGCGTGTCGGCGTGCCAGAAGTGGTTGAAGCCGGTGCCGAACATCGTCGCCAGCGACGCGAAGCTCGAGATGTGGCCGCCGAGATCGCCGCCGTCGGCGGGATGGAGGCGGTTCGCCTTGACGACCATCGCCATCGCGTTCCAGCGCATGTAGGCGCGCAGCCGCTCCTCGATCTCGATGTTGCCCGGCGTGCGCTCCTCCTGGTCGGTCGGGATCGTGTTGACGTACGCCGTGTTCGCGGAGAACGGAACGTCGATGCCCGACTGGCGCGCCTCGTCGATCAGCTGCTCGAGGAGGAAGTGCGCGCGCTCGCCGCCTTCGGAGGCGATCACGGCGGCGAGAGCGTCGAGCCACTCGCGGGTTTCGGTCGGGTCGGCGTCGTTGGCGGCGGTGCTGCGAACGGATTCCGGGAGCGCGGACATCGTTGTCTCCTGAGGCTCTTGTTTGCCGCAAGTCTCGCATACGGCCGCGTCGACCTGCTCGCGGGAACCCGCGATCCGAACGGGGGACCGCGTGCTACAACGGGTCGACGAGGATCGCGCGAAAGTCGTTGACGTTGGTGAGCGTCGGCCCGGTCACGAGCGAGTCGCCGAGCGCCTGGAAGAAGCCGTGGCCGTCGTTGTCGGCGAGCCGGTCCTTCGGTCGCATGCCGAGCGCCCATGCGCGCGCGAGCGAATCGGGTGCAAGCAGCGCACCGGCGATTTCCTCCTGGCCGTCGACGCCGTCGGTGTCGGCGGCGAGCGCGTGGATTCCGGGTCGGCCGTCGAGGCCGATCGCGAGCGACAGCAGGAACTCGACGTTGCGGCCGCCGCGGCCGTGTCCCCGCACCGTCACCGTCGTCTCGCCGCCCGACACCAGCACGCACGGCGGCGCGAACGGCTGCCGGCGCTCGGCGACCTGCAGCGCGATCGCGGCGAGCACCTTGCCGACATCCTTGGCCTCGCCTTCGATCGCGTCGCCGAGGATGTGGACGGCGACGCCGTCGGCGCGCGCGACCGCCGCCGCCGCTTCGAGCGCGAGCTGCGGTGCGGCGACGATCCGCGTGTCGGCGCGCGCAAGCCGCGGGTCGCCCGGCTTCACCGACTCGCCGTCGCCGCTCTCGAGGAGCCTCGTCAGCGCGGGCGGGATCGCGATGGCGTAGCGGCGAACGATGTCGAGGGCATCGGCGCACGTCGTCGGGTCGGCGACGGTCGGACCCGACGCGATGTCGCCGGGGCGATCGCCGGGGACGTCGGAGATCAGCAGCGTGAGCACGCGCGCCGGATGGCACGCCGCCGCGAGGCGGCCGCCCTTGATCGCCGAAACGTGGCGACGCACGCAGTTCATCTCGCCGATCGACGCGCCGGAGGCGAGCAACGCGCGGTTGAGGGCCTGCTTGTCGGCAAGCGTTGCGCCGGGCGGCGGCAGCGTCAGCAGCGACGAGCCGCCGCCCGAGATCAGGCAGAGCACGAGATCGTCGGCCGCGAGCCCGCGGACGGTCGCGAGAACCCGCTCGGCAGCAGCGACGCCGGCCGCGTCGGGCACCGGATGCGCAGCCTCGACGATCTCGATCCGCTCGCACGGGACCGCATAGCCGTAGCGCGTGACGACGAGCCCGGAGAGCGGACCGCGCCAGGCGTCCTCGACCGCACGCGCCATCGCCGCCGACGCCTTGCCGGCACCGACCACCACGAGCCTGCCGTTGCCGAGCGACTCCGGCGCCGGCAACTCCGGCGCGATGCACAGGGCAGGCTGCGCGCTCGCGACCGCGGCATCGAACATCCGCCTCAGCAGCGCGCGCGGATCGCGGACGGCGCTCACTTGAGCGGCGCTCCTCCCTCGTACCAGCGCTTCACGAGCGCGCGTTCCTGCTCGGTCATCTGCGTCGCGTTGCCGAACGGCATCTGGCGCAGCACGACCACCTGCTGGTACACCTGCTGCGCGTGGCGACCGAGCAGCTCGGCGGTCTGCAGCGAGACGCCCTTCTGCTGAACCGTTTCGCCGTGGCACATCGCGCAGCGCTGGTCGACGACCGCGCGCACCTGCGCGTACGCGACCGGCGCCGCGGCGGCCTGCGCGCCGCCGGCAGGCCGTTCGGGAGCGAGCCAGGCGACGAGGGCGACGATCGCCAGCGTGCCGACGATCGCGTGCTCCCACGGCGTCCGCCGCCCTTCGACCGCGGCGCGGTGGCGGGCGACGAAGCTGTAGCGGATCAGCGCGCCGGCCAGCATCAGGAGGACGAGGACGATCCAGTTGTTCTTGCCGTCGACGAGCCAGCCGTAGTGGTTCGACAGCATCGCCACGATCACCGGCAGCGTGAAATACGTGTTGTGCACGCTGCGCTGCTTGCCGCGCCAGCCGTGGATCGGATCGACCGGCTCGCCGGCACGCATCTGCGCGATCACCTTGCGCTGGCCGGGAATGATCCAGTGCGCGACGTTGGCGGTCATCGACGTCGCCAGCATGGCGCCGACGATGAGGAACGCGGCGCGACCCGAGAACAGATGGCACGCCAGCCACGACGCGATCACGACCGCGATGAAGACGCCGACGCCGACGATCAGTTCGCCGCGTTCGCGCCGTCCGAAGACGCGGCAGATCGCGTCGTAGACGAACCAGAAGACGACGAGGAACGCGAGCGCGGTCACGATGGCGGCCGCGGCGGACCAGTCGTGGACGTTGCGGTCGATCAGGAAAGTGCCGGCGTTGAACAGGTAGAGCACGGCGAAGAGCGCGAAACCCGTGCCCCACGTCGCGTAGCTTTCCCAGAAGAACCAGTGCAGCCGCTCGGGCAGCGTCGGCGGCGCGACGACGTACTTCTGCGGGTGGTAGAAGCCGCCGCCGTGCACCGCCCAGAGCTCGCCGTCGACGCCCTTGGCGACCAGGTCGGGCGCGGTCGGCTTCTCGAGGCTGCTGTCGAGAAAGACGAAGTAGAACGACGAGCCGATCCAGGCGATCGCCGTGACGAGGTGCGCCCAGCGCAGCAGCAGGTTCGCCCAGTCGAGCAGGTACGGTGTCAGGGTCATGCGTGCACCCTCGGCCTTCGGTCGGTCCCGCCAAGCGGGACGGAGCGTCCCCTTCGGAGCGGCCGTGCGGGGACGCTCACGAGCCGCGGTACGTCGAGTACGACCACGGGCTCACGAGCAGCGGCACGTGGTAGTGGCCGGCGGCATCGGCGATGCCGAAGTCGAGCTGGACGACGTCGATGAACGGCGGCTCGGGAAGCTGCACGCCGCGGCGACGGAAGTACTCGGCGACGGCGAAGACGAGCCGATACCGCCCCGTCGCCATCGCCGCCGCGTCGAGCAGCGGGCCTGCGGCCGAGCGGCCGTCGTCGTTCAGCACGAGCGAGCTGACGAGCCCGGCGTCGTTGCCCGAGACGCGATGCAGCTCGACCGCCATTCCCGCGGCGGGGCAGCCATGCATCGTGTCGAGGACGTGCGTGCTGAGATGTCCCATGGTCTCGTCGCGTTGCGCCGCGCCGATGATGGCACGGCCGCGTCGCCGCGCCTTTCTGCGATCATCGTGTCGACATGAGCCGACCCTATCCGCGCGATCTCAAAGGCTACGGTCGCGAGCGCCCGCAGGCGCGCTGGCCCGGCGGCGCGCGCGTCGCGCTGCAGTTCGTCCTCAACGTCGAGGAAGGCGGCGAGAACTGCGTTTTGCACGGCGACGCCGGCTCGGAGACGTTCCTCTCCGAGATGGCGACCCCGCCATCGTTCGCGGCGCGCCATCTCAGCATGGAGAGCCTCTACGAATACGGCCCGCGCGCCGGCGTCTGGCGGATCCTGCGCGAGTTCGAGCGCAGACGTCTGCCGCTCACCGCGTTCGCGGTCGCGATGGCGATCGAGCGCACTCCCGAGATCGCCGCGGCGTGTCGCGAGCTCGGCCACGAGATCGCTTGCCACGGCTGGCGCTGGATCAGCTACCAGAACGTCGACGAAGCGACCGAGCGCGACCACATCGCGCGCGCCGTCCAGGCGCACGAGCGCGTCACCGGCGAACGCCCGCACGGCTGGTACACCGGCCGCGACAGCCCGAACACGCGCCGCCTCGTCGCCGAGCACGGCGGCTTCGAGTACGACAGCGACTGCTACGGCGACGACCTGCCGTTCTGGCTCGCCGTCGAGAAGAGCGACGGCGCGCGCGCGCCGCAGCTGGTCGTTCCGTACACGCTCGACGCCAACGACATGCGCTTCTCGTCGTCGCAGGGCTTCGCGACCGGCGACGACTTCTTTGCCTACCTGCGCGACGCGTTCGACGTGCTCCACGCCGAAGGCGCCGAGGCGCCGGCGATGATGAGCGTCGGCATGCACGCCCGTCTGCTCGGCAGGCCCGGACGGATGCGCGCGCTGCAGCGCTTCCTCGACCACGTCGAGGCGCACGACCGCGTCTGGATCGCGCGCCGGATCGACATCGCCCGCCACTGGACGCGCGAGCACCCGTTCGATCCGCACACCGCATTCGTCTGGCAGGCGAACCGATGACGTCGCTCGAGCAAGTCAACGCGGCGTCGCCTGCCGAGCTGTCGCGCCTGCTCGACGGCGTCTACGAGCACTCGCCGTGGATCGCCGAAGCGTCGGCGCCGCGGCGGCCGTTCGCGACGCTCGCGCAGCTCAAGCGGGCGCTCGTCGAGGTCGTCCGCGACGCCGGCCGCGACGCGCAGCTCGAGCTCCTTCGCGCGCACCCCGAGCTCGCCGGCAAGGCGATGGTCGAGCGCCAGCTCACCGTTTCGTCGACCGACGAGCAGACGCGTGCCGGCCTCACCGCATGCACGCCGGCCGAGCTGGCGCGGATCAGCGAGCTCAACGCCGCGTACCAGAAGAAGTTCGGCTTCCCGTTCATCCTCGCCGTGCGCGGACCGCGCGGGCAGGGCCTCGGCAAGGCCGAGATCCTCGCCACCTTCGCGCGCAGGCTCGAGCATCCGGTCGACTTCGAACTCGGCGAGGCGCTGCGCAACGTTCATCGCATCGCCGAGATCCGCCTCGACGAGCGCTTCGGCGTCGAGCCGGCGCTCGGCAATCGCGTCTGGGACTGGGCCGAGCAGCTCGCCGCGCACAGCGACCCCGGCTTTGCCGAGCGCGGCGAGCTGACGGTGACGTATCTCACCGACGCGCACCGCGCGTGCGCGCGCCAGCTCGTCGAGTGGATGCGCGAATGCGGCTTCGACGAGGTGACGATCGACGCCGTCGGCAACGTCGTCGGCGTCTACGCGGGCAGCGACGAGGATGCGCCGCGCCTGCTGACCGGCAGCCACTACGACACGGTCAGGAACGGCGGCAAGTACGACGGCCGCCTCGGCATCTTCGTGCCGATGGCGTGCGTGCGCGATCTGCACCGCGCCGGCCGCCGGCTGCCGTTCGCGGTCGAGGTCGTCGGCTTCGCCGAGGAGGAAGGCCAGCGCTACAAGGCGGTCTTCCTCGGCTCGGGAGCGCTCACGGGCCACTTCGACACGGCGTGGCTCGACCAGCGCGACGCCGCCGGCGTCGCGATGGCCGACGCGATGGCCGCCGCCGGGCTCGACGTCGGTCGGATCGCGGCGCTCGAACGCGACCCGAATCGCTACCTCGGCTTCGTCGAGGTGCACATCGAGCAGGGCCCGGTCCTCAACGAGCTCGACCTGCCGCTCGGCATCGTCACCTCGATCAACGGCAGCGTGCGATTCCTCGGCGAGATCGTCGGCATGGCGAGCCACGCCGGAACGACGCCCATGGACCGCAGGCGCGACGCCGCGGTCGCCGCCGCCGAGCTCGTCGTCTACGTCGAGCAGCGTGCCGGATCCGCACCGAACCTGGTCGGCACCGTCGGCATGCTGCAGGTGCCGAACGGCTCGATCAACGTCGTCCCCGGCCGCTGCACGTTCAGCCTCGACCTGCGCGCGACCACCGATGCTGCGCGCGACGCGCTCGCCGCCGACGTCCGTGCCGCGCTCGAGAAGATCTGCGCCGCGCGCGGCGTCACGTTCGCCCTCGAGGAGACGGTGCGCGCAGCGGCGGCGCCGTCGGCGCCCGAGTGGCAGCGGCGCTGGGAACGCGCGGTCGAGCGGCTCGGCCTGCCGGTGCACCGCATGCCGAGCGGCGCCGGTCACGATGCGATGAAGCTGCACGAGGTGATGCCGCAGGCGATGCTGTTCGTTCGCGGCCAGAACAGCGGCATCAGCCACAATCCGCTCGAATCGACGACCAACGACGACGCCGACCTCGCGGTGCGCGCGTTCGCGCTGCTCGTCGACGAGCTCGCCGCGGAGCGGACGAGATGAGCCACGCTGCCATCGACGCCTGGGTCGATGCGCACTTCGACGAGGAAGTGCGCTTCCTGCAGGAGCTCGTCCGCGTCCCGACCGACACCCCGCCGGGCGACAACGCGCGCCACGCCGAGCGCACCGCCGAGCTGCTGCGCAGCGTCGGCTTCGATCCCGAGCTGCACCGCGTCCCCGACGATCGCGTCCGCGCGCAGGGGATGCGCTCGATCACCAACGTGATCGTCCGTCGCCGCCACGGCGCCGGCCCGACGATCGCGCTCAACGCCCACGGCGACGTCGTGCCGCCGGGCGACGGCTGGACCCACGACCCGTACGGCGCCGAGATCACCGGCGGCAGGCTCTACGGCCGCGCCGCGGCGGTGAGCAAGAGCGACTTCGCGACGTACACCTTCGCGTTGCGCGCGCTCGAGTCGCTCGGCGTGCCGATCGCGGGAACGGTCGAGCTGCACTTCACGTACGACGAGGAGTTCGGCGGCGAGCTCGGCCCGGGCTGGCTGCTCGAGCACGCGCTGACGCGTCCCGACTACGTGATCGCCGCCGGGTTCAGCCACGAGGTCGTGACCGCGCACAACGGCTGCCTGCAGCTCGAGGTCGCGGTGCACGGCAAGGCGGCGCACGCGGCGATCCCGCACACCGGGGTCGACGCGCTGCAAGGCGCGGTCGCGATCCTCGAGCGGCTCTACGCGCTCAACCGCGGCTACCGCGCGGTGCGCTCGCAGGTGCCGGGGATCACGCACCCGTACCTCAACGTCGGCCGCATCGAAGGCGGCAGCAACACCAACGTCGTCCCCGGCGAGGTCGTGCTCAAGCTCGACCGCCGGATGATCCCGGAGGAGGATCCGGCGAAGGTCGAGGCCGAGGTGCGCGCCGCGATCGGCGACGCTGCCGCTGGCCTCGACGGCATTCGCGTCGACGTGCGCAGGCTCCTCCTCGCGACCGCGTGGCGTCCGAGCGCGGCGAACGCGCCGCTCGTCGAAGCGCTGCGGAAGAACGCCGAGGCGGTGTTCGGCGAGCCGGTGGCGACGACCGGGACGCCGCTCTACACCGACGTCCGCCTCTACGCCGCGGCCGGAGCCGCCGCAGCGATCTACGGCGCCGGGCCGCGGACCGTCCTCGAGAGCAACGCCAAGCGCGCCGACGAGCACCTCGTGCTCGACGATCTGCGCGGCGCGACCAAGGTCGTCGCCCGCGCCCTCTTCGACCTGTTGCGCTAGCCGCCGTCGCGCCTGCCGACGGACGGCGGGGCGGCCGCTCGCGGTGGGGCTTTGCCGAGGCTCGATAATCGCGCCCCATGCAACGTGCCCAGCCGGCAGCGTCGTCCTCTTCGCGCACCGCGCGCACCTGGGCCGAGCGTGTCTTCGGCCGCTGGTGGCGGCGCCAGTCGGCGGCTCGCCAGGACCGCTATGCGACGCTCGGCCCGCTCGCGTCGGTGCTGCTCTTCCTGGCGGCGATCGTCTCGGCGTTCTGGTACCTGCGCAACGAGGAGTTCGAGCGCGAGCAGGAGGCGGTGCGCCGTGACACCGAGGTCGCGCAGCAGCAGATCCGCCTGCGCCTGATCGAGAACCACGAGCAGCTGACGCGGATGGCGCGCGAGCTCGTCGCGCGCACGCTCGACCACGACGGCTTTCTCGTCCAGTCGGCCAACTTCACGCTCGAGCATCCGGAGATCAGCAACCTGATCTGGCTGAACGACGCCCGGGTCGCGGTCGCCGGCTATTCGGCGACGAGCTTCCCGCCCGAGACCGGGATCAGCGGCATCGAGACGCCGGCGTCGCTGCCGGTCGAAGGCTCGGGAAGCGCCCCCGAGACGGCGTTCGAGCGCGGCCGCGACACCCAGCGCACCGTGTATTCGGCGCCGTTCGCCGACAGCTTCGGCAACCCGGTGTTCCAGGCGCAGATCCCGCTCGTCGACCACGGCGAGTTCCACGGCACCCTCGTCGCCGAGTATTCGATCGAGCGGCTGCTCCGCTACTTCGTCTCGAGCGAGATCGCGCGCCGCCACGCGATCACGGTGCTCGACGGCGCCGGGCACGCGGTCGCGAGCACGGTGATGATGCAGCCGGGCTCGAAGCAGGCGCGGCCGTCGATCGTCTTCGAGGCTCCGGTCGCTCCGGCGGAGAATGGCCTGATCCTGCGCGGTCAGGGCTACCGCACGTCGATCGGCCTGATCGGCAACGGCCTCTTCTGGATGGTGATGCTGCTGTCGGCGCTCACCGTCTGGATGCTGCTCGGGACCTGGCGCCACATGCGCCGGCGGCTGCAGATGCAGGCTGCGCTCGTCTCGGAGACGAACTTCCGGCGCGCGATGGAGAACTCGATGCTCACCGGCATGCGCGCGATGGACATGGAGGGCCGGATCAGCTACGTCAATCCGGCGTTCTCGGCGATGACC
>Ga0070664_100005121_pt1 | contig 10521 bp, 9 predicted proteins | sample KBSC73metaG_FD_65863 | JGI IMG/M metagenome (GOLD analysis project Ga0070664, IMG submission 65863) | Corn rhizosphere microbial communities from Kellogg Biological Station, Michigan, USA - KBS C7-3 metaG | ecosystem: Host-associated > Plants > Roots > Rhizosphere > Soil ... | reverse complement strand
GACATCGTCGCCGGCGGATACGAGGACTGGGAAGTGAAGCGCTCGAAGGAGAGCGTGCCGCCCAGGAGCAAGTCGCCCCTCCCGCACGCGGGAGCAGGGGCCGGAAGTAGGCCTGGAAAGGACTCGCCCACCCACCAGCCCCCTCTCGCAAGCGAGAGGGCGAGAAAGCTCTCGTACAAGGACCAGCGGGACTACGACTTGCTGCCCAGGCGCATTGAGGAGCTGGATGCGGAAATCGCCCGCGGCGAGTCGGCGCTGTCGGACCCCGACCTGTTCACCCGGGACCCCGAACGATTCCAGCGGGTGATGCAAGCGCTTGACGCTGCTCGCGCCGAAAAGTCGACGGCCGAGGAGCGCTGGCTGCAACTGGCGGAGCTGGTCGAAGGCTGACTTCGTTTCGTAACAATTCGCTTGCCGCGCCCTAACTTCGGGCCGATTAGCCGCCAATGAGCCATCCTCAGGCACTGGCCCCGCAAGTCAATCGTATCCAGCAGAGCGTCCTCACACGGGCGGAGCGCCGCCTTCTCAATTGGTTATGCGCGCGGCTGCCGCGCTGGATGACGCCCGACGTGCTGACCTCGCTCGCGCTCGTGGCGGCGGCAGCGATTTTCCTTGGCTATGCCATGAGCAATTGGAACCCGGCCTGGCTGTGGTTGTCGGTCGTCGGCTATTTCGCCCATTGGTTCGGCGATTCACTCGACGGCAGTCTGGCGCGCTTCCGCCAGATCGAACGGCCGCGCTACGGCTATTTCATCGACCACAGCTGCGATGGAATCGCGACCCTGCTGATCCTCGGCGGAATGGGCCTGAGCCCCTATGTGCGAACCGATATCGCGCTGTTCGGCCTGGCCGCTTACCTGCTGCTGGCGATCAACACGTTTCTCACCGCCAAAGTGATGGGCGACTTTCCGCTGTCGCACCTCGGCGCCGGTCCGACCGAAATGCGGGTGATGCTGATTGCGCTGACGATCACCATGTTCGTCGTGGGGCCGCACTCCAGCATGGTCGCAGGTTTCAGCGGATTCGATCTGTTCCTCGGTGCCCTTGCGGCGGTTCTTGTCGTCGTCTTCCTGGTTCAGACCTGGCGCACCGGGAGCAAACTCGCCGCCCACGACCGTCCGCGAAGCTGACACCGGCAGCCAATCTGCCGGTTCATGCGATCCGGTAGAAGTCGGCGACGCGTTCGAGCGCGATCCTGAGCACCAGCTTTCCGCTTCGCGCAGGCCAGTCGAGCCCCTTCTCCGCCGCCGTCACCGTTTCGCAAGCGCAGACGACTCGCCAGAGAATGTCCTCGAGCCCCTTGCCCGCCGCCGCTATCGCCCCGTCGAAGCGCCGGCGTGCGGCGATTTGTCGCTCGCTTGGCGCAAGGCCGTTGTCGTTCGTCCCGCGAATACGGACCGGATCCCAGCGCATCGTTACACAGGGGCCGAGCTGCGCGCGTTCGTAGTCGGTACGCAGCCGCTCCCCCGCGGCGAAAAGGCGGTCGTCGAGATGGCCACGCGAGTGGAGCCACGCGAGTGGAGATTCGGCGATGTTCACTGTCACGCTGCGCCTTCTTGGCGCCACGCCGCCATGCAGCCGCGGGCCCTCGCTCGTCAGCTCGCGCTCGACCAGGTGCTGTTTCATGCGAATCTCCCTGTGGCTCGTTCAATCCATGCCTTGACAAACTAGGTTCATGTAGGAAAGAGAAATAACCGCATTGGTTATTGGAGACGTGTTGTGATCAACCGCATTCGCGACGTGCGCAAGGAAAAGGGCATGACCCTCGCTGAAGTGGCAGCCGCCTGCGACCCGCCGACCACCGCGCAAACGATCGGCCGGCTCGAAACCGGCATGCGCAACCTGTCGCTCGACTGGATGAACAAGATCGCCGCAGCTCTTGCGGTCGAACCGGAGATGCTGCTCAAGGGCAACGAGGCGCCGGAGCCGCAGATCGTCGCCCGGCTGACCAATGCCGGGGCTGAAGCGCTCACCGCACCGCGCGACGCCATCCTGCCGACCGATCTCGATTCCGGCGCCACGCTGGTATGCCTCGCGATCGAGGCCTCGCAAGGCGAATACCGCGCCGGGGATCAGCTCTGGATGCGCCAGCTTTCGCCCGACGAGGCTCCCAAGATGATCAATCGCGATGTCCTGGTTCCGCGCAGCGGCGGCCGCTTCGCCTTCGGCCGGCTGATAGACCGCAAGGGGACTCTGGTCGGACTGCTCCCGCCGGGCGCCGGACAGCGCCAGCAGGTGATCGACAACCCGGCCTGGCTGGCGGTGGCGGAAATGCTGGTCCGCAAGCTGTGAAGCGACTGCTGTCGCTGGCGACGCTCTACCCCAACGCCTCCAACCCGCGCTTCGGCACATTCGTCGCGCGCAGCATGGAAGCGCTGGCGGCGCGTGGCGATTGGCAGGTGACGGTCATCAATCCGATCGGCGTGCCGCCAGTTCGCATCGGCCGCTACCGGGCGCTTGCGGAGGCTGCGGTGGACGGGATCGAGCACCGCGTGGACGTTCGTCGTCCGATATTCCCGCTGATCCCGCGCTATGGGGCGATGTTCAATCCCGGGATGATCGCGCGCACGGTGCTGCCGCTGGCGCGCCGGCTGCATCGACAAACGCCGTTCGATATCGTCGATGCCCAGTTCTTCTACCCGGACGGACCCGCGGCGGAGCGGATCGCCGAAGCGTTGGAATTGCCGCTCGCGATCAAGGCGCGCGGGGCGGACATCTCGCACTGGGGCAAACGCGCCTATGCGCTCAGCCGGATGCGTTCGGCGGCGCGCGAGGCCGATGCGCTGCTCGCCGTTTCCGAAGCGCTCGCCGGCGACATGGTCGCGCTCGGTTTCCCGCGGGCGAAGATCCGCATCCATTACACCGGCCTCGACCGCGACTTGTTCCACCCGCTCGACCGGATCGAGTGCCGCCATCGCATTGCCGCGCATTTCGGGTTCGATCTTCCGGCCGGCGCGCCGCTGCTGGCGTGCGTGGGGGCGCTGATCCCGCGCAAGGGACAGGCTCAGGTCATTCGGGCGCTGCGGGAGCTTCCGGAAGCGCGCTTGATGCTCGTCGGCGACGGTCCCGATCGCGCCGACCTCGCGGGCCTGGTCCGGTGCGAAGGCATGACGGAACGCGTGCATTTCCTCGGTTCGCTCGATCACACCCTGCTGCCGGTGGTGCTCTCCGCTGCCGACGCATTGGTGCTGCCGTCGGCGAGCGAAGGTCTCGCCAACGCCTGGGTCGAAGCGCTCGCCTGCGGCTGTCCGTTGGTGATCAGCGACGCCGGTGGCGCGCGCGAGTTGCTGACGACGCCCGACGCGGGGCGGATCGTGCCGCGTGACCCCGCGGCGATCGCCGCGGCAGTACGAGCTTTGCTGTCGGAGCCGCCCGACCGCGGTGCCGTCGCCGCGAGCGTCGATCGCTTCAGCTGGCCGGCCCACGCCGAAGCGCTCGACCGAATCTACTCCGAACTGATCGCCTAGACCTCGCCGCGCGCGAGCCGTTCCTGGCGGTCCTGGGGCGTTTCGGTCGGCACGAAGCTTTGCCCCGTCACCCCGAGCCAGGTCAGCATCGGCGCCGCCGCGTAGATCGAGCTGTAAGTCGCGACGACGATGCCGACGATCAACGCGGCCGAGAAGCCGAAGATCACCTTCGGACCGAGCACCAGCAGCGCCGTCAGCGTGATCAACATCGTCGCGGCGACCATGATCGTGCGCGCCAGCGTTTCGTTGACCGACAGGTCGAGCAGCTCGTTCATCGGCATCCGGCGGTATTTCTTCAGGTTCTCGCGTATTCGATCATAGACCACGATGGTGTCGTTGAGCGAATAGCCGAGGATGGTGAGGATCGCGGCGACGATCGTCAGGTCGAATTCCATCTGCGTCACCGCGAACAGCCCCATCGTCAGCGAAACGTCATGCACGAGGCTGACCAGCGCGCCGACGCCGAATTGCCATTCGAAGCGGAACCAGATGTAGATCGAGATCGCGATCGCCGCGAAGCCGAGCGCCTTGAACGCCGTCCAGCCGAGTTCGTTCGAAACCTTGCCGGACACCGAATCGACGCCATCCACGCGCGCGTCGGCGTGATGGGCCGTCAGGTCGGCCCGGATGACCTTGACCATCTGGTCCGAAAGTCCGGGGTTGGATTCCGCTCCATGCGGCAGGCGCATGCGGATCGATACCGCGTTGGGGCTACCGACAGTCTGGATCACCGGTTCGCCGTAGCCGAGCTTCTCGATCTCGCCGCGCAGCGCAGCGACCGGCGCGGTCGGGCTTTGCGTGAAAGTCACCCGGATCATCTGCCCGCCGACGAAATCGACGCCGAGGTTGAGCCCTTCGGTGAACACCAGCGTCCAGCTGGCAACCATCAGCAGCACGCTGATGATCGTCGTCGGCCACTGCCACTTGAGGAAATGGATGTTGGTGTTCTCGGGAACGAGCTTGAGCAGGCGCATGGTCGCCGCCTCCTAAATCTTGAGGGTCGCCGGGCGCGCCCGGCGCAGCCACAGCGCCACCCACATGCGGGTGAGCAAAACGGCGGTGAACACCGAAGTGACGATGCCGATCATCAGCACCACCGCGAAGCCTTTGATCGGGCCGGTGCCGAACATGAACATCAGCGTCGCCGCGATGACGTGGGTGATGTTGGCGTCGAAGATCGTACGGCTTGCTTCCTTATAGCCGAGGTCGACCGACTGGAACGGCTTGCGCCCGCGCCGCTGCTCCTCGCGTACGCGTTCGTTGATCAGCACGTTGGCATCGACCGCGGTGCCGATGGTCAGCACGAATCCGGCGATGCCGGGCAAGGTCAGGGTGGTCCCGAACACCGCCATGATGCCGAGGATCATCAGCACGTTGATGATGACCGCAAGGTCGGCGTAGATGCCGAACCGGCCATAGGCGGAGGCGATCAGAAGCACGATGATCACCGTGCCGACAAGCATGGCGATGGCGCCCTTGTGGATCGAATCCGCACCCAGCTCGGCGCTGACGGTGCTTTCGTCGACGACCGTCAGCTTCACCGGCAAGGCGCCGGAACGCAGCTGGATTGCCAACTCGTTGGCGCTCTGGGTGGTGAAGCTGCCGGAGATGATAGCCGCGCCGCCGAGAATCGGTTCGTTGATGTTCGGCGCCGACAGCACCTGGCCGTCGAGGATGATGGCGAAGGGCTTGTTGACGTTCTCGGTCGTCAGGCGGCCGAACTTGTCGGCGCCCTGGCCATTGAACTGGATGCTGACCACCGGCTCGTTGGTTTGCGGATCGTTTGTCTGCTGGGCGTTGGTCAGCGTGTCGCCGCGAATGCCACCGAGACGCTTGACCGCGATCGAGGTACCCGCGCCTGTGGTGCCGGCAGCATAAGGCACGATCTCGTCGCCCGGCGGGACGATGCCCTGGGCGATGTCCGACTGCAGCGCCGCGGTGTCGACCAGCTTGAACTGGAGCTCGGCGGTCTTGCCGAGGAGGTCCTTGAGCTGCTGCGGGTTTTGCAGCCCGGGCACCTGAACCATGATCCGCTTGGCGCCTTCGCGAACGATGGTCGGCTCACGCGTGCCGAGCGCGTCGATGCGTTTGCGCACGACCTCGGTCGCGCTGTCCATCGCCTGGGTGACTGCTTGTTCGAGCCCTTGCTGCGTCTGGGTCAGCACGAAGCGGCTGCCGTCGACGACCTGCAGGTCCCATTCGCGCACCGAGCCGCTACCGTTGAGTGCCGGCAGGATGGCTTCGCGCGCGGCGTCGACTTGTGAGGCGTCCTCGAGCAGGAAGCTAAGCCGGCCACCAGACGTCGAGACGTCACCGATGCGGATCCGCGGCTTGGCTTCGCGCAACCTGGTGCGCACCGTCTCGTTCATCGTGTCGAGACGTTGCTTGGCAACGTCCGCGGGCTGTGCTTCGAGCAACAGCTGGCTGCCGCCGGCGAGGTCGAGGCCGAGATGGACTTGCGGATTGGGTAGCTGGCTGGGCCAGCTTCCACCGAGCTGGGTGACCAGCGTCGGCAACGAGCAGGCCGCGACGACAATGGTCAGCGCCCACACCCAGATTCGCTTCCAGACAGGAAAATCGAGCATCGCTTCGTGGGTCCGTCAGTCGTTCGCCGGCGTGCCGCCGGGCGGAATGATGTCGCCGATCGTGCTCTTGACCGCCTTGACCTTCACGCCCTGGGCAATCTCGATCTCGACATAGGCATCGTCGACCTTGGTGACCTTGCCGACAAGCCCGCCGGCGGTGACCACCTGGTCGCCCTTCTTGACCCCGGCGACCTTCTCGCGGTGCTGCTTCTGCTGGCGCATCTGCGGACGGATCAACAGGAACCAGAAGATCGCGACCATGCCGATGATCGGCAGGAATCCGGTCCAGCCCGGCGCGGCCCCCTGGGCGGCGGCGGCGGAGAGCATTTCAAGCATGGTGGTGATGGCCCATCAGGTGTCAGATCGTCATTTCGAACAACAGTTCAAGGGATCATGGATGGCCCCTCGCTCAAGGGGGCCGCGCCTAGCAGCAAAGGTTTGGGCTGGCAATTGGAAGCCCCGGCTTGCCCCGCTTGCCTTGCCCTGCCCCCACGCTTATAGGCGCCGCTCCACTGGCTCGGGACGTAGCGCAGCCTGGTAGCGCATCACACTGGGGGTGTGGGGGTCGCAGGTTCGAATCCTGTCGTCCCGACCAGTGGGTTCCCCCTACAATCCGGAAGCGCCGTCGCGGGCCACCTGGTTCTCGATCGCGCCGATGCCGTCGATCTCGCAGCGCACGATATCGCCCGGCTGGAGGAACCGCGGCGGGTCCATCGCCGCACCGACGCCTTCGGGCGTGCCCGTCGCCAGCAGGTCGCCCGGCTCGAGCGTGAAGGCGGTCGAAAGATATTCGATCTGCTCGGCCACGCTGAAGCTCATGTCGGCGGTGCTGCTCTGCTGGCGGATCTCTCCATTGACGAGGCAGCGCAGCGCCAGTGCTTGCGGATCGGGCACTTCGTCGGCGGTAACGATCCACGGCCCGATCGGCCCGTGGGTGTCGAAGCTCTTGCCCATCGTGAAGGTCGGCGAATGCTTCTGCCAGTCGCGCGCCGAGACGTCGTTGGCGACGAGGTAACCGAACACGTGGCCGAGCGCCTGGGCCGCCGTCACGCTCTTCGCCGTACGGCCGATGACCACGCCCAGCTCGACTTCGTAGTCGAGCATTTGCGTCACGCCGGGGTCGATCGCATCGAACGGGCCGTTGACGCAGGTCGTCTGCTTGTTGAACCAGTACTGATGTGCCGGACGCTCGGCATGGCCCATCTCGGCCACGTGCCTGGCGTAGTTCATGCCTATGGCGAGGTACTTGCCCGGACGCAGCGGTGCGAGCAGGCGGACGTCTTCCAGACGGTGGTGGGCCGCGGCGGAGGCGGTGCGCCGGCGAATGTCGCCCAGCACTTCGCTTCCGGCGGCGATCAATGCAAGCATGTCGAAATAGCCGAAGCCCACGCGGTCGAGCGCGACGATGCCCTCGTCGCGGACCACGCCGAGCTCGATCCGTCCTTCGATTTCGAAGCGGGCGATTTTCATGGTTGTTTCTCTGTTCCCGCTTGGCGGCAAGTGCAATGCCGATTGTTGGATTCCGGAGGTTGATTTCACTTTCCTACATGAACCTATTTGGTTCATATTATCTGCGAATCGGAACCGGAGTTTACATGCCCATCCTCGAAGCCCTCATCGCTCCCATCGCCTCGATCATCGACAAGGTCATCCCGGACAAGGCCGCTCGCGACAAGGCGAAGCTGGAATTGCTCGCGCTGCAAGGCACCCAGGAACTGCAGCAGATCCAGACGCAGCTCTCTGCGATCGTCGCCGAGGCCAGTTCACGCGACCCGTGGACCAGCCGCGCGCGTCCGAGCTTTCTCTACGTGATGTACGCGATGATCCTGTGGGCGCTGCCGATGGGCGTGCTCGCCGCCTTCCGGCCCGATGCCGCGCGCGACATCGCCGCGGGGATGAATGCCTACCTTAACGGCCTGCCCGAGCCGCTCTACGCGCTCTTCGGCACCGGTTACCTCGGCTACACCGCGATGCGTCAGTGGGGGAAGGTCAAAGGCGTCGAGCAGTAACGGCGCTCAGCCGATCGGCGTCGAATAGAGCGCGTGGTGGGTGAGAATGAACAGCGTGCGCCGGTCGGGGCCACCGATCACCAGTTGCAGCGGACGCGCCGGCACGTCGATGCGGCGCAAAAGCTTTCCGTCGGGCGCATAGACGAATACCTGGCCATTGGCGACGTAGAGGTTGCCGCCGGCATCCCGCACCACGCTTTCGCCGCCCCGGTCGGCGACCACGCGCAAGTCCGTCACGCCACCACCGGCGCCGACCAGCCCGCTGTAGCTGAGGTTTTCGGACGCGTTGGTCAGGAACACCCGCTCACCGGGATGCGCGGTGACCAGTCCATAAGCATCGAGCGCGTCGGACCAGCGCCAGCCCTGGTGGTCGTCCGGCCCCTGATTCCACACGCGGAACGCGGGCAGGACAAGCGAACCGTCGGGAGAGACGTATTCCTGGGCCTTGGGCACCGCCATCGCGCTGGCGAAGAAGTGGCTCAACGGCGGATATGTGTAGGTCACCGGGTCGATACGGTCGGCGAACTCGCCGTTGGCCCACACGTTGCCGGGTAGCGCGACCGCGGCGTTCCCCTGCGATCTCGCGGGCGTCGGGGCGATGACTTGCACGTCGTCGGGCCTCGCCGGATCGATGCTGTAGACCGTCGCGTTGTGCCCGGCGGAGGACAGCACCATCAGCCGGCCCGAGCGATCGATCGCCATGTTGACCGGATCGAGCGGCGCCTCGGCGACGATCGACAGCCCTTCCTTCGGCGACCAGCCGTGGATGCGCTGGAAGAACCGGTCGATGAAGTAGAGCTTGCCCGCGCCGTCGACCGCACCCCCGGCGATCGAATAGAATCCGTCGGCGAGCTTCTCGACGCCGGGTGACGACGACGCCGGTGGTGCCGGAGAACCTGTCGGCACATCGAGCCGGGCGAACTCGCGTTCGCGCACCTCGCGGCCGCTCGTCATGTCCGTGATGGCGTTCTCGAACGGGTACTTGCTGGCGCGGGTATACGTGCCGCAGCCCTTGTCGTCGCAGCTGGCAAAGCCGCTCTCGGCATTCACGTGAACATTGCGGAACCGGATATCGCCCGAATTGTACAGCCGCACCGCCGTTTCCATCGGCTTGATCGAGCGCGTCACGCGATAGCCGTGGTAGTTGGCGAACAGGATGTTGCGCGAATTGCGGAACTCGGTCGAGATCGCGTTCACCCCGTCGCGCACTTCCTGCTCGGTCTGCGGCGCGAGGAATTCCCAGTTCTCGACGTTGTCGAGCACGATCTCGACCCGGTAATGGTGCTCGGCGGACAGTTCGTAGACATGGCCCGGCGTCGTCGTGTCGGAAACGTAGAAGCCCGCCGAGGCCAGGGTGTTCGGCGACCAGATCGCCGCGAATGTCCCACCGCCGCCGTCGGTCACCCAGATGCTCGGGTGCTGGCCGTCGAAGCGGGCCCTGGGATCGTCGAACCCGATCGGGCTGCCCTTGGTCAGCACCGTGCCACCGCCGCCCTGGATCTTGACGTCGTTGACCAGCGAGGCCTCGCCCGCCTTCCACAACAGCGCCGTGGCGCGCGGATTGACCCCCCCGGTCCACAACCCGAGCCCGGATACGATGGCGTTTCCGCCGCGCGCGCTCTCGATCAGCGCCTTGGCCCCGCCCACCCCCGTGTAAGCCGCGGTGTTGTCGGGGAGATACACGTGCGTCAGGCTCGGGTGCAGCGCGATCAGCACGCTGTCGGGCCGCAGCTTGAGTGTGTCGCTGACGCGGTACCGCCCCATCGGCAGGTACACCACACGGTGGTTGTCGACCGCACGCTGAAGCGCCGCGGTGTCGTCGGTCTCGTCGTCGCCCTTGACGCCGAGGTCGCGGGCATTGGCCCACTCGCTGACCGGCGGCAGTGCGCGGATGGCCGGCTGACGGCGTGCCGGCATCCGCGCGAGCGGCGCCATCGTCACATCGGTGGCGAACGCGCCCATCTCGCCGAGACCGGCGAGCTTGAGGCCGTGGGAGAAATCGCTCACCCGGTATTGCCGGCCCTGGCCCGCGACGACCTTGCCGCTGTCGCGAAAGCGGGCGAATACCGGGGTATTTCGGGCCACGGCGTTGTCGAACCCGACTTGGGTGAAGACGCTGGTCTCGCTCGAAATTGTCACCCCGGCGTGGGTGACATTCTCGAAACGGACGTCCTTGCCCCACAAGGAATCCGAATAGCCGCGGTCGATCTCGATCCCTACCGGCACGTCGCGAATGGTGACGTTGACCAGCGTCAGGTCGACCTCGTGCTCGCGGATCGCCGCGTCGCGCTGACCTTCGAATTCCGAATCGATCAGGGTGAATTGCCAGGCGGGCGAGGTCTTTTCGGTGAGGATGCCATAACGCCCGCCGTAGAAGCGCAAGTCCTCGCATTCGTTGCCGGCCTGGTAGATGCCCGCCAGGCCCGATCCGAGGTGGAAGTCGATATGGCGCAGGAAGCC
>Ga0070664_100005119_pt1 | contig 10524 bp, 7 predicted proteins | sample KBSC73metaG_FD_65863 | JGI IMG/M metagenome (GOLD analysis project Ga0070664, IMG submission 65863) | Corn rhizosphere microbial communities from Kellogg Biological Station, Michigan, USA - KBS C7-3 metaG | ecosystem: Host-associated > Plants > Roots > Rhizosphere > Soil ... | reverse complement strand
TCGCCGAAGAGCACCGGCGAGTAGAACGGCGAGAGGTAGGGGCCGAACTCGTAATGCGCGTTCTGGAACGCGGCCCACGTGGCGTACACCACGAAGGCGGAGAGGATCAGGAACACCACGAGCGGCTGCACCCACCATGCGTCGCGGCGCATGGTCTCCCCGAAGCGGCGCCGCGTGAGCGGCACCAGGACCGGTGCGCTCACGGCGTCATGGCCTTCGGCCGCACCGGCTCCATCCGCACGATCCACAGGCCGTTGTTGTCGTCGTTGACGTAGGCCAGGCCGTCGTGCACCACGACACCCCACGTCATCGCCGTGTTCCGGACGTGGCCGTCCATGTCGGCGGTGTTGACGTGCGCCATCTCCCGCGCCTGCGCCCGGAGGTCGCCGCGCAGCTCGCCCGAGATGTCGAAGGCGCGGAAGCCGGCGTTGTAGGCGCCCATGTAGAGCGTGTCGCCTGCGACCCAGACGTTGTGCACCCCGCCGTACTCGGGCTCATACCACGCCACCGGGCGGGGATGCTCGAGGTCGCTCACATCCAGCACCTGGAGCCGGCCGTAGGCGCGGCCCGCCGAGGCGTCCTTCCCGCCCTTCACCTGCGCGCCGGGGAACACCTCGTCGGCGATGAAGACGTACTTCCCATGGCGCCACGCGGTGTGGGTGCCGCGGATGAAGCCGGGGCCGAGGCTCGCCTCGACGTCGCGGTACAACGCGTTCAGGTCGTACTTGTACTGGGTCACCAGCTGGGGACTGGAGGGGCTGCCGCCCTTCACGCCGTTGCCGATGTCCAGGATGACCAGCCCGTCGTTCCAGTAGCTCAGGTACGCGAGCCCGTCCTGCACGTCGATGTCGTGCAGCGTGCGGCCCGCGTCGGGCCGGGCGGTGCGCCACTGCGCCACTTCCTTCGGATGATACGGGTCGTTGATGTCGATCACGTGCATCGCGCCGGTGCCGTCGTTCGTGAGGTACACGTGCGTGCCGTACTTCGCCTGCCGATACACGAAGGCCGAGTGCACGCCCGACGTGACACCCTCGGTGAACTCGGCGATCGGCTTCGGATGCGCCGGATCCTCCAGCGAGGCGATCACGATCCCGTTCTTCCGGTCCGACGCGCCCTCGCGGGTGAAGACGAGGAATTTCCCGTCCGGCGTCGTCATCACGTCGTTCACTCGCCGGGTGTTGGCCACCACCGAGTCGGTGACGGTCGGGTTGGCGGGATCGCTGATGTCCACCGCGTACATCCGGTCGCCGCCGCCGCCGGTGCCGAGGTAGAGGTGCTTCCCGTCGGGATGGACCCAGACTTCCTCGGTGCTGAAGAGGGTGCGCGGCAGCCGGCCGACGATCGTGACCGGATGGCGCACATCGCGCACGGCGAGCGTCACCGGCGCCTCGGCGGTGCGGGTGCCGAAGTTGGCGGTGACGACGTAGTCGCCCGGGTGATAGCCGACGAAGGCGCCGTCGGCGTCGATCTGCCCGTCACCCGGCGAAATGCTCCACTGCGGCCGAAGGCCCGGGATGGGGCGGCCGCCGGCGTCCCGCGCCGTGGCGCTGAACCGCACCACGTCCCCCTGGCGCGCGCTCACCCGGTCGGGAGTGAGCGACACCGACGCGATCGGCGTCCCGATCACCTGGAGCGCCACCGCTTCGCGCGCCCGGCCCGCCGTGGCCGTGACCGTGGCGCGACCCGGCGCGAGCGCCGTCACCACGCCGTCGCCCGACACCTGCACGACGCCCGGCGCCGAGCTGCGCCAGGCGATCGCGTCCGCGCGGGCGTCGCCGGTGGCCGAGAAGGCGGTGGCGCTGAGGCGGAGCCGCTGGCCGCGCGCCAGGCGGGCCACGTCCGGCGTGACGCCGACCCGCGCCGCGGGCCCGGGGACCATCACCACGTCGAGCCGCTCGATCACGGGGCGCGTGCCCGGCACCGACGCCACCACCGTCACCGGAATCGTGCCCGTGGAGCCGGAGCGGACGAAGCCCGCCGAATCCACCCGGCCCTCGAAGCGGGCGCTCCCCGCCGCGAAGAAGCGGAGCGCCGCATTGGTCACCGGCTTCCCGTCGGCGTCGCGCGCCTCGGCGGCGATCTGCGCGCTGTCCCCGGCCTGCAGCGTCATGCGGGGGCCGCTGGCGATCACGATCTTCGCGATCGGCGAGGGCGCGAGCGCGGGCGCGGCCGGCGCGGGCGCGGCGGGTTGCTGCTGGACGAGGGCCAGGACAAGAAGTGGTGCGATGAGCATGTGGGTCGCGGGTGCCGGGTGAGAGTGGGGGAACGTCGGAGTATAGCGCGGCCGGGGTCCTGCGCCAGAGGAGCGGGACCCTCAGCTCCCCGCATCGATCGCCGCGACGCTGATGATCCCCTGCCGCGCATAGATCGGCCGCACGAGCTCGCGGAGCCGCGGCAGCCGGAGGGCGAAGACGAGTCCCCCGACGACGCAGGCGGCGCCGCCCGCCTGGATCGTCGCCGGCGCGCCGATCCGGCTCGCGAGCACGCCCGCGAGCAGGCTCCCCAGCGGTGCCGTTCCCAGAAAGGCCATGGCGTAGAACGCCATCACGCGGCCGCGCAGGTCCTCGTCCACGATCGTCTGCACGATGGTGTTGGTGCCCGCGAGCGCCAGCATGAAGGCGCCGCCGACCACCGTGAGGATCGCGAGCGAGAAGAGGAGCCAGTGCGACGCGCCGAAGACGATGAGCCCCACGCCGAAGGTGGTGACGGCGACCGCGATCGCGCGGCCCAGGCCGATCACCGTCTGGCGCGACGCGAGGTACAGCGCCGACGCGAGAGCGCCGACACCCGTCGCGGCCATGAGGAAGCCGAGGGTGTTGGGGCCGCCGTGAAGGACGCGGGTGGCGATCTCGGGCATGAGCACGGTGTACGGCATGCCCATCACGCTCACGAGGGCGAGCAGGAGGAGCAGGGTCCGGACCGGTACGAAGGTGCTCACGTAGCGGAGGCCGGCGCGCAGGTCCTCGTGCACACGGGCCGCGGGCCGGGTGCGCTGCTCGGGCTCGAGGCGCATCGCGAGGAGGGACATGATGACGGCCACGTAGCTCACGGCGTCGATGATGAAGCACCACCCCTCCCCCACCGCGGCGATGATGATGCCGCCCAGTGACGGGCCGATGATCCGGCTGCCGTTCACCATGGAGGAGTTGAGCGCGATGGCATTGGGCAGGTCGGCGCGGTCGGCGATCATGCTCACCACGAAGGCCTGGCGCGCCGGCGTGTCGAAGGCGTTGATGATGCCCTGCGCCACCTGCAGCACCAGCACTTCGGCCACGGTGATCACGCCGAGCAGGGTGAGCACGCCGAGCGCCGCCGACTGCACGAGTGAGAGGACCTGGGTCACGAGCAGGACCCGCCGCCGGTCCCAGCGGTCCACGAAGACGCCGGCGATCGGCGCGAGGAAGAGCGTCGGGATCTGCCCGCAGAACCCCACGACACCGAGGAGGAATGCCGAGCCGGTGAGCCGGTACACCAGCCAGCTGGTGGCGATGCGGGTGATCCACGTGCCGGCGAGGGAAACGCTCTGGCCGCCGAAGAAGAGGCGGTAGTTGCGATGCCGGAGCGCGCGCAGCAGTCCGGTGCGTGAGGCGGCCATGCGCAATGATAGCGCGGGCCGTCAGCCGGTGTTGAGCTCCCGGAGGACGTCGTCCACGCCGCCCAGGCCGCTGCGGACCCGGAGCAGCTGGAGCCGTACGCGCTCGAGCGTGGCGCCGATCGCTTCCCGGCGTTCGGCGGCGGCGCGCCGGGCCATGGTCACCTCGTCGAGCAGCGCCCGGTGCGCCGCCGCGTCGGCCGTGCCTGCGGCGGGCGCGCCCGCGTCGTTGAGGGCCGCCTCGAGCCGCGCCTCGCGGAGCGTCAGCTGGGACGCTTCCTCCTCCAGCCGGCGGATGGCGCTCTCGACGCCGGCAAGCCGACGCCGGGCCGCCCGCGGCAGGGTCGCGAGCACACCGCGTGCGCTGCCCGTCGGCATCGCGGACGGCATGGCAGCCCGTGCCCGGCCGCCGCCGAGCCCGCGGGCGGCCAGGCGGAAGGCGCGGCGACCGATCGGCCCGCTCCAGACCCAGTCGAGCCGGCGGTTGACCCGTGCGGTTCCGCCACCGGCCACGGCGAAGACCAGCGTCGTCATCCCCAGCATCGCACCGAGCAGCACGAGGGCCATCCCGCCGTAGCCGATGCTGTACATGCCGTCGGGCCGGGAAACGCGCAGGCTCAGGCCCCACGCCACCATTCCGATCGCCGCCGCGAATCCCAGCAGGAGCCGGATCCAGCGGCGCCGCCGTCGCCGGGCCCAGTCCGGCGCGGCCGCGAGCTGCGCGCGCGCCTCGCGTTCCTCCGCCGCCATGATCCCGGCGGCCTCGCGGAGGTCCTCGAACCGGAATCCCTGGCGGGCCAGCTCCCGCATGCGCACGAACACCTGCATGAGGAGCGCGAGCGCGGCCGCCAGGATCATCGCCAGCATCACGGTCCGGTCCGCGGTCGCGCGAGCGTTGCTGCTGAGGAACCCGGCGAACACCATGAGAAGCGCCACGTTCCGGATGACCTGGCGCGCACTCTGCTGGAAGAGCCGGATGGCGGGCGCCACTTCCGGCCGGCTCGACCGCACGGCATCGAGCGCCCCGACCAGCGCCTCGCCGGTGGGGGAACCGGTGCGCCGGGTCCTTGGCGAGGAGCCGGTCCACCGCTCCCGTGAGCGCCGGTGGCAGGTCCGGCCGCTCCGCGGCCAGCGCGGGGGCGGCGCGCGTGAGGTGCATCGCGAGGATCGCCGGGGTGCTGTCGGCGTCGAACGGCACGTGGCCGGTGGCGGCGGAGAAGGCGACCACGCCGAGCGAATAGAGATCGCTCCGCGCGTCGACCGTGTCCCCCGATGCCTGCTCGGGGCTCATGTAGTGCGGCGTGCCGACCACCTCACCCACCCGCGTGAGGCCGGCCGAGGCGCTGGTGGCCGAGCGCGCGATGCCGAAGTCCATCACCAGCGCGCGGCCCGTCGCGCGCTCGATCAGGATGTTGTCGGGCTTGATGTCGCGATGGATGACGCCGCGGCCGTGGGCGTAGGACAGTGCCCACGCCACCTCCTGCAGCATCCGGACGATCTCGGCCGCCGGGAGCGGTCCCGAGCGGCGGATGCGCTGTGCCAGCGTCTCGCCGTCCACGAAACCCATGACGAAGCAGAGGACGGCGCCGCGCTCCTCGACGGCGTGCACCGGCACGATGTTGGGGTGCGAGAACGAGGCCGCCGTGCGGGTTTCCCGAAGGAATCGCTCACGGAGCTCGGGACGGACGGCCAGCTCGGGTGGCAGGACCTTGATGGCCACGGGGCGGTCGAGCGCCAGGTCGCGGGCGAGATACACGGCACCCATGCCGCCACGCCCGAGCTCGCGCTCGATGGCATAGCTCCCGCCCAGGGCGCGCTGGACTTCTTCGGATTCGGAGGAGGGGGGCATGGCCGCACAGTATAGCGCGGCCGGATGGAGGCGCTAGGCGCCGCGCAGGGCCCCGCGCGCGCGGTCGATGCGGCGTTCGACCTCCGCCACGTCGGCGCGGGCACCGACCCGGCCGAAGAGACGGCATGCCGTATCCAGCTCGACCAGCGCGTCGGTCGGGCGACCCTGCCGCCAGCAGAGCTCCGCCAGCTCCCGGCGCGCTTCGGCCTCGTTCAGGGGACACCGCGCGCTCACCGCGATCTCCACCGCCGAGCGGAGGCGGGACTCGGCGAGGGCGGGCCGGCGGGTCTCCCGGAAGATCACGCCGAGGACGCGGTGCGCGGCCGACTGGTCGCGCCGCGCCTCCAGGCGGTCGAAGGTGCGGAGGGCCCGCTCGGCCCCGTCCCGCGCCTCGGTCCACCGCTCGAGGGCCACGTGCAGGCGCGCCTGATCGAGGAGGCAGCGCGCCTCGAGGTGCGCGTCGCCCTCGCGGAGCGCGATGCCGATCGCGCGGCGGAGCTCGCGGTGCGCCTCCTCCCACTGTCCCTGCTCCGCCGCCAGCGTTGCGAGGCGGTGGCCGGCGCGGGCCTGCGCCGAGGCATCTCCATGCCGCGACGCGAGCGCCGCGGCGCGCCGGTACTGCGCCGCGGCCTCGGGCCACTCGCCCCGCACGTGGTGGAGGAGTCCGATGTTCCGGTCCACCCGCCCGGCCACCGCGGGATCGGCGCCCCCCAGCTCCAGGGCGGACTCGAAGCGTTCGCGCGCCTCCGCCAGGTCGCCGGCCGCGAGGGCGAACTCGCCGAGAGCGTTGAGGGCGGCGGCGGCCAGCACCGGCAGGCCCGCGCCGGCCGCGACGGCCGCGGCCCGCCCCGCGAGGGCGCGCGCCGCGTCGCCCTCGGCACGCAGATGATGCAGCCGGGCGAGCCGGCGAAGCGCATCGCTCGCCGCCGCGGGCTCGGCCCCGTCGGCCGCCTCGATGGCCGCGGCGTAGGCATCGATGGCCGCGGCGATGCTCCCGGCACGATCGTGCCGGAGTCCCGTGGCGAGCAGCTCGGCGGCCGCCGGTGCGTGGGTGATCATCGGGTGCCTGCATGGCAACTCCGGGACCGGCGGACGGACCAGGATGTCCGGATTCTCGACGCGCAACTCCCGGCACCCCGCCGCAACTGATTGCCACGGAACGCGTGCGGCGCGGGTTTCGGGTCCCGCCTCGCGCCGCCGCCCCGGCGGCGATTCGTCGAGCTTCGTGACAGCGGGGAAGGCGGCCGGGACCGTCGGCGTGTCTCCCGCGCCACACCGCTTTCGTCGCCGCGCGGCCACACCGCCTCCCGAAACCCCGCCTTCGAGGCTAGCGTAAGGCGCGTCGCCGATCACCGACTCTCTTCCTTCCCCGGACCGCCCATGCGCTTCATCGAGGCCCTCACGGGCTGCGTCATCCTCGCCGGCACCGCCCCCGCTGCGGCGCAGGAACCTGCCCGCATCGCCACCGAGAGCTATTCCCTGCCGAACGGCCTCAAGGTCATTCTCGCCGAGAACCACGCCACGCAGGTGGTGGCGGTGGACGTGTGGTACAACGTCGGCTCGCGGAACGAGGTCGCCGGCCGCACCGGCTTCGCGCACCTCTTCGAGCACATGATGTTCCAGGGCTCGGCCCACGTGAAGAAGGGCGAGCACATGGCGATGCTCGAGCGCGCGGGATCGGAGGGCTTCAACGGCAGCACCGCGGAGGACCGCACCAACTACTACGAGCCGCTGCCGTCGAACCGGCTCAACCTCGGCCTCTGGCTCGAGGCCGACCGGATGCGCTCGCTCGCGATCACGGACTCGTCGTTCCAGAACCAGCGTGAGGCGGTGAAGGAGGAGCGCCGGCTCCGGGTGGACAACCAGCCGTACAGCCGCTCGATCTTCGAGGAGGCGTACACGCTGATGGACCCGAAGGCGTGCTTCCCCTACTCGCACTCGATCATCGGCTCCATGGACGACCTCAACGCCGCCCGCACGAGCGACGTCCAGGCCTTCTTCGACCTCTACTACGCGCCCAACAACGCCACGCTCGTGGTGGCCGGCGACTTCCAGCCGGCGGAGACGAAGCGGCTCATCGAGCAGTACTTCGGCTCGATCCCGCGGAACCCGCGGGCCATCCCGCCCGTCACCTGCGACCAGCGCTTCGGCACCGGGGCGGTCCGGCGGGAGGTGAAGGACCCCAACGCCAACCTCCCCGCCGTCATCAACATCTTCCGCGTGCCGGCGTACGACAGCGCCGACTACCCGGCGCTCGAGCTCCTGAGCGTGATCCTGGGCCAGGGCGAGAGCTCGCGTCTCAACCGCTCGCTGGTGCGGGAGTCGAAGCTGGCCGCCGCCGCGCCGGTCCTGCTCAACCCGTTCGGGCCGCGTCGTGGCCCCGGCGAGCTGATCGCCTTCGCCATCACCAACCAGGGCGTGGCCATCGACTCGCTCGAGCATGCCCTCGCCGCCCAGCTCGGACGGGTCGCGAGCGAAGGCGTTTCCGAGGCCGAGCTGACCAAGGCGAAGAATTCCTACCGCGCCGGGGTCATCACCGGCCGGCAGACGCCGCTCGCGGTGGCCGAGGCGCTCCAGACCGCCTCGCTCTTCCTCGGCTCGCCCGACGCGGTGGCCGCCGACTTCCAGCGGCACATGGCCGTCACCGCCGCCGACATCCGCCGCGTGGCCGGCGCCTACCTGCGCCCCGACAACTCGCTCACCCTGCTCGTTTCCGCCGAGGCCGCCAAATGACGACCGCCCGCGTACTGCCGCTGCTCCTGGCCTTCGGCGCGTCCGCCGCATTCGCGCAGGCGCCGACGTCGCCCCCGCCGGCGGCGCCGGTGCGTCCCGCTGCGCTGCCGCCGTTCCAGGAAGCCGTGCTGCCGAACGGGCTCCGGCTGCTGGTAGTGGAGAGCCACGAGCAGCCGGTGGTGTCGATGTCGCTGTCGTTTCCGGCGGGCGGCCGCTACGACCCGGTGGGCCGCGAAGGGCTCGCCGACATGGTTGCCGGGCTGCTCACCAAGGGCGCCGGGGGAAAGACCGCGGACGAAGTATCGGCGGCCATCGAGGGGGTGGGCGGCTCCATCGGCGCCTCGGCGGGAGCGGACTTCCTGACCATCCGCGCCGATGCGCTGACACCGAACCTGGGACTCGCCTTCGGCCTCATGGCGGATGCGGTCACGCGGCCCGCCTTTGCGCCGGCCGAGCTCTCGCTCCTCCGGACCCAGACGCTGTCGGGCCTCAGGCTCGAGCTGGCGCAGCCTTCGTCGCTCGCGTCGCGGTATTTCGCGCGTGAGCTCTATGGCGCGAACCCCTACGCCCGCCGGCCGGTGCCGAAGTCCATCGAGGCGATCACCCGGGACGACCTGGTGCGCTTCCAGCGGCTCCGGCTCCGGCCCGGCGGCGCGCTGCTCGTCGTCGCGGGGGACGTCACCCTCGCCACCGCGCGGCGGCTCGCCATGAAGGCGCTCGCCGGCTGGACCGGCGCGGCCCCCGTGGCCGCCCGCGCCGCGGCGCCGCCTGCGCGCGCCGCCACCGACATCCTGCTGGTGCACCGGCCCGGCTCGGTGCAGTCGAACATCGTGGTCGGCAACACGACCTTCGGGCCCACCGACCCCCGCTTCTACGCCCTCACGCTCGCCAATCGCGTGCTGGGCGGCGGGGCGGCGTCACGCCTGTTCATGATCCTGCGGGAGCAGAAGAGCTGGACCTACGGCGCCTACTCGGACTTCACCCGCCCGGCCGGCATCGGCGCCTTCCACGCCAACACCGAGGTACGCACCGAGGTCACCGATTCGGCGCTGCGCGAGATGCTGACCCAGCTCCGGCGCATCGGCAGCGACCCGGTGCCCGCCGATGAGCTCACCGCCGCGCGCGACGCGCTGGTCGGCAGCTTCCCGCTCAGCCTGCAGACCGCCGACGACGTCGCCGGCGCCGTGGCCCAGGCGCGGCTCCTCGGCCTCCCGGCCAATTACCTCGCCACCTATCGCACGCGGCTCGCGGCGGTGCCCGCGGCGGCGGTGTCGGCCGCGGCCCATTCCGCCATCCGGCCGGATCGCGCCGTCATCGTCGTCGTGGGCGACGCGACGAAGCTGTATGACCGCCTGAAGGCCATCGCGCCGGTCCGCCTGGTGGACGTGGACGGCAATCCCCTCCCGCCGGCGCAGCTCACGGCGCGGGCCGCCGCGCTGCCGCTCGATCTCGCGCGCCTCGTGCCGCGCAACGACAGCTTCACCGTGATGGTGCAGGGCCGGCCGTTCGGCTACCAGCGCGCGGTGCTGGAGCGCACCGCCGACGGACTCCGCTACACCGAGGAGACCGCGATTCCCGCCGCCGGCGTGCAGCAGACGACGACGCTCACGCTGGGAACCGACGGCAGCATGCGGGAGGTGCACCAGACGGGGAAGGCGCAGGGCCAGGACACGAAGATCGACGTGACGTACGCCGCCGGGCGCGCGAAGGGGTCCGCCACCACGCCGGCGCAGGGCGGGCCGAAGACGGTCGCGGTGGACACCACCGTCGCGCCCGGCACGCTCGACGACAACGCGATCCAGGCGCTGCTGCCCGCCCTTCCCTGGACGGCCGGCGCACGGTGGACCGCGCCGGTCTTCGCCTCCGGGCTCGGGACGAGCCTCACGATGACGCTCGCCGTGGCGGGGGAAGAATCGGTGACGGTGCCGGCAGGCACCTTCCAGGTCTTCCGGGCGGAGCTCACCGGCGGGCCGCAGCCGGTGACGTTCTACGTGACGAAGGCCGCGCCCTTCCGGCTGGTCAAGGTCGCGATCGCGGGGACGCCGATCGAGATGCAGCTCGCGAAGTGACGGCCCGCTCCCGCCCGACCTGGGCGGGGGACTTGTCGTGCCGGATCCCGATGAAGCGCGGGTGGCGGAGCAGTCCCCCCGGGGTCCATTCCGCGAAGCCGATCTGCGCCACGACGGCCGGCGTGACCCAGTGGACGTCCGCGCCGGTCGGCGAGGCACCGCCGAACGGTGAGGTGCGGCGCTCGATCTGCCTGAGCGCCGCGTGAATGGTGAGGAGGGTGCGCCGGTCGTAGCCGGTGCCGACCTTGCCGGCGTAGCGCAGGATGCCGCCGTCGTAGTAG
>Ga0070664_100005117_pt1 | contig 10525 bp, 8 predicted proteins | sample KBSC73metaG_FD_65863 | JGI IMG/M metagenome (GOLD analysis project Ga0070664, IMG submission 65863) | Corn rhizosphere microbial communities from Kellogg Biological Station, Michigan, USA - KBS C7-3 metaG | ecosystem: Host-associated > Plants > Roots > Rhizosphere > Soil ... | reverse complement strand
TCGGGACCGGTAGATTCATTCAAGATCCGGTGACTGTGCCTTCGATGCTTCCCGTCGGCTTTGCAGCTGACTGCCGATGCAGTCCTGCCTGAAGCAGGAGATCCGCGAGCGGTGCGAGAGCAAGTGGTTTCATAGCGTCCCCCGTGTGAATTTGTTTGGAGAATAGAGTTACATATCCCGGAAGACAAGGTTCGTTATGAAGGGCAGACGGGTCAGTTCCCTCGATGACACGACTGGTCACATTTTTGTGGCTCCCTGCCTATGCTTTCGTCTTGCAGTCGTTTACTCCAGGAGAGCTTCAACGCCGGTAATCCGAAATCGTAACGGTAATTCGAGCTACACCTCCGGGCCGTTTGACGGCGACTTCCCGCGGTCACGAAAATTTCTCAATATCGGCTTCCTGCTTTCCCACGCAATTCCCGCATTGCTTGTCAGGAGGTTCGATATGAGACACACATTGTTTGCAGCATGTTTCCTTTTCATCGGTTCCATCGCCGGATTCGCTCAGGTGATCGACGAGCATCACGGTCAGGGTTATGCCTTCTTTGCCACTGGAGTCACTGCCCCGGACGATTCGAGTTTCATGCACGTTGGCGGCGGCGGGGAGGCGTTGATCAAGCGGGTCGGAATCGGCGGCGAAATCGGCTACCTCGGCCCGTGGGACCGTCTATCCGACGGTTTCGGAGTGGGGAACGTGAATGGGTCCTTCAACTTTCGTCCTGGAAAAGTGTCGCCGTTCGTCACAGGCGGTTATACGTTATTCTTTCGAAACGGGACACTCAATGGCTATAACTTCGGCGGCGGCGTGAACTACTGGCTGAGCGGCCGCACCGGTCTTCGCTTCGAAGTACGCGACAACGTCATGCCGGACTACGAAGACACACATCTCGTCGGCTTCCGATTCGGGGTGACGTTCCGTTAGCGAGACGCGATGAACTTTGCCGAACTGCGGACGAGGAGATCACTGTGAAGATAGTAATCTCAAGAGACCGGTCGGGAGCATACTGCGATTCCGGAACCGGCTGTTTACTTTCGGATAGCCATTCTTAGGTGGAGCTGAGCGCTTCTGCTGCCGGGTGGGCTCTTTTCCCGGAGTGGGCGGGACAGATCATTGAACAAACACGTACCTGGACGCACTCCAGGATTTCATTTGGGCGCGTGCGAGGCCACCACATTACTTATGCCAGTCGCAATGTAAGCCGGCAATAGGGGCGAAGTCGTGGAACAGGATATGCAAAGACGTTGAAGTATTTTCAAAAGAAAAATATGTTCACGTTCCCCTATTCAACAGCGGACGAATGAAGATCCTGCGTCTATGCCCGTCGGGTGGATGGGCTAGCCCTCCTCATTTTCATCCGGGATTGGACGTCACCTTCCAGCCATTTGAGGTCAAAGCCAAACTTCCAATGGATGGAGGGAGAGTAACCACCTCCCTCCGAGTGAAGTGTTCCTTGTGGATGAAGCGGCTTCGTTCACTCCGATCACTCCGTATTGATGAAAACTTCGAAATGCTCATTCATCTGAAACGGCGATGGAACCTTGAAGTGAGAAGTTGATGGGGGAATGGGGACAGGCGATCCCAAACAGGCCGAAATGGACGACAATCCAGTGATTGAAATTACGGAGCCAATAGAAATGTCAGCTCACAAATCAAGAACATCAACGCCCAATTTGGTACTCGATCCCGAATATTTCACAAGCCGGCGCTCGGGCATGAATTAAGGATTGAAAGTATAAGTGCGCCCCTGAAAGTAGTCGTATGTCGCCTTCGCAGTATTGGCATAGGCTGGAACGCTGTTCGCGAGGCTCAGCCAGGAGCCGGCAGGTTTCTCCCCTTGACAATCTAGGGGAGGATCCGTTACTTTCCCATCGACGGTCATAGGGAGGACAGCTGCTTGGGCAAGAAACCAGTCGAACCCGGCCTTCTGCAGGGCACTCTCGATCTGCTCATTCTTCACGCTGTGCAGCGTGGACCTCTTCACGGATACGCTGTGGCGCAGACCATTCACATGCTTTCCAACGAGGTGCTGAAGGTGGAGGAAGGGTCACTCTACCCGGCGTTGTATCGCCTGGAGCTTGACGGAGCGATCACCTCCAGTTGGGGCGCGTCGGAAAACAATCGCAGGGCGAAGTACTACCGGATTACCCGCCGCGGCCGAAAGGTCCTGGCGCAGCAACAGGAAACGTGGGACAGGCTCGCCGGTGCTGTGTCGCGCGTTCTCGCGAGGTAACCCGACATGGCGACTCTTCGCGGTTTCTGGCTCAAACTCTGGCGACGGCGTGGCCTGCAACGCGACCTGCAGGAGGAACTCCTGTTTCATCGCGACATGGCCCGGGATCAGTCCAATCCGATTGGTCTGGGAAACGTCTCTTCAATTGAGGAATCCGCCCGCGATCTGTGGCGGTTCAATTTGCTCGAAGACCTGTGGCGTGATCTTGTTTATGCGTTCCGCTCGTTACGTCGCGCGCCGGGATTCGGCGCCGCGGCCATCGTAACCCTCGCCCTGGGAATCGGGGCAAACACCGCGATCTTCAGCCTGATGTACCGGGTGATGATCCGGCCTTTGCCAGTGCAGGAACCGGAACGCCTGGTCGAGGTGCTCCGTGATGCAGGTAATGGCCCGGGCGGGGCTCAATCCTACCAGGCACTGCAGTATTACCGCCGCAACTGTCAGAGTTGTTCCACGGTGCTGGGCATTTCGAATGTCTCATTTCACGCCGTCATCAAGGGCGAACCCGTGCAGCGCATGGACGGGCAGTTTGTGACCGGAGATTTCTTTTCAGCGCTTGGAGTGCGTACAGTCCTGGGTCGGCCGATCACTCCTGCCGACGATCAAGCGGGAAAGGCGAACACAGTGGCCGTCATCAGTTATGCGCTCTGGCAGGAACGCCTGGGCGGCAGAAGTGATGTGCTCGGCCAATCGCTGACCTTCGAGAATGTTCCATTTACCGTCATCGGCGTGACGCCGCGCGAATTCCATGGCCTGGAAGTTGGACTGGACGTTGACGTCTGGGTGCCGCTCGAAGTCGAACGGGAGATAAGACGCCCCAGTAACACTGCCACCGCCGCGTCGAAGTGGCTGCAGGTCATCGCGGTGATGAAACCGGGTGTCACCTTTAAGGAAGCGAATGCGGAACTCACACTCCTGTTTCGCCCGGCAGTGATTGAGACCGAGATTGCAGCGCGCAACGCCGCCAACCAGCAGGACCCCGAGGTTATCAAGCGGCTCGAGAGCTGGCGCCCCGTCGCTCAGTCGGCCGCATCGGGAATATCCGCGCCTCGCCGCCGCTTCGGCGCGCCGCTGAGCGTGCTCATGGCGATTGTGGTTGTTCTTTTGTTGATTGCCTGCGCGAACGTCGCGAGCCTGCTCTTCGCTCGAGCGCTGGCCCGCGAGAAGGAGATCGCGCTCCGGTTATCTCTGGGGTCCGGACGAGGCCGCCTCATCCGGCAACTGATTGCTGAAAGCGTGGTGCTTTCGGCTGCCGGGGCTGTGCTCGGTCTTGGAGTCGCGTATGCGTTAAGCAACTACTTCGTTTCGTTCTTGTCGACGACATTCGACCTCGATGTGAAACCAAACCTCACCATTGTCGCGTTCACTGCATTGGTCGGCGTGGGGACTGCCCTGGTTTCCGGCCTGCTTCCCGCTTTCCGAAGTACACGAATGGATTTCGCTTCGGGCCTGAAATCCGTATCGGGTGGTTGGGAAAAATCTCCAGGTCAGCCATGGAGGAGTGGCCTGGTCGTGGTTCAGGTTGGGTTGTTGATGGTTCTGGTCCTTGGCGCCGGTATGTTTTTGCGGACGCTCCACTCGTTCTATTCCATCGATTTGGGCTTTGATCCCACGAACGTCCTGATCGTCAATGTCGATCCATTTGGCAGCGGACATACTCCCGAAGAGCTGAGGGCGCTCGCCCCTCAATTGATCGCGAGACTTGAAGCCCTCCCTGGAGTGAAGGCAGCCAGCCTGCACCGGTTCCCGCCGATTTCGGGTGGATCCGGTACAAATCTGGATTTTGTTTTTGATAGTGGGGCGGCGCGAGATGTTATTGCCCGGGGCGTCTACGTGAACCGCATCAGCGAGAACCATTTCGCAACGTTAAAGACGCCCATTCTGGCCGGAAGGGATTTCAATGCGGCGGACTCCGACAGCCAACATCGAGTAGTACTCGTCAATCAGACATTCGCACAGCGCTATTTCGGCCAGACGCCACCACTAGGCCGAGTGATCCAGCAGCGGAACACGCCAATGGAAATCGTCGGCGTCGTCGCCGACACGAAATACGAGGATGTCCGACAGGCGATGCAGCCGACGGTGTATTACAACATTTTCCAGCAATGGGGAGTGCCGATGGAGTTTCTTGTCCGCGCAGAAATCGATCCGGAGGTAGCGGCTTCGTCAATTCGATCGACGCTGAGATCCCAAATCGGAAGTGTTTCCATTCGGGAAAGGACACTCTCCGAGCAAATCGATTCCACTCTCATTGACGTTCGCCTCGTGTCCACTCTGGCAGCTTCTTTTGGCGCCCTGGCCTTGCTACTGGCAGTCGTCGGGCTCTACGGCGTGGTGAGCAACAGCGTTGCACGGCGGACGAAGGAAATTGGAATCCGCATCGCGCTCGGTATGGGCCGAAGTGAGGCGGTGGCCATGGTCTTGATGGAGGCGCTTGTCCTCGCGGGGGGAGGAATTGTCGTGGGCCTGCCGCTGGCGATCGTTACAACGCGGTATGCCGCGACGGAGTTCGAAGGAGTTATCCCGGACGATCCTCTGACGATGATCATTGCGGTGGGTGCGCTTCTGCTCGCCGCTCTTGTTGCCGGTTTCCTGCCGGCCCGAAGAGCTTCTCGTCTGGACCCCATGGCTGCTTTGCGCACCGAGTGATGCTCCTCCGGCGTGGACAGCGTTCCACCAGGAGATGACGCCGTGCGCGTTCCGCGTTGAAAGGTGCGGAATGCCCCGGTGTCGGGGAACGATTGAATTTCGTGTGCCGAAATCTATCCAACATTTCCTTCAAACGTTTCCATGCCGGCGCTTGAATGAAGCAGGCGGGTGTCCGCTTTTAGGAATTCGCATCCCAATTGCGGACATGTTCCGCAATGACGTCGCCAGGAAAGCGGCGAGTACAATGAAGTTCGGCGATGGCCCGACCCGTGCAGGCCACCTTCAAAACAGAAAACGGAGAACAGCATGCTCCAGGTACATCAAAACCTCCGAAGGCTCGCGAAGACGCCGGGATTCACGTTCACCATCCTCGTCACACTTGCCATTGCGATCGGCGCGACGACGGCGATCTTCGCCGTCGTCAACGGAATCCTGATTCAGCCGCTTCCCTTTGAACGGTCGGATCGTTTGATTGCGCTCGAGCACAGTCAAAAGGGTGCGGACAGGGTCAATGCGTCGCCGGCAATTTACTTCGCTTACCGCGACAACAATCGAACGTTCGAGTCGGTCGCGCTATGGTTCGCCGGGACCGCCACAGTTAACGGCTCAGGAAATCCGGAGGAGGTTCGCGCACTGCGAGCCACTTATGAATTCCTGCCGACCCTGCGAGTCAAGCCGGCGCTCGGGCGTGGATTCACGGCGGCCGACGACCAGCCGGGAAGCGCCAGGACCGTCATTCTTTCTGACGACTACTGGCAAAGGCGATTCAATGGAAGCCCCGACGTGGTGGGTCGAACCCTCGTCATTGATGGAACGCCGACTGAAGTCATTGGAGTATTGCCGCGTGGATTCCGATTCGATCAACAGCCGGCCGACATCCTCACACCGGTGCAACTGGTCCGCGCGCTTGCATGGGCGGGCGAGATCGGAGAGCGAGGGATTGCCAGACTCAAAGACGGCGTCACCCTGACCCAAGCCTCTGCCGACGTGAGACGTATGATACCGATCCTGCACAGTACGTTTCCTCCGGCTCCCTGGGTGACGCGAGCCCAACTGGAGAATTCGCAATTCGCCCCAAATCTGCGGTTCCTGAAAGACAGTGTCGTGGGGGACCTGCGCAATGTCTTGTGGATTCTGATGGGAACCATTGGAATCCTGCTGTTGATCGCGTGCGCCAACGTCACGAATCTGCAAATCGTGCGCACGGATCGGCGCCACGAGGAGATTGCGATTCAGACGGCCCTCGGGGCTTCGGCCCGAACCATCGCCGGCAACCTGCTGGTGGAAAGCGCAATGATTGGACTGGCCGGCGGTTTAGCGGGACTGGCGTTGGCAACGGCGACGTTGCCGCTGTTCCTCTCGCTGGCGGCAGAGCATTTGCCCTACGCCCTCCAGGTGACAATTGATCGAACCGTCGTGGCTTTCACGCTGACAGTCTCCCTATGTAGCGGTCTACTGCTCGGCTTAATCCCAGCCGTTAGTTTTGCAGGCCCGAATATAGTCCGGCTGCCTGGAGGCGCCGGCCGCTCCAACACGCCGAGCCGCGAGCGCCACCGCGTACGAAGTGTGCTGGTGGTGGCGCAAGTGGCGATGTCTCTCGTCCTGCTCGTCGCGGCCGGCTTGATGATCCGAACGTTTCAATCGCTGCGCCAGGTGAATCCAGGCCTGACATATTCCGAGAAAATCCAAATTGCAACGATCTCCATTCCTCAAGCCGCCGTACCGAACTTCGACCAGGTGATCCGGATGCAAAACGACATCCAGAACCGGTTATCCGAAATTGCCGGGGTCGAGTCGGTCGGATTCTCTTCCAGGCGGCCAATGACCGCGGGTGGAATGGGAGGGCCTTTCTATTTCGAGGACAAACCGGCGCCGCGTGGTCTGGAATTCCGATACATTTCGCCGGGGCTTTTTGAGAGCTGGCGGACACCGCTCGTCGCGGGGCGCACGTTCGAGTGGAATGACGTCTATAACAAACTGCCGGCGGTCGTGATTTCGGAATCCCTCGCACGCAGGGAATGGGGCTCCGCCTCTGCGTCACTGGGCAGGCATCTGCGAAGTGGTCCGACAAGGCCGTGGCTCGAAATCATCGGAGTGGTCGGCGACATTCGGCACGCCGGCCTGGAGCAACCGGCTCCGGACACGGTATACCTGAGTTCCGGCGACTTCACTGCACAGTATGTGACCCGCACCATGTCGTTCTTCGTCCGCAGCGATCGCGTCGGCACGACAGGATTCATGGAGGAAATCCAGAAGGCCGTGTGGTCGGTGAACCGGAATCTGCCGCTGGGCAATGTTCAGACAATGAACGAACTCTACTCTCAATCCATGGCGCGAACTTCTTTGACGCTCATGCTGTTGGCCATTACGGCGTCAATGGCCCTGTTGCTGGGTCTGGTGGGCATTTACGGTGTCATCAGCTATGCACTGGCTCAGCGAACGCGAGAGATCGGTATCCGCATGGCGCTCGGCGCGCGCGATGCCACATTGAAGCGGATGTTGCTGCGCCAGGTCGTATCTCTCGTTGCAGCAGGAGTTATCCTCGGCCTCGCCGGAGCCGCAGGACTGTCGACGATCATGACGTCCCTGCTGTTTGGCGTTGAGGCTCTGGATCCGCTGACGTACGCCCTGGTTTCAGGATTGTTGATCGGCATGGCGTTGCTCGCAGGTTATATCCCCGCTCGGCATGTCACACGCATTGATCCCATGCGTGCGCTTCGGCAGGACTGAGAATTATTGCCGGAAAGCGCCGGTCGGATTCGAAGCCGACGAATCCGCGCCCGGCCACAGGGAGCACCTGACCAAAAGGCTCATGCGTACCGGAGTCAACATCCGGCACTCGGCGGCCGCACTCTCGCGGATCTGGAGGACGTCCACGAGGAATTGCGGCGAAGAGGCGTCGACCGGGCCATTCCCGCCCGAGTCAGCGCGGTGGGGCAAGCGTTCAAATATCCATCCGAGTCGGTGAACGTCCGATCGGCCCACCGTGTATGGCAAAGGTATGGATCATGGCGCCCTCAGCCGAGCGCCGGAAGCGGATGATGCGCATACTCCGCAGTGAGCGCTCGATCCGCATCGCGGGTTCTTCGAATTCATCCCGATCGTTGTCTTGTGTCCACATCCGGACTCCGGAATATTCAACCGTATTCTATTCTGCGCTCCAGAGCGGACACTAAGGCAGTTTTGGAGCGGAAGGGTCGTCAGCAGATTTGGCTCCCACAACGAAGTAGGATGTTTCTCCAAATAGCGTTCCTGGGAGACCTTTGTGCTCTTCATAGGTCAGAATGACCCGCTGGCCCAGGCCCGACTGAACCTGCTTGACCGCGTCATCGTCTCGAACGGTGAAGTGAAATATCTCGGGCTGAGTACCAGGCAGATTGACCATGGCCAGCTCGCCCTCCCACGTCTTGATGATCCATCCCTTCCGCGAGAGTTTCTGCACGTATCCAGCACGCTCCCCTCGGGAGTAAACGAATTTGAGAGCGGCAAAGATCCAAATGGCGCATCCCAGGCCCCCAAGGATCAGCAACCATGCAATCGCTTTCTTGACGGCTCGCCCCGTTCTCTGTCCAATCGTCTGCACTGCGTCCGTCATGAGTGCGGCTCCTTTGAATAATTGAAGAATCTTGCAGAAGCGGGAAGTCGAGCCAGCTTAACTATGGAAATTGTCGGCTTCTATCCTCGAATCCAGCAGGTGAAAAGTATCACTCCTTGCGGATTGTTTCTGATTAATTAAGAACGCCCGTGATTCCCATCGCGAATTCCACTTTCAGAGCTTTCACCTTCAATAGATACCCGGAACGAACCGCCGGGTTCGCGAACAGTACTCGCGATAGGTCGGGCCATAAGCTTTGATGAGAAGGGTCTCCTCCGCACGTGCGCGCAAGTCGCCGCCGATGATCATCAACAGAAATGCAATCCAAACCATCGGGGTGGGAGTCCAGACTGCAGTTCCGAGCGCCAGCAGGTTCAGTCCCATGTAGATGGGGTGCCGCAGCAGGCGGAATGGACCACTGGTGGCGAGTTGATGGTCGGCGTCAACCGCTGCTCGAAAACGCCACGAACGAAGATGAACGAGAGCCCATATGACCAGTGCTGCGCTTGCGGCGATGATCAGCGCACCTACGAGACTCTGGCCGGTAAACCACACTGGGACGCGATGCGGGAAAACCGCGATTGCGATTCCCACGTACATCACTGCGAAGGCGAGCGCATGAAATACAACCAGCGCTCGCGAGTACGGAACTGTCGTCTCCTGTCGTTCGGGAATGGTTTCGGCTTCCTTCGATATCCCGAGGCTTCCATCGCGGCGATGAACGGTAGAGCGGGTGAGCATGAAGGCTGCCCAGAACATGGCATGGACAGAGTAAATAGCGAAGTCGAGGTTCCTCATGTTGAAATGAGTGTACCCAAAAAAATGGCGTATGACCGGCGATGAGTCCTCTTCAAATACCGAAAACAAATTCGATTGCAGCCCACACGAGGGCGATGCTGGCCGACGCTTCTGGCCCACCACAATTCGACACATGATCTCGCGTTCAATCAGGCCCCTCATGAAGGATATGTCGCAATGTGGATGCGGCGACTGTCGCGTTTGAGGTGGATATGAAAGCGCGAGTCAATTCAACTGTAGAGAAGCGAAATAATCGGACTACTGGACGTCGACTTCACCCTGACCTGTTGAATATTGACGATTGCGCTCTGAACTCTTAGCATAGGGGGCCTTATGGCATCATTTGCAGGCTCATCGACATCACGCCTTCCCGGAATTGGAACGAAAGCGCTGATCGGACTGGCGGCACTCGTCGCGATAGCATTCATCATGATCGCGGCATTTCCATACCGAGCGATGCTTGGTTCGGAAGGCACTGCGCGTCAAACGTTGCAGGATTTCCAGTTCGCTTACTGGCCGAGGCGTGGTTGGCTGCTGATTCATATCGCTGGTGCTCTCATCGCGTTGTTGTCAGGTCCAGTTCAGCTGTGGCTTGGGCTTCACAACGTGAAACTGAACATTCACCGCAAACTTGGCTTGCTCTATATGGCCGGCATGACAATCGGATCCATTGGGGCAATTGGGTTGGCTCTGCAGACCGACGGCGGCCTCATCTTCGGATCCGGGCTGTTCTTTCTTGCGGTGGCCTGGATTTCGACGACAAGCCTCGCGTACGTTGCGATCAGGAAAGGCCTCCTCGATCAGCATCGCGAATGGACGATCCGAAGCTACGTCGTGACATTCGCGTTTGTCACATTCCGAATCGGGCAGGTCGCGATGGTCGGATCCGGCCTTCCATTACTGACGGTGCTCGGCATTATGGCCTGGGCCTGCTGGGCGGTGCCGCTGCTCGTTACTGAAATTTTGATACAGGGCAGGAAGCTTCGCAAACCCGTACCAGCGCCAACGACGTAAAAGATACTGCTCGAGATTCCGCCGGCACATCATCCAAAATCCATGTGGAGGGAGACAAGTTGCCTCGACTTTAGTCATGCCAATGACCTGTGTGGCCGGATCCGATTCTAGGGTTCAAACTGTTCCCACGCGGTCTTCATCCGGGTCAGGACGTTCTGGAAGCGAGGATGCCCGTCGAGCTTCCGGAGGATCGTGCTGTGTGTCGAGACATAGGGATAATTCCAAAAACCTTTCCGGA
>Ga0070664_100005115_pt1 | contig 10527 bp, 8 predicted proteins | sample KBSC73metaG_FD_65863 | JGI IMG/M metagenome (GOLD analysis project Ga0070664, IMG submission 65863) | Corn rhizosphere microbial communities from Kellogg Biological Station, Michigan, USA - KBS C7-3 metaG | ecosystem: Host-associated > Plants > Roots > Rhizosphere > Soil ... | reverse complement strand
CCATTGCTGCGAGTGGAGGGCGAGCACCTTGAACAGCTCGCCCATCTCATCGCGCGACGTCAGTCGTTCCAGCGCGGCTCGAACGTCGGCTGCCTTCCCGGGATTGGCTCGCGACAGCGCCTGCGCGCGCGCTTCGATGCCGAGGCGAATCAGCCACTCGCTTTGGGTCACGAGCGTCGTCACAGCGGCTCCGGCATCGAGGGCCGCTTTTCCGGCGGCTTCAAAGTCAACGTGGCTGGTCAGGTCCTGCTCCCCCGGATCTGCGAGCCCTGCCGCTTAGCCATGTCCGCGCACGGCCTGCAACGTGTTGCCGGCGGCGCTACGGGCGTGACCATAGTCGATGAACAAGGCGATACCGCCCATTGCGGCGAGGCAGGTCGCGATCGAACATACCGCTCCGTCGCGCGCCGGTGACGTCTCGACGATCTCCCCGTCGCGGTCGAACGCCAGCCCGCCCCCTGCGACGACCACCCGCCGCTCGAGATCGCCGACATGTTGGCGAATGGGAAGCGCGTCGAGGAATTCGTTGGCCACCAGCAGCAAGGGCTTGGCGGGCAAGTCATCGATGCTTTCATGCCAGTGCGCTTCGGGCACAAGCGCCTTCTGCATTTCCAGCAGGACGGTACTTGTTTCCACGAAGTGGACCTCGCCGTCGAAGCCCGCCGCTTGCATTACCCGCAAGGCATCGCTCGCCAGCGTTCCGCGCCCCGGTCCAAGCTCCGCGTAGATCGCGTCCGGAGGAGCTCCCGCGCGCTTCCAGCAATCGACGAGCGCTGCGCCAACCATCTCACCGAACATCTGGCTGATTTCCGGCGCGGTGATGAAGTCACCGCGGGCGCCGAACGGATCGCGCGTCGCATAATAATATGCGTTGCACGCCTCCATGTAGGCCTCGACGCTGATCGATCCTTCGGCGGCAATACGTTCGCGAAGCGCTCGCTCGAGCGGAGTCACGCGACCGAAGCGGTTCCCGCTATGGATTCGACGCGCACCCGCCGCTTCGCGGCAGTCGCCATCAGGTAGAGACCGCCGAGGATCATCGGCAGCGATAGCCACTGGCCCATGTGGAGGTGCGTCGCCTGCGCGAATCCGCGAAGCTGGCTGTCCGGCTCGCGAATGAACTCGATGCCGAAGCGGAACAGGCCGTAGAACAGAATGAAGGCGCCCACGAGCTTGCCGGGCTCGTATCGGGACTTGGTCTTCCAGAACATGAAGGTCAGGATCGCGAACAGGACGAGGCCTTCAAGCACCGCTTCGTAAAGCTGGCTCGGATGACGCGGCGGCCCGAGCATCGGGCCGAACGGTGTCGGCTCGACGAAGCGGACCGCCCAGGGCACCGTGGTCGCGGCCCCCCACAACTCCTGGTTGATGAAGTTGGCGATGCGCCCGAAGAACAGTCCGAAGGGCACACAGCATGCGACATAATCATGGATTCGGAGCCAGTTCAGCTTCTGACGCCAGGCGAAGTAGAAGATGCCGAGCGAAGTCCCGACGACGCCGCCGTGAAACGACATGCCGCCGTCCCACAGTTTCACGATCTCGACCGGGTGCTTCAGATATTCGCCGAGATTGTAGAACAGCACATAGCCAAGGCGCCCGCCGAGGATGATCCCGAGAGCGGCATAAAAGACGAGGTCGTCCGCGTGGCGGCGAGCCATCGGTGCGCCGGGCTGCTTCAGCAGTTTCAGCAGATACCAGAAGCCGACGAAGATGCCGGCGAGATAGGCGAGGCTGTACCAGCGAAGATCGAAGGGACCGATGTGAAGCGCGACCGGGGACAGGCCCAGATCCGGAAACGCAACGAAGCGGCTATTATCCACGGCTTGCAAGGGCTTCCCCATCAAAGTTCATCGCCTCATAAGGCGGGCACGCCCAAAGGCAAAGGAGCGGGGAACATCGATGCCGAATGAGCTGGACCGACGCTTCGACGAGGAGCTTGCAAAGGTCACGGGCCCTGGCGGGCGGCTCATTATCGGCAAGGATGAGCTTGGACGTGCAATCGTCACCAATTTTCCAGCGACCCTCCCTGCATTCTTCAAAACCTTTTGCGCGCTCAACGCGGCGAACGAGGCGGTGGTCGCGGTCGATGAGCGGCTGACCTTCGGCGACCTCGACCGCATTTCGGACCATCTGGCGCAGGGCCTCGCTGCGCGCGGCGTCGTCAAGGGCGACCGGATTGCGGTGGCAATGCGTAACTGCCCGACCTGGATCGTCTGCTACATGGCAATCATCAAGGCGGGCGGAGTTGCGACCCTGCTCAACGGCTGGTGGGAGCCGTTCGAGATGGAACATGCGGTGCAGCTCACCGAGCCGAAGCTCATCATCGCCGATCCTCCGCGCGCCAAACGGTTGCAAGAACGCTGCAGTACCAGCGAGATCGTCTGCCTGCCCATCGAAGAGCCGGTCGAGCAATCCATTGCGCCGCTGTTGTCTGACGACGCCAGCGGGTTGCCAATGCCCGAACTATCGCCGGAGGATGAGGCAACGATCCTGTTTACCTCCGGCTCGACCGGCGAATCCAAGGGCGCCGTGTCGACCCATCGCGCGGTGACGACAGGCGTCTACGCCTATGCAACCGGACTGATCGTACTGCGGGGCCTGCTCGAACAGGACGGTCGCCCGCCACCAACGCCGCGCACCTTGCTCAGCGTTCCTCTCTTCCACGTCACCGGCGCGGTGCCAGTGATGCTCAATAGTTTCGTCGTCGGACGCTGCATGGTCATCATGCCCAAGTGGGACGCCACGGAGGCACTGCGGCTGATTGAAAAGGAGAAGATCACCTATTTCGTCGGCGTTCCCACGATGAGCCTCGAGCTCATGAACCACCCGGACCGGGACAAGTACGATCTCTCCTCACTGAGCGATATTACTGCTGGCGGCGCGCCGCGTCCTGTCAGCCATGTCGAACGGCTCAAGCACGAATTCCCCAAGGCCCAGCCGGCGCTCGGCTACGGCCTCACCGAGACCAATGCGACGGGCTGCGCCAATTTCTGGAGCAGCTATGCGGCCAAGCCCGCATCAACCGGACGCGCACAAAAGCCGCTGGTGGAAGTCTCGATCCTCGGGGCCGGCGACCGCAGGATGCCGGCTGGAGAGATCGGCGAGATCGGCATTCGGACCGCCGCCAACATCAAGGGGTACTGGCGCAATCCGGCAGCGACGGAAGAGATGGTTGCTCCCGATGGGACGGTCCGCACGGGCGACATCGGCTATCTCGACGAGGATGGCTATCTGTTCATCGTCGACCGCAAGAAGGAGATCATCATCCGCGGTGGCGAGAATATCTCGGCCGCGGAGGTCGAGGCGGAATGCTATGCCTGTCCGGCCGTCGCCGAAGCCGCCGTATTCGGCGCGCCCGATGAGCGCCTCGGCGAAGTGCCGGTCGCCGTCATCTACGTGAAGGACGGCGAGCTTCTCGACGAATCAGTCCTCCGCGCACATCTCGACGGCAAGCTCGCGAAATTCAAAATCCCCGAACGATTCATCTTCGCGTCCGAGCCACTGCCGCGCCTCGGCACCGGCAAGATCGACCGGCGCGCGCTCAAATCCCAATACGCCCATTGAAGCTCGACCGACGCACCATGCTGATCGGCGGCGGCGCCGGCGTCGGGCTGGTCGTCGCCTTCGCCTTGTGGCCGCGACACTGGAAGAGCGACCTGGCGACAAGGTCGGGCGAGAATTCGTTCGGCTCCTTCATCAAGGTTGCTCGCGACGGCCGCATCACCGTCGCGGTGCCGCAGGTGGAAACCGGGCAAGGAATCTGGACCGGCCTGCCGCAAATCGTCGCAGACGAGCTTGGCGCGGCCTGGGAGACCATCGCCGTTGAGCCCGCACCGCTCACGAAGGCCTATGCGAACCCCCTCGCCGAGGAGGAAGGCTGGCCGACGGATATCCGGCTAACGGCCAACTCGACCTCGGTGCGGGCCTTTGAAAATCCCTTGCGCGAGGCCGCTGCCACAGCTCGCGCGATGCTGGTCGGCGCGGCCGCCGACCGCTGGAACGTGGATAGCTCGGAATGCGACACGGCCGACGGCTTCGTCATTAACGGGGTGAGGACCTTCACCTTCGGCGAGCTTGCGGAAGAGGCCGCGAGCCGCAGTCCGCCGCGCCACGCGCCGCTCCGGCAGACGAAGAAGGAACGGCTGATCGGCCAACCGCTGCAGCGCCTGGACGGTAGCGCGAAAGCCGATGGTAGCTGGCGCTTCGCCGGTGACGTGCGCTTGCCGGGGATGCTCTACGCATCGGCACGTCTCGCCCCTCCGGGCGGCCGGCTGCAGGAATTCGACCGCGACGCGATCGGCCGGATCCCCGGAGTTCGGCACCTTTCCGCCAACGATCACTGGATTGCTGTCGTCGCAAGCAGTTGGTGGACCGCGGAGCGCGCACTCGAGGCGGCAAGTCCCCGATTCAGTGGCCAACGGAGCGCGGCCGATCTTCGATCATTGTTCGATCACTCTATTACAAATATTGCGCCAATCGAATATTTTGCCGTAGGCAATTATGACGGCGCCGTCGCCGGCTCACGGCCGATTTCCGCAACCTATTATGCCGCTCCTTCGCAGCACCTCGGCCTGGAGCCACTGAGCGCCATTGCGCGAGTGGGGGCCGGTGGCGCCGAGCTATGGGTGCCGACCCTCGCACCCGGCTTCGGCGCCCAGGAAGGCAGGCTGTACCCGATGCCTTCCGGAGAACCGGCGGGCCGGGCGATGACGGCCGAGCTTGGCCCCATCGCCCTCGCGCTCGCCAAGGTAACAGGACGCCCTGTTCAGGTCGCGCTGTCGCAATCGGCCAGCCAGAACCACGAGAGGGCCTCCCCGGGCGCATTGGCGCAGATGAGTGCACTGCCCGGCGGCGGCGGAATTACCGCCGCCTGGGCCGTGCGGGTCGCGACCGCCGACGGCCTCGGCTCTTCGCTCGCGAGGCTCGAAGGGAATGACGCGCCGTCGAAGCTCGGACGGTCCGCGCTCGACGGTTCGGTCCCACCTTATTCGATCCCCAACGTCCGGATTGAATCGGTGCCCGTCGAATTGCCGTTCGCGGCTGGCTACATGCGCGGATCGCCGCCGCGCGAATTCGCCTTCTTCACCGAGTGCTTCATCGATGAGCTCGCGGCCGCGGCCGGCATGGAACCCCTTGCGTTCCGTATGTCGATGCTGGGCGGCAACGGCCGCCTCGCCCGATGCCTGCAAGCCGCGGCGCGGCTCGCGCAATGGGACGGCGGAGCGCCGGGAAGCACCCTGGGCATCGCCGGAGCGTCCGCGTTCGGCTCGCATATCGGGCTGGTCGCGGCCGCCAGCATCGGTGACGACCAGCGAGTGAAGGTGCATCGCCTCATCGCCGCCGTCGATTGCGGTCGTGTCATCAACAGCGGCCTCGTCGCGCAGCAGATCGAAGCCGGCCTCATCTGGGCGATCGCCCAGGCGACCCTTGCCTCTCCCGAATGGATTGCCGGCATGCCGCGAGCGCGGGCGGTCGGGGCTATTGATTTCCCCCGGCTCGGCGATGCACCGCAGATCGTGGTCGAAATTATTCCCAGCAGCGCAACGCCAGGAGGAGTCAGCGGTCTCGGCACGCTTCCGCTCGCGCCCGCGGTCGCCAATGCGATCCATGCGGGATCGGGAAAGCGCTTGAGGTCCCTCCCGTTGGATCTGGCGGCAGCGTCATGATTCCTTCGGACCATCCGCAGCTGCCCGAGCCGAAGGTGGGCGTGCTGCTGATCAACCTCGGCACTCCGGACGCACCCGAAGCGCGCGCCGTGCGCCGCTATCTCGCCGAATTCCTGAGCGATCCGCGCGTGATCGAAATCCCTGCCATCGCCTGGAAGCCGATCCTCCACGGCATCGTGCTGAGGACACGCCCGAGAAAATCCGCCGAGGCTTACAACCAGATCTGGACCAACGAGGGTTCGCCGCTCCGCGTGATTGCCCACAGGCAGGCAGAGGCGCTGCGAGCACGCCTGCCGGGCCTCAGCGTCCATTATGCCATGCGTTACGGTAACCCCGGCATCGGGGCAGCGATCGAGAAGATGGTTGGCGAAGGCTGCAGGCGCATCCTCGCCGCACCCCTCTATCCCCAATATTGCGCAGCGACGACGGCGACTGCGAACGATGCGGTATTCGCCGCGCTGGCGCGGATGCGCCTGCAGCCGGCGCTGAGGACGCTCCCGCCTTATTACGACGATCCGCTCTACATCGATGCGCTGGCTACCAACCTGAAGCGGCAGCTTGCCAAGCTCGATTTCCAGCCGGAGCGTCTGCTTCTGAGCTTCCACGGCATGCCGGTCCGGACGCTCGATCAGGGCGACCCTTATCATTGTCACTGCCGCAAGACGGGACGGCTGCTGGGTGACGCGCTCGGCCGCGAAGTGGACATCGCTTTCCAGTCGAAGTTCGGCCGCGCCAAATGGCTCGAGCCGGCGACGGAGGCGACGCTCGCAGCCTATCCGAAGCAAGGCGTAAAGCGTATTGCCATTGCCGCCCCCGGCTTCTCGGCGGATTGCATCGAGACGCTCGAAGAGCTCGGCATCCGCGGCCGCGAGACTTTCGAGCATGCCGGCGGCGAACGGTTCGCCTTGCTCGATTGCTTGAACGATTCGCCCGAAAGCATCGCCATGCTGGAGCGACTCATCTCTCGTGAACTTGCAGGCTGGCCGCAGCACCAATAAGCGCCACCGTCGGAGAGAGGAGACACAGATGGCACGAGTGGCAGTGGTCACCGGCGGAACCCGCGGTATCGGCGAGGCGATCAGCGTGGCTCTCAAGGACATGGGAATGAAGGTTGCCGCCAATTACGCCGGCAATGACGAACGCGCGCGCGAGTTCACCGAACGCACGGGTATTCCGGCCTACAAATGGGACGTCTCCGACTTCGACGCCTGCCAGCAGGGCATTCGCAAGGTCGAAGCCGAGCTCGGCCCCGTCGACGTCCTCGTCAACAATGCCGGGATCACGCGCGACACGACGATGAAGCGCATGGATCACCAGAAATGGCAGGACGTCATCGACACCAACCTCGGCGGCTGCTTCAACATGGCCAAGGCCGTCTTCGAAGGCATGCAGGGCCGCGGTTATGGCCGCATCGTCAACATCGGCTCGATCAACGGCCAGGCGGGCCAGTACGGCCAGGTCAATTATGCCGCCGCCAAGTCGGGCATCCACGGCTTCACCAAGGCGCTGGCCCAGGAAGGGGCGCGCAACAACGTCACCGTCAATGCGATCGCACCAGGTTACATCGATACCGACATGGTCGCCGCGGTCCCGGAGGAAGTGCTCGGCAAGATCGTCGCCAAGATCCCGGTCGGACGCCTCGGCAAGGCGGAAGAGATCGCGCGCGGGGTTGCGTTCCTGGTCGACGAAAACGGGGGATTCGTGACTGGTTCAACCTTATCCATCAACGGTGGGCAGCACATGTATTGATGCCCGCCTACGCACCGCCCAGGAAGAGGTCGGTGCTGATTGCCGGCCATCAGACGTCGATCAGCCTGGAGCCTGTCTTCTGGCGCGCGCTCGAAGAGGCGGCGCGGGAGCGTGGCTGTCCGCTGAACGCGCTCGTGGCGGAGATCGACGTCGAGCGGCTCGACGCCGAGCAGCCGCCGAACCTCACCTCGGCGATCAGGCAGTGGCTTTTTGAACGAGGTTCAGGATCGAGCGAGTAAAGGCCGCGCCGCTGTCGGGTGCGTGGTCGAGGAACAGTGCCGGCTCGATCAGCTCCAGCTCCATGATGCGCAATGTCCCCTCGTCGTCGGGTACGATGTCGACCCGCGCATAGGTCGCCTTCGCCGGCGCGGCGGCGAGCGCCTGCTTGGCGAGCCGTTCAGCTCCCGGCGGTGCCTTCGACGGCAGCGTCACGCCGCCGAGATGCGGCTGGACGCGGAAGTCGCCGCTCTTGGGGCGCTTCACCACCGAGTGGCTATATTCGCCGTCGAACAGCATCAGCGAGAATTCGCCTGTACGCGAAATCTCCTCGATCAGCGGCTGGACGATCATCGGCTGGTTCCGGCTTTCCGGCGGCAGATCGTCGTTCGGTCCTAGCCTGTGCGTGCCTGATGCGCTCGCCGAGACGGGCGGCTTTATGACCAGCCAGTCGCTCTCGAACTGGCGCCTAGCTTGCTCGATATCCGCATCGCAGCAGGCTTCGACGGCCAGGGTGGGAACCGTGGACACCCCGCGCTCGATCAGCTCGGCGAGATAGGCCTTGTCACTGTTCCATCGGAGCAGGGCCGGCGGGTTGATCATCGGCCAGCGCTCCGCCTCCGCACGGTCGAGAAGAGCGAGCCAGCAAGAATAGTCGAGATGATAGCCCCAGGCGACGAGCGGGAGGATGAGGTCGTAATCCGACACGTCCCCCGTTTCGGTCCAGGCGACGGGCTCGACAGCGCAACCCGCCGCCTTGAGCGCATCCGCCTCCACGTCGAATGCCCAGCGCCAGGGCTCGTCGTATCCCGGATCGGGGACGAGGACGGCGATGCGCACCTCAGCGGCCGAGAAGAATCCGCGCCTGCCCTGCAATCTGTGCGAGCATCGGCGCGCTGACATGTCCTTCGATACGCGCCCGCGCGATGAGCTGACGGAACTGGTTGATCCGAGCAGCCTGCTCGCCGACCCATTCCTCGACCCCCGCGTCGACGTCCGTGCCGCGACAGCGCGAGAGGAACTCGATCCTCAGCTGCTCGAAGTCGCGGGCGAGTCCCGCGGTCAGGAGGCGTTCCCACTGATCGGCGGGAACGAACCGCGCCACCTGCTGCTGCGCCCAGTCGAGGCCGAGTGCCTCGCCGAGCCGCGTGTAGGCCCGCGTGGTCTCCAGCTCGTCGAGCTTGTTGCGCGCGGAAAGCGCGGCGACGCCGAAGATACCGTCGAGCTCGTAAAGCCGTACCAGCAGGCGGACGATATCGTCGCTGGCGCCAAGCGCGACCAGCCGGTCGCGACGCGCCGCTGCTTCGTTCTTGACCTCGGAACGGATCAGCTTGGTCGCAGCGGCCGAGATCTTGCGCACACCCGGCTCAAGAAGGGCGCAGAGCTTCTCGATGCTTGTCTCTCCGCCTGCCGCGCGAAGGATGTCTGCGATATGGGTGCGGACGCTGGCGGCGGCGATCGAGAAGATCTCGATGCGCACCGTCTCGGGCAAGGCATCGTTCTCGATCTCCAACCAGAGCTTGTCGAGGTCGAGCAGACGCTCGGCTACCAGGAAGGCCGAGATCACTTGCTGCAGCGACGCTCCTTCCTCTTCCGTAAGGTCGAACGCGACTCCCGGCCCGAGGCGGTTGACGAGACGGTTGGCAACCTTGGTCGCCATGATCTCGTTGCGCAGCCGGTGGGCGGCGATCGCGTCGGCATGCCCCTTGCGCATCGCCTTGGGAAAAGCGTCGAACAGCTGAGGCCCGACGAGCGCATCCTCGGCGAGCTTCAGTTCCTCGGCGGCCGCCTGGAGCACAAGCTTCGAAATTGAAAGCACGACGGCGAGTTCCGGCCGCGTAAGTCCGCGGTTTTCCTGGCCGCGCCGCAGCAATTCCTCGCTGGAGCCCAGCCCCTCGACCTTGCGGTCCAGCCTGCCCGCGGCTTCGAGCAATTCAATCGTCCGCACCTGCCCTGGAAGCGACTGCGCACCGCCCGCTTCGGCGATCGACAGGGCCAGCGTCTGCAGCCGATTGTCCTCAAGGACGAGTTCGGCAACGTCGTCGGTCATCTTCGCCAGCAGAGAATTGCGCTTGTCGAACGCCAGCGTGCCCTCACGCATCTCGCGATTGAGCGGAATCTTGATGTTCACTTCATTGTCCGAGCAGTCGACGCCGGCGCTATTGTCGATGAAGTCGGTGTTGATGCGCCCGCCATGGTCGGCGAACTCGATGCGCCCGGCCTGGGTGATGCCGAGGTTGGCGCCTTCGCCGATCACCTTGGCGCGAAGCTCGCTGGCGCTGGCGCGAAGTGCGTCGTTCGACGGATCGCCAACGTCAGCGTTGCTCTGCGCTGACGACTTCACATAAGTGCCGATGCCGCCGAACCACATGAGGTCGACGGGGGCCTTCAGGATCGCGTTGATGAGGGTCGCCGGGTCGCAGGCCTTGACGTCGATGCCGAGCGCCTCGCGCGCTTCGGCGCTCAGCGGGATCGATTTCTCGGTTCGCGCCCAGACGCCCCCGCCCTTGCTGATCAGCTTCTTGTCATAATCGTCCCAGCTGGAACGCGGCAGTTCGAACAGACGCTTGCGTTCCTTCCAGCTTTGCGCCGCGTCAGGGCTGGGATCGATGAAGATGTGGCGGTGGTCGAACGCGGCGATGAGCCGGATCGACTTGGACAGCAGCATGCCGTTGCCGAACACGTCGCCGGACATGTCGCCGCAGCCGGCGGCCGTCACGTCGTCCGTCTGGACGTCTATCCCCATTTCCAGGAAGTGGCGCTGGACCGAGATCCACGCGCCCTTGGCGGTGATCCCCATGGCCTTGTGATCGTAACCGTTCGAGCCGCCGCTCGCGAACGCGTCGCCAAGCCAGAAATTCCGCTCGAGCGCGATCGCATTGGCGACATCGGAGAA
>Ga0070664_100005114_pt1 | contig 10527 bp, 10 predicted proteins | sample KBSC73metaG_FD_65863 | JGI IMG/M metagenome (GOLD analysis project Ga0070664, IMG submission 65863) | Corn rhizosphere microbial communities from Kellogg Biological Station, Michigan, USA - KBS C7-3 metaG | ecosystem: Host-associated > Plants > Roots > Rhizosphere > Soil ... | reverse complement strand
AGCTGGCCGGCGGCGAGTTCAACATCAGCTCGCCGAAGCAGCTGGGCGAGGTGCTGTTCGACCGCCTGAACCTGCCGGTGCTCAAGAAGACCGGCGGGACCCGGTCGAATTCCACCGCGGTGGAAGTGCTCGAAGAGCTTGCGCTCACCCACGAACTGCCGAAGCTGATTCTCGAGTTCCGCGGGCTGCACAAGTTGAAGGGCACCTACGTGGACGCGCTGCCGCTGCTCGTCAACCCGGAGACAGGGCGCGTGCACACCAGCTTCAACCAGGCGGTGGCAGCCACCGGCCGATTGAGCAGCTCGGATCCCAACCTGCAGAACATTCCCATCCGCACCGAGATCGGACGGCTGATCCGGAGCGCGTTTGTCGCCGCGCCCGGGCACGTGCTGATTTCAGCCGACTACTCGCAGATCGAGCTGCGCGTGCTGGCGCACCTCGCGGGCGAAGACACGCTCATCGAATCGTTCCGCGTCGGCGAGGACATCCACGACCGCACGGCGCTGAAGGTGTTCGGCGCCGACAGCGGCCTGAGCAAGCACGAGCTGCGCCGCCGGGCCAAGATCATCAACTACGCGCTGCTCTACGGAAAGACGGCGTTTACGCTGGCCAAGGACATCGGCGTCACGAAGGAGGCGGCACAGACCTTCATCGACGCCTACTTCGCCGGCTTTCCCAAGGTGCGCGGCTACATCGACTCGACCGTCGAGGAGGCGCGGCGCACCGGTGTCGTGAAGACGATGTTCGGCCGCCGCCGCCTGGTGCCGGAGTTGAACAGCCGCAACGGGCAGATCCGCATGGCCGCCGAACGCGCCACCGTGAACATGCCGATCCAGGGCACGGCGGCCGACGTGCTCAAGCGGGCGATGATCGACATCCACGCCGCGCTCGCAAAGCCGGGCACCCGCACGCGCATGATCCTCACCGTCCACGACGAGCTCGTCTTCGAAACGCCGAAGGAACAGGCCGACGACGCATCGGCGATGGTGAAGGAGTTGATGCAGAACGCGGTGAAGCTCGCCGTGCCGCTCGACGTCGACGTCGGCTACGCCGACAACTGGCGCGACGCCAAGAGCTAGCGCGGCCGGCTAAGAACGCCGACCGCGCGCAGTGCCTAATTGCCCGCCCTCCAGGCGGGCGGGTTGACATATTCCCTAATGGGAATATGATCGGCTTCATGCCCCGCGCGGCCACCACCTCGGACACCTTCAACGCGATCGCAGAGCCCCGCCGGCGCGACATCCTCGACTACCTCGCCGCCCGCGAACGGTCGGTCGGCGAAATCGTCATCGCGTTGAGCCTGCCGCAGCCGTCGGTTTCCAAGCACCTGGGGGTGCTGCGGGACGTCGGGCTCGTGGACGTCCGCCGCGAGGGGCGCCAGGCGCTGTATCGCACCAACCCCGAGGCCATCCGCCCACTCCACGAATGGGCCAGCCAGTTCCAACGCTACTGGCAGGGTCAGCTGGGGCGCATCAAACAGCGGGCCGAGCGCGACTGAGCGCGAGGGCCGCACCGGCATCAAGGAGGAACACATGAGTGCAGTGGCTTCAGGCCTCGATCACATGACGCTGGACATCACCGAGGAGATTCGCGTGCAGGCGCCCATCGAGAAGGCGTTTGCCGCGCTGCTCGAGGAGCTGGGACCGGCAAACCGCGGACACCAGGACGCGCCGATGCCGATGATGCTCGAGCCGTGGCCCGGCGGCCGCTGGTTCCGCGACCTCGGCAACGGGAACGGGCATCTGTGGGGGCACGTGCAGTCCGTCAAGGCGCCGGCGCTGCTCGAGATCACGGGCCCGCTGTGGATGTCGTTCGCGGTCGCGTCGAACGTGCAGTACCGCCTCAAGGAGGAGAACGGCGGCACGCTCATCACGTTGAAGCATTCGGCGTTCGGTCTGTTCCCGGACGGGTACGGAGCGCCGGCCAGCCAGGGCTGGAAGAACATTTTCAACCGTGTGCGGCAGCGCCTGGAGGCGGCGTGATGACCATCGCCAACAACCTCCTGCGGGAGCTCGAACAGGAAGCGGTCACGACGCGGCGCGTACTCGAGCGGGTCCCGGATCACCGCCTGTCGTGGCGGCCGCACGAAAAGTCGTGGACGCTCGGCGAGCTCGCGATGCACGTGGCCACCATTCCCGGGTCTGTCGCCGAGTTCGCCGCGCAGCCGTCGCCGGTTCAAGAACCGAAGTTCGCGACGCCTCCGGCCCCGCAGAGCGCGTCGGAACTGGGGCGCGTCTACGAGGAGAGTCTCGTCAAGGCACGGCAGATCCTGGGCGGCATGGACGACTCCGCCGCCGCGGACACGTGGCGTCTGGTGAGAGGCGAGCGCGAGCTCATGGCCTTGCCGCGCGCCGCGTTCATGCGGATGGTGATGCTGAATCACTGGTATCACCACCGCGGCCAGCTCTCGGTGTACCTGCGCTTCCTCGGCGTGCCGCTGCCGTCGATCTACGGTCCAAGCGCCGACGAGAACCCCTTCGCCTGAGGCGGGTCTAAAGACCCGCGACTACGTATGACATTGAACTACCCGTCGTTGGACTGATCGAGCACCGGCTTGATGTCCACGACGGGCGTCCCGTCGATGACCTCGAGCGGACGCACGTCGATCCGTGCGCCCGCGATGCGGGTCACCGTCACGCGGTGGAGCCCGATCGGGTTTGGACGATCCGGCGAGCGCGTCGCGAACACGCCGGTCATCGGATTCCGCGCGTCCTTGCGCGGGCGCACCTCGAGCACGTCGCGTTTTCCCTCGTGGAGCCAGGTGAGCAGCACGACGTGGTCGCCGGCCCGAATGCCATCGAGTCCGCGCATGAACTCCGCGTCGACCTCGACCGACGCCTCTGGCGCTCCTTCATAACCCTGGCGGGGTGCGTTCTTCCGATCGGTCACCGGCGATCGAACGACGCCAATCCGGTGCAGCACGAACTCGGCAGTCATCAGTGGACGTCTCCTTGCATGCGTTACAGCGCTGAGACGGATGTTACGCGGTGGAGTGCTAGAGTCCGATCTTTGCGATTCTGTTGAGGGCGTGACATGAAAAACGTCGAGACCATCGCGGCCCGGGCCCGCGTCGAGATGAAGACGGCCGAGAACCAGCTCGTGCTTGCAGCCGATACAGCCAAGGCCGCCGTGGACCGGTCCAAGGAATCGGATGCCAAGCTGAAGCAGGCGAAGCGGGACGCCAAAAAGGCCGACAAAGCCTCGCGGAAGGCGAAGCGCGCCGAGAACGACGCCCGCAAAACCTACGAGAAGGCCGCCGCCCGTGCGGAACGCACCGCGGCGCGGCTCAAAAAGGCGCTGAAGAAGGCCAAGAAGAAGGCGACGGCCAAGACGGCGGCTCAACGCGCGCCGGCAAAGAAGGCAGCGACGAAAGAGGCGGTGAAGACGGCGGCGGCAAAGACGGCCGCCAAGCCCAAGGCGTTCAAGACGGCCAGCCCCAGGCCGGCCGCTGCCGACGACGCCGCGGAGTCCTTCACGCTCAGCGAGGCCGACCTCACCTAGGCGGCCCGCCGCTCACGCACGACCTCGTGATGCGGCATCAGGCCGATCACACCGATGGTCGCGGCGATCGTCGTGGCCAGCATGTACCAGGCCGGCACCATCGGGCTGCCGGTGCGCTCGATGAGCCAGGCCACCACGAACTGCGTGGTGCCGCCGAAGATGGTGGTGGCGAGCGCATAGAGAATCGAGAGCCCGCTCGACCGCACGGCTTTGGGAAACGCTTCGAGCAGAAACGCATAGACCGGCACGATGCCCATCGCGAACACCGCACTGATGGCCATGTAGACCGCAAACAGCGCGGCGAGCGACGACGCTGGCGACGTCAGGATCAGGAACGCCGGATAGATGCTCGCCGCGAAGACGAGACGCGCGCCGACGAGTACCGCTTTCCGACCGAAGCGATCGGCCCACACGCCCACCACGCCGCCGGCGAGCTGCGCCACGTATCCCATCATCGTCAGCGTCGTGCCCACCGTCGGCGAAAGGTGCAGCGTGGTGATGGCGTAGGTGGTCATGTAGTTGAACACGTAGGTCGCGACGGTGCCGCCGCAGATCACGAGGACTCCGAGCAGCACCGCTCGCGCGTGCTGCCGCGCCAGCTCGCCGAGGATGACGCGCGCCGACCCGTGCATCTCGCTCGCCTGAATCGTCTCGGGCAGCTGCCGCCGGATGTAGAGGCCGACCGGCGCGATGAGGATGCCGGCCAGGAAAGGCAGCCGCCATCCCCACGCGTAGAGCTGATCCTCCGAGAGCGTGGACGTGATCACGACGCCGGCGAGGCTGCCCGACAGCAGCGCGAGGACCTGGCTGAAGCTTTGCCAGCCCGCCATCAAGGCGCGTTTCTCCGGCGGCGCGGATTCGAGCAGGTAGGCTGTCGCCGGTCCGACTTCGCCGCCGCAGGAGAATCCCTGAATCAGCCGCGCCACCACCAGAATAATCGGAGCCGCGATGCCGACCTGCGCGTAGGTGGGCGCCAGGCCCATCATCGCCGAGCCCACCGCCATCAGCATCAGCGTCAGCGTCATCGCCGCGCGCCGGCCCGCCCGGTCGGCATAGGTGCCGATCACCGCGGCGCCGAGCGGCCGGGTGAAAAATCCCACGCCGAACGTCGCGAGCGCGCTCAGCAGCCGCCCCACCTCCGACTCGCCGGGAAAGAACGCGCGGCCGATCATCACCGCGAAGAACGTGAAGGCGAGGAAGTCGTAGAACTCGAGCCAGTTGCCGATGACGACCGCCACGACGGCCTTGCGCGAGAGCTGCGGTGGGAGCTGCGGCATTTTTGTGTGCGAGAACGCCATCAGCGGCAATGAAATTGCTGAGCGTCCGGCGGGCTCGCGAATTCTCTCATCTTTCCGGCTGGCGCTGTTCCATTGTTCGGCGCGAGGCGGGCTTCGGTCTGCTCAGCGCGTGAATTGTGGACGGCGGTTCACTTGATGGCTTCGCGCGCACTGTTCCAGAGGACACATTGCGATGAAGGTGACTCGTTTCGTGCACGCCGCCGTGACAGCGGGCGTGCTGGCAGCGTTGGGGGCCGCTAGCGCCGAGGCAGCGCCGGTGATCGTTACTGTCACTGGGGAAACCACCACGGTGGGCCCAGGTCTCGACGCGTTGGGGTTCGTGGCCGGGCAGGAGCTCACGCTCATCTACACATTCGACAGTGCGACCGTGGTCGACTTCGCCCCCAGCCCTGATTTTGGCTACTTTCCGCTCGCCACGGGCTCGATGACCGTGCAGCTCAATGGATACACGGCGTCCGTGACCGACATCGGCATCGCGATCGACGTGGTGAACGACATTTTCAGCTTCGGCAACACCGTCGGCGGGATGTCGTCGGACCTGCCCGCAGGCTATGTGGCGTGGGGTCTGAGCTTCGTCGTCCAGGACCTGACGCGGACCAGCATCGGCACCGATGCGTTCATGGCCGGTCCGCTGTTCGACTGGAACACCTCTGGGTTCACCTTCTATGTGTTCCCGCCGCTCTCGGAGTCCTATATCTGGGGCACCATCTCGAGCGTGGAGGTGGAACGCAGCGGCACGGTTCCGGAACCAGCGTCGCTGTCGCTGCTGGCTGTCGGTGCCGCCGGTGCGCTCGCCCGCCGGCGGCGCGGCCGGGCCTAGAGACGCGGCCTCACGCGCGGGCGGGTCTCAAGACCCGCAACCACGTTTGGCAGGGTGTCGTCAGTCCACGTGGACCGGGCCGGTGGGCGGCGCGGTCCGCTTGATCAGCAGCGCCAGCGGCACCATGGCGACGAAGATCAACGACAGCACGAAGAACGTGTCGGTCACCGCCATCATCAACGCCTGCCGCTGCACGAGGCCGTACACAAGCCCCTGCGCCTGGCCCGCCGCGTCCGCGGCACTTGCCCCCTGCGCCACGAGCGTCGATGCCGTCCCGTTCAGCATGGCGCCGTATCCAGGGTCGAGCGGCGTGACGTGGCTGACCAGACTGGCCTGATGGAACTGCGACCGCCGCGCCATCATCGTCGTGATCATGGCGATGCCCGCGCTGCCGCCGACGTTGCGGAACAGGTTCATCAGGCCGGTCGCGTGTCCGAGCCTCTCGCGCGGAATGGAAGAGAACGCCGCCACGTTGATCGGCACGAACAGGAAGGCGAGGCCGAATGCCTGCAGCGTCCGCGCCCACATCGCGGTGCTGAAGTCGATGTTCAGATTGAACCCGGACATCTGATACGTGCCGAGCGCCGATACCAGCAGGCCGAAGACGATGAGCGTGCGCGGCTGTACTTTCCCGAGAATCCGTCCCACGATCGCAAATCCGATCATCATCGCGACGCCGCCGGGCGAGAGCACCAGGCCACTGAGGAGCGCGGTGTAGCCCAGCATCGTCTGCAGGAAGATCGGCAGCAGCGCGGTGCTGCCGTAGAGGATGAAGCCGACGGCGTACATCGTGACAGCGGCAACCGCGAAGCTGCGGTTCTTGAGGATGCGGAAGTCCACGACCGGATCGGCCTGACGCAGTTCCCACACCACCACTGCCACCAGCGAGACGGCGGCAATGACGGCCGCCGCGACGATCATGTGCGAGCTGAACCAGTCGTCACGCTGCCCCTCGTCGAGCATGATTTCGAGCGCGGCCAGTCCGGTGGCCAGCAGACCCAGGCCGATGTAATCCAGCTTGAGGCCGGTTTTGAACGTCTTGCGCAGGAAATCCGGCGGATCCTTGATCAGCATGGTCGTGAGCAGGATCGACAGGATGCCGAACGGGATGTTGATCAGGAAGATCCAGCGCCAGCTGAAGTTGTCGGTCATCCAGCCGCCGAGCGTCGGGCCGATGACCGGCGCCACCACCACGCCCATGCCGTAGAACGCGGTGGCGATGCCTTGCTTCTCGCGCGGAAAGCTCTCCACCAGGATCGCCTGCGAGATCGGCTGCAGCGCGCCGCCGCCCAGACCCTGCAGGATGCGGAAGAGGATCAGCAGCGGCAGCGACGGCGCGATGCCGCATAGGAGCGAGCTCACCGTGAAGATCGCCACGCACGCCATGTAGAAGCGCGTGCGGCCGAAGAGCGTCGAGAACCAGCCACTCAGCGGCAGCACGATGGCGTTGGCGACGAGATATGCCGTCAGCACCCACGTCGCCTCGTCCACGCTCGCCGACAGGTTGCCGGCGATGTGCGGCAGCGCGACGTTGGCCACGCTGGTGTCGAGCACCTCCATGAACGTCGCCAGCATGACGGTGCCGGCGATGAACCACGGGTTGATCGCGGTGCGGGTAGCGGCTGATGGCAGCGTGAGCGTGGCTTCCACGATGACCCTCTGTTTGATGTAGAGGGCGGTCTTCAGACCGCCCTGATTACTTCAAAAAAATCGTCGCGTCGACGTTCATGCCGGGACGGAAGACGACGCCGGACGGCGCGTGGTCGAGCACGATCTTCACGGGGATCCGCTGCACGATCTTCACGAAGTTCCCGGTGGCGTTTTCCGGCGGCAGGAGGCTCAGCTTCGAGCCGGTGGCGCTGGCCACCGAGTGCACGCGCCCTTCGAACGACTGCCCATACATGTCCACGTGCACTTCGGCGCGCTGTCCGGGATGCACCTGCGCCAGCTGGGTTTCCTTGAAGTTCGCGGTCACCCACACGTCCTGCAGCGGCACGATGGTCAGGAGCGACTGGCCGGGCTGCACGATCTGCCCGATCTGCACGGCCTTGCGGGTGACCACGCCGTCGATCGGCGCCACGATCGTCGCGTAGCTCAGTTCGAGCAGCGCGGCATCCAGGTTCGCGCGCGCCTGCAGAATGGCGGCCGACGCCGTTCCCGCCTGGGCCGAGCTGATGTCCACCTGACGACGGCTGGCGCGCGCCTGATCGAGCGCTGCCTGGGCGATGGCGGTCCGCGCCTGCGCCGCCTGCACCGACGCCCCGCTCCCCTGCGCGTTCTTCTGCGCGTTCACCAGCTTCTCTTCCGACGCGCGCTGCTCGCTCGCGGCCACGCGCGACGCCGCCACGTAGGCATCGAACTGCTGCTTCGTGATCTCGTCCTTGGCGGCCAGCGGTTCCATGCGCGCGAGATCGGCGCGCGCGCGGTCGGCGGTGGCGCGCTTGGCCTCGACGTCCGCGGTGGCGTAGGCCAGCTCGGACGACGACGCGCGATCGAAGTCGGTCTTCGCCTTGGCGAGGTCCGCAGTGGCGGCGGCCAGCTGCGCCTCGGCGCCGGCCGCGGCGTTGGCGGTCGTCGAGCTCATGAGCGGGACACCAGCGTTGGCGCCGGCGGACTGGCTTTCGGCCGCGGCGAGCGCCGCCTTCGCCTGCGCCACTCGCGCCTCGTAGTCGCGCGGGTCGATCCGCAGCAGCACCTGGCCCGCCTTCACGGTCTGGTTGTCGTCGACCAGCACCTGGGCAATGTTGCCGGAGACCTTCGGCGCCACCGGCGCGATGTGGGCGTCCACCTGTGCGTCGTCGGTCGAGACGCGCCCGTCGTAGTAGATGAACGCGGAGGTGGCGGCGGCGGCCAGCAATAGGGCGCCGAGGCCCGCGATGGTCAGCGTCCTCGCCTTGCGGCTGGCGCCCGTCGTGGCGTTTGTCGTCCTGGTTTTGGAATCGGGCGCCGCGTTCAAGCGGGCGGCCGGCTGCAGCGTGTCAACGGTGGTGTCCATGGTTCCCCTCAGTTCGCGTAGAGCGATTCCATCTGGCCGGTGGCGCGCGCCACGTCGGCACGGGCCTGGTTGTAGCGGTAGAGCGCGGAGATCTGGTTGTCGTTGGCCCGCGACAGCTCGTCCTGCGCCGTAATCACTTCGATGTTGTTGGCCACGCCGGCGCGAAAACGGTCCTGCGCCTGGGTCACGCCTTCGCGTGCGAGTGTCACGCCGAGGTTCGCCGCCTCCACTTCGGTACGCGCCGAGTCGAGCCGCGTGGCCGCGGTGCGGACGTCGTAGCCGATCTGGTCCCGCACCTGCCGCTGCGCTTCGGTGAGCTTGCGGACCTCGATGTCCCGCGTCGCCACTTCGGCACCGATCCGGCCACCGGTGAAGAGCGGCACCTGCAGATAGGCGCCGTACTGGTAGGCCGGAATCGAGGTGGCGGGACGCAGCCCCTGGTAGCTCCACCCGCCGGCCAGCGACAGCCGCGGCAGCCGTTCGCTCTGCGCCGACTGCTTCAAGAGCGACGCGGCTTTGATCTCCGACGCGACCGCCTGCAGTTCCGGCCGCTGCTGATACGCGCGCTCCAGGCTGCTGTCCACACTCACCACTGGCGTGTCGAAAAAGCTCGCGCGATCGGCCAGCTCGATCGGCTGATCGGGGTCGAGGCTGAGCAGCCGCCGCAAGCCTTGGAGCGAGATGGCCAGCTGCGCCAACGCTTCGGTGTGCCGCTGGCGCTCGTTCTGATACTCGAAGTGAGCGCGCAGCGTGTCGAGGCTGGTGCCGACGCCGTTGCGCTGCAGGTCGCTGGCCAGATCGAAGAGCGCCTTCGCCAGCTCGAGCCGCGACGCCGCGGCCTCGACCTCGGCCGACGCCCGCAGCGTGCCGAGGTACTGCGAGACCACCAGCTGCGCGTTCAGCTCTCGCGCGGTGGTCTGGTGCGCGGCCGCGGCGTTGACTCCCTCGCGCGACGCGCGCCACTGGTTCCAAAGCGTGAGATCGAACACCGGCGCCGACGCGGTTGGGCCGGCCTCGAAGGACCAGAACGGGCCGGTGTGATCCGGAAAGCCCGGAACTTTCTTTCCGAAGACCGACTCGAGACTCGCGCGCGTGACCTTCTCGGAGACGCCGAACGACAGCTCCGGCAGCAGCGCGCCGCGCGCCGCGGTACGCGCCTGCTGACTCTCGGCGAGCGTCAGGTTGGCAATCGCGATCTCGGGCGCCTGCTTCAAACCAAGCGCGACCGCCTGGTGCAGCGTCAGCCGCAGTGGCGCGGCGACGGCGGGCTGCGCGAAGGTCGCACGCGACGGCAGCAGCAGCGCCAGCACGAGCAGGGCAACGAACCGCGCCACGATGCCCGCCTCGAGGCGCCCGGCGCGGATCTCGCTGACCAGCGCCGTCATGGCGACGCCCTGCGCGACGAGCGCCGCTCCACCGCGATGCATGCGAGAGAGGAGACGCTGACCCGCCGGGTCGGCGCAGCTCACGCCGCGCAGATCGACTTCGAGGGCCATGCCCTTGGGCGCGTCCATCCACGCGCGCTCCGCCTCGATGACCGCCTCGCCCGCCAGCTTGCCTTCGAGCTGCAACCGCCAGCTCTTTCCCGTGTCGTGCACCGTGACTCTCAACATCTGCGTGTCCTGCCTTCGGGCATAGGAAGAGCACGTGGATTGCCAAGCGATCCTGTATGTCTAAGACCTTTATTTGCAGCCAGTTGATGGCCATGAGCCACTTGTGTCCGGCAGGTGCCAATGCCCGGTTCTTGGCACCTGCCAACATTTGGGCACGATCGGTGCGAGAATCAGGGAGTCATGTCCGACACCCAGATTGCCCTTGCCGGCGCGTCACCGGCGGCCCGCTACGAGTCGTTGATCCGGCTTGCCGATGCGATCCGGTCCCAGCCGGCCGACGGCGATCTCTTCGGCCTGCTC
>Ga0070664_100005113_pt1 | contig 10528 bp, 6 predicted proteins | sample KBSC73metaG_FD_65863 | JGI IMG/M metagenome (GOLD analysis project Ga0070664, IMG submission 65863) | Corn rhizosphere microbial communities from Kellogg Biological Station, Michigan, USA - KBS C7-3 metaG | ecosystem: Host-associated > Plants > Roots > Rhizosphere > Soil ... | reverse complement strand
GGCCGCCGTGTCCGCAAGCACTACAAAAGTCGCTCCCGCCAGCGCCGAAAACGGCACAACAAGACGGTTATCGCTTCCAACCGCCAAACGCACAAGATGCGGCACGATCAAGCCAACATAGCCAACTGATCCGCTCGCGGCAACCGCCGTTCCCACAAGTGCAGCCGCCGCACCAAAAACAACGATGCGAACCCGGTTGACCTCAACACCAAAATCGAACGCATCGCGCTCACCGATCATCATCAGATTTAGCGCCCGCGCTTGCGACGACAGAACAATGGTTCCGATCACGACAACCGCCAATGTTAGATAAAATCCGCTTTTCGTTGCCTGCGACAGATCGCCCAACAGCCAGAATGTAAAGCTTCTCAGCTTAGCCGCATCGAGCAAACTCGTCAGCAAAACGATGATCGACGACAAAAAGGTCGTAACGATCACGCCTGACAGCACGAGCCGCTCCACGTTCATTCCCGCGCGGCTTTTTGCCATTCTGTACACAACAACTGTTGCGATCACCGCGCCCGCAAACGCGAAAACGGGCCGCGCAAATTCGAACCCCGTAAAGAAAACAAACGCGAGCATCGTCCCTAACGCCGCCCCGTTCGAAACGCCAAGCAAATAAGGTTCAGCCAGCGGATTTCTAAGCAGCGACTGCAGCGCGGCTCCCGCAACCGCAAGACTCGCACCGACACATGCTCCAAGAAAAACGCGCGGAAGCCGAATGTCAAAAAGTATCGACCTCTGCTGCTCAGTTAGATCAAAAAACGAAAGGCGCTCGCTGCCAAGCGCCGCAGCAAGCACCAAAGCCGCCACAAGCATCAGGCACAATAACAACGCAATTTTTGTCCTTCGATCCAATTTACTAATGCTATTCGTCTATTTTCTTGTTGCTGCATCCAGATCGCGCGCGATCTGTTCCAGCGCATCCACAAGCCTCGGCCCCGGACGCGAAAGCAGATCGGCATTCACGCGAAAAACGCGCGCGTTTTTCACCGCCGGCGAATCCTTGAACGCGTCATTCGGCTCCTGGTTGTCCGGGCTGTCCGACAATATGATCACGTCCGGCGCGAGTGCCAACGCAGTTTCTTTGCTCAGATTCGGATATGCCGTTTCGATGTTTGCGGTGACCGATTCGCCTCGTGCGCGTTTTACGATCTCGGTAACGAATGCTTGCTTTCCGATCGTAAAAAGCGGTTCCTTTGATATCTGCACAAAGACGCGAACTGGCATTTTACCGGCCGCCGCCCGGGTGATCGTCGCTACGCGGTCCGTTAGATCGCCAACAACTTTTGCCGCCGTGTCCTGTGTCCCAAAGATATCGCCAAGCTGTGCGAGATCTTTGAAAATATCGTCCAGGCTTTTTGGATTGGTGATATAAACCGCAATTCCATTATCGGCCAGTATCTTTGAAAAAGCTTCGAGCTGCGACGCTGTTGAAACAAGAACGATCTGCGGTTTTAACGCAACGATCGTTTCGATATTCGGATTAAGGGTGTCGCCGACTTTTTGTATCTTCTTGGCCGCTTCCGGATAATCGCAATACGTTGTAACGCCGACGAGCCTGTCGCCTGCTCCAACAGCAAAAACGTCTTCGGTAAGATTCGGCGCAAGTGAAACTGCTCGATCTATCTTCTGAGGAATTTTTACCTCACGCCCCAAATCATCCGTCACCGTTCGCATCGACTCGGGGACAGATTCCGATGCAGACGCGGCTTTTTTCTCTTCGCTCCGACAACCCGCGACGATCAAAGCCAAAAAAGCCACCAACATTCCCCAAACTAATTGTTTCCTAAACCGTTTCATTACCCATCGATCGCCAAATATTTTGCAAACCCGCGATCCCAAATCAAAACGCCCTGTTCTTCTCGCCAAATCGACAAGAAAAACAAGGCGTTTTTAAAATCACCGTGTCCGCCTGCGATGTCTTGACGCGAAACATCTTTCCGGCAATATCATCCAAGGCAGGCTCCCTGACTGTGGGATGAGATGTGCGGGATAAGGGATGAAATCTTTTTTATTCATCCCTCATCCCTCTCACCTCATCCCTTCACAGTGACGCGATCGTGCGAGAATTACACTCGACTTCCCCTGTGGCGGCCGCAAACGGCCCCTCAGATGTATTGATTATTAAAGACCAAAGGCGAATTATTGCCTGTTTATGTTTAAAAAGTCAAAGACCTTGACTGAGAGCTCAATCGCCTATCGTCAAGTCACAAAGCGCTTCGATCTACAGCGTTATTCGCACGCCAAACCGAGCCGAAAGAAAAATTGAAGAATTTTTTCAGACTTTTGGAAGGATTTTTTGGAAAAAAGTTGTTACAAATATTCAAAAATCGGATAGTATGGATTTCCATCCCAAAATTTAACACTCTTCCCACCAAGAGGTAACTTATGAAACGCAGAATCCTCGACCTAACTGCGGCCGCAATTTTATTCGAACTTCTCTTTGTACTTGGTACCATAGTGGCTTGCCAAAGGCTCGACAGCGAGAAAGGAGAAACGCCGCACTTCGGCTCAAGTCTTGCCGAACTTCAGTCTAAACCAAAGAAAAAGCGGAAAGAGGAGCGCACCTCCTTAAACGATAAAACGCTGGCTCGCCCGCTCACAGACAATGATGACGATGTCTTACGGGTTGATACCACGCTTGTTGTTAATGAGATCGCCGTTCAGGACAAGAACGGCCAACCGGTTCTTGGCTTAGGTCGGAACGATTTTTTGATTAGCGAAGACTCGACGTCTCAAACTATCGAAATATTTGCGTCGGCCGCCGACTCGGCCATTCCGCGCTCGGTCGTTTTGATAATCGATTATAGCGAAAGCGAACTGCCCTACATCGAAACCAGCATCGAGGCGGCAAAGGTATTGGTTGACAAACTCAAGGCCAGCGACCAGATGGCGCTTGTGACCGACGATGTAGGTCTGTTGACCGGCTTTACATCGGACAAGATTCTCTTAAAAGCAAAGCTTGATTCACTAAAGGAAAAGGCTTTTGCGGGAAACACCGGAAAAAGCAAACAGTACTCCGCATTGTGGGCTGTTCTAAAGGAATTGTTTCCAGAGGGGACGCTTCGTCCGATCATACTCTTCCAGACGGACGGCGATCAGCTCAGCGATTTTACCGGTTACGGTTTTAACGGGAATGAGATGACCGGATCTATCACTGAAACCTCGACATTTAGGCGATTGCTGTCCGCAGTGGAAGAATCCGGGGCGACCGTTTATACGATCGCTCCGGGGCCCTCCTATATGACCAGATCGCGCTCCGAATTACTAAAAAACGCCGAATCTGATTTGCGGATGGCGTTCAAAACCCGCGCGCGCATCAAAAACACGTCTTTCGATGAGAGTAATTTTAAGGTCACGTGGAACGCGGTTTCCATTTGGGCCAAATCGCGTAAGCGTGATGCAAGTGCGATGGAGTATCTTTCGCAGCACAGCGGCGGCGATCTGGAACAACTGGCCGCACCCGAAGAAGCCGACGCCGTATATTCACGGATATTTACCAAGATGAACCAACGCTACGTCATCGGCTATTACCCGACAAACCAGTTCCGCGACGGAACACAGCGAAAGATCAAAATAACCGTGCGTGATCACTCTGATTACAAGGTACTCGGTCGAAAAAGCTATATTGCGCCCGGCAGAGATCAGTAGAACGGTCGAGTGACACGTCGAATTAGATCGCGGACCGACGATCTGCGATCTAATTTCCTGTCTAACATGGTTTTTCAGGAACCGAAGGACTGTAACTCATACGATCTCGATCGCTAATCGGAGCTAAATGCTATGGCCTGAGACCGAGACGCTCTAGCATTTCAACATATCGGGTGTCCCCGTGCAGCCTTTCAAACTCGGGCGACATTTTAAGCCACACCAGAGTTTGCGAATGTGAATCAAATGCTTTTCTAAGCCATGCAAAAGCATTGTCCTTATCGCCGAGTTCCGCATAGACCATTGCAAAATGGATCACATTTATAGAGCCGGGCGGCGGCTCCGGAAGCTGCTTCACTTCATCAAGGATCTTTACAGCCTCTTTCCGATGACCAAACTTCGCATAGATCCAAGCAAGGCGAAGAGCTTTCATACGGTCATCGGTCTTGGGCATCGGATCAGCTGAGTTTTCGATGGCCTTTTGGGTAACGGCTATCGCTTCGTCATAGCGCCCCGCACAGGCTAGGGTCTCTCCGAGCCCGATTTGTGCCAGATACTGTTTGGGGTAAATTTCGATTGCAGTTTCAAATTTTTCGATCGCCGAATTGTATTGCCTCGCTCTCAAATAAGTAAAGCCAAGATTTTGCCTTGTTACATAGTTGTAAGGGTCTATCGAAGAAGCTTGTTCCATCGCGCGTATAGCTTCTTCGCTTCGCCCATCCGAGGACAGAAATAGAGCGTAACCTGGAAGCCCAAACTTACCGTTTTCATTCAATTCAACCGCGCGATCGAATTCTCGCTCTGCCCCTGCACGATCCCAGTCGGCGCGCCAAAGTGCGAACCCCATCGCATGGTGTGCCTTGACGCTGGAATCGTCGAGTTTAATTGCGGTCAAAGCTGCAGCCTGCGCTTTTGGATAGTAACTGGCGTCAGATGCAGCCTGCCATATATAACAGTCAGCCAACTCGCCTTGGGCCTCCGCCCAGGATTGCTCTAATCCAACAGCCAACTCGAGCGATTCTAGTCCGCTTTTATACCTAAGATCAGCCTCGCTCGACGTTTTGCTGTTATGAGCCTCGCTACAGAAACTCAGGCCGCGCAAATACGCATCCTTTGCCTGTCCGTTTCTCGGAGAATTATTTTTCAAGGATAGCGCTTCGATCGATTTGTTCGAATCGGCCGAGGTCCCTGATCTTCTCAGAAAGGCTATGAGGACCAACGCAACGGTGATTGCCAAGATCGAAATGATGAACAATACAGATATCCGGTATCGGCGCCAGATAAGGTTTGGGGAAACACTTTCTTGTAAAACTGGATGACCATTTCCTAGTCCGCCCACCGGAGAGAAATTTAAGTCGACTGACGGACCATGATCACGCTTTACATCTAATAGCTCATCGCTGGTCGAATATTCGACAGGAATTTTGATTGTAGGCTCGGGTTCCAGATTCTCCAGATCGGATATCGAGCTTTCGCGCTCCGTTACCCGGACATCGGCAACAAAACGATAGCCGAGTTTTGGCACTGTCTTGATATATTTGTGTCCGTTACGGTCATCGCCGAGAGCGTTCCTCAGCATCCATACGGTGCGCGAGACGTTTCCTTCCTCGACAAACGAATCTGCCCAAACTGCCTGCATCATCCTGTCCTTTTCAACAAGGTGGCCGCGTCGTTCGAGCAAACATACCAGGACCTCAAAGGCCTTCGGTGTAAGTGGTACCAATTTGCCGTTACGCGACAAAAGATGGTCGGTCAAATCCAGGTGAAATGGGCCGAATTCGTAGATTTTTCGGGATTGCGTGGACATTTGCTTACATAAATATTTCTAAAAGAAAACTTAAATAATTTTCCAAAGACTTTGCGCATCCGCTTTCGGTAAAGTGGCGCTCGTTAACAAGAATTATCGATAGCAGGAGCGGCTAGGTAGGAATCTTCAGCCGTTATATCACGAGTTATGCGGCGCAGTTTATACCCATCGTCCCTTTAAATCAACATTTTTTCCGAAGTTTTCACGCTTCGCTTTAGGAGATAAACATATGAAACTCACACGATCTTTTTTGATAGTTGCCTCAATTTTCATGATGATAGGCGTGCCCTCGACCACACGAGGAGATGTCGTTACCGATTGGAACCAAATCGGGATCACCGCCATGGTCAGTGCTGGCAGAGGACAAGCACCAATGTATCCTGATCTTGCTTATGAGCATATTGCGATCTATGATGCGGTGAATGCGATTGACGGCCGATACACTCCGTTTGCGGTTCAGCCTTCGAGTGTTCCCGCGGGAGCTTCGGACGAAGCCGCGGCAATCTCCGCTGCATATACCGTCCTGATCACGATCTACCCGACACAGGCTGGATATCTAAATGCACAATATGCCGCCTCGCTCGCGGCTATACCAGACGGAACACCAAAGACAGACGGAATAAACCTTGGTCACAACGTGGCACTTGCGTTCCTTGCCTCTAGAGCCGATGATGGCCGTGACGCAATTGTCCCCTTCGTGTTTCACAGCGGTCCCGGCGCCTGGGTTCCACCCGCACCTGGAATTACGGCACCCAATTTCCCCTGGCTCCCCTATATGAGGCCGTTCGCAATGCAGAGTCCCTCACAATTTCGTGCGGACCCGCCGCCTTCGTTGGATAGTCTGCAGTATGCAGAGGACTTTAATGAAGTAAAGAGTCTAGGAGCCATTAACAGTTCGACCAGGACACCGGAGCAGACCGAGATAGCAAATTTCTACTTCGATCATGGTCCGAAACAGACCGGTAGAGTTGTTCGCAACATTGCGGCGGAAAACCTACTTAGCACCTCAGATAGCGCGCGTCTATTCGCGATGTTTTATGTGGCATTGGCCGATGCGTCGATAGCTGCGTGGGACTCTAAGTCGTATTATCAGCGCTGGCGGCCTATCACCGCTATTCGAAATGCCGACATAGACGGAAATCCCGACACGGTTGCCGATCCGACATGGACCCCGCTTCAACCGACACCGAACCACCCGGACTATGTATCGGCTCACGGCGCCAATTGGGGGGCATTCACAGAAGCACTGAGACAGTTTTTCGGTACGAGACAAGTACATATCACGGAAACAAGCGATGTGACCGGAACGACTCACGTGTTTAACAACATTGATGACCTCCGGAGAGAGTTGATCAACGCACGTGTGTACATCGGCTATCACACGCGAACCGCTACTGTCGAGGGGGTTGTTATGGGCAGCAAGATTGGACGATATACGGCTAAAAACTATTTTCAGCCAACTAACTAGGTGCCCACCTTAGCCGTATACATGACGCGGTGCCTCTCGCGCATGCTCCGGGCGGAGTTTTTTACGACTTTGTCCGGAGTTTGAAAAATATGGGTATAAATGAAAGCGAAACCAAATCGGAGACCGCTGAAGGATTCTTAAGAACACGTGAATCGCGCAGCTAAAGATTAACCACTAACAATCAACCTACTGCTGACCATGGATTACTGCACACTGACCACTGTTTAAAAGGTGGTGCGGCCTGTGTCCGGGAAACACAGGCCGCGAATATTAGGATAGGCTTTGCTGTAGGCAATGCGGAGCTGATAGGCAAAAGGCGGATTAATTAAGTGGCAGGCAGTCGTGTCGGCAAACAAACTTCTCCGCTTTGTCGGTTTGTCAACACTTAGGTCTTCTCAACGGCTCAGCCCCATTTTGCGGGCCTCGCGTTCTATCGAGCGGGAATCGCTCTTTAGGTTATGTATCTCCTCCTGCAGCGCGAGATTTTCATCCGTTAGGTTGTCGATCTCGGCCGACAGATTTTGGTGTTCCTGCATTTCGCCGCTCATCTCCGTATAAGCGCGAAAGTTAATTGTCAGACAAAGCAAGAGTGTGATCGAGCAAACCACTACAAACGGTACCCAACGGCGTTTGGCATTGCCTGTGGTATCGGCCGCTCGGCGATTGACCGAGATGACATCCTTGGCCTCACTATTCCAGGCTGCGGCACGTTTATTCAAGTAAGTATTTGCGGCCTTGCTCAAGCAGAACCTCCACATCGTTTTTGTCTTCGCTCTCGGCGTAGATCCTGACCAGCGGCTCGGTGCCCGATGGACGCATAAGCATCCAGCTCTTGTCAGCGAAAATAAATTTTACGCCGTCAATCCGATTGATTTTTTCAATCTTGCGTCCCGCCAATTGCGACGGTTCCTCCGCAAGCTTTTCCTTCAGTTTCTCTGCGATTTGCGGCGTCAATCTAACGCCAATCCTGCCCGATTCGAGCTTTCCAACACGGCCGTACAGTTCGTTTAACTGTTCGGTCAAACTTGCATTCCTTGCGGCGACCGCTTCGGCCGCCAAAAGGCACGCGAGAATTCCATCCTTTTCCGGGTAATGCCCGCGTATCGAAAGACCCGCGGACTCTTCTCCGCCCAGGATGATCTCGTCCTTATTTATCAACTCGCCGATGTACTTAAAGCCAACCGGCGTTTCGTGCAGTTCAAGTCCCCGATCTTCGGCGACTCTGTCAACAAGGTGCGACGTTGCAACGCTTCGTGCAACCCCATTTTTCCACCCGCGGCTTTCCGCTAAATAATCTGTCAAAAGTGCGATCAGCTGATTCGGCGTTATGAACGTTCCATCGCTGTCGATCACGCCAAAACGGTCGCTGTCTCCGTCCGTCGCAAGGCCCAATGTCAAACCTTTTTTCCTGACCGTCTCGCGAAGGTCACTCAAATGTTCTTCGCCCGGTTCTGGTGCCTGCCCGCCAAACGTGACGTCACGCCAATCGTGGATCGTTGCGACCTCTAAACCATGGTCCCGCAGGATCTTGTCCAGATATCCTCGTCCGGTGCCCCACAACGGGTCGTAAGCGTATCGGCCCTTTGCCTTTGCGATAACGTCGAAACGGATCTTGGTCTCGAGATCTTCGAGATACCCTGTCTTGGCGTCAAATTCCTCTACTGATCCACCGTCTGCGTCTGCAACGTCTGGTTTATTTTCAATGAGCTGCTCGATCCGCTTCGTTATATCCGGCAACGCCGGTGCTCCGTCCGCGGTCGAAAACTTTATGCCCTGATACTCGGGCGGGTTGTGCGAAGCGGTAAAATTTACGCCGCCCGCGGCCGCCTGGCTTCTGATCGCGTGCGATATCGTCGGCGTCGGCGTCGGACCGCTACAGCTAAGGACCTTTATTCCTTTCGCAGCCGCGATCCTGGTAGCGATTGCCGTAAACTGCTCGCCCATGAACCGCGTGTCGTGCCCGATCACTAAAACTTGCGCACTTTTACTTTCTTTCAAATAGCTGCAAATCGCTTCGGTTACCAGCCTGACATTCTCGAATGTGAAATCATCTGCAATGATCGCTCGCCAGCCCGATGTTCCAAAGCGAATGGACATATTTAGAAGTCAAGAATCTCTTCCCCGTTTTAATGCTCTATCTTGTAAAGGTGGTTCAACGAAAATCTGTTGATATTTTTGGTAATACTTTTTGACCCAAATTCCCTTGAAGTGTTTGAAAATTTAGCACAATTAATTTCGCGTGTAAAGAGAAATTATTTCCGGCTATTTCTCATGTTTTCAATAGTTTAGCAAATTTTGCCTCAAGTAAGGGTTAAATTTAGTGCTTAAAGTGTACAAATGGTGAACGATTTATGCAATTATTCCTCTGCCGTCATAATCTAGGCCTGAACCATACTTTGTAGATTTGTAGAGTGAACAAACAAAGCCGACATTTGATTAACTTAAACCTTTGCTTAAACGCGATTCAGCCCGCCGCCCACGATCTCAATTGAAAATAAAGGAAAGCAAAGGTGTGTCACAACGGACACAGAAAAAGACTGTCAAGTGATTTGTGTCACTTTGATACGAGCACCTTTCGGCCTGTTATGAAGTCTTGGCGGCGCTATCTATAACAGAATAAAGAGGTTATTAACGATAATAGCCGGCTGGCGTTTTCAGGCACGCATTTTGCTATATATTTAATGACAATGTGCGTTTTACCGCTCGGACCTATATAACACTTAAAAACTTGGACTGTATAGAAACGCAATTATAACGGAGAGCACTATTATTATGAGACCAGTTAAACATTTTGAAAAGGGATTGACATACATTGCCGGAGGCATGTTTAAAGCCATTAAATCTATCAATCAATATAAACCGAATCCTTCGTTCACGCCGAAGTGGTCGGATAAGCCGCTTCTGAAATCGTGGCAAAAATCGAAGCCGACGCTTGGGTTTCCGCGAACGACCGATTCGCTTTGTCCGAATTGTGTCATCGAGGCGCGTGAAGAAATTTTGGGCGGAAAGCGCGATGTTTCCACGTTGATCAACGAAAAGGTCGGCGAGATCAAGGCGCAGATCATTGAGCGCGACGGGCAGATCTGGATGGTGAAGGACTGTCCCGAGCACGGCCATTTCGAAGATCTGATGGCGATCGATTCCGAGTTTTTGAAGCATGTCGAATCGCTGTTTCCTGGTCGCGACATCGACGCACACAACGACGAAAAGCTGCACAATCACGGCTCGTCGTCGGTAAAATACGGCCGCGGAGCGGTGCTGACGGTTGACTTGACGAATCGATGCAACATGATGTGCGACCCGTGTTTTATGGACGCAAACCAGGTCGGTTTCGTGCACGAGCTGTCGATGCAGGACGTTCAGGAAATTCTCGACAACGCTATCTCGATCAAACCGCGACGGCAGATGTCCGTGCAGTATTCGGGCGGCGAACCGACGCTTTCACCGCATTTTTTAGAAGCGATCCGATACGCCCGCAAGGTCGGCTATAACTCGGTCCAGGCTGCGACGAACGGTATCGAATTTGCCAAGTCAAAAGAGTTTTGCCGGCAGGCTGCCGAAGCCGGGCTGCGGTTCGTTTACCTGCAGTTCGACGGTATCGG
>Ga0070664_100005111_pt1 | contig 10533 bp, 9 predicted proteins | sample KBSC73metaG_FD_65863 | JGI IMG/M metagenome (GOLD analysis project Ga0070664, IMG submission 65863) | Corn rhizosphere microbial communities from Kellogg Biological Station, Michigan, USA - KBS C7-3 metaG | ecosystem: Host-associated > Plants > Roots > Rhizosphere > Soil ... | reverse complement strand
ACAACGCGACGATGTTCATGGTTCCGAACTTCGGAGGCGGTGACAACATCTCCTTCAAGTTCACGGGGATCGGGGTGGACATCGAAGGCATTGGCGGGATGGCCTGCTTCGATTGGTGCACAGGTCGCCCGATTCCTCCCGGAACCCCTATTAGCCTCACGCAGATCTTCGTCTCGAACTTCAGCAGTGCGGTTGTCGGCGGCGTCGCCTACGACCCGAACAGCGACATTGGGTTGATATCGTCGTCGTTCTTTGACGACGCGGGCGGTTTGAATGCGAGCGTCATGGGGTTCGTCGGTGAAGGCCCGACGTTCAAAATATTTCTCATGTCGATGCCGAGCGGCGGCAGCTGGACCCTAAACTTTCGTCCCGCGACGGACGAACAGGGCAACAACACCGAGGCCTTCGTGCACGGCACGTTCGTCGCAGGGACCACTACGCCGACGCCTGAACCCGGAACGTTGGGGCTGCTGCTCCTTGGGTCGATCGGCATCTGGATCACCGCACGGCGCAGCTCGTCATGCTCCAGAGCCGCGCCAGTGCGTGCGCAATTGTGTGGACCGCGCACCCGAGAATGATTGCAATCGGAGGGACAACCAGAACGACGAGCGCGTGCTCCATGAAAGCGCCGGATGGCCCCGCGCCGTTGGCCAGCGGAAGCGCGAGCGTGACGGCGTAGTACGAGGCGAGCGGCAGCGCCACGCGACGAAACGGGCGAGCGATCGTCACCCAGCGCACACCGCTCATGGCGCCGCCTCCACACGTCGCGCCTGGGCGCTGAACTCGCGGCCAGCCATGATCACGCCACGATCGAGCCGCCGCACGAGCTCGTACAGCAGCACGAGACCCCCGAAATACACCACGATTCCTTCGACGCGATGGACATCGGCTGCGCTGATTGCCGAGAACGCAGCCGGATGTGCAGCGAGCGACATCGCGATCGCGATCCGCACCGCGTTGACCAGCACGGCGGCCGAGTAACTGGCCAGCAGACTCACACTCAGAACTCGCGCCGCCGACAATCTGGATCGGACACGATGAAGGAGCGCGACCATCAGCATGCCGAACGCGGCGATCATGAAGTTGATCCCAGCGCACGATTTCTCGATCAGGAACAACCGGTCGCGCGAGAAATATCCCTCTCCCGGCTGAAGCGCGAAGCGTGTTTGGGTCATGACGCCAACCAACCGCGCCACTGGACTCAAGATCCACCATAGATCGTCCGCACCCGCGGTGGCGTAGTGTCGCTTCAGCCCCCAGGCAATCAGCACGGCACTGGCCATCACGCAGATCTTCGTCTTCACGCGACGATTCACGATCGTCCCTCGATGTCGCTCGGGGCGCCCTGAGTGACGGTCGAAGGACGGCGTCGCCGGAGCAGACTCACACCACCGAGCATCGACAGGACGATCGCGTACACCCACACAATCTCTGGTTCGGGGCCCGCGGTCACTCCGACGGCGAGATCGGACACGCCCGCTGGAAGCGGCAGCGGCTGGTCGACGTCATCGGCGTCTTCGGTGGTACGACGGACGACCTCCTGCACGGCAACGAACGACGTGTATCGGGTAAGCAAGCCATAGCTGAGTCCCAACGACGTGATCTCGGCCACCCGTTCTTCACTGAGAGCACTGGGACCAAAATCCGACAAATCCGCGATTCGAGTGCGCGCCCACAGATGTCGAAGAGCACTGTGGCGGATGTCGGCGCCAGACGGCGAGACGACGACGGATGTCCGGTACACGCCGCGGCCGGTCCTGCCCGAGATGTCGATCGATCCAGCCGCGCGGCCTCGCCACTTTCCGAAGACGATAATCGGACGGCTGGCGAACAAATCCGGCACTGTCCCGGGTTCCACGTCGTAGGCGTCGAATCCATTGAAAGTGACGTCGATGCCGGTGAGGACGGGCGTGTCGATGTAGCGTCGGAGCCGCGCCGCCGCTTCCGCCGCCTCGCCAGGTTCGGTCACGATGAACGGTTCCCCGAGCCCCGCACGAGCGATGCCCTCGATGAGGAATCGATTCACGCTGCTCCCGATACCAAAGGCGAAGACATTGACGGCGTTTCGCTGGGCGCGCACGTAGTCGAACACGTCTGCTTCCGCCTCGATGTAGCCGTCGGTCACCAGCACGATGCTGCGCGACGCCTCCCGTTGACGCGGGATCGCGACCGCCCGTTCCAGCGCAGCCAGTAGCCGCGTCCCGCCGCCGCCGTTCTTTTGCCCGATGAACTGGAGCGCACGTGTGAGATTCGGACGCGTCGCCGGCACAGAAACAGGCGAGAACGTGGCAGAGCCGTCGGCAAACACGACGATGTTGAAAGTGTCGGAAGGTCGAAGAACGTTTGCCAAATCGCTCATGAGTTTCTTCGCCGTGTCCAGCGGGTAGCCGTTCATCGATCCCGAGACATCGAGGACGAAAATGTACTCGCGCGACGGCATTTCGTCGGGCTCTACCACGCGCGGCGGTTCCGCCATGAGCAGGAAGAAGTTTTCGTCCCGGCTCTGATACAGCAGAAGGCCTGAAGTAATCTCCTCACCCGCCAATCGGTAGCGAAGTATGAAGTCCCGATTGCCCGCCAATCGGTCGGATTCAGCGAGTGTGATCTCGGAGCGTCCCGCGCTGCTCGAGCGGACCTCCAGCTGGTGCGAGGGTGACGCGAGATCCTGGAGCGGCACGCCAGTGGAGACCACGCCGGAGAGGTGGAACTCGCTGCGCGGCGCCTCGCCCTGGTGGGTGTAGGGCGCCTTGACGAACTCGTCGCCGGGCGATGCCTGGCCTTCGGGCTTCTCGGAGTAGCGCGGCCCGACGACGGTCGGGTACACGAACTCGTAGACGCCATCGGTCGGCACGAGCAGCTCGGTGTATTTGAGCTCCACCGAGATCGTGTCGCCTGGAAGCACGTTGGCGATCTTCATCGTGAACACATTGGGACGACTCTGTTCCAACAGCGATGCGCTCTTTCCTTCCTGCTTTGCCGCTTCGAATTCACGCGCGGCCTGCTTGCGCTCTTTGATTGTGGCGACGGTGCGTACGTCGCCGACGGTCATCGTCATGCCGTACACCGCCGCTCGCGTGGACGCAGGAAAGACGTAGCGGGCATGAATCGGGCGGGTTCCACGATTCTCGTACACCTGTCGAACGGTCACGTCCGCAATCACACCGGTGATCGCGACGTCGACTCGGGTGTCCTTCAACGGCAGACGATCGATCGTGGAGTCGCCGCCTTCGACGAAGAAGAACGGAGAGAGCGTCTTGTCGGCAGGTGCTCGATCGCCCTGCGCCGCGGCGATGAGCGGCACGAGCAAGGCACAAATGACGGTAACGACGACGGCGCGCATTGAGAGTCTCATGTCTATGGCCTCAGATATCCGGAAGATATGAAGTCGCGCGGCGGTCTCGGGCCCTGACGCGATTGGCACGTCCGCCGTGCCGACTCCGCCGTCAGGACCCGAGACCCAAGCGTCCTTACTTGCCGTTCCCATCGCGCGGGATCTTTGTTGCTTCAGAATTTCCGTGGATCGCTTCGACGCGCTCCAGGTTCCGCTTGGCCTTGTCGTATCCGGGATCGGCCGCCAGTGCGGCCTTGTACTCAGTGGCCGCCGCTTTGAAGTCACCCGTGTGCTCGAGTGCCATGCCCAGGTTGTTGTGAAACACTGCCACCTCCGGCCGCAACTCCGTGGCCTTGGTCAACAGGGGCAATGCTTCGTCGGCGCGCTCGCTCTCGAGGAAGATCAGTCCGAGGTTGTTCATCGACCACGCGTCAAGCTCGTTCAACTCGATCGCACGGCGATAGGCAGACACCGCTTCGTCCGTCTTCCCCTGCGTGTAGTAGGTACGGCCGAGCAGTCGATACACCTCGGTCGACTCGGGATCGATTTCAGCCGCACGCGAGAGTCGTGCGACGGCCTCGTCGGGCCGCTTCTGTTCGATCAAGACGCGGCTCAAGTTCACGAGGCTCTTGACGTGCTGCGGGTCGACGGTCAGCGCCTGTTCGAAGGCTTGCTCGGACTTGGTCAGGTCGCCGCTCTTCCACGCCGACAGGCCGAGCATGTAGTGTCCCCACGCGTTGGCGGGGCGCTCGGTGGTGTAGCGATCGAATATCGCCGTCGCGTCGCTGTACTTCTTGGCCTGGTATGCCGCCTGGCCATCACTGAATGACATCGGACTGGTGATCTTCGGCGTCACAGTCGGCAACGATCCCTCTCCATCGGTTCGCTTCTCGCCGGTCGTTGCAACGGGCTTTACTGCCGCGGAAGCTGACGATGCCGCTTTCGCTTCTACGGTTTCGCTGGACTTGGAACAGCCGACCGCGGCGCTCCCTGCCAGGAGCAGCAGCGCCGCCGTGACGTGTCGTGTGGGTTTCATCTGTTTCTCCCTTTGGTTCGCCGACCGCTACACGGCGGTCAGACGTTCGCCGGCCTTCAGGGCAAGCCCGCGGCCAGCGTGGGCGGGAGATGACAGGTGCGTCTAACTACACCGAACTAGGCCAGTTGTGGAGTTGTCAGGCGGGAGATACTCGTGGCGATCGTGTCCTTGCGACCACGGGACTCAGAGCTGCATGTGTCCGGGCGAACACAGACTATTCCCGCATGCCCTTGCTCAATCCGTGGCGACGCATGACTTTCAACAGGCTGGAGTGATCCGACAGGCCGAGCGCCTCCGCCGTCCGCGTGACGTGCCAATCGTGTCGGTCGAGCGCGCTGAGCACGATCTGCCGCTCGGCCTCCGCTTTCAGCGCCTTGAGTGTTCCAGGTGGAGCGCTCGCGTCAGCGGCCTCGTCCCGTTCCTCGCCGCGAATGTCCGGTGGAACATCGGCCACGCCGATCACGTCGACATCGGACGCAATGATCATCCGCTCCAGGCAGTTACGCAGCTCCCGGACGTTGTTTCTGCGCCAGTCGTAGGCGGCGAGCAGCGCGACGGCCTCCCCCGCGATCGTCTTCGACCGCATGCCAAGGTGCGACGCGATCGATTGAACCAGATGGTTGACAAGGTCTGGAACGTCAGACAACCGCTCGCGCAACGGCGGGACCCGCAGCGTGTGGACGTTGAGGCGATAGAAGAGGTCCTGTCGAAAGCGGCCCGCGTCGACCTCGCGCTCGAGATCGCGGTTGGTGGCCGCGATCACGCGCGCGCTCACCGGGATGGCACGGTCGCCGCCGACTCGCATCACCTTCCGTTCTTCGAGCACCCGAAGCAATTTCGCCTGCGCAGGCAGCGGTAGCTCTCCGACCTCGTCGAGAAACAGCGTTCCGCCTGCCGCGTTCTCGAACGCACCCTTGCGCAGGCGATCGGCACCGGTAAACGCGCCGCGCTCGTGGCCGAACAGTTCGCTCTCGACAAGCTGCTCGGGCAGTGCGGCGCTGTTCACTGCGACAAGCGGAGTCTTCTCGCCAGGTCCTCTCCGGTGCAGTTCGCGCGCCACCAGTTCCTTGCCCGTACCGCTCTCTCCCACGATCAGCACGCTGCTAGGAATCGGCGCCACGCGCGCGATTGCCTCACCAAGCGACCGCATCGGCGGACTGCTGCCGATGAGCGGCGTCTCACCATCGAATCGGGACCGCAGCGTTCGAAGCTCCTTCACCAGCCGCCCGCGTGAGACCGCGTTCTCGATCTCCTGCACGACGCGCTCGATGGGCTCGGCTTTGTCGACGAACCCGTAGGCGCCGAGCCGCACGGCCTGGACGCAGCGGTCGTAGCTGCCGGTGCCCGTGTAAACGATGACCGGCGTGTCGATGCCGCGCTGCTGCAGCCGCCGCAGGACCTCGAAGCCGTCCGTTCCGGCCATCTCGAGATCGAGGACGACGCAATCGATCGGCTCCCGGGCAAGGATGTCGATCGCCTCATCGCCGGCAGCGGCGACGATCGTTTGGTACTTGCCGACGCGTTTCAGATCGTAGGCGTATTGCTCGGCCATCGCCGGCACGTCGTCGACCACCAGGACCTGCAACGTCATGTGCGCTCCGGACTTCGCCTGAGCGGCATCGAACGGCCGCCGGCCGGAATATCGATGATGATGCGCGTGCCCCGGCCAGGCGCACTGTCGAAGGCGAGCGTGCCATTCAGATCCATCACCAGTCGTCGAACGATAGAAAGTCCCAGACCAGTACCGCCCTGCTTCGTCGTATAGAAATCGTTGAAGATCCGTCCGGCCTCGTCGGCGGACACTCCACGCCCGGTATCGGCGACCGTCACCTGTACCGCCGGCAGACCACCGTCTCGATTGACCACCTGTGTGGAGACCGTGATGCGGCCCGGCTTCGATTCGAGGCTGTCCACCGCGTTGGCGATCAGATTCTCGAGAATGCGCCGCAATGCAATCGGATCTCCCACGACCGTTGGGACAGTCGGAAGGTCGGTCCCGAACTCGACATTCTCGTGCCCCTGCGCGGCGCGCACGACCTCCGAGATGAGCGCATTCAGATCGCACTCGCGCCGGTCCGATGGTGGCGACAATCGCTGGTAGCTCGTGGCCAGCGTCTCGAGATACGCGATGCTGGAATCGATCGTCGACCGTCGCTCGGCGAATACTCCCGGCAGGGCGGCTGGCTCGTCCCGTTCGACTTGCGCGAGGTGGCGCATCACGTTCCGAAGCGGTATGAGGCCATTCTTGATGTCGTGATTGATCTGTCGGGCAATCTCCCCGACCGTGGCGCGCCGTTCGGCCTCCCGCACCCGAGCGGTGCTGGTGCGCAGCCGTGCCGCAAGGTCACCGAGAAGCCGTGACAACCTGCCGACTTCGTCCATGCCGGGATCGAAGTCGACGTCGAGGCGATCGAGATCGAGCACCGCCGTCTTTTCGGCAAGAGCCGCCAGGGGTCCGCTGATTCGCGACGAGACCCACACCGCCAACAGCAGCGCGGTGACTCCGGTTCCCGCGGCAGTCGCAAGGAGCCATGAGTCCGCACTGCGGAGTAGCGCCCTGAGAGGGGTTAGAGGCTGAGTGACCTCGAGCCGCGCCTGCACCACTTCGAGCGGTGTTCCGGCTCCGGTCCGAATCACCGGAAGCTGCAGTTCGGCGACCGCCGAGTCCTCCGTCGTGTCAAGCGTTCGTGGAACCGTCGTCAGCTCTCCTCCCGGGTAACGCAGCGACACGACGATCGCCCGGTCGCGGGCCAGCCGCGCGAGAAAGGCGTTATCAACCGCCACACCGCCGACCATGGTGAACGTCCGACCGGCGATCACGAACGACTCGGCACGTGCGAGTGCCAGAAACTCACGCTCCGCGCCACGAGTCGTGACGAACGCGACGCCGCCGGCGCGTTGCAGTGCCGACGCCAGTCCAGGCTCGGCACGGCCATGCTCGTTCCGGAAGTGACCAGAGCTGATAATCCGCTCGTCGCTATCCTGAATCTGAAGCATCGATAGACCAGTGAGGCGCATCGCTGTACCGGCATAGTCGAGCAGATAGGCTCGTTCCGACTCGACGCCGGCAACCGCCGCGCGAAACCTGTTGTCGTCCAGCAGCGCGCTCTTGAGCGACGCAAGCCGCGCCGCGATCCCCGCACTTTCGCGAGCGAGATCTTCGCGAATGATCTCAACTGCACCGTCGACCCGCAGCTGGTACTCCGCCGAGAGATGTTTGATCACCTCCTGACGAAGTCCGAACGCCAGCAGCGCAATCGGGATCAGCACGACGGCCGCAAAGGCGAGGAGCAGGCGAGTGCGCAGGCTCATCTCTTATCTCGGATCGTTGACCGCCGCCATCACCAGTCCGCCATCCCATTCCGCGGTCACGCCGGACCGACCGCGCCGCACAATCGCTTGCAGCCGTGTCTCGACCAGCGGGACGATGGTCTCGGGATCGAGCCATGGAGCGCGATCCATCAGGGCCTTCAGTTCCTGGCACGGATCAATCGGCCGGCTGTCGAGGGTCGTCACATAACCAGCATCGGCTCCCCGGCGCTGTGTCCGTGCCAGCGCGTCACCGGTCAGCCCGGCCGCGCGCTGGTATGTCCGGCGTGGACGGTCCGGAAGGAGCGCATCGAGAAACGTCGTTGCGGCCGGACCCGACGCACGGACCAGGCCCACAAAGCGCTCGGCCAGATCCCGCGCCGCACCGTCGCTCGCGTCGTAGACGATTCGCGGAATGGGCGCCGAGCGATCTTGCGGCGGCGAGAGTGTGACCTCGCAATCCGTCATCATCTGCCACCAGAACGGGCCGCGCGCCCCACGCGCCTCTCCTCGAACCGCATCGTCGGCGAGAACATGCCGCGCGTCTTCCGATAGCGACGCCGCCGAGCGCGAGCGGCCCGGAGCAAGAAGTATGCGAGTTTGCTGCCATTCAAGCGGCACGGACCGAAACTGCGGAAGCGTGGCTGCGTACTCGAGCGTCGCGGGATCGCGCGTCAGCAGTAAGTCCACCCCCTGGTCGAGGAGATCCCGCGTATCGCCAGCAGCGACGAAAAACCGGATGGCCGGCAGATTGTCTCGATCGACCGTGATCACCGTCCCGGTTTTTGCGCCTGCGGGGTGCCCTTCTGTTGCGATCCGGCTGGATCGCGTGCCAAGTGGCCACTGCGAATCAGCGATAGACTTGGCGATTGCAAGATCGGGGTGCGCAAGCGCCAGCGGCACGTCCACGCGCTGACTGCGCAGAACGATCGCAAGGGCTCGATCGCCGACAACCACCACCGATTGAACGAGCCCACTCACCGGCGGCCGCAGCTCTCCGCCCTCGCCGTCAGTCCAACTCGCCCGCACGTCAACCGCCGTGACCGGCGTGCCGTCGGAGAATCTGGCATTCTCCCGGAGTGTGACGATCCACGTGCGGCCATTCGGATCGAGATGCCACGAAGCTGCCAGGCCAGGACGTACACGTCCATGGCAATCCGTTCGGACCAGCGTCTCGTAGAGCTGACGGAATACCAAGCGCTCGCTGTCGTTCGATGGATGGAGCGCGTTCGAAGGATTGATGGGGTTGCTGACTGCAACACTCGCAACTGGTTCGCCCGCTTCAGCGATCAACGCACAGTCGGCGGATCCGGCCTGGGCCCCGGGCTGCGTCGCCGCCGGTGGCGGTTTTGGCGTGGAGGGAACAGGGCTCGGGGGTTCTGGCGGTTGGACCGGCTGCGACGGGGCGGGCAGTCCGGCCGGAGTGATATGGGAGCTGCAGGCCAAAGACATCGCCTGAAGACACACGATGAACCCGAACGCGACAACGACTCGACCCATCACCCTCACGTCTTTCGGCCATGATAGCCAATGACGGGAAGAGTCGTCAGCGTTAGAACCGGCCCGAAGAGGCTCCCTCACAACGAATCGCCGCCTGTGTCCCCCCGGGATGTTCGAATGTTGAGAATCTGCACGTGCTGGGGTAGCGCGACCAGGAATTCGGGATCGCGCGCGAGGTGATGGATGCGGGTCGGATCGCCGCCCGTGAACCGCGACATGGCTTCGACACTCTCCCAATATGAGATCGTGACGAACTCTGTTTCCTCTCCGATGTCCTCACGTAGACTCTGAACGCCCAGAGCCTTTTCCAGCAATGGCTTGATTCCCTCCTCGTAGTTGTACGCTTCATATTCATCGGCGCGATCGCGACGGGTGCGGCCGCGCCAGATCCGGGCAATCCGTGGGCGGTTGATCGTCATGCCTTAGCTTAGTTGGACAATGCGCGACACGTCGGACAACTGCGCCACGGCGACGAGTCGGTCCGTCGCTCCGGCGTGAATCGCGGGATCGTATGCGCCGAAGTATTCAACGATGCTAAACCCGCCGCGCTCAAAGACCGAGTCGAGTTCGGTTCTCGTCCAACAGCGCATTACGAAGCGATAGTCGGTCGAATGTTCTCCAGCGTCGTTGACCAGAGTGTGCGTTTCGGACAGAAGAAGCTGCTGGTGCTCCGCATCGAGTTCCGTCACGCTCGTGAACGTCAGCTTTCCGCGATCCGTGTCGACGCTCTTCTTGAAGAGGGGCTCCCGCTGCTTGCGGTCCTTTGTTGCCTCCCACTCGCGCACATCAAGAATCAGCACGCCTCCTCGCCGAAGAGCGCCAGCAAAAGAGCTGAAGACCGCATCGCGGCTACCCGTATCGACGAAGTCGTTGAGAACACCGCGACAGAGAATCGCGTCGTATCGGCTATTAGGCAACGCGAGCAGGTCCCCGACGTGAAACGAAACGGAATGAGGTTGACCGATGGCTGAACGCTTGGCGACGTCGATGAGTTCTGGCGACCGATCGACTCCTTCTACGACGTAACCTCTGCGACCGAGCTCGATCGCGTACCGTCCCGTTCCGCAGCCGGCGTCGAGGAGTCTTGCGCCCGGGACGACGCCGCGTGCAACCAACCAGGCCGCTATGGCCGCGCATTCCTTGGTGACAGGACGGTCGATCAGCAGGTCGAACGCCCACGCGAACTCACCGTAAAACGGGCGACCGGATCGTTTGGCCATGGAAGCCACACGACTGTACAACAACGATGTCGAGCGGATTACGCTGCACAAATGAGCCACGGGTCGAAATCTTCTCGATCATGCCCGGGTGAGCCGCCGAGCGGCGATCCTGATCGCACGCTCATGACCCTCACGCA
>Ga0070664_100005106_pt1 | contig 10536 bp, 9 predicted proteins | sample KBSC73metaG_FD_65863 | JGI IMG/M metagenome (GOLD analysis project Ga0070664, IMG submission 65863) | Corn rhizosphere microbial communities from Kellogg Biological Station, Michigan, USA - KBS C7-3 metaG | ecosystem: Host-associated > Plants > Roots > Rhizosphere > Soil ... | reverse complement strand
CCTCGACATCAACTACACCCATCTGCCCATCTCGATCACCTACGAGTACGCGCAGGGCAAAGACGACACCCTCAACGGCCCGGCGGCCACCGCCACCGCCACCACGCCCACCTTCGTCAGGACTGCCCGCGGCCAGTACCTCAACTTCGGCTACACCTGGGGCGAGCAGTTCCTTGCCAGCGAAAAGAGCCTCGCGAAGTACGACGACTACTGGCCCAAGTCGTACCAGGCCTTCCTGCGCTTCGACAGTTTCGATGCCGACACGCTGAACGACGCCGCGACGCGACCGGGCAGCGTGGGTGACAAGACCGTCGTCACCACCCTCGGGCTGAACGCGTTCTTCGCCGAGACCACGAAGTTCCAGGTGAACTACCTGATCGCCCGCAACGAAGCGTCCTCGACGGGCCGGTATACCGCGGACCGGCCCCGCAAGCAGCAAGGGCTGCAGCTCCAGTTCCAGTACGGCTTCTGATCCAACACCTCAGCATTCTTTCAACGAGAAACACACCCCATGCAACGACGAGTTCTTGCCCTGGCCTTCGGCGTGCTGACGCTGCTCGGCACGACATCTCTTCCTGCTGCCGCCGCCGATGACAAGCCCGCGGTCATCCGCATCGGTTTCCCCGGCGCGGGCACCGGCGGCCGACCGCTGGTGGGCGGCAGCTTCCCGGCCAATGCACACCTCTTCAAGGAGATCGACGACGAGTTCAAGGCCGACGGGATTCGCATTGAATGGAAGTTTTTTCCAGGCGCGGGCCCGGCGCTGAACGAGTCGTACGCCAACGGGTTGACTGACGTGGCGTTCGGGCACGGCGACCTACCGCTCATCGTGGGCCGCTCCACCGGGCTGAAGCACAAGATCGTGATGTCATCCAGCCGCTTCGGCAGCAGCTACTTCGTGGTGCCCGCGGGCTCCACCGCCAAGAGCCTCGCCGACTTGAAGGGCAAGCGTTTGTCCACCTTCAAGGGCACGGCGGGCCAGCTCACGCTGTACCGCTGGCTCGAGAAGTTCAACTTCGGCGACCGGGACTTCCGTGTCATCAGCCTCGACAACGACTCCACCAAGGCGGCCCTCGCCACCAACGACATCGACGGCACGACCATCGCGCCGTTCGATCTGGAGGCGCGCGGCATCGCCAAGCGCATCCTCGAGGTGCGCGACGATCCGAAGATCACGCGGCCCGGCACGGTGTGGGTGGGCGAGGACTTCGAGAAAAAGTACCCGCAGATCGTGCAGCGCATCGTCACGCGCCTGGTGAAGGTCGCTCACTGGAGCACCCAGGAAGCCAATCGCGAAAAGCAGTTCCAGGCGTGGGCGACTTCCGGCAGCCAGGCCTACATCGACTACAAGAAGGACTGGGAGCCCGTGCCGGACCTGCGCACGCGCATCAACCCGCTGCTGGACGAGTACTACATCGCAAGCTTGAAGAGTTCGATCGACGAGACCAAGAAGTACAAGCTGATCCGCAAGGATGTCGCCCTCGAGGGATGGATCGAGCCCAAGTACCTCGACCAGGCGCTCAAGGATCTCAAGCTCGAAGACTACTGGCCGCAGTACGATGCCGACGGCAAGCTCAAGGTGGCTGGGCGAAAGCTGCTGCCCAGCAACTGAGGCCGGGGAGGTTGCCACCATGACCGTTGCCAGCCACGATGCGCCCGTCCTCGCATGGGAGTCTCCCCCACCGTTGCCGCAGCAGCGATGGGTCGCCGCGGCCCGGACGGCGCTGCGCATCGCGGCGCAAGGCCTCGGGCGCACGACCAGTGGGCTGGTCCTGCCCTTGCTCGTCCTGGCGCTGTGGACGACCGCGTCGCAACGCCGCTGGGTGCCCGAACAGTTGCTGCCCGCACCGGCGCTCGTGTGGCAGACGCTGCAGGAGCTCTGGACCTCGGGTGACCTCATCCTGCACCTGGGATACAGCGCATCTCGTGTCGGTTGGAGCTTGGGGATCGGCGGCTCGATCGGGCTGGCGCTGGGCTTCGGGCTGGCGCTGTCGCGCACGATGCGGGCCTACCTGCTGCCCAGCTTCAACGTGATATCGCAGTTTCCTGTCCTGGGCTGGGTGCCGCTGCTCATCATCTTCGCCGGCATCGACGAGGCGCTGAAGATCTCGGCGATCTCCATCGCGGTGGTGGTGCCGGTCACGTTGAACACCCTGCGTGGCCTCGAAAACATCCCGCCGGCGTTGCTGGAAGTGGGCAAGGTGTACCGCTTCAGCCCGCCTCAACTGTTGTGGCGCGTTCTCCTGCCGGCCGCTGCGCCGAGCCTGTTCACGGGCTTGCGCCAGGCGGTGATGCAGGCCTGGGTGTCGCTCGTGTTCGTGGAGCTGCTCGCTTCCAGCGAAGGTGTCGGCTACCTCATCGTGTGGGGGCGCCAGCTGGCGCAGCCCGATCTGGTGGCCGCCGGCATGATCGTCATCGGTGCCATCGGTCTGCTGCTCGACGGGGGGCTGGGCAGGCTGGAGAGGCGGTTGCAAAGCTGGCGCCGCCCGGCGTACTGAGGCACATCATGCAAATGAACATCAACCTGCGTGCGTGGACGGTGCCCGCCGCATTGCTCGCCTTCTGGTGGACGCTGACTGCGGCCGGTTGGGTCGACACCCGGCTGATCGTGCCGCCGGGCAACGTGTTGCGCGTGGCAGGCACGACGCTCATCGATCCTGTGTTCTGGCAGGCGGTGCTGTTCAGCGCCGCCCGCGACGTATCCGGCTTTGCGTCCGGCGCCTTGGGGGGCATCGCGCTCGGGGTTCTCCTCGGCACGTCTCGCTGGGCGGAGCGTCTGATCGGGCCGACCTTCCATGCGTTGCGCCAGATCTCGCTGTTCGCCTGGCTGCCGCTCCTGTCCACCTGGCTCGGCTATGGCGAAGGCGCCAAGCTCGTGTTCATCGCGCTCTCGACTCTGTACCCCGTGACGCTGGGGGCCTTCGAGGGCGTGCGCGCCGTGACCCGGCATCACGCCGAAGTCGCGCGGGTGTACTGCTTCACGCGCCAGCAGATCCTGTTCCGGCTCATCCTGCCGGCTGCCGCACCGCAAATTGCCACCGGGTTGACGCTGGGTCTCGTGTCGGCGTGGGTGGCCACCATCGGCTCGGAGTTCCTGCTGGCCAACTGGGGCAACGGCCTCGGCAACATCATCATCAAAGGCCGGGCCGCGTTCAACGTGGAACTGATCATCGTCGGCATGCTGGCCATCGGCATCGTCGGCAGCCTGTTGAACCACGTCGCCGCGCGCATCGAGCGGCGTGCCCTGCACTGGCAACCTCGCCATTGAACCCAAGGAGAAGCGCATGGCGCACGCCGGCACCCTCGAAATCAAGAACCTCAGCAAGCACTACCGCGTCAAGGGCCGGCCACTGGCGGTGCTCGACGACGTCTCGCTGGCCATCCGGCCGGGCGAGTTCGTCAGCATCGTTGGCGCAAGCGGCTGCGGGAAATCCACCTTGCTGCGTCTCCTCATCGGACTGGAGGGCGACTACCAAGGCGAGATCCTGCTCGATGGCCAACGCGTTGCCGGCACGAGCCTGGATCGCGGCATCGTGTTCCAGGAGCACCGCCTCTTCCCATGGCTGACGGTGGAGCAGAACGTTGCGGTGGGCGTGCTCAACGCGCCTGGCGGCCAGGCGGAGAAACGCACATCCGTCCAGGAGCACATCGAGCTCGTCGGCCTCAAGGGCTTCGAGACGGCCTACCCGCACCAGCTGTCGGGCGGCATGTCACAGCGCGTGGCCATAGCCCGTGCGCTCGTCAGTCGCCCCGAAGTGCTGCTGCTCGACGAACCCTTCGGTGCCCTCGATGCGCTGACGCGAAGCCACCTGCAGCAAGAGCTGGAACGCATCTGGCGCGCCGAGGGCATCACCGCGATCCTCGTCACGCACGACGTGGAAGAAGCCGTGGCCCTGGGCGACCGGGTGGTCATCATGCAGCCGCGACCGGGCCGCATCAAGCGCATCGTCGACGTGCCGCTGCCACGGCCGCGCGAGCGCGGAAGCCTCGCGTTCACGGCCATCAAGGACGACGTGCTCGGCGAATTCGCCCCGGCGCCGCGATCGGCATTGAAGAGCCCCTCGATCGAACGGCGGCCACCGGCATTGGATTGGCAGTTCTCGTATTGAATCCTCAGGGCTGCGTGCAACCGAAAGGAAGGACTTCCACACCGGTTGCTCAGGGCCAAGGGGAGACAATGGATCGCACGCGCGCAGCGAGACCCCCATCGCGTTCGGCGCGGGTGGGATTCGGAGATAACGTTTGTTCAACTGGTTGAAACGAAAGACGGCACCCAAGACGGAGCCGAACTACCGGCGTGTCGACTCGCGCGCAAAGGCAGAGGCCCTCCGCACTCGCGGCGCGTTGGAGAAGGTCCTCCTGTTGCCGCCCCTGTTTGGCGGCCAGGACGTGCCGGCCAACACCGTGTACGTCCCCACATTCGCGGCCGCCCTGAAGGTGCGCCTGGACATGAACACGATCGCCGAGCTCGCGCGCAAGGGGCAGGTCACGCGCTACACGGCAACGCCCGAGTACGAAGGGACGAGCGTTGTCCCGTCGCGCATCCACGTCGTCGCGGAAGATCCCGGGCACTTTGCAGGAACGATTGCGATCTGGGGCGACGCCGTGAAGGCGAGCGAGGCGTCGATTTCATCGAAAGCGCCAGACCCTGCGCCTGCCCCCGCAGAAACCGAATTCAATCTTGAGGCCATCGAAACCGAGTTGATGGAGCCGGAGGTCCTGGTTCGAGCCTTCATGGTTGCCCACCACCAATGGGAGACATACGCCTGCCAGGCGCATGAGCGTGACCCAAAAACGGGAAAGGGCATGGAGGCAGCAGCGTCGGCGTACGCGACGCTATCGAGAAAGTTCTGTCTGCCCGGCCACCGCCACCAGCCCCTCGCCTTCGGCGGCCAGCCTGCGCACCATCCGGTACGGGAGACCATCATTGCCAGCGAGCGCGATGGCGATACGTGCATTGTCATGACCCGTTGCGAGAAGGAACTGGGCGGACTCACGTTGACGGACAACTATGAGTACCACCTCAGGCGGATCGACGAACGCTGGTATGTCACCAGCGTTCTCTATGTCTGCGACGACGGCAAGTACGAAGGCCTTTGACGCTCACCACGAAGCAGACGCCCGCTGTGGCGGCGGGTCGTGAGCGCGACTGCGTGAGCCGCATGGACCAGGCCGCGTCCGGGAATGCAGGGGCAAGATCACGAACAATGCTCGAATTCGCGAACAACCGCCTTCGTTTTCCGTTCGACTTTGTCGTGCCGCTGGTTCTCGGCGGCTATTGCAGTCTTCGACCGTGGCTCGTGACTTCTTCATTGCGCGAAGCATAGGAAAGCATCTGCATGGCAACAAAGCTCAGCCAGGCCGCCCGAAAGCTCTTGGAGCAGGCGGGGTGCAGCGAGATCGCTGACGATTTCGTGATTCTTGGTAGCACCGATCTGCGAATCTTGTTGTCGCGTCGCGCGGTGGAGGACCTCAATGATCAAGCGCGCGAAGTGGCAGCGGTTGGCGCGGGCGCCCAGGGCAAGAAATCAACGACGGAACTCAAGCTGACTGACTGCCAGAAGAGGCTCACACTGGCTGACCTCGCGCTGGTCGAGCAGGATCTTCGGATCAAGCTTCCCGAGGCTTTTCGCAGCTTCTATTTGCAGCACAACGGAGGCACCCCGGACAGGACCACCTGGGTCGACCCGGCCGGGAAGTTCGACGACATCGAAGTCCGGGATTTCCTCTCGATGCTGTACTTCAACAGCAAGGGCGACGATCCCGACTTCACGCTGAACGGCATTGCGCGCAGCCAGTGGGCCGCCGGCGATTTGCCCAAGTCACTGCTGCCATTCGCCATCGACTGGGGTGGCAACTACCTTTGCCTGGACATTGCGGACGGCAAGGTTTGCTACTTCCTCCGCGACGTTTGGAGCGACAACTTGTCGACTGAGAAGAACCGTGAGATCAATACACGGCCCGTCGCGGAGTCGTTCTCTCAATTCGTCAGTGGCTTGATTCCAGGCGAGCCCGACTGAAGACCGACGCCTTTGCCAAGCGAGGCCGCCGCTGAAGTAGGGCGCCACTCAAGGCGGTACTCAAGACCGGCATTCCAGCGCTGCGAAGCAAACGGGCGACAAGCAGGTCAAGGCCGCTGCATTGACCGTCCAGGTCGTCACTTGCGGAGTCGGATCGCGTAAATCGCCTTACATCCGCCGTTACATCATTGCGACGGGCGCAAAAAAGCCCGGACTTGCCGGGCTTCGCTTTGCGATCCAAGTGATTGTTTCACTTGCGTTTTATCTTGGTGGCCAAGGGCGGAATCGAACCACCGACACGCGGATTTTCAATCCGCTGCTCTACCAACTGAGCTACTTGGCCAAGAGCCTCGCAGTATATCCTGTTTTCAGAGTCCGCTGCTACGTTTATTGCGCGAGAGGTCCACGCCGAGTTGCTTGAGCTTGCGGTAGAGGTGCGTGCGCTCGAGGCCGGTCTTCTCGGCAACACGGGTCATGCTGCCGTTTTCCTTGGACAGGTGGAACTCGAAGTAGCTTTTTTCGAAGGCATCGCGGGCTTCGCGCAGCGGTCGGTCGAGTTCGAACACCTGCTCGCTTTGGGGGCCCAGCGGCAGCGATGACATCGGCAGCGTGTTGGGTGGCACGAGGGAGGCGTCGAGGGGCATCAGACCGTCGTGCCGGTTGGCCAGCGGCTGGGAGTTCATGGGGCTGGGCTGGGCGCGCGGCACAGGCTTGGTGAGCGCTTGTTCCACGGCGCGCAGCAGCTTTTGCAGGGTGATCGGCTTTTCGAGGAAGGCGACGGCGCCGACCTTGGTGGCCTCGACGGCGGTGTCGATGGTGCCGTGCCCCGACATCATGATGACCGGCATGGTCAGCAGCGACGAGGAGCCCCATTCCTTGAGCAGCGTGATGCCGTCCACGTCGGGCATCCAGATGTCCAGCAGCACCAGGTCGGGACGCACCCGTTCGCGGGCCGCGCGGGCTTGGGCCGCGTTTTCCGCAAGCTCGACGCTGTGACCCTCGTCGGTCAGGATCTCCGAAAGCAGGGCGCGAATGCCCAGTTCGTCATCAACAACAAGAATGGTGGCCATGGGTTCTCGGTGCGCCCGGCATCAAGCGGTTGCAGGGACAGCGGAGGAGCTGTCTGCCGGCGCCAATTTTGAAAATGATATCGAAACTTGGGCACCGGCAATACCCTGCCCTCCTTCGGGGTCCCCCGGAAGGTTGGCAAGCCGGATGCGCGCGCCGTGTTCGTCGACGATTTTCTTGACCACCGCAAGGCCCAGGCCCGTGCCTTTGCTCTTGGTGGTGACATAGGGTTCGAATGCGCGTTTCAGCACTTTCTCCGGAAATCCAGGGCCATTGTCGACGACCTGCAGGCGAACGGCCCGCACATCCCCATGTTCGGTGCGGGTCACCTCGGTGCGCAGGCGCACGTGGCCGTCGGGCTGATCGGCAACGGCATCGAGCGCGTTTTGCACGAGGTTGTGGATCACTTGGCGCAGCTGGGTGGTGTCGCCCACGATGGGGGGGAGGCCCGGGGGCAGTTCGGCCTGGAGCTTGCCGGATTCCTGGGCGGTGGCGTAGAGGCTGAGCACTTCACTGGCGAGCGCGTTCAGGTCCAGGGACTGCAGCCGGGCCGACGGCAGCCGCGCGTAGTCGCGGAATTCGTTGACGAGGGTCTTCATCGCCTGCACCTGGTTGACGATGGTGCCCACCGAGCGCACAAGCATGGCCTGGTCCGTGCCTTCAAGCTTGGCCTCGAGCCGGTGTTGAAGGCGTTCGGCCGACAGCTGGATGGGCGTGAGCGGGTTCTTGATCTCGTGCGCCAGTCGCCGCGCCACCTCGCTCCAGGCCTCGGCGCGCTGGGCCGACACCACCTCGGTGATGTCGTCGAACACCATGAGGTGACCCCCGTGGGGCATGGCCGCGCCGCGCACGAGCAGCGTCACCCTGTCGCGTTCCATCGCGTTCGCCGACCCGGTCTGGAGGTCGAAGGCGTCTTGCCAGTGGTCGCGTTCACCAGCCTCGGGGCTTGCCCGGTGCAGGTCGAAGCGTTGCTCCACGGCGCTCGCGAACGCCTCGAGGCCCGGCACGTCGCCGAGGGGCCGACCGCGGTAGGCCGACAGCGGCAGCCGCAGGATGCGCGTGGCGCCGGGATTGACCGTGTCGATGCGGCCTTCGCGATCGAACACGATGACGCCAGCCGTCAGGTTGTCAAGGATGGTCTGCAGGTTGGTGCGTGCCGCCTCCAGTTGCGACAGGCTGCGCTGCACGAGTGAACGCGCGTCCGACAGCTGGCCGGTCATGTCCGCGAACGAACGGGTCAGTCCGCTCAACTCGTCGGTGGCGGCCAGCACCGGTTTCGGTGTCAAGTCGCCTCGTGAGACCTGACGTACCCCGTCGGCCAGCACGAGCAGCGGCCGTGCCAGCTGGTTGCCGAGCGTGACGGCGAGCAGCAGCGCGCCGAACACGGCGAGGATCAGCGTCAGCGTCAGCGTGCCGATGTACATGCGGCGCAGGCCGTCACGGGCAAGCGCCCTGGCCTGGTACTCGCGGTACGCCGCCTGCACGGAGAGTGCATTGGCCACCACCTGGCTCGGCAACAGCTGGGTGACCATCAGGTATCGCTCTTGCGGGTGGAGCGTGAAGCTGCTGCTCGGCATGTACGCCAGCGCCCGGATGCGGGCCTCGCCGAAGCCGGACGGATTGTCCTCGTCGAGCCCCTCGAGCTGCCCGACCACCCGTGCGCTGCGGGCTTGCCGCATCTGGGCCGTGGAGGGGCGGTCGGGCGCGAAGCGGGTCGTCTGCCCCGCGGTGGCGAGCACCTGGCCGTTGGGCCCCAGCAAGGTCACCTCCAGCGCCGACAACTGCTCGCGCAGCCGTTCGAGCGCCACCACTTGCACGGACGCGCCCGATTCGCCAAGGCGTTCGGCCGCCAGGCGGGTCTTTGTGGCGAGTTCGTTGACTTGCGTGTCGAGTGCCGCCCGGCCGAGGCTCAGGCCGGCCTCGAGCGCGCGCTCCACCTTGAGGTCGAACCAGGTTTCGATGCTGCGCGCGACGAATTGGTAGGAGACTGTGTAAATCACCAGCCCGGGCAGCACCCCCACCATGGCGAACACGAGCGCGAGCCGCATGAGCAGCCGGCTTCCGAACTTGCCGCGGCGCACCCGCATCACGAGGCGGACACCGGCGATGCCGATCACGAGCATCAGCAGGCCGGCCACGACCACGTTGACCCAGAACAACCAGATGTAGTGGCGCTCGTAGAGGCCGCGGCTGTTCGTCGCAAGCGACAGCAGGAACACGAGGACCAGGCCCGTGCCGATCACGGCCACCAGCGAAATGATCCATGCCCAGCGGGATGCTTTGCTCATGTCGCAGAGGCGTCCGCTTACTTCACTCGACGGGCGCGCTCGACATGCAGTGACCAGTCGGCCTGCCCACCGATGCCGATTTGCATCGGCCGGGGCATCTGGCTGGTGTCGAGCGCATATCGGAATTCGACGTAGTGGTCGCCACCATCGAGCTGTGAGGGTTCGGCGATCTTCCAGTTCACTGAACTGCTGAGCGACGCGAGCGCGTCGGCGAGGTTGTCATGGTTCTGGTTCAGACCGCCGAAGGTGACCCGGTACTTCCGCGTGAGCGGTTGATAGGCGAGCCGCCAGGTGCGGGTGGCGTCGTTCACGTGCTTGTCGCGCCAGTACCAGCGGTCGCGGAACACCGATGCCTCGGCCACGAAGACGAGCGGCACGCCCTTTTGAAGTGCATCCTCGACGGGCCGAGGGAGGTCGAACTTGGTCGAGAACGTCAGTTGCAGCCCGTCTTCAGTGCGGGCCAGCTCGAAGGTCGTGAGATTGATGTTCTCCGCGTGGGCCGGCCCGGCCATCCACAAGGCCAAAGCGCAGAGCACCGCCAGCATGGCGGCGCGCGGTCCGCCCGGCCGATGCCTTGCGCCGTGGTGGAACCGGAATAGAAGAAAGGGCCAGTGGATCCGGAGCACGCGAGAGGGTCAGGGCAAGGGTTTGGTCAGCAGGGCGTAATAGAAACCGTCGGGCGATGCGCCGGCATCGGACGCACCATCCAGGGCCCGATTGTCGGGCCGTGGCAGCAGATGGCCGGGAGAAGCTGGCCGACCCACAAGGCTGAGGCCGCCGCTGCGTTGCAAAAAAGCGTCGATTCCGTGCTCGCCCTCGGCCTTGAACACCGAGCAGGTGCAATAAACGAGCCGTCCGCCCGGTTTGAGCAGCGGCCACAGGGCGTCCAGGATCGCTCCCTGGGTTTCGGCGAGCGCGGCGATGTCGGTGGGCCGGCGCAACCAGCGCACGTCGGGGTGGCGGCGCACGATGCCCGATGCGCTGCAGGGGGCGTCGAGGAGGATGGCGTCGAAGGCTTGGCCGTCCCACCACGCGGCTGGATTCCGTGCGTCGGCGGCGATGGTGCGGGCCGTGAGGCCGAGCCTTTGGAGGTTCTCCGCCACCCGGCGGAGCCGGCCGGCGTCGCTGTCGAGGGCCAGCACGTCGAGGTCGGCCAACTC
>Ga0070664_100005105_pt1 | contig 10536 bp, 8 predicted proteins | sample KBSC73metaG_FD_65863 | JGI IMG/M metagenome (GOLD analysis project Ga0070664, IMG submission 65863) | Corn rhizosphere microbial communities from Kellogg Biological Station, Michigan, USA - KBS C7-3 metaG | ecosystem: Host-associated > Plants > Roots > Rhizosphere > Soil ... | reverse complement strand
GAGGGCAATGCGAAGAAGCAGGGCAGCCTCGTCCAGCTCGCCTACGAGCATGACGTGCCGATCTTCTGCCCGGCGTTCGTCGACAGCTCGGCCGGGTTCGGCCTGGTCAAGCACCAGGTCGATGCGATGAAGGCTCAGCGGCCCTACATGGTCCTCGATGCCATCGCCGACTTCCGCGAACTCACCGACATCAAGATCAAGGCCGGCACCACCGGCCTGCTGATGATCGGCGGCGGCGTGCCGAAGAACTTCACTCAGGACACCGTGGTCTGCGCCGAGATCCTCGGCCACGACGACGTCGAAGTGCACAAGTACGCCGTGCAGATCACGGTCGCCGACGTCCGCGACGGCGCCTGCTCGTCCTCGACGCTTCAAGAGGCGGCGAGCTGGGGGAAGGTCTCCACGGCCATGGAGCAGATGGTGTTCGCGGAGGCGACCAGCGTCCTTCCCCTCCTCGCCAGCGACGCCTGGCATCGTGGCGCCTGGCGCCATCGCGAGCAGCGCCGCTTCGCCAAGCTGTTCGACTAAGGACCGGGTTGATACCCAAAACGATCTGACGCACCCTCCTCCGGCCTTTCAACCGGGGGAGGGTTTTTCATGCATTACAGTCCCATTCTCGCGCCCGTCGTGGCGCTGGTGGCCTGGTCGCTGATCATGCTGGTGTGGCTGGCCGTCGCGCGTCGCCGTGCCTTTGCGCAAATGGGAATTAGCTGGGGCACGATCCCGCGCGGGTCACGCGGCGTGAACCTCGACGGAAGAGCACCGGACGAAGCGCAGTGGCCGTCCCACAATTACAACCACCTGATGGAACAGCCGACGTTGTTCTACGCCATCGCCATCACGCTCGCGCTCATGGATTTCGGTGGCGGCATCAACTACTGGCTGGCCTGGGGCTACGTCGGCCTGCGCATCGTTCACAGCATTGTTCAGTCGACCATCAACATCGTCGCGGTCCGCTTCACGATTTTCGCTTTGGCGACCTTCTGCCTGCTGGGCCTGACGATCCACGCGGGCGCGCGGATCCTGCACGATTGCGGACTTATCGGCTGAAGCAGGCGACAAGCTCGACGTGGGTCGACCAGCGGAACTGGCCAACCGGCTCGGCCCACTGTAGCGCGTAGCCGCCGTCGACCAGCGTCTTCGCGTCACGCGCAAACGTCGCCGGGTTGCAGCTCACGTAAGCGAGCCGCCCTATTGCTGACGCCGCAAGCTGGGCCACTTGCTCGGCGGCGCCCGCCCGCGGTGGATCGAGGACGACGCCATCGACGCGCTTCAGCTCGCTGCCGGCCAGCGGCCGGCGATAAAGATCGCGATGCTCGACCGAGGTCGACGGAGCCGCTCGCTTGAGGGCCGCTGCAGCGTCCCGCGACGCTTCGGCAGCGTAAACGGCGTTTGTTGCCAGCGCGAAGGTGCCAAGACCCGCGAACAGGTCGGCGATCCTGGCCGATCCGGCCAGCGCTTCGTGGACCGCACGAACCAGAGCATCCTCCCCATCCTCGGTCGCCTGCAGGAACGCTCCTGGCGGAAAGGCTACCCGCGCTCCCGACAGGGTCACGCTTGCCGGGTGAGGCTCGAACAACGTCTCGGCACCCAGCCCGCGATCGACGCTGAGCCGCGCAAGCTCATGCTTTATCGCGAAGGCGGTCAACTGCTCGATCTCGGCTAGCCGTCCGGCGGGCACGCCCTTGAGCAGAAGGTCAGCGCCGCCGTCGATCATGGTGAGCTCGATGTCGGCAATCCGTCTCGGCATAAGCATTCCGAAGAGCAGCTCGCGCAGCGGCTCGACCAGCTCGAACAACTCCGCCCGGAGAATATGGCACTCGTGCATGTCGACGATGCGGTGGGAGGCTTCGGCGTTGAAGCCGACGAGCACCCCATTCGCAACCTTCAGCGCCTTTAGCGTGGCTCTGCGCCGGCTGTTCGGCGGCGAGAGATGTGGCGATCGAATCTCGGTTGCCAGCGCGTGCTGGGCAAGCGCCGTTTCGACCCGCGACGAGAGATAGCCGCGATAGGCTTCGTCGTCGGCATGCTGGAGCTGGCATCCGCCGCATTCGGGGAAGTGCCGGCAGAGCGGCTCCTGGTGATGCGGTCCAAAAGCCAGGGCCCCGTCGTCGAGCAGGGCGTCGCCGGGAACACCGAACGGCACATGCCGCCCGCTCGTCGTGACGCCGTCTCCACGGGCAGCGATGCGGACGACAAGCTCGTTCATGCCGATTTCACACGGATGCAAGCGCCGCGGGGATAGCAGCGGCGAGATCGTCGGCGATCAGTCGCGGGCCCGCAATCTCGGCGGCGCGGCCGTGAAGCCAGACGCCGGCGCAGGCGGCATCGAAGGCTTCGAGACCTCGGGCGCGCATCGCTGCGATTACGCCGGCGAGCACATCGCCGGTACCGGCGCTCGCCAGCCATGGATGCGCACGTGGCGCGAAACCGAGCCGCCCGTCAGGCGCTGCAACCAGGGTATCCGGGCCCTTGTAGACGACCACCGCACCCGACCGTCGCGCCGCCTGGACCGCCCGCTCCGGCTTCGTTCCGGCGATTTCGCCGAACAGCTTCCGGAACTCTCCTTCATGAGGCGTCAGAATCGCTTCCTGGCCCTTCAGGCGCTCGGGCTCGCCGATATGCGTGATGCCGTCGGCGTCGATGACCTTCGGCGCCTTCGACGTCAGCGCGAGTGTCAGCACCTGCGGCACGTCGCCAAGTCCGGGTCCGATCAGCAGGCAGCCGATCCGCTCGTCGTTCACGGGAGCGCTGTCGGTCTGGACGATCGATGACGGAAGGCCGTCAATAGGGCGCGAGGTGCTGACGCGGACATAACCCGCACCGGCAAAGGCCGCGGCTTTCGTTGCGAGCGCGATCGCGCCCGGCATCGTCCCCGCCAGCGCATGCACGAGTCCGCGATTATATTTGTGGCCGCCGGGAGCAAGCGCCGGAAGCTCCGGCGGCGCGATTTCGTGCCAGTCGCCCTCCGCGCCGATGCCGATGTCGACCAGGACCAGTCGCCCGCACTTGTGCATCGCCGGATGCAGCAAATGCGCAGGCTTCAGGGCGCCAAACGTGACGGTCATGCCGACTACCGGAACATCGCCGAGCTCCGACCCGCCGTCGGTCTCAATCCCGCTTGGTAGATCGCAGGCAATCGCGAGCTGCGCCGCGCCGCAGAGCCGTGAGAGTTGCCTCGAAGGCTCTTCTTCCAAACCGCGTTTCAGGCCTGTTCCGAAGAGCGCCTCGATCACCAGCGGCTCGGGCGCGGTCTCGTCACTGAGCTGCTCGACCTGACCTTGCCACTTCGATCTCGCCCATTTCGCGGCATCGCTCTTGGGCTCGCCGAGGGCCGCCACGCGCACCTGCACACCGCGCTCGGCCAGATGGCGCGCAGCGACATAGCCGTCGCCGCCGTTGTTGCCAGGTCCGCACAGGATCAGCATCGGCATCGGGCCGGCGAAGCGGTAAGCCGCCTCGGCCAGTCCCGCCCCGGCCCGCTCCATCAACTCTTCGACGGGAGTGCCGCCGCCGATCGCGGATTGCTCGGCGGCGCGCATCGCTTCGGCGGTCAGGATCGGGCGGCCCCTCATTGCCGTCGCCCTAGCGCAGGAAGGTCGCCAGGCGCCACCATTCGCGCGGCACATGATGCTCTGCATCGTCGCGCGCGGCCTCGCTGTCGAACAAGGCGAAACAGGTCGCGCCGGATCCGGACATCCGGGCGAACGTCGCGCCCGGCCTGGTCCCGAGAAATGCGAGCACGGCATCGATTTGTGGGGCGAGAATCCTCGCCGGCGCCTCAAGGTCGTTGCGGCCCTCGCGCCAGTCGCCGAGCGGGCCGCGGTCCTCGCCCTCCCACCGCGCGAAAACGTCGGCCGTCGAGAGCGGAACGCGCGGATTCACAAGCAGAACAGGCGCTCCCGAAACATCAGACAGGTCCACCGGGGTGAGCTGGTCGCCCGCGCCTTCGCCGCGCATCGGCACGCTGAGCAGGCACGCAGGCACGTCGCTGCCGAGTTTCGGCGCCACGCCCGCAGCATGGCTGGGATCGATGCCCCAAATGGACGTCAACAGCCTTAGCGCCGCGGCCGCGTCCGCTGATCCACCACCAAGGCCGGCCGCGACCGGCAGGCGCTTGTCGAGGGTCATCGATGCCCCCGCGTGTACGCCGGCGGCCGCGCGCAACGCGATCGCGGCCATGGTGATGAGATTCTGATCCCCGAGGTCCGGCGCGAAATGCCCGGACGTCTCAAGCTCCAATCGACCATCAGCGAGCGCCACGCCGCTCAGCAGGTCGCCATCGGTGCAGAATGCGAACACCGTCTCGATCGCATGTCGCCCGTCGGGCAGCCTGCCCCGGACATGAAGCGCGAGGTTGAGTTTCGCCGGAGCGATCTCCCGAGATGGAAGGCTCAAGGCGCCGCGTTGCGGGGTGTCAGGCCGCTCGCCAGCTTCGCCTTCACGCGCGCAGCGATCTCATCCTCCGCCGTCACGAGCGACGCGTTCCAGGCGAAGCGCGCCTCATAGCGCCGCCCCGAGCGGTACAGTGCGTCACCAAGGTGCTCCTGGATCTCGGCCTGCGCCGGGTCCTTCTCCGCCGCGCGCTGGAGCGTCGCGATCGCCTCCTCCACCTTGCCGCGCTTGAACTGCGCCCAGCCGAGCGAATCGGTGATCGAGGCCTCGTCCGGCGCGAGATCGCTCGCCTTCCGGATCATCGCCTCGGCCGCATCCATGTCCTCGCCGCGCTCGAGCTTCGCATAGCCAAGGAAGTTGAGCAGCAGCGGCTGGTCGGGCGAAAGCGTCAGCGCCTGCTGCAGCGCCGCCCTCGCCTCGGGCCAGCGATTGGCATCCTCGAGCGCGCTCGCCCGCAGCAGCAGCAGCGGCCACAATTGGTTGTCGAGCTTCTGCGCCTGGGCAAAGCCGATCGCGCGCCCATAGGCATCGGCCGCCTCGTTGTGGCGTTTCATCGCCTGCAGAACGTCGCCGAGGCGCGAGAAATCTCCCAGGTCCGCGTTCGGCGCAGCGGCGGCCGTCGCTGCAATCTGGTAGGCCTCGTTGAACTTCTTGTCGTCCCGCAGGATGCGGACCTGGACGTCGCGCACCTGGCCGATCAGCGCGTCGCTTGCCGGCACGATGCGGAGCAGCGCCAGCGCTTCATCGCGCCGATCTTGTCCCGCCAGCAGCAGCGCGAGCAAAGCGGTCGCGCCGCTGTTCTGCGGATTGGCGTAGCGCGCCACCTGGACCAGGCCGATCGGCGGCGATCCTTGCTGCAGCCGCATGAGGTCGGTCGCAAACGCCGTCAGGACTTCGCTCAGCGCCTTGGGTAGCGCGTCGATCGCCTGCCCGCCGCTTTTCCCGGCGACGATCCGCTGCCGCGCGGCAGCTTCGCCCGCGCCCATGCCATCGATGATCATCAGCGCGCGCTGGCGGTCACCGGCCGCAAGGAAGGAATCGGCAAAAGCCAGCCGCAGGCGGGTTTCTCGCGCTCCCGCCCGCCCGACCGCCTGGCGGGCGAGCGGTTCGGCCTCCGCGGGCCGCCGCAGCCTCAGCAGGACGAACGCACGCTCCTCCGATTCGATCGGCGAGAGCAGGCTCCGAGGCGAGATCTGGTCGAAGGCGGCCAGCGCCTGCTGGGCGTCGCCGCGCTCGGCTGCGGTCCACGCATTGATCACCGGCAGCAGGAAGCTCAGGTCGCCGTTGTCCCCGGTCGGCCCGAGCCATCGCGCCGCGCGCTCCGGATGGCGGCGCCGGATCTCCTCGGTCGCCATGAGCAGCCGCGCATCAACCGGTAACTTGGCCGCCGGAACCGCCCGCGCCAGGCCCAGCGCGAGCCGCATGTCGCCGGCGCCGATCGCCTCGCTCAGCGCCTTGCGCGCTATGTCGGCCTGGTCGGGTTGCGCCTGGGCCAGGCTCGCAAGCAACTGGGCCGCCCGCGCGTGGTCGCCGCGCATCGCGGCTGCCCGCGCCTGGACATAGGTCCGGGCAGTATCCGAGACGCTGAGGCGCGCCGCCGCAGGGGAGGCGCCGAGCAGAAGGGCGATCGCCGATGCGCTCATCAACAGCTTACATGTTCGGGTAATTTGGTCCTCCGCCGCCTTCGGGAGTGACCCAGTTGATGTTCTGGGTCGGGTCCTTGATGTCGCAGGTCTTGCAGTGCACGCAATTCTGGGCGTTGATCTGGAGCTTCGGTTCACCGCTCTCGCTCTCGACGAATTCGTAAACGCCTGCCGGGCAATAGCGCTGCTCGGGCCCGGCATAGACCGGCAGGTTGATCGCCGTCGGTATGTCCGCGTCCTTGAGCGTCAGATGAACCGGCTGGTCCTCCTCGTGGTTGGTGTTGGAGATGAACACCGATCCGAGGCGATCGAAGGTCAGCACGCCGTCGGGCTTGGGATAGTCGATCGGCGTCGCCGCCTTCTTCTCCTTCAGCCGGGCATGGTCGGGCTTGTGCTTGAGCGTCCACGGCACGCCGATGCCGAGCTGGTTCAGCCACATGTCGAGCCCGGCGTAGAGCGTGCCGAGCGTCCCGCCCCAGTGCGCGACCGCCGGCTGCGCATTGCGGACTTTCTTCAGCTCTTGTCCGACCCAGCTTTTTCGCAGGCTTGGTTCATAGGCGTCGAGCGTGTCGCTGCCGCGGTCGGCCGAAATCGCTTGAAACGCCGCTTCGGCGGCGAGCATTGCAGACTTCATCGCCGTATGCGTCCCCTTAATCCGCGGCACGTTCACGAAGCCGGCGGAACAGCCGATCAGCGCCCCGCCCGGAAACGCCAGCTTCGGGATCGCCTGGTAGCCGCCCTCGTTGATCGCTCGCGCTCCATAGGAGACACGCCGCCCGCCCTCGATTTCGGCCCTCACCGCCGGATGGGTCTTCCAGCGCTGCATCTCCTCGAACGGCGACAGGTACGGGTTCGAATAATCGAGCGCGACCACGAACCCCAAGGCGACCTGGTTGTTCTCCTGGTGGTAAAGGAAGCCCCCGCCCCAGGCGTCGCTCAGCGGCCAGCCCTGCGTGTGGATCACTCGTCCCGGCTTATGTCTCTCGGCAGGAATATCCCACAATTCCTTGATTCCGATGCCGAATACCTGCGGGCCGCTGGCCTCGCGGAGCTTGAAGATCTCGGTCAGCCGCTTGGTCAGATGCCCGCGCGCGCCTTCGGCGAGGAAGGTGTAGCGGGCGTGAAGCTCCATCCCCGGCTGGTAGTCGGGGCGGTGCGAGCCGTCGCGTGCGATGCCCATGTCGCCGGTCGCCACGCCCTTCACCGATCCGTCCTCGTTGAACAGGATCTCGGACGCCGGAAATCCGGGAAAGATCTCGACGCCCAGTTCCTCCGCCTGCCCCTGCAGCCAGCGGCAGAAATTGCCGAGGCTCAAGGTGTAGGTGCCCTTGTTGTTCATGAAGGGCGGCATCATCCAGTGCGGAAAGGCGAACTTGCCGCTCTTGGTCAGTACCCAATGATGGTTTTCGGTCACCGGGACATTGAGCGGCGCGCCTTTGTCCTTCCAGTCGGGGATCAGCTCGTTCAGCGCCCTGGGGTCGATCACGGCCCCCGACAGGATGTGGGCCCCGACCTCGCTGCCCTTTTCCAGGATGCAGACGCTAAGCTCGCGCCCCGCCGCAGCGGCCAGCTGCTTCAGGCGGATCGCGGCGGTCAGGCCGGCCGGGCCGGCGCCGACGATTACTACGTCATAGGCCATGGATTCGCGCTGGCTCATCCGGTTTCCTTCGTCCTGTCGCGGCCGGAACACAATTCGACTCAATTGCCCTGCCAATTCCTTGACCGCGCCGTCAATGGCGGGCGAGGAATGCACGGGTGGGTGGGGAAGTTGATACAATCGGCGCAGAAGTGTCTCGGGCCGAGGCGCGCAGCGCATTGGCCTGGTGGCTCGACGCCGGCGTCGACGTGCTCGTCCAGGAAGAGCCCCGCGACTGGCTGAGGCCGGCCCAGCCCAAGGCCCAGGCCAAAGCTGCCGCAGTGCCGCCGCCGAACCTTGCCCAGCCGACCCATGAGACACTCGCGGAGCTCAAGGACTGGCTGTCGAGCAGCATGCAGCTTCCCCTCGCCTCGGCGACGGCCAAGCGCATCCTCCCCCACGGGCCCGAGGACGCGGCCATCATGCTCCTCAGCGATGCGCCGACGTCAGAGGATTTCATGTCCGGCCAGCCGATCGGCGGCGAGGCGTGGGAGCTGGCGAAACGCATGCTCGCCGCGATCAAGATCCCCGTCGACCAGGCCTACAGCGCCTCCCTCTCCTGCCTTCACTTGCCCGGCACTCGGATGTCGCCGGCGGACCGCGAGGCCTGCGCGGAAATTGCCCGCCAACATATCAAACTTGCCCGCCCGAAGCGGCTGCTGCTGCTCGGCGAGGTCCCCGCGCAGGCGTTGCTCGGCAAGCCCCTACCGCAGGCCCGCGGCCATGTTCACAAGATCGAGGGGGTCAGGACGGTCGCGACTTTCCATCCTCGGGCGCTGATTAATCAACCCTCAAACAAGTCCTTGGCATGGAAGGATTTGTTGTTGCTGATGGAGGATGACGCTTGAAGTCCGGACTGCTCGCTTTCGCAGCCTTGATCTGGGCCGCGCCGGTATTCGCGCAGCCCCAGCCGGACCCGCTCGCTCCGCTGCCACCGCCTGCGGCGGACCAGAACCCCTTCCAGAACGCTCCAGCGAGCGCCCCGGCAATCGTTCCGGCGCAGGGCGCTCCTGTGGTTGCTCCAACGCCGAGGATTTCCACAACGACGGTGGCTCCGCCCGTGGCCACGCAGCCGATCCCGACCACGGTCATCATTCCGAAAGACTGGCGCGGCGTGTTCGACGCGATCGATTCGGGGAATTGGGCATCGGCGCAGGCGGGCATCGCAGCACTTCCGCGGAGCGTGCTGACGCCGGTCGCCAAGGCCGAGCTCTATACCGCCAAGGGCTCGCCCGTCGTCGACCTTGGTTCGCTGCAGGCTCTCATCGCCGAGGCGCCGGAGCTGCCCCAGGCCGAGCAGCTTGCGGCGCTGGCGATCAGGCGCGGCGCGCTGACGCCACCCTCGATCATCGGTGAGCGGCCGACCTACAGCATCGGCTCCGCTCCTTATCGCTACAAGGCCAAGCCGGTTCAGGGTGAGCCCTACGCAGATCAGCTCCGCGCCTTGCTCGATCCTTTGATCAAAACGAACGATGCAGCCGGAGCTGAAGCCCTGCTCTTGACGTACGCCCCTTCCCTCTCGGTCGAGGCGCGCGCTGAAGCCGCGCAGCGCGTGGGCTTCGCTTATTATGTCAATGGCGACGATTCGAATGCTCGCCGCGTAGTCGACACTTGGCGCGTCGGTGCGACCGGCGAATGGGCCAGCCAGGCCGCATGGATTTCCGGACTCGCTTCGTGGCGCCTCGCCGACTGGAACGCAGCCTCAACCGCCTTTCAGCAGGTCGCCCAGCTCGCCCAGCAACGCGAGCTTCGCGCCGGCGGCAATTATTGGGCGGCTCGGGCGGAGCAAGCTGCCGGCCGACCCGGCTCCGTCGAACGGTTGCTGAAGGCCGCGGCGAATACCGCCGAAGCCAGCGAGAGCTTTTACGGTCTCGTCGCGCGCGAGACCCTGGGCATGCCGACCCGGCTCGCCTCGGATCCTTTCATCGGCAGCGATCCGCCCGTTGATAATCTCCCCAACGTCCAGCGGGCGATGGAGTTGACCAGGATCGGCGAACCTGCCCTCGCGGAGGAGCTACTGCGGCATCAGGCCAAGATCGGCGCCCCGTCCGAGCACCATGCCCTGATCCAGCTCGCGAAACGGCTCGATCTGCCCGCTGCTCAGCTATGGCTCGCCAACAATGGCCAATGGGGCGCGCGGTCCGACGCCACCGACCGTTATCCCAACCCGTCGTGGCGGCCGCTGAACGGGTGGCGCGTCGATCCTGCGCTCGCCTATGGCCATATCGTCCAGGAATCCGCTTTCCGGCGCACGGCCGTCAGCCAGGCCGGCGCGGTCGGATTGATGCAGGTGCTGCCGATCACCGCGCAGCTCGTGTCGCGCAACCGCGGCGTTCCCTACACCACGACCGCGCTGACCGATCCCAGGTACAATCTCGAATATGGCCAGAGCTTCATCGAGATGATGCGCGGCAATCCGGGGACCGCGGGCCAGCTGCCGCGCGTGATCGCCTCCTATAATGCCGGGCCGCTGCCCGTGGGCCGATGGGCGGCGATCAATGACAAGGGCGATCCCCTGCTCTGGATCGAATCGATCCCCTATTGGGAGACGCGCTACTATGTCCCCGCGGTCCTCCGGAACATGTGGGTCTACCAGGGACTCAACAATGAGCAGACCACGACCCTGCGTTCGATGGCCGAGCACCGCTGGCCAACGTTCCCGACGGGCATGACCGCGCTCAACCACTAGGCAGACGCCGCAGTGAAAAAAGCCCCCCGGGCACTGGTCCCGGGAGGCTCTTGTCCGCTTTTTTGGCCTTATGCTTAGCCGCGCTCACCCCGCTGTGCGGGCGGAGGCGGCGGAGGAGGCGGAGGAGGCGGCGCCGGGCAGGTCGCCGTGGCGTCGATCACGCTGCCGTCCGG
>Ga0070664_100005101_pt1 | contig 10539 bp, 11 predicted proteins | sample KBSC73metaG_FD_65863 | JGI IMG/M metagenome (GOLD analysis project Ga0070664, IMG submission 65863) | Corn rhizosphere microbial communities from Kellogg Biological Station, Michigan, USA - KBS C7-3 metaG | ecosystem: Host-associated > Plants > Roots > Rhizosphere > Soil ... | reverse complement strand
CCGAGTGGTCGATGTGGGCGTGGGTCAGCAGGACGGCGTCGAGGTTCTTCGGCTCGAACGGAAACGGGTCGTAGTTCAGCGCCTTCAGCGTCTTGGGCCCCTGGAACAGGCCGCACGATCAGCACCCGCGCCTTGTCGGTCGTCAGATGGGCGCAGAAGCCCGTGACGCATCCCGCCGCGCCGTGGAAGGCCAGCTTCACCGTCATCGGAGTTCCTCCCCGAGCGCATCGGCGAGCAGGCCCGCGAGCGGCACGGCATTAGTGGGATGGGCGACGGAGTCGGTGGAGACCACCCGCGCTACGCCCGCTCCCTTCAGGCGCGCCTCGACGTCCGGTCCGAACAGCGCGTGCACAACGCCGACCTCAACCGACGCCGCACCCGCCCGCTTCAACTGCTCGGTCGCCGCCAAGATCGTCGCGCCGCTGGAGGCGACATCATCAACGATCACCGCGCGGCGATCCTTCACGGCCGAAAGATCAGGCGCGGTCAGCCGCACCTGCCGGTCGCCGTCGCGCTCCTTGTCAAACACCACCAGCTCGCCGCCGAGCCGGTCGGCGATCCGCTGGGCCCAGGGCGCGGACTCCCGGTCCGGCCCGACCACCACCGGCGCCTCGCCCGCCAAGGCATCGGCCAGCGGCCCGGCGGCGGAGAGATCGTCGGCGCGGATGCCCATCACGGCGGACAGGTCCTTCGTCCGGTGCAGGTGAGCATCCACCGTCACCACCCGATCAAAGGCCCGCCCGAGCAGGCTGCAGATGACATCGCGGCTCACCGGTTGGCCCGGAGCGAACACCGCGTCCTGGCGCAGGTAGCAGAGGTAGGGACAGACCAGCACCAGCCGCTCCGCCCCCGCCCGCCGCGCCGCATCCGCCGCCAACAGCAGCGGCATCAGCTTGGGGTTCGGCCGATCGAGCGAGCGGTAGATCACCGTCGTCCGCTCCGCGCCCGCAACGGTCGGCAGCGTCTCGCCGTCCGGAAACTCGTGGACATCGACGATCCCGAGCTCCACCTCCAACGCCTCCGCCAGCCGCCCGGCGGGCGCGGCCTCGTCCTGGAAGGCGAGCAGCCTCATCCGCCGACCTTGAAGCCGGAGGCCTCGTCGGCGGCGTCCTTGGCGAACCCGAAGTCGGCCGGGTCCAGCCCGTGTATCCGATAGAGCGGTTCACCCGCCCGCACCGGGTCGCCCGCCTTCTTGAGGAGGTCGATCCCGGCGCCGGGGTCAGTCGGGGCGCCGGCCAGCCGGGCGACCTGGGCGATGCGCAGGCAGTCTATCCCCTGCACCCAGCCCGCGTGCGACGCGGCAACCTCGTAACAGAGCGGAGCCAGTTCGTTCTGCAGCGGCGAAGGCCCCTGCGCGGCGGCGATCTCCTCCAGCTTCGCCATCGCCGCGCCGCTATCCAGCAGCTCGCGCGCGCGGGCCTCACCCATGCCGCCGTTGACCTGCGGGTCGAACTCCAGCGTGTGAGCGGCCAGCTGGATGGCCTTCTCCCGCAGATCGACGGGCGCATCGGAACTGTTCTGCAGAATCGCCAGCACGTCGCGCGCCTCCAGCACCGGCCCCACGCCGCGCCCGATCGGCTGCGAGCCGTCGGTCGTCAGCAAGTCGATGGTCAGCCCCAGCCGCGATCCGACGAACTCGAACAGTTTGCGTAGCCGCATGGCCGCCGAAACATCCCGCAGCTTGGCCGAAACGCCGACAGGCATGTCCACGACGAGGTGCGTCGAGCCCGCCGCCACTTTCTTGGACAGGATCGAGGCGACCATCTGCTCGGGCGTGTCGATGGAGAGCGGCCGCTCGACCGAGATCAGCACGTCGTCGGCCGGCGACAGGTCCACCCGTCCGCCCCAGATCAGGCAACCGCCGCACTTCTCGACCACCGCCCGCATCTCGTCCTCGGAGAGGTCGACGCGGGCCAGCATCTCCATGGTGTCGGCGGTTCCGGCCGGCGAGGTGATGGCGCGCGACGAGGTCTTGGGGATCATCAGTCCGTGGGCGGCGACGATGGCCACCACCAGCGGCGAGGTCCGGTTGCCCGGCACGCCGCCGATGGAGTGCTTGTCCACCACCATCGGCCGGTCCCATTCCAGCTTCTGGCCGGCGTCGATCATCGCCTGGGTGAGGCTGAGCGTCTCGTCCGGCGTCATGAAGCTGGCGCAGGCGATCAGGAAGGCGGCCACCTCCATGTCGGAGTAGCGATGGGCGGCTAGGTCGGCGACGACGTCGTGCAGCTGCCCGCCGGTCAACGTTTCGCCCCGGACCTTGAACCGCACCGCCTCGAGGCTGCGCGGCGGCGGAGAGGGCTCGATCACGGCCAGCGCGCCGGGCGTAGCCTTCAGCCGCCGAAACGCGGGTTGCGCGAGCCCGATCTCGTCGGGCGCCACCATCGCTGGATCGTCCGAGATGACGATGCTGGCCAGGATGGAATAGCCATTCATCCGCACCTCGACCTTGCGCGTGCCGCGCAACCGCTCCGGCCGCAGGGCCGTGCAGGATCGCGACAGCACCACCAGGTTTTCCCGGAAGTTGTCGATGGCGAGGGCTTTGACCTTCAGCACAGGCCCTGATTACCACGCGCCCGGGTGCGGCGGTTGATCTGGCTCAAGCCGGGCCGCGCGGGTTGGCCGAAACAGAAAAGGCCTCGCGGAGATCCGGGGGAATGGATCCGCGTGGCCAATACTGATCATCGGAGTCAGAGGCCCCACGGCGATTGGGGGGAGTGTCCGTGGAGCCTCTGTGCATTTCAGGCCGGGTTGAGGTACCTGGATGCAACGCGAAAATGGCGCCGCCTCGCGCCTTCGTCTTTGCGCTGGATCAATTCTTCCGTGCATCCTTGCGCCGATCACAGGCCGCCTCGAAAGGAGCCTCGATGACGAAAGCGCCGCCCGCCCGGCTGGACGACCTGGTCGCCAGGGCCCGTCAGCTTCCGAAGATCGCCTCCGCCATCGCGCACCCGTGCGACCCGGCCTCCATCGAGGGGGCCTGTGAGGCTGCCCGGCTCGGCTTCATCGATCCGGTGCTGGTCGGCCCCGAGGCGAAAATCCGGGCGGCGGCGCAGACCGCCAAGGCTGACATCTCCAACTTCCGCCTCGTCCCCGCGCCCCACAGCCACGCCGCGGCCGCGCAGGCGGTGGCGATGGTGCGCGAGGGCCAGGCGCAGGTGCTGGTGAAGGGCTCGCTGCATACCGACGAGTTGATGAGCGCGGTCGTGGACGCCGCGACCGGGCTGCGCACCGAGCGCCGCATCAGCCATGTGTTCGTCATCGACCTGGCCGCCTACCCGCGCCTGCTGCTGATCACCGACGCGGCCGTGAACATCGCCCCCACGCTCGAGGAGAAGCGCGACATCGTCCAGAACGCCATCGACTTGGCGCAAGCCATCGGCGTCGAGCGGCCCAAGATCGCCATCGTCTCGGCGGTGGAGACAGTGACCTCGAAGCTGAAGTCGACGATAGACGCCGCGGCGCTGTGCAAGATGGCCGACCGCAGGCAGATTACCGGCGGCGACCTCGAAGGGCCCCTCGCCTTCGACAACGCCGTCAATCTTGAAGCGGCCAAAGACAAGCAGATCGGCGGCAATGTCGCCGGGCAGGCCGACGTGATCGTCGTGCCCGATCTCGAGGCCGGCAACATGCTGGCCAAGCAGCTCACATTTTTGGCCGGCGCGGAGTCGGCCGGGATCGTGCTCGGCGCCCGCGCGCCGATCGCGTTGACCAGCCGCGCCGACAGCGTCGAGGCGCGCGTCGCCTCCTATGCGCTGTCCGCCCTGCTGGTCGACAAGCGCAGGCGCGACAAGCCCGTCGCCGGATGAAGACGGTCCTGGCCCTCAACGCCGGTTCGGCGACGCTGAAGTTCGCGCTCTACGATACTGACGGACTTAACCTTTTAGCGCGCGGACTCGTAGACTGTTGGGGCGCTGACGATCAGCACCTCGTCATTACCGACGACTCCGGCGAGACCCTGTTCAAGGGCCAGGTTCCCAACGCGGCCGACGACGCCGAGGCCGCCATCGTCTTCCTGCTCGCCTGGCAACGCCGCCAATGGCCGGACGCCGAGTTCACCGCCGTCGGCCACCGCATCGTCCACGGCGGAGCCGACTATCGCGGGCCGGTATTGGTCACGCCGCAGGTCATGGCCAAGCTGGAGAGCTTCACGTCACTTGCGCCCCTGCACCAACCTGCGGGCCTGGCGGCCCTGCGCCTTGCCCGGCGCGCCTCCCCGGGCGTGCCCCAGACGGCGAGCTTCGACACCGCCTTCCATCGAACCATGTCAGACACCGCCGCGCGCATCGCGCTGCCCCGCGAATACGAGGCGCGAGGCATCCGCCGTTATGGCTTCCACGGCCTCTCCTACGCCTACATCGCCAGCCGGCTGGAGACGTTCGGTCCGGCGCTCGCGACCGGCCGCGTCATCGTCGCCCACCTCGGCAGCGGAGCGAGCCTCTGCGCCCTGCACGAAGGCAAGAGCATCGACACCACCATGGGCTTCTCGGCGTTGGACGGCCTGGTCATGGGTACACGGTCCGGCGACATCGACCCGGGGGTCCTCCTCCATCTGCTCCAGAGCGGCATGAGCGAGCCCGAGCTCTCTGAACTCCTCTACCGCCGCTCCGGCCTACTCGGCGTCTCGGGCCTCAGCGCCGACATGCGCACTCTCCTCGCCAGCGATCAGCCAAGCGCCAGGGAAGCCATCGACCTCTACGTCCGCCGCATCGTCCGCGAAACCGGCGCGCTGGCGGCCATGCTCGGCGGCCTCGACGGCTTCGTCTTCACCGCCGGCGTCGGCGAGAACGCCGCGTCCATCCGAGCTTCCGTCATCAAACAATTGGAATGGCTAGGCTTTTCTATAGACGAGACCGCCAACATCCAGCCCGGCGGACACCGCATCGGCGCGCCCGACTCGAAGCCCATCTGGGTCATCCCCACCGACGAGGAACACGTGATCGCGCGGGAAGCCCTCTCGCTCGCCCGGTCCGCCGGTTAGAGGGGGTCAACCTCCGCAGCCGTAGTTGTCGCCCCACTGGGCGACTTGCAGCTTGGACTCCTCGGCGAAAGCGACGAACTTGGCTTCGAAATTGGCGGTGCCGCAGTCGAGCGTCGTCGTGAAGTCTTCGATGACGATGCTGGCGTGGACCATCACGATGTCGGCTTGGCCGGCCGAGATCTTGGCGCGCGATTCCAGAACGGCGGCGTCGAACTGCGGCAAAGGATACAGCGAGATGCGGATGGCGTTGTCGTGCCTGCGCCAATGCGGCAGCCGCTTGGCGTCTTGGGGGTCGGGCACGAAATAGACGGGAAGGTCGTCGTCGCTCATTCCCTTGCATCCCGGGCAACCGATCATGAATGTGCCGGTGAGCGTGAAACGGCCGGAAAACTCAGCCCCGTCCTCGTAGGCGTTTTCGAGGGTGGTGGGGCTGTCCTGCGGAATGATCAGGCGGTCGAACCCGTCGACGGTGTGAACGACCTTCTCCGCGGCGGCTGCCGTGGTGACGGACGACGCCAGGAGCATCGCCGCCAGGATAACAGACTTCAGTTTCATCGGGTCCCCACGCGTTGTTAGTCGCATCGTGAGCACCCAAGGTTGAAAAACCGCTAAGTCATCGCGAGGCGCTCAGCGTTTCTTCGAGCGGATGACGATGCCCTCGTTCGTTACCGCCGTCACGTCGGACCAGCTGATCCGCTTGCCGGCGTTGTTGGAGGCCAGGCGCTGGATGATCCCGCCAAAGCCATAGACCAGCGTGGTGATCTGGCCGTCCCTGGCGTGGACCTCGTGGACGTGGCCGATCTTCTTGCCGTCCTCGTCCATCACCTTGGCCTCGTCGAGTTCATGCAGCCTCATGAGGTTGGGACCTTCTCAAACTTGCGGATCCAGCGGTCCTCGACCTTGCGCAGACCGACTTCCTCGCCGGTCACATTGAGGAAGATGCGGGCGGAGATCTTATCGACGGCGCTCCACGGCACCCTGGTCATCCGCGAGCCCGCCATCTTGCACACCATCCAGAACAGCCACTTCGGAATGCGGCCTTCATAGGCGCCGGGACCGACCAGCAGCGCCTTGATCTTCAGCGGCTTGCCGGGGGCGCCTTCGAGTTCGATGTCGTCGCAGATGCCGCAGTTCTTGCCGTCCTTGTCGACGATCTGCAGGTCGCGGACCTCGGCCAGGAGTTTCAGCGCGCCGTTTGGCTTCACAGCTTGCCTCCTTGCGTCACGAAATAGAGCGGCAGGGCGGCGACCGCGGCCACGCAGATCATCGCGTAGAAGACCCAGCCCAGCGTGTTGCTGATCGGGCCGTTGACGTACTGGTTCATGTACTTGCGGTCGTTGGCGATCAGGATCAGCGGCAGGTAGGTCGCCGGCAGCACCACGATCGACAGCACCACCGCCCATTCCACCAGGTCCAGCGGCTGGATGCCGGTCAGCACGATGACCAGCGACAGCGCGAAGGTCGCCACCCAGGCGATGGTGAAGCGCGGCGCCTCATGCGGCTTCTTCAGCCGCCCCCACTCCCATCCCAGGAACTGCGAGAGGCTGTAGGCCGACGACAGGCCCGTCTCCACCGCCGCGCCGCTGAAGGCGAACACCATGCCGAGCAGCGCCAGCAGCAGCCCCGTCTTGCCGAATGGGATCGCCGCCTGCAGCGCCGACGTGCCGATCACCGAGGGGTCGACATGCACGGGCCGAAACAGCACTGCTGCATTCACCAGAATGGAGATGGCCAGCAGCGAGCCCAGTCCGAAGCCGACGGTGGCGACCAGCTTGTTGACCGTCACGTCCTTGGGCTTCCACTCCTCTTCCACCCCGCCCGAGGAATAGAAGTAGGTCTCGTAGGGGAACAGGACCGCGCTGATGATGGCGACGACGAAGTATCCGTAGGTGACGAGGTCCTTCATAGGCAGGGTGACCGGCGCCTGGGGAATGAAGCCCCGCGCCACGCCGCCCCAGTCGGGGTGGATCTTCACCGTCGAGACCGCGAAGACGAGCATCAGCAGGCCAAGCAAGCCGAATAGCCGCTCGATCCACTTGAACGGCAGCGCCCAGATGACCAGGACCAGCGCCAGCGTGGTCAGGCCCGCCAGCAGCGGATAGGGCCAGCCGGTCAGGTACTTCAGCACTGTCGCCGTCCCCCCGATCTCGGCTGCGCAGGTGATCAGGCTGGTCACCACCGAACCGATCAGGGCGATGATGCCGGGCCCAAGGTCCAGCCGCTGACGCATCAGGTTGAACACCGGCTGCTTGGTAATCGCCGCCACCCGCCCGCTCATCTCGCCGAAGATGCCCATGGCGATGGTGCCGATGGCGAATACCCAGATCAGCGAGAAGATGAACCGCGACCCGGCCTGGGCGGCGAACACCATCTCCGACACATCCACGAAGCCGCCGACGGCGGTCATGATGCCAAGCGTGATCTCAATCAGCCCGCCCATGCGGTCCTTCCATGGCGAGCAGCTGATTGGTGATGGCCCGCAGGCGGCCGATGTCGGAGGCGCCTGTCGCGTCTATGGCGGCCTGGGTGATGGACAGGAGGTCGGGGTTCTTCTGCTGAACCTGCTTGCGAAGGCTCTCCAGCTCCTCCTTCGCATCGTCCTTCATCTCTTCGGCGTAGGTGTCGGTGACCCGGCCCTGCTGCTTCAGCTGCACCACCAGCGCGGCTTCGGCGGCGGCTGTGCGGATTCCGCGGATAGCGGTGAGCTTGCCGCTGTCGATATCTCCGGCGTGCCCGGCCGACGGCGCGCAAAGCACGAGGAGCAGCAGCAGGGACTTACGCTTCATCCCCGCTCAACGCGGAACCGAAGGTCAAGCTCCCTGCGGCATTTCCTCGCGTTCGCGCGTCTGGCGCCGCCATAGCGCCGCGTACTCGCCGGGATGGGCGAGCAGGTCTTGGTGGCGGCCGCGCTCGACGATCTTGCCACGGCGCAGAACCACGATCTCGTCGGCGTCGGCGATGGTGGAGAGGCGGTGGGCGACGACCAGCATAGTGCGCCCCGCCTTGGCCTTGCGCAGGGTCGCCTGGATGGCGGCCTCGGTGCGGCTGTCGAGCGCGCTGGTCGCCTCGTCCAGGATCAGCACGCGGGGGTCGGCCAGCAGGGCGCGGGCGAGCCCCACCCGCTGGCGCTCGCCGCCCGACAGCTTCAACCCCCGCTCGCCGACCTTGGTGGCCATGCCGTCCGGCAGCGCCTCTATAAAGTCGCCGAGCTCGGCGGCGCGAGCGGCGTCCCATATCTCCTCGCGAGTGGCGCCCGGCCGGCCAAAGGCGATGTTGGCGTATAGGCTGTCGTTGAACAGGGCCACGTCCTGCGGCACCAACGCCATGGCCTTGCGCAGCGCCGCACCCTTGAGCTGGCGGAGGTCGACGCCGTCGATCGTCACCCGCCCGTCCTGTGGATCGATCAGCCGCAGCGCCAGCCGCACCAGCGTGGTCTTGCCCGCCCCCGACGGCCCGACCAGCGCCACCGTCTGGCCCGGCTCGGCGCGGAAGCTGACATCGCGCAGGCCCTCCGATCGCGCGCCATGGCGGAAGGAGACATGCTCGAATACCACTTCGCCGCCGCGCCTTCCCGTGGACGGCAGATCGACGGCGTCGGGCGCCTCAATGATGTCCGGCTTCTGGCGCTGCAGCTCGAGCATGGACTCCATGTCGATCAGCGACTGGCGGATCTCGCGGTACGCAAAGCCGAGGATGTTCAGCGGCCCGTACAGCCCGATCAAGATCAGGATCGAAGCTGTCACGTCGCCGGGACCCATCCTTCCCGCCGCCGCCTCGAACCCGGCCAGCACGGCCATGATGGCCAGACCGCCGCTCATGATCGCCGTCTGCACCACGTTCAGCAGCGATAGCGATGTGGTCGCCTTCACCTGCGCCTGGGCGTAGGCGGTCAGCGACTGCTGGTAGGTGGCGACAGCCCGGGCCTCGCCGCCAAAGGCCTTGACCGTCTCGTAGTTCAACAGCGCGTCCACCGCCCGCCCCGACGCCTCCGCATCCGCCTCGTTCAGCGCCCGTCGATGGGCGATGCGCCAGTCCGAGATGGCGAAGGTGATCGCGCCATAGATCACCACAGTGACCACCGCCGTCGCCGCGAACCGCCAGTCGTACTTCCTGGCCAGCACCACGGCGGCAATCACCAGCTCGATCGCCGTCGGTCCGAGGTTGAAGATCAGGCTGCGCAGCAAAAAGTCGATCGACCGCGCGCCCCGCTCGATCACCCGCGACAGCGAGCCGGTGCGCTTGGTCTGGTGGAAGTCCACCGACAACGACAGCGCGTGCGCGAAGGTCTCCGAGGCCGCGCGGTTCTGCGCCGCCTGCGCCACGGGCGTGAAAATGGCGTCCCGCGCCTGGGGCGCCGCCGCCGAGAAGAAGCGGATCATCGCCCAACCGATGGCGAGCCCCGCGAACGCCGCGCTGACCTGCACCGCCGCGCTCTGACCGCGCCCTAGCTTGTTGACCGCGGCGCCCAGCAACAGAGGCGCCATGACCCCCAGCACCTTGCCGGCCAGAGTCAGAGCCAGGGACACCGTCAGCCGCCACTTCAGCCCAGGCGCGCGCGAGCGCAGCACCAGCCGGATCAGGTCGGCCATGGCGGGGAAGAAGCTGATGCTGACGCCCGGCGGCGCGACGGCGCCGGCCGCGGCTTCCCGCCGCGAGGGTCCCGAGGCTCTAATGTGACTCAAGCGGCGGGCCTTTCGAACAACAGCGTCGTCTGCTCGCCCCCGCCCGGCGTCATCCAGTCCACCCGCCAGCCGAAGTCCGTTCGCGCGCCGGCGTAGGGACCGCCGGTCAGATGCGCGGGGCCGCCGATGTCCACCTGCCGCACGTCCTCGCCACCCAAACCGGCCACCACGAAGGCGTGGGAGCCGGGCTTTAGCGGTTCGGCCAGGGGAATGACGAACCGACCTCGCGAGTCGCTCTTGGCCTCTCCCCGTCGTGCGCGATCCACGTGCAACGCCAGCTCCATCCCCGGGGCGGCCACGCCCGAGACGACCGCCCCGCCGCCTCGGTCATAGTCGATGGCCAGGATGCGTGGGGCCTTGGAGGCGGGCGACAGCGCCACCGCGCCCGCGCCGCCGCGCAGTTGCGCGGCGGCACCGTCGGCGGCGACCAGCACATAGCCCTCCGCCTGCGCCATCCGCTCGCCATCCTTCATGGACAGGCCATAGAGGTTTACCGGCTGAGCGGGCGTCACGTTCGCCATCCAATTCCCCTTCGCATCGGCCTGCGCGAATTGCGCATCACCCGCCGGCGATGCGATCCGCACCCGCGCGCCCGGCGCGGCCGAGCCTTCCAGCCGCACCATGGCGCCCTTCGCGCGGACGGCAATCACGCGCGGCGGCTCCAGATATCCAGCCTCGGCGGCCGTTTCCGGCGCGGTCTTGTTCTGAGGCGTCACGGGCTTGCCCCCGCACGCCGCCAGCGTGAGGGCGAAGGCCGCCAGCCCCCCCCGAAGGATCGGTCTGAACCTCACGGAACCCTTGAAACCCCCTGCGCGTAGATCGATCATGAGTGTAGATCGTAACCGCACGGCGCGCCCGCAAGCGCGCCTTTTTCAT
>Ga0070664_100005097_pt1 | contig 10539 bp, 12 predicted proteins | sample KBSC73metaG_FD_65863 | JGI IMG/M metagenome (GOLD analysis project Ga0070664, IMG submission 65863) | Corn rhizosphere microbial communities from Kellogg Biological Station, Michigan, USA - KBS C7-3 metaG | ecosystem: Host-associated > Plants > Roots > Rhizosphere > Soil ... | reverse complement strand
CTTCGACGGCATCACGAATGTCGTCTCCGAGAGGTTGAACTGCAACGCGAGCGCCTGCATCGCGACGTCGTCGAGCGGATCGCCGTCCTCGAACACGGCGAGCGGATTGCCGGCGAGCGGCGATTCAGCGAACACGTTGACGATTCGAAACGCATGAGCGGGCATCGCGGACACTCCTTACATCGGTCGCACGAGCGCCGTTTCACGCGCAGGCGCGAGTAGCGCGCCGGCGTAGCGCGCCATGGCCGTATCTGTCACGTCGTCGATATTGACCACCGTTGCGTTTCGATGGCGCGGGAAATTGCGCTGGATCGCGCGCGTGTACAACGGATCGTAATGCGTCGCCAATAGATCCGCCGCAAGCTCGGCCATTGCTCCGCTTTGCAGCCATTGCGTCCATCGCGCGACGGTTGCTTTGCCGTGCATTTTCGCGAGCGGTTCAAGTCGGGCGTGCAAGAGCTCGCGGTCGGCCGCGAGATGCGCGTAATCGTCTTCGAGCATCGCGACACGCAGCGCCAGTGGCGTCTCGAGTCGAATGCACGGTGACGTGCGCATTTCCGCGAGCAATGGCTCGGGAACCTGAAGCCGTCCAATTCGCTGGCTTTCCGATTCGACGAATACCGGTCGCGACACGTCGAACGCAGCCAGTGCCGCATAGAGATCGCTCTCGAACTGCTTCTGCGCCGGTTGCGGATCGTCGGGAAGGTCGCCGAGCAACGAGCCGCGATGCCGCGCGAGCTTTTCCAGGTCGAGCACCTGCGCACCAGCGGCGGTGAGGGCGCCGAGCAACCGTGATTTGCCTGATCCGGTGAGTCCGCAAATGACGCGAAAGCGCAGGTGCTGCGCATGGAATGGCAGCATCGCAACGACGTGCCTGCGGTACGCGCGATATCCGCCATCGAGTTGCACGGCGCGAAAGCCGATCTCGGTCAGCACGTGAACGAGCGCGCGGCTGCGCTGCCCGCCGCGCCAGCAGTAAACGAGCGGCGACCATTCGCGCGGCTTGTCGAATGCGTAGCGGTCGCAGATCGACGCGATGTTGCGCGCGACGAGCGCGGCACCGAGCTTGCGCGCGTCGAATGCCGACTGCCGCACGTACAGCGTGCCTACTCGTGCACGCTCGGCATCGTCGAGCACCGGAAGGTTGACGGCGCCGGGCAGATGATCTTCGGCGAACTCGGACGGCGAGCGGACGTCGATGCGATCAGCGTACGACGCCCAGGCGTCGACGTCGGCCTTGATCGTCGTGCGAAGCGGCGGGCCCGGCGGCAGTGGCGTTTTCATTTACGCGCGAGCAGCGGCAAAAGCACCGGCCATACGTTGTCGAGGATCCTGACTTGCGCTGCGGTCGTCGGATGGATCCGATCGGCCTGGAACAGCGCAAGGTCATCGCCGAAGCCCTCGAAGACGTACGGAACGACGTTCGCGCGGCGCTTCTTCGCGACGTCGATGAACAGCGCATCGAACGTTCGCGCATACGCAGTGCCGTAGTTGGGCGGCACTTTCATGCCGACGATCAGCGGTTGTGCGTGCGCCGCTTGCACATCGGCAACCATCGCGTCGAGATTCGCGCGCGTCGCCGCGAGATCGCCGCCGCGCAGCGCATCGTTTCCGCCGAGCTCGACGATCACAATCGATGGCCGGTGCTCGCGCAGCAATGCCGGCAGACGCGCGCGCCCGCCGGCCGTCGTATCGCCGGAGATCGATGCATTGACGACGCGCTCGCGATGACCGGTTTCCTTGAGTCGTGCGGCCAAGAGGTCGACCCAGCCTTCGCCCTTTGCGAGACCATAGCCCGCCGAGATCGAGTCGCCAACGACGAGAACGATCGGCCCTGCAACCTGTGCGGTCGCAGACGCGCCGAACAACGACACGACCAGCAACAGCACGCACTGCCAGCGAATAATTGACATGCCTCGATTGTAACGGGGTCGCGCAGGCAATCGCCGGGTGGGCGATACTGATGAAACGCATGCGTGCGCGCGTTGTCTGATGAGCGCGCCATGGAACCGTTGATGCCAACCCTCATTCGCGCCGCTTCCCTGACGAAGATCGTCCAAAGCGGTGACGCGCCGCTGACGATCCTCGACGATGTGTCGTTCGAGGTCGCGGCGGGCGCAACGATCGCCATCGTCGGCGCGAGCGGTTCTGGCAAGACGACGCTGCTCGGATTGCTTGCCGGTCTCGATCGTCCGACGTCGGGCGACGTCATCATCGACGGCATCGCGTTATCGACGCTCGATCAGGACGGTTGTGCGGCGCTTCGTCAGCGCCTTCTTGGATTCGTCTTCCAGTCGTTTCAGCTTTTGCCCGCATTGACGGCGCTCGAGAACGTCATGTTGCCGCTCGAGCTCGCCGGCGACGCGGATGCGACTGATCGCGCACGGCAGTGGCTCGCGCGCGTCGGGCTGGCGCGCAGGGTGACGCACTATCCGCGACAGTTGTCGGGTGGCGAGCAACAACGTGTGGCGATCGCGCGTGCATTCGCTGGAGAACCGAAACTGCTGATGGCCGACGAGCCCACCGGCAATCTCGACGGCGCAACCGGCATCGAAGTCGCCGAGCTGATGTTCAGGCTCAATCGCGAGCACGGCACGACATTGCTGCTCGTGACGCACGATGTGACGCTCGCAAGCCGCTGCGAGCGGCGACTGTCGCTGTCGGCGGGGCGCCTCGTAAGTGATGAGCGCGTCGACCATCCGAAACGGTTGGCGAGCGCTGGTTAGGCCCTGAATGCAGACACTAAAACTCGCGCTGCGCCTCGTCGCGCGTGACTGGCGCGCCGGCGAGTTGCGTGTGCTGATCGCGGCGATATTCCTTGCCGTCGCAAGCGTTGGAACGGTCGCGTTTTTCGCCGATCGCGTGAAGGCAGGTCTCGCGCAACAGGCGAATCTGCTGCTCGGCGCCGATGTGATGATCTCCGGCGATCGTCCGTTGCCGCAGTCGTTCGCTGACGAAGCACGCACGCGCGGCCTCGCGACGTCGCCGGCGATTCGTTTCAACAGCATGGTGCAGGCGAGCGGCGGTGCGCCTGGGCCGGCCGTGCTGACCGACGTCAAGGCGGTGGCCAACGGGTACCCGTTGCGCGGCGCGATTGCGCTCGTCGAGCCTGGTTCGACCACGCGACACGACGCGCGTGGCATTCCGGCGCGCGGTGAGGTCTGGATCGACACGCGACTTGCCGATCGACTGGGCGTGAGCAAGGGCGCGAAACTCTCCGTTGGCGATGCATCGTTGACGGTCACGGCGATCATCGCGCAGGACCCCGAGATTGCAGGGCTGACGTTCGCGCCAGGACCGAAGCTCCTGCTGAATCTCGACGACGTGCCGGCAACCAACCTGCTGCAGCCGGGCAATCGTGCAACGTGGCGCTTGCTCGTTGCGGAGCGCAAACCGGGTGACGTCGACCGGTTTCGCACGTGGCTCGCAACGGCGATTACACCCGGTCAGCGTGTCGAATCGGTCCGCGATCTTCGACCCGAAGTGCGGCAGACGCTCGAGCGCGCCGAGCGGTTCCTCGGCTTGTCGGCGCTCGTTGCCGTGCTGCTCGCCGCCGTCGCCGTCGCGCTCGCTGCGTCGCGCTACCTGCGACGACATCTCGATGCGGCGGCGATGTTCCGCTGCTTCGGCGCATCGGTTGCGCGAACGCTGACGCTGTTCGCCGTTCAGTTCACCGCACTTGGCATCGCGAGCAGCGCGGTTGGCGTCATCGGCGCGCTCATCGGCCAGCAGTTGCTGGCGACGATGCTCGCGACGGCATTCGTCGAAGCGCTGCCGTTGCCGACGCTGCTGCCGGCAGTGAAGGCGTTCGCGACCGGCGTGCTGTTGCTGTTCGGTTTCGCCTTGCCGCCGCTCGTCGCGCTTGCGAACGTGCCACCGTTACGCGTGCTGCGACGCGATCTGCCGCGACCACGCGTCGCGGGAATTCTCGCCTACGTGTGCGGCGCGGCTGTCGTCGCGGTGCTGATCGCGTGGCAAGCGCAGGAGGCACAAGCGGCGTCGATCATGCTGGGCGGCGTCGCCGGACTTCTGATCGCGGCGGCAGCGCTCGCTTGGCTGTTGCTGACATTGTTGAAACGCGTGCCGCAGCGCGGCGTCTCGTGGCGCTTCGGTCTTGCAAATTTGCGCCGTCGCGCACTGGCCTCGAGCCTGCAAATCGGCGCGCTCGCCCTGGGCCTGACGTCACTGCTGCTGTTGACCGTCGTTCGCGGCGATCTGTTGCGCGACTGGCGTGCGAGCCTGCCACCCGATGCGCCGAATCAGTTCCTCGTCAACGTGCTGCCGGAGCAGGTCGACGATGCGCGCGCGTTTCTCGACACGTCGATCCACGTCAAGCCTGAATTCCGGCCGATGGTTCGCGGAAGGCTCGTCGAATTGAACGGCAAGCCGCTCGACACCACGCAATACGAGACGCGCGCGCGGCGGCTCGCCGAGCGCGAGTTCAACCTGTCGTGGACCGATCGGATGCCGGAGGGTAATCGGACGGTCGGCGGCGCGTTCTGGACCACGCAGGGGCGGGGTGCTGCTGCGGGCATTTCGCTCGAGGACGGCATCGCGCAGACGCTCGGCGTCAAGCTCGGCGATCGGCTGACGTTCGATGCCGGCGGCATCCGCGTCACCGCGCCCGTGACGAGCCTGCGCAAAGTCGACTGGGACAGCTTCCGCGTGAATTTCTTTGCGCTCTTCGCGCCTGGCGCGCTCGACACGTTGCCGGCGACATACATCGCCGCGTTTCGTGCGCCGGAAGGTAACGCGGGATGGCTGTCCGGCCTCGTATCGCGCTATCCGAACATTCTTGCGATCGATGTCGCTGAGATCCTGCAACAGATCCAGGGCATCATCGATCGCGTCGCGCGTGCGGTCGAGTTCGTGTTCCTGTTCACGCTTGCCGGCGGGCTGCTCGTATTGCAGGCGGCGATCGCGTCTACGCAAGACGAGCGGAAGTTCGACGCGGCGATCGTGCGAACGCTCGGCGCGTCGCAGCGGCAACTGCAGAGCGCACAGGCCACCGAGTTCCTGCTGCTCGGATCGCTCGCCGGCCTCCTTGGCGCCGCCGGCGCAACGGCGATTGGCTACGCACTCGCCGAGCACGTGTTCAACATTCGCTTCACCGGCAACGCGCTCGTGTGGGTCTACGGCATCGTCGGCGGTGCGGCTGCCGTCACGCTCGCCGGCTGGCTCGGCACGCGCTCGACGGTGAACGAGCCACCCCTGACGGTGCTGCGCCAGCTCGGTTGATCGGCCTCGCTGTCGTAAGGATTGCATAAGAATGCAGTCCGACGGCACAATGTGCAGTCCCGATGAATACGATCGCCGAAAGTCTGTCGGTGGCGCTCGCCATGGTGATGCACCTCGATCCGCGCGTCACCGCGATCGTCGCCCTTTCGCTTGGCGTGAGCCTTACGTCGACGCTGTGCTCGGCCGCCATCGGTCTTCCCCTCGGTGCCGCCGTCGCCATCGGCCGCTTTCCAGGACGCGATGCATTGATCGTCGCGTTGAACTCCGCGATGGGCTTGCCGCCCGTCGTCGTCGGCCTCGTTGTCTACCTGTTGCTGTCGCGAGCGGGACCGCTCGGCCCGCTCGGCATCCTGTTCACGCCGCAGGCGATGGTCATCGCGCAGACCGTGCTGATCGTTCCGCTCGTTGCGGCGCTGACCCGGCAGATCGTCGACGATGCGTGGGTCGAGTATCGCGAACAGCTGCAGAGCCTCGAATCGTCGTGGCTGCAATCGACGCTGACGTTGTTGTGGGACACGCGCTGGTCGCTGTTGACGGTCCTGCTCGCGGCGTTCGGTCGCGCGGCGTCGGAGGTGGGTGCGGTGATCATCGTCGGCGGCAACATCGATGGCGTTACGCGCGTGATGACGACCGCGATCGCGCTCGAGACGAGCAAGGGCGACCTGCCGCTCGCGCTCGGCCTCGGCATCGTGCTGATCACGCTCGTGTTGGCGCTCAACGTCGGCGCGCATGTCACACGACACTGGGCGAGAGCGCGCCTTGGGTGACGCGGAATGCGGTGGCTTGCCGATCGCGGCGTCGCGCGTCGACGTCGTTCGCGGCGAAACGCAGGTGCTCAGCGCCGTCGACGTATCGATCGAGTGCGGAGTGCGCACGTTCATTCTCGGCGAGAACGGCTCCGGCAAGAGCACATTGCTCCGCGTGTTGCACGGACTCGTCGCACCGACGCGCGGCAGCATCACGTGGGGCGGCTCGGGATTGCGGCCGCCGCGGCAGGCCATGGTGTTCCAGCGACCCGTGCTGCTGCGCCGCTCGGCCGCGGCGAATATTCGCCACGCGCTGAAGCTCGCCGGCGTTCGCGGCGCGAACAGCGATCGGTGCATCGAGAACGCGTTGGAGCGCGTCGGCCTTGCGAGCCTCGCGAATCGCGCGGCGCGCGTGCTGTCGGGAGGCGAGCAACAGCGGTTGGCACTCGCACGCGCGTGGGCGCTCGTCCCCGAGGTACTGTTTCTCGACGAGCCCACGGCGAGCCTCGACCCGCCGTCGGCGCGCGCTGTTGAAGCAATCATCCGTGACATTCACGCGCTCGGCACGACGATCGTGATGACGACGCATCACCTCCCGCAGGCGAAGCGCCTCGCCGACAGCGTGGTGCTGCTGCATGCAGGTCGCATTGCCGAGCACACGCCGGCCGCGCAATTTTTTAATGAACCACGCTCGGCGTACGGGCGGGCATTTCTCGAAGGAGAGCGGTTGTGATCAAGCGAGTTGCAAAATTTGCGAGCGCGCTCGGCGTGCTGCTCATTGCGGGCATGGCGTTCGCGCAGCCACCGTTCATCGTCGTCGCGTCGACGACATCGACCGAGCAATCAGGGCTCTTTCCGCATTTGTTGCCGGCATTCGAGAAAGACACGGGCATCAACGTGCGCGTCGTCGCCGTTGGAACGGGCCAGGCACTGGATATCGGCCGCCGCGGCGACGCCGATGTCGTGTTCGTGCACGACAAGGTCGCCGAGCAGAAATGGCTGGCGGACGGGGAGGGCGTCAAGCGCTATCCGGTGATGTACGACGATTTCATATTGATCGGGCCGGAATCGGATCCGGCGCACGTCAAAGGCGGTCATGACATCACGGCAGCATTGAAAGCGATTGGAGAGGCCAAGGCGCCGTTCGTGTCGCGCGCCGACAAGAGCGGCACGCATGCGGCCGAATTGAGGTTGTGGAAGGATGCCGGTGTGGCGATCGCGACGGCGAAAGGACCGTGGTATCGCGAGACAGGCTCGGGAATGGGGCCTGCGCTCAATACGGCGTCGGGACTCGATGCGTACATCCTCGCCGATCGCGGCACGTGGCTCAATTTCAAGAACCGCGGCCACTTGCAAATAGTCGTCGAGGGCGACAAGCGGCTGTTCAATCAGTACGGTGTCATGCTCGTCAATCCCGACAAGCATCCGAGCGTCAAGAAGGACCTCGGCCAGAAATTCATCGACTGGCTGATCTCGCCGCGCGGCCAGGCGGTGATCGCCGATTACAAGATCGACGGCCAGCAACTCTTCTTCCCCAACGCCGGAACGGATTCGTGACGGCGCAGAGCATCCGACTCGGCGTGCCGTCGCGTGTACAGTGGCTCGTGCGCATCCTGCATCCCCGCCTGTTCCCCGAGCCGCTCGGCCCGCGCGTCGAGGATTTCCATACGCGCTACTACCATCGCGCGCCAACCGACGCGCAAGTGCGCACGCTGCTCGAGCAGGCCGGCATCGCGCAGTGAACGCGATCGACGCGCTGCGTCCGCCGCGCGACGCCGCGTCGCGAACGTGGATGGTCCTTGCGATCGCACTCGCAGCACTCGGTGTATTGATCGTCGTTGCGCTCGGATCGGGACGCTATCCGCTGTCGGCGTCGGACGTGCTGGCTGTCCTTTGGAAGCGCTTGTCGGGCGCCGGCGATGCCGGAACGTCGGACGCGATCGTTTGGCAAATCAGGATGCCGCGCGTCGGTGTAGCGATTCTTGTTGGCGCGGCACTTGCGGCGGCCGGCACCGCGTATCAGCATCTCTTTCGCAATCCGCTCGTCGCACCGGACACACTTGGCGTGTCGTCGGGTGCGGCGCTTGGCGCCGTGCTGGGCATCTTCGTCGGTGCAGGCTTCATTGCGATCGAATCGGCCGCGTTCATCGGCGGGCTTGCTGCTGTCAGCGCCGTCATGCTGATTGCATCGCGGTTGCGCGCCCACGAGCCGCTCGTCACGCTGATCCTGACCGGCGTCGTCGTCGCGAGCCTGCTGGGTGCTGCGATCTCGCTGTTGAAATATCTCGCTGATCCGTACAACCAGTTGCCGGCGATCACGTTCTGGCTGATGGGGAGCTTCTCGTCGGCGTCGCAGCAGGAGCTCGCGAGCCTCTTTCCGGCGGTTGCATTCGCGCTCGCCGTGCTGTTGGCGCTCGCATGGCGGATCAATTTGCTGGCGCTTCCCGAGGACGAGGCGCGCGCACTCGGCGTCAATACGCGACGGCTTCGCGCGATCGTCATCGCGGCAGCCACTCTGGCAACGTCGGCGAGTGTTGCCGTTTCCGGAATCATCGGCTGGGTCGGGCTCGTCGTGCCGCACATGGCGCGGCTCGTCGTCGGCCCCGAGTTCTCGCGCCTCCTGCCGATCGCCGCAGTCTTCGGCGCGATATTCATGCTGTTGATCGACACGCTGGCGCGCACGCTCGCGACGATCGAGGTTCCACCCGGTATCCTGACGGCCGTCGTCGGCACGCCGGTGTTCATCGCGCTGCTCGCGCGGACGCGGCGAATGACGTGACTCCAACACTCACCAAGAGGAAGGATCGATGAAGACCAGTGCGCGCAACAACTTCTCCGGCATCGTCAAGGATTTGGTCAAGGGCACTGTCATCGCGGAGGTGACGATCACCGTTGCGCCGGGGATGGATGTCGTCGCGACGATCTCGACGCGCTCGGCCGAATCGCTGGGCCTGGCCGTCGGGAGGCCGGCGCGCGTTTTCATCAAGGCCAGCAGCGTGATCGTCGGCGTCGACTGAATCGCGAAACGCGTGATGGTCGGCGTTGCGTCCGCGATGTCCGCGAAGGCCGTGCATCCGATGCTCGCCGTCCGCGAGCTCGCATATGGCTTCGCATCGCGGAACGTCGGCCACGGCGTGACGTTCACGCTCGACGCGGGTGAAACGCTCGCTGTATTAGGTGGCAACGGCGCTGGCAAGACGACGTTGTTTCGGACGGTGCTCGGTTTGCTGCCGGCGAGATCCGGTGACATCGATGTCGAGGGCGCTCCGTTGGGGTCGCTGAGCGCTGCGCAGCGTGCCATGCGCATCGCGTACGTGCCGCAGCACCACGTGCCTGCTTACGCGTTCAGCGTCACCGAGGCGGTGCTGATGGGGCGGGCGGCGCATATCGGAACGTTCGCGCGACCCGGGCGCCATGATCGGCGCGCCGTCGTCGAAGCGCTCGAAGCGCTCGGTATCGCTTCACTGGCCGCACGTCCAGTGACCGAGATCTCCGGCGGCGAACGGCAGCTCGTCATGATCGCGCGAGCGCTGGCGCAGCAGGCGTCGATCCTCGTGCTCGACGAGCCAACGGCGAGCCTCGATTTCGGCAATCGCGTTCGCGTATTGCGCGAGCTCGACCGGCTGCGCGCGCGCGGCATGACGATCCTGTTCTCGACGCACGAGCCCGATCAGGCGCTTGCGCACGCCGATCGCGCGCTGTTGCTCGCTGACGGCCGCGTGCTCGCGCTCGACAGCGTGACGCGTGCGCTGACGGCAACCAATATCGAGCGCCTCTACGGCACGCCGGTCCGCTTGTTTCCGCTCCCGGCGGGACGTTACGCGTGCGTTCCCGACGACCCGCGCGCCGCCTCCTGATATAGAACGCCGTGGCGCCCAAGGGCCTCCGCGGCCGCTCTCCGCCACACAGTCTAAATGCGAGCGATTTGCATTTGCATCTGCAATCGGATAAATTAGCGGTTCGCCCATTCGCGAGTCGTCGGCGCACCGTCGCACCGATCGCTCGACCGCAAGCTTCATGTACATCTGTATTTGCAATGGCATCACCGAGCGCCAGATCATCCAGGCCGCCGAGCACGGCGCCCGCTCGGGAGAGGACCTCGAGCACGGTCTCGGCGTCGGCGTCACGTGCGGATGCTGCCGCACGTGCGCGCGCGAGCTGCTCGCCGAGACGCTGGCGCGCATCGTGCAAAGCGGTATCGAGAAGCCGATGCCCGCGGCGGTGGAGAGCCTTGCGTGAAGGGTGATCCAAAAATCCTGCAGCGGCTGAATGAGGTGCTCACCAACGAGCTGACGGCGATCAATCAGTATTTCCTCCATGCGAAGATGTTCGCGCACTGGGGACTCGCGCATCTCGCGCACCACGAGCGCGACGCGTCGATCGACGAGATGAAGCACGCCGAGGCGCTGACCGAGCGGATCCTGTTCCTCGAAGGCATCCCGAATCTGCAGAGCCTCCACAAGCTCCTGATCGGCGAGAACGTCAAGGAAGCGCTCGAATGTGATCTGCGGCTCGAGCTCGCCGCGCATCCAACGCTGCGTGCGGCGATTGCCGA
>Ga0070664_100005094_pt1 | contig 10541 bp, 13 predicted proteins | sample KBSC73metaG_FD_65863 | JGI IMG/M metagenome (GOLD analysis project Ga0070664, IMG submission 65863) | Corn rhizosphere microbial communities from Kellogg Biological Station, Michigan, USA - KBS C7-3 metaG | ecosystem: Host-associated > Plants > Roots > Rhizosphere > Soil ... | reverse complement strand
CTTTCCCCCTCACCGACATATCCAGTGACGAACAGCACCGAGAAATCGCGATTATGCGTCGCCTTCAGGTGGCGGATGAGCTCCGGTCCGGTCATCTCCGGCATGATGACGTCGGTGATCACGAGGTCGAATTCGCGCGATTTGAACATTTCGATCGCTTCGGCGCCGCTGCCGCAGGCGACCGGGTCATAATCGAGGTCCTCGAGCGCATCGACCGTCGCGGTACGGACGCGCGGGTCGTCTTCGACCAGGAGAATGCGTGCCCCGGCGACATGAGCATCGGATTCGGCGACCCGCTGAACCGCCGGATGAATGCGGATCGAGGCGGCGGCTTCCGTGCGCGGCAGGAAAATAGATACTGTCGTTCCCTTGCCGACCTCGCTCTCGATGCCGACTTCGCCTCCAGATTGATGGGCGAAGCCGAAAATCTGGCTGAGGCCGAGGCCAGTACCCTTGCCGACCGGCTTGGTTGTGAAGAAGGGCTCGAAGGCGTGCTCAAGCACTTCGGGCGTCATCCCGCAGCCGGTGTCGCATACGCTGATCTTCACATATTCGCCCGGCCGAATGTCGCCGACCTCGTTGGCGGCGAGCTTTACGTTCGACGTGGCGATCTTCATCACGCCTTGGCCATCCATGGCGTCGCGCGCATTGACGGCGAGGTTGACGATCGCGTTCTCCAACTGATGCGGATCGACGTAGATGGGCCAGGTCTGCGACGCGAGGTCGACCTGGACGCGGATGCGCTCGCCTAGCGTGCGGTCGAGCAGGTCGGACATGCCCGAGATCAGATCCTTGCTGTCGACGCGCTCGGGCAGCAGCGGCTCCGACCGCGCGAATGACAGGAGGCGGCGGGTTAATGCGGCGGCGCGGGTGGCGCCCTCCATCGCATTGTTGAGGTGCATCATCACCTCGCGACGCGGGCCATTGAGGCGGCGCAGGGCAAGATCGATGCCGCCGACGACGACGGCAAGCATGTTGTTGAAGTCGTGCGCGATGCCGCCCGTTAGCTGCCCGACCGCTTCCATCTTCTGAACTTGGCGAAGCTGCGCCTCGGCGGCTTCGCGCTCGGCCGCTTCTTCCTTGAGCGCCTGGTTGGCTTCCCAGAGCTCCTGCGTGCGGTCGCGAACGGCGAGCTCGAGGACCTCGGCGCGCTCGGACTCACTTTCGACAGCCCGCCGGGCGGCGGCATTCTGGCGCAATGCCTGAACCGCGACGACGCCAAGGAAAATGGCGCCGAGCCCGACGATGAAGCCCAGCCAGCTCAGGTAATCGGTGAAGCGGTCGGCCTCGGCGGAGAAGAGCTGGCTTTGGGTGATGCGCTCGCGAAGCGCGGCGCGCTCGTTGACGATGATCTCGTTGAGCTTCTTGTCGAGCAAGCGGCCGGTGCTCGGATGCCCCGGCTCGTCGCGGGCAGCGGCATAATAATAGCTGATTCCGGCCTCACCTTGCTTGGCAAGCGCGGCGCGCGCCGCGAGCGAGAGCTCATCGCCGCGACGGTTATAGAGCGCCAGCAACTCGCCAACTCTCCGCTGCTGCTCGGGGCTGTTGCGCACCAGGTCCTTGAGTTGGCGGATCTGGAAACCGGCAAGTTGCCAGTCGCTCGCATAGATGTTGCCGCTTGTATTGACCTTTTCGTCGAGTACGAACCGCGCGAGCGCAGCTTCGGACTGGGCAAGATTGGTGCTGACATTCCGGACGACCAGCGCGACATCATAGGAGTGGCGCTCCGCCGCAAGAGCCTGCTCGCGCGCGTCGTTCGCGATTTTCACCAGGAAGACCATCGTCAGCAGGATGAGGGCTGCGACAAGACCCGCCGCGGCAGCGCCGCCCCGCCGCCAATCGAAGCGAACCTGATCCCCGTCCCCGATCATGGGACTAGTCTAAACGCGTTAACCTTTTGGCGAAAGCCAAAGGTTCCACGAATTTGGCTCAGCTTATACAACCAGTTGCACGGCCCGCCGCAGCGAACATGCCGAGAACCTCGCCAACCTGGTCTTCAGTATGGAGCGCGCAGAGTGAGCAGCGGAGCAAAGTCATGCCTGCGGGGGTAGCCGGGGGCCGGGCGAGATTGACGTAAAGTCCTTCGTTGAGGAGCGCTTCCCACATCGCCGCGCCCTTTTCGAGGTCGGGCATGATGACAGCGATAATCGCGGATTGAGGTTCATTCGTCCCCAGCTGGAAGCCGAGCTGGCGGAGGCCGGCGTGGAGGCGCTTAGAATTCTCCCACAGGTGTGCGCGCTTGTCGGCGCTGTCCATCAGCTTCCGAATGGAGGTCGCAGCGGTGGCTACGACTGAGGGCGGCAGCGACGCGGTGAAGACGTAAGGACGGCAAACGAGCCGCAGGATTTCGAACTTCGGATGGTTCGAAACGCAAAAGCCGCCCACCGTGCCGACCGATTTCGAGAAAGTACCGATGATGAAGTCGACGTCGTCGATCACGCCCTGGGCCTCGGCGACTCCGCGGCCGTGGTCGCCAATGAAACCCATCGAATGGGCTTCGTCGACGAGGACCATCGCCCCATTAGCCTTCGAGACGGCGACCATCTCCTTTAGCGGAGCGATGTCGCCAAGCATCGAATAGACACCTTCGAGCACGACCAGCTTGCCCGCGCCCTCGGGGATGCGCTTCAGGCGCTTCTCGAGCGCCTCGATATCGTTATGGCGGAAGGGAACGATCTGCGCGTTTCCCAAGGCGCAGCCGTCGTAGATCGAAGCGTGGCTGTCGATATCGAGGACGATATAGTCCTCCTTGCCGGCAATCGTCGAAATCACGCCCAAATTGGCCTGATAGCCCGTCGAGAACACCATGGCGTGGTCCATGGCGTAGAAGTCCTTGAGCGCTTCCTCGACCGCCTTGTGTCCGACATAAGTGCCGTTGAGGACGCGGCTCCCCGTGGTGCCGGAGCCAAATTCGTCGAGCGCCTTCTTGCCGGCCGAAACAACGTCCGGATCGAAGGTCATCCCCATGTAATTGTAGGTGCCGAGAAGGATCGTCCGCTTGCCGTTGCAGATGGCTACCGTCGGGCTCTCGACCTTCTCCATCACCAGGTTGAAAGGGTCGGTGTAGCCGGCAGCGAGCAGATCCTCGCGCTGCTGGATCACCGGGTCGAACTTGGAAAAGAGATCGGTCATGCGAGTGTTTGTCCTGTGGCCGGGCCGTCGGCGACGCCCTGCAGATAGATCGCGCTGGCCGCGAAATAGATGAACCGCGCCGCGAACTCACCCTCGATCGCGCTAAGAACGAAGGCGATGGCGAATATCACGACGAGCGCGACCGCCGCCCATGCTCGCCAATATCTCGAGACAAAAGCGAGAATTGCAGCGATCTCGATCGACGCGAGAAAGACCACGTCGCCGCTCCCGTGACCACCGGTAAGTCCGCTCGCCTGCGCCAGCGTGGTCAGGCTGGAAAGTAGGATCACCGCGACGAAGGTCCAGCGCAAGCCCGCGGTCGAAATCATGAGCACGTCCGCTCCGGACTCGGAAGCAGGAAAGTTTGTCGCGCCAGCGGGCATTCCAGTCGCTCCTTTGAATAATGCCCCAGCAGGAAACCCCGGTCGAACAGCTCCGGGTGTTGCTCGGCAAATGTGTCGAAATCGGAGCACTCGTCGGGCACGCGTTCGGCTATTGCCGAAAGCATGGCGAGCGTGATGGTCATGTGGAACTTCTCGGGGTGCCCGGCAGCCTGGGCCATGGCCGTGATCGCGCGTGTATAGGTTCGCGCGGCGTCCGAGAAATTGTGGCGCTGGAGCAGTTCGAAACCGGCCTGGACGTGGGCGCGGTGATCGAAGCCCTGCGCGGACAAGCGCCCCGCGACGAAATCGGAGAGTGGGAAAGGGGCCGTCATCAGCCGTCTTTCTCGATCAATTGGTGGGAATCGTCGGCCGTCAGCGCCAGTCCGTAGACCTCGCGCAGTAGCTTAATCTCATGCAGTGTCGTGGGACCGAAGGGCTGGCGGCCCTCGAACGCGTGAAGCATCACGCCCTCGATCAGCTCTCCAAGCGGCATGTCGAGGCGCTCGGCGAGCGCCTTCATCACCTTGATCAGCTGCTTCTCGACTCGGACTCCGGTCTGGACGCGCTCAATTTCTCGCATCCAAGACTGTTACCATGGTACCTTGGTAACGTCAATCCTGCAGCCTCTGGAGGGCGTCGACCAGCTGACCGACAGTTTCGATCTCTGCCTGCATGTTCATCGAGATAATGACGTCGAAAGCGTCCTCGATGTCGGCGACGAAATCGAGCACCGTCAGGCTATCCCATTCGAGATCGGTTGCGAAACGGGTGTCCTCGGTGACCGCGACATTCTTGCGATTGAGCGGCTCGATTATCTCGACGACAGTGTCGTAGGTTTCCTGGCGGTCGGGCATGGCGGCTGCGTTAGTCGCCGCTCTCGCGTTAGGCAACGCGGGTGGAGATCAGCCGCGGTATGATGGCGGCGTAACCGCCATCTTCTGGTACGGCGAGTCGAAGAAATCGGAAGGATAGAAGAATGCGCGCAACCGTCATGCCCAAGGCGCACGAAGTTCGGATCGAAAACATTCCCGACGCCACCATCCAGGCGCCGACCGACGCAGTGATCCGGATTACGCGCGCCTGCATCTGCGGCAGCGACCTCTGGCCCTACAATGACGGGCCGAACATCGAAGCCCAGCGCATGGGCCATGAAGCGATCGGCGTCGCCCAAGAGGTCGGCAGCGACCTTCAGCGGATCAAGCGAGGCCAGGTTGTGATCATGCCCTTCGTCAACTCAGACGGCACCTGCCTGTTCTGCGAGGAAGGGCTCCCGGCTGCCTGCGTCCATCGCGGCTTCTTCGGCAACGGCGGCGAGCTCGACGGAGCTCAGGCCGAAGCCCTGCGGATTCCGATGGCCGACGGGACGCTCTATCCAATCGATGTCGGCGAGGACGATGCGCTAATGCCATCGCTGCTGACGCTTTCGGACGTGCTTGGAACGGGTCACCATGCGGCCGTCACATCGCGAGTGCGCGAAGGCGGCACTGTCGCGGTGGTCGGGGACGGCGCGGTCGGATTGTGCGGGGTCATCGCCGCCAAGCGGTTGGGCGCGGAGCAGATCATCATAATGGGCCGGCACGAACAACGCATAGCGCTCGCGAAGGAATTCGGCGCGACCGACGTCGTCAGCGAACGCGGCGAGGAAGGCATCGCGCGCGTCCGCGACCTGACGAAAGGTTTCGGCGTCCAGTCCGTCCTCGAATGCGTCGGCACCGAACAGGCGATGGCGACCTCGATGGGCATCGTCCGTCCGGGCGGCGCGGTCGGTCGCGTCGGCGTTCCCCATTACGAAGCTATCAACGGCGCCCAGCAGATGTTCTACGACAATGTGATCGTCGGCGGCGGGCCTGCCCCGACCCTCGCCTATATCGACGAGTTGCTGCCCGACGTGATCGAGGGCCGCATCGATCCGGGTCGCGTGTTCGACCGCACAGTCGATCTCGACGGCGTGCCCGACGGCTATCGCGCGATGAACGAGCGCGAGGCGCTGAAAGTGCTGATCCGCCCCTAAAGCCAGCCGTTTGCGCGGTACCACTCTGCGGTTTGCTTGAGGCCCTGCTCGGTGGGAATTTGCGCGCGCCAGACGGTTGCCGGCACGGCTCGATCCGGCCTCGCGACCCAATCGGGGTGGCAGAAATATGCGACGCGGTCCCTCGTGAGCTTGGCGTTGGCCCCGCGAAGCAGCTGGTCGAGGCGCGAGCCGATCGACAGAAGGAAGCGCGGTGTCGAGACGGTCCTCGCGCGCACGCCGACCGCTGTCGCCAGTGCATCGCCAAACTCGCGGTGGCTCCAGCCGTTGGGTCGGCTGTCGTCGGGTTCAATGACGAGGTGCTTCGGGGCCTCCGGGACTGTCAGCGCGAGCAGCAACCGCGCGAGGTCGTCGACGTGGATCAGGGACAGACGGCCGGCGGGCGGCATGTAAATCTGGCCGCGCTTCGCCATCTTGAAGAGGTCGAGCGTCTCCTTGTCGCCAGGCCCGTAAACGGCGGGCGGGCGGACGATGATCCAGTCCAGGCCCGATTCTTCGACCAGTCTTTCGGCTTGCGCCTTGGAGGCACCGTATAGCGAGAGTTGCGGCTCTCGTGCGGCGAGCGAGGAGACGTGGACGAACCGTGTGGTTCCGCCCGCCGTGGCCGCCGCGAGCACGGCGAGGGTGCCGCTGACATTGCCCTGCTCGAACCCGGCTGCGTCGCCCGCCTTGAGGACTCCGGCCACGTGAATCACGGCGTCGGTCTCGTCGATCAATCGCTTGAGATTCGCGGTATCGGATAGCGACCCCTCGATCCAGCTGAGGCCGGGGCGAGACTGTTGGGGCCGGCGCGTGAGGGCAAGGACCGAATGGCCCGCCGCAAGAGCTGCGTCGATAAGGTGCGACCCGACGAAACCCGTGCCGCCCGTGACAGCGAGCTTCATAGCGGAGACCAGGACTTCTCGGAGCTCGGGCCGGCCTGCGCCTCGACTGCGACCTTGCCCACGTGCTCGATGATCGCGTCCAGCAGCGGCCCGAGCCCTTCGTCGAGTGGGGCGGAGATCGGAAAAACCTTCGCACCCGACGACCTCTCGACGGCCTTCACGATCTTCCCCCGCGTCTTTTCGTCGACGAGATCGGCCTTCGAAAGCGCGATGACTTCCGGTTTATCGGCTAAGCCCGCCCCGTAGGAATCGAGTTCTTCACGGACGACCCGCCACGCCTCGACCGGGTCGTCGGTATCGGCAGCGACGAGATGAAGGAGCAGGCCGGTGCGCTCGACGTGGCCGAGAAAGCGATCGCCGATGCCCGCTCCTTCCGCAGCGCCCTCGATCAGGCCGGGGATGTCGGCAATCACGAACTCGCGGCCTTTGTGCCGGACGACGCCGAGTTGGGGGCGAAGCGTCGTGAAGGGATACTCGCCGACCTTGGCGGATGCGTTGGTGACGGAATTGAGGAAGGTCGATTTCCCCGCGTTGGGCAGGCCAACGAGGCCGACGTCGGCGAGCAGCTTGAGCCGCAGCCACAACCACATTTCCTCGCCTTCTACGCCCGTCTGGTGTTGCCGTGGGGCGCGATTGGTCGAGGTTTTGTAGCTCGCGTTGCCGCGTCCCCCCATGCCGCCTTCAAGCAGCGTCAGGCGCTGGCCGGCCTGAGTCAGGTCGGCAAGGAGCGTGCGCGCCTCGTCGTCCGCGATAATCTGCGTGCCAACCGGGACCTTGATGACCAGATCTTCGCCGCCGGCACCGGTGCGGTTCGAGCCCGCACCGCCCTTACCGCGGGGGGCCCGGAAGTGCTGGGTATAGCGAAAGTCGATCAGCGTATTGAGGCCAGGCACCGCTTCGAACACGATGTCGCCGCCCTTGCCGCCGTCGCCGCCGTCCGGGCCGCCGAACTCAATGAACTTCTCGCGCCTGAAGCTCACTGCGCCGGGCCCGCCGGCGCCGGAGCGGACGAAGATCTTGGCCTGGTCGAGAAAATGCATTGCCGGCGCGAGTTAGGCGAAGCGGAGGGGCAGGGGAACCTTAGAAGCGGTCGAGCAGGCGGTCGACCGTATCGTCGGCCGTCTGCTGCTTGCCTTGTTCCTTCATCTGTTTGGCCTTGCGCTCGAGCGCCGCACGGATGAGTTCGATCTGCTGATCGGTCAAATGCTCGATGCCGATGAACTGCTCGCGCGCCTTGTCGACGGCGCGGAGAAGCTCGTCGAGCTTGGCCTGGATCGCCGCGCCGTCGCGGTTCTGGCTGTTCTGGATCAAGAAGACGGCGAGGAAAGTCAGCACGGTGGTTGCGGTGTTGATGACCAGCTGCCAGGTGTCGGAATAGTTGAAGACCGGTCCCGACACCGCCCAGATGATGCAGGCGAGCGTGGCCCCGACGAAAGCGCTGGGCTGGCCCATCCACGTCGCCGTCTTGGACGCAACATTGGAAAAGAACTTCTTCATGGCGCCGTAACGCCTGTGGAACATTAAGGTGCCCCGGCGAAGGCAAGCCCGCTGGGGCGTCCTTCCTCAAGCGGCGAGCACTTCGTCCTCCTCGAGAGCGATCGCGGCGCCGAGCCGCAGGCGCATGAGCCGAGCGGGCACCTCCGTGCCGCGCGCGCAGCTCTTGCGCGGGGCGACGATGCCCAAGGGCTCGAAGCCGAGCTTTTCGAGCACTCGCGCCGAGGCCGGATTGTCGAGGAAGTGCGCGCCTTCCAGGCTGGCTAAGCCGAGCGTGCGCGCAATCTCGATCAGCGCGGTGCACGCCTCGGTCGCAAACCCGCGAGCCCAGAAGGGCCGCGCGATCCAGTACCCCATTTCGACCGCTCCCGAGGGCCGACGGCCGAGGCCGCAAGCCCCGACCAACTGGGGCGCGCCGGCGGTACGCTCGAAGATAAGGAGCGAGGGGAGAATGGGATCGCGGGGGGATGCGAGAAACGCCTCGGCATCGCGCATGCTGTAGGGCCACGGGACATTGGCCAGGTTGCGGGCGATCGCCTGGTCGGCAATCGCGGCGGCAAGCGCCGGCGCGTCCTCCGGGAAGCCCGGCCTCAGCAGCAATCTTGGCGTTCTCGCGAACATCACTTCATCTCCTCCGCACGGCGCGGTGACGCCGCTTGGTGACAGTTTCGGGAGAAGATGAAGAAGGTAGCGATGAGCTGCCTTCGAAAAGGGAGTAAAAGAAAAGCCCCCTTTCGGGGGCTTCCCTCTTCTCCCTTTGTGGTCTCGATCTTTCTAGATCTCGTCCGGGCCGCCCCCTTGTGGGAACGGTCCCTTTCTGACCGTTCCTATTTCGTCGCTTCCGTAATCATCGGCATCACGTGCACGAACTTACGACCGAGCTTGCCATCTCGGAACGCGACTTGACCGTCGGTGAGTGCAAAAAGGGTATGGTCCTTGCCCAGGCCGACGTTGTCGCCCGGGTGCCACTTCGTGCCGCGCTGGCGCACGATGATGTTGCCGGCGAGGACTGATTCCCCACCGAACTTCTTCACGCCGAGGCGCTTGCTCTCACTGTCGCGGCCGTTGCGGGACGAGCCGCCTGCTTTCTTATGTGCCATGTCGAATTACTTCTTCGGAGATTTCTTGGCCGCGCCCTTAGCAGGTGCAGCATTTTTTGTCGATGCGGTTTTGGCCGCCGCCTTGGCCGGAGAGGCCTTTTTAGTCGCGAGTTTCTCAGCGCCCGCCGCTTCCTCGTTATTGGGCGCCGGGCTCTCGGTCGGCTGCCCGGCGACCTCACTACCGGGAGCTTCCGTCCCCTGGGTCACCTTGCCCAGCTTGCCCTTCGCAGGCGCAGCGGCCGCGGGGGCGGTCTCGGCTTTCGGAGCGGCTTCGGCCTTCGGTGCAGTCTTTTTTTCAGCCTTGTGATCGCCGATCGCGACGATCTTCAGGATCGTGTGCTGTTGGCGATGGCCCTTCTTGCGGCGATAGTTGTGGCGGCGGCGCTTCTTGAACACCGTAACCTTCTCGCCCTTCGCCTGGGCGACGATCTCCGCCGCGACGGTGAGGCCGTCGGTGGACTTGAGGCTGCCACCGTCGCCGGCCAGCAGCACGTCGCCCAGCGTGACCTTGTCACCGGCACTGCCATCGAGCTTCTCGACGACGATCTTGTCTCCCGGGGCGACGCGATATTGCTTGCCGCCCGTGCGCACGACTGCGAACATTGGCTCTTCTCTTGCTCTTTAAAATCCGGTTCCCGCGCGGGCGTACGCTACGAAAAAGGCCGCCGCGCTCGGGGAAGGGTGCCGCCTATGGCAGGGGGCCCGGAGTGTCAACCGCCAGAGCTATCGCTGATGGCCTCGTCGGGGAGCGCGCGCTACTGCCGGTGCTCGGGGCGTAGCATGTAGCGGCCGTCCACTAGTCGCCGCTCGAACATAGTCGGGATCGCGGGGTGGTCGATCGGTTCGTCGCTCTCGTCATGAGCGAGATTCTGCTGGCTCACATAAGCGATGTAGGCGCTTTCCGAATTTTCCGCGAGCAGATGGTAGTACGGCTGGTTTTTGGCAGGGCGCAGCTCCTCGGGAATGGCTTCATACCATTCCTCGCTGTTGGCGAACTCCGGATCGACGTCGAAGACGACGCCGCGGAAGTCGAAGAGCCGATGGCGGACGACATCGCCGATCGCGAAGCGAGCCTCGGGCATGTGAATTTTCGGCGTCACGGACGCGGAACGCGCGAAAGGTTCAAAAGGGGTCATGTGGACCTATCTAGGCAAGCATCAGCCTCGCTGCTAGAGCGCCGCCCGACCTGCGCCGCGTCCGAGCGGCCAGCATCTCAAAAATTGCGGAGAGGTGGCTGAGTGGTCGAAAGCACCGCACTCGAAATGCGGCGTACGGGCAACCGTACCGTGGGTTCGAATCCCACCCTCTCCGCCACTCAGCCCCGGCAACTTTGCTCTGTCCTGGAACGTAGACAGTCGGACGGCCATTTGCCGGCTCTTTCAGGGCATGGAAACAGTTGTGCTGTCTGGATTTCACTACCTGCGGAGCTAGCAACCGGCGGTTTCCTCCCGAGCCGTCTCTCGCAGCTTCCCACTCGACACCGTTTCGCCTGTTCTTCCTGTTCGGCATTCCTACTGTG
>Ga0070664_100005091_pt1 | contig 10544 bp, 10 predicted proteins | sample KBSC73metaG_FD_65863 | JGI IMG/M metagenome (GOLD analysis project Ga0070664, IMG submission 65863) | Corn rhizosphere microbial communities from Kellogg Biological Station, Michigan, USA - KBS C7-3 metaG | ecosystem: Host-associated > Plants > Roots > Rhizosphere > Soil ... | reverse complement strand
TATATGGGATCGTCCGCCGGCGCGCTCTTCAACTACTTTGCGCCGATCATGCCCTATCGCTCCGGCGACCTGAATCCGGATTCGCCGAATCTGTTCTATCGCAGCGACACGCTCAGTCTTTTGTACGTTCCGCCCTCAGCCGCGCAGACAGGCGTCATTCAGAATCTCGGCAACGGCAACAGCCAGGAGCTCGTCGTCAAACCGCAAATGAATTGCGGCCTCGATCAGCACAACCAACTGTGCGGTTTCACTGACGGAACCCGCGCGCTGATCTACGACGACGACGGAAGCTGGGACACGATGACGCTCACCAACATCCAGGACGAGGCGCTGCATCTGCAGCATAGCGGCAAACTCTCGAGTGCGTACGACTCGGGCAGGGCCGTGATCGTGGAGGTCGCGACGCACACCTACTACCTGAAGACCGATCTCAATACGAATACGTATCAGCTGATGCACTACGACGGGGCGCAGACCGATCTGCCCGTCGTCGACAACGTCGTCAAACTGAGCTTCAGCTATTTCGGCGATCCGCAGCCGCCGATGCTCATTCCGGGCAAGTCGCTGTGTGACGTTGGTGTCAAAGGTCCATTCACCACGTATGGACCGAGGCCGCCCTGCATCGGCCTCGCGCCTAAAGGCACGTATCCCACAGGTGAGAACTGCGCGTTTACCGTTGCCGGTGGTGTCCACGTGCCACGGTTGCCGACACTTGCTGCAACCACGGGCGAAGTCGAGCTCACGGAAGCGATGCTCACCGACGGTCCCTGGTGCCCGGACCCGACGTTTGACAACCGCTACGACGCGGACCTGCTGCGCATCCGGCGGGTGGTCGTGACGCTCCGTGTACAGGCTGCGCTTGCCGCGTTGCGCGGTCCTGCGGGCGTGCTGTTCGTGCGTGGCGGCACCTCGACGAGTTCACAACGATACATACCGGATCAGGAAATCAAGTTCTCCGTGACGCCGCGCAACATGACGCTGGGACGCTGATCATGCCTCGACCACTCTCGCGGCGGCTGCGCGACGAAAACGGTGTCGCACTCATCATCGCACTCATGTCGATGATGCTGCTGATGGCGCTCGGGATCGCGCTCGTCCTCACGACAACGACCGAGACCCGCATCTCTGCCAATTACCGCGAAGGGACCGAGGCCCTGTATGCGGCCGACGCAGCCGTCGAGCGTGTGATGGACGACATTCTCACCGTCCCCGACTGGAACGACATTCTTTCAGGCGTCCGGCAGTCGGCATTCATCGATGGTGCTGCCGGCGGTACGCGGACACTGCCCGACGGCAGCGTCCTCGATCTCGACAAGGCGACGAACATGCTCGACTGCGGCAAGACGACGACCTGCAACGACGGAGATCTGAACGTCGTGACCGAGGAGCGGCCGTGGGGCATGAACAATCCGCGCTGGAAGCTGTACGCATACGGTCCAGTGAGCGCGATGTTGCCGACCGACACGATCAATTCGAATGACTACGTCGTGGTGTGGATTGCGGACGATCCCTCTGAGACCGACAACAATCCGGCACGGGACGGAGACCCGCCCGTGAACGGCCAGCCCGCGCCGAACCCGGGACTCGGCGTTCTGGCGATGCATGCGGAAGCGTACGGACCGTTTGGGGCCAAGCGGACCATCGAGGTCACGATGGCGCGAACCGACACTACCGAAATCGAACGCGGCTACACGGGCCAGCGCGGACAGGACGAACAGAACCGGCGCGCACGGAAAGCCGCGGTGCAAACGCCAGGCAAGGCACTGACCAAGAACGAATTGAGCCTGACAACGGGAGCCATTCAATGAGCAGACACGTCACCACGACCAACGTGAATCCGCGCCGGACGCGGATCGGGCGGCCGCGGCAGTGGACGCTGCTCGTTGCCGCGGCGCTCGCCCTCTGGACGACGAAGGCCTCGGCACAGCTCGACCCGCTGTTGTTTCTCAAGCGCGTCGCGCCGAACATCCTGTTCGTCGTCGATCTTGGTCCCGGTATGCTCTCGGACGCCGACGGCAACTACTACGACCCGTACCAATACAAGTGGAGCAACTCGGGCAGCGACGCGGCATGGCAGACCGCGCTTGGACTGGTGTCCGGCGTGAACATCGCGAACCAGAACAACGCGCCCTACTATCGGAAGTTCGTGAACCGCACGTACTCGAGCGGTGTCGTCAGCGGCCAGACCTACAACTTCGCCGCCGATTCGATTACGGCCGTGGGCAACCTCGATTCGGGCTACAGCACGTTTTTCGAAAAGACGCGCTTCATGGTGGCGCGCCGCGGGCTGACGCAGGCGATCGACGAAAACACCAGCGTCGTGCGCTTCGGACTGCTCAAGACTCGCCAGACGAGCGCGTCGTGGGGAACGCCTCCCAACAACAAGCTGGCGAACGACGCGGCGAAAATTACCAACGCCGGCGCCGGCGCTGCGCAGCAGACGAACACGGATACTGGCAAGACCGGCGTCTGGTACTACATGAAGACGACGGTGAGCGGAAACAACGGCGCGGCCGCCGCCTCGACCGCGATCACCAACGGATGGCATGCCGATGACTTGGGCGTGAATACAACGGTGCGCACCGCAGTCGATCCGTCATCGGGTCTGACCGGAGGCGCGCTCATTCCAGCGAACAATACGACGACCACGCAGACGGATCGTCCGCTCGGCCTGATGATCGACGACACGAAGACCGAAGTCACGCGCTTGATCAATGCTGATACGGTCTGCCGCAACACCGTTGTGGTGATGGTCGTCGCCGGCGGCGAAGGAACGACGGTGTCGGGTGCCTCGGGCGCGACAACGGCGACGAAGGCGAGCGCGTTTACGAGCATCTCCAGCCGGCGTGTCCCGATCCATGTGATCGCCATTGCCCCTGCTGCGTCCGAAGTTGCCAACCTGCAGCTCATTGCGACCAACAGCGGCGGCAATTACACCGAGATCACGAAAGCGCAGATCGACGCCGTGACCGCCGGAACCGCGGTCCCGGAATTCGTCGCAGCGGTGAACAAGGCGATTCAGGGCGGCTTCCAGCGCTACGGCGAATGCAACGCCGGCGCGGCTGAGAGCGAATTCCAGACCACGAGTCCGATTATCGGCACCGTCAATCTCGACGGCGCCCTGGACATCAACGGCGCGACGCTGGCCAACACGAACGTCGTCGACAAGGAAGGGAACGTCATCCCGCAGCGGACCAACGTGATGCTCACCAGCGCGTTCGAACTGCCCGGGTTCGAAGGACGTCTGCGCGCCTTCCGCGTCTACAAGCCGGTCGCGGATTCGAGCAAGACCTCCGGCTACAAGTTCTCACAGGACGGAACGCGCCTCTGGATCGCATGCGCGCCGGGGACGACCAGCAGCGGCTCGTGCGCGTCGCTCTCGGCGTCGGCAAGGAACATCTACACATCGCTTCCCGACGGCACCCTCGTCGCGTTCGATTCGACAAACGCAACGACGCTTGCGCCGTACCTGGCTGGGAAGGCGGTCGCGCCCTCGGGTTTTGACGCCGCCGCACTGATTAGCAAGGTCCGTGCGCTGCCGCTCGGCGCGATCGTGTCCTCGACGCCGGCCATCATGGATCCTCCTTCGCTCGATCCCCCGCCGGATGCGGACTATCCGGGTTTTTCGAATGCGAACAAGTATCGCCGCACGATCGTGTGGGTCGCGGCCAACGACGGGATGCTGCACGCGATCGATGGGCGGCTCGGCATCGAGGTGTGGGCGTATATCCCATTCAATATCCTGCCGAAACTGAAGACGCTCGCCGACGGCCAGCCGGTCGGCAAATTCGATTACCTCATGGACGGCTCACCGAAAGTCGCAGACGTGAAAGTCGGTGGCGCCTGGAAGACGTACCTGATCATTGGCGAGGGATCGGCGGGAACGTTCTATCAGGCCTTCGATGTGACGCTCCCGAACATGAGCTCCTTTGCCGCCCCCACGGAGAACAGCATCGTCTCTTCGTTGAACTACTTCGCGGACATCAGCCGGGTCCAGTTGAAGTGGAGCTTCCCGCGAATGTCGATGTTCGATCACACGATTTCGACGACCGCGGCGCCCTACGGCGACATCGCCATCGGGGCTACCGCTGTGGAGAAGTCCGTCGGCCAGTCGTGGTCGGATCCGGCAGTCGGCGAGGCCGTCAATGCCAGCGGCAAGTTCATGGTAGTCGTCGGTTCGGGCTTCCTGCCGTACTCGCAACAGCAAGGCAGCAACCGCTCCAACGTCGTAGCGGGCACGACGCTGTACATTCTCGATGCCGAGACAGGCCTCCCGGTGTCGAGCAAGGACGTTGGCAATGACGGCGCCGCGGAAAACGTCGACGACTGTGCTGCCGCGAACAACTGCCAGATCATGAAGAATGCGCTTCAGGCCGATCCGGTCGCCACCGGACCGGCGGATTCGCGCTACATCAACCGCGCGTACATCGGCGACCTGGACGGGCGTGTCTGGCGATTCAACATCGCAACCGATGGTGTAGGGACGCCGTACTTCAGCGCCGATCCGACGCTTCTCTACAACGCCAGCTTGACAGGCGGGCATGGCAGCGCCAAGAAAGTTGGCGCGACACAGCCGCTGTTCTCGTCAATGGCCAGCGTCACCGTGGGTGGTACGCAGCAGTACATCTTTTTCGGGACCGGCAGCGACCTGCTGCCGTCAAACGGCGTGAGCCAGGCGTACCAGTTGATTGGCTTTCTCGACAATAGCGGATCGGGTGTCGAGAGCTTTACCTACTCGCTCACGGCCGTGAACAACTCGACCGCAAACGAGGAAAAGGTCACGGCGTTTCCGGCGGTTGCGGGAGACATCGTGTTCTTCACGACCACGACCTTCAAGCCGTCAACGCCATGCTTGCTGCCCGATGCGAATCTCTATGCGTTGACCTACATCGGAGGGGCGGCGTACGACACGACCGGCGATGACACCGTCAAGAATAATGACTCAACGAAGGTGAGCACGATTGCGGGTGCTCGCGCGACCGCGCCGTTCGTCGTCGACCAGCATCTGGTCTTTGCTGCTGGCGACAAGGTCGAGATGTTTGGTGATCCCAATGACTACAACAACGGCGTCGGACAGGTAGGTGTTCGCATCCTCTCCTGGCGCGAGGTGCGATAGGTTGGCTGCTGCAGCCGTCATTTGCGCCGCATGCGGCGCGAAAGTGAAGAGCGGGCGCGTCAAGTGCCTTCGATGCGGTGAACCGCTCGTTGCCAGACAGGAGACTGCGGCGCCGCCTTCCCGACCAATTCCCTGGACGATGGTCGGAGTTGCATCCGGTTGCGTGGTCCTCGCCGGCCTTGCGGTCATGTTGGCGGGCGACAGGCAGTCGTCACCGTCGACAACGCCGACGGTGGTCGAGGCTTCGCGCGAGCCTCATGGACCGGCTCGATCGACGACGTCTTCCTCGAGGCAGGCCACCGCGCCAGATCCAGCAAGTACTGCGGTCTCTGACTTGATCGGCGGCCAGCAGGCGTACGTATCCGGGAACATCGACGCATCCGTGCAGCAACTGCAGGCGGCCGTGGACGCCAATCCGAACGACCCGCGAGCCCTCAATGATCTCGGTCAGGTGCTGGTCCGCACCGGCCGCGCTCGAGAAGCAGTCGCCTATCTTGATAAGGCTGTCTCCCTGAAGCCGGATTCGTGGGCATATCAGTTCAACCGTGCGCGGGCGTACGAGCAACTTCAGCAATGGGGACAGGCCGTCGACGGGTACCAGGTGGCGGCCCGGTTGTTCCCGGATGATTACGCGACCCAATACAACCTCGCGAAGGCACTGCAGGCGTCAGGTGATCTCAGCTCGGCTCTTACCGCCTATGAAAAGGCGATCGAGCTGGCGCCAGGGCAGTCGGATTTCCAACTCTCCTACGGGCTGGCGTTGGAAACGGCGAATCGGCGGCAGGACGCCGCCGCGGCGTACCGGCGTTACCTCGAACTGGAGCCAGACTCGCCTCAGGCCGAAAGAGTGAAAGCGCACCTTACGGCTCTGGAGAAGGCAACATGACGAGAAATCCCAAATCCCAAATCCCAAATCCCAGGTCCCAAAAAGTGCGGTCATGGTGTGTTTTGGGTTTGGGATTCGGGATTTGGGTTTTGGGAGTCTCAGTCGCGTCAGCCCAGGCGCTTGGGGATGTGGCGAAGCGCGAAGACGCGCGGCGCAAGCAGGTCAAAACGCCGGCGAAGGTCTACACCAACGAAGACCTCCGCGGGCGCGATATGGGGTCAGCTGCACTGGCCCCGGCGCCTGCCAACCAGCCGGCACCCAACGCCGCGCCGCCGGCAGCGCCAAGTGCAGGCGACCAATCCAAGGATGCCGAAAAGCCAGCGGCCGACGACGCCAAAAAAACCGAAGCGTACTGGAAGGATCGTGTTGTGAAGGCCCGTGCCGACCTGGACCGCGCGAAGACGTTTGCGGATGCCTTGCAGAGCCGCATCAACGCGCTGACGACCGATTTTGCTGCGCGCTCGGATCCTGCACAGCGCGCCCAAATCGGCAGCGACCGGCAGAAGGCGCTCGCTGAACTCGATCGGGTGAAGAAGGAGATCGAGGCGAATACAAAAGCGATCGCCGACATCCAGGAAGAAGCGCGCAAGACCGGCGTCCCCGCAGGTTGGGTCCGGTAAGAGCCATCCCGCGCAAGAATTGATCGATAGCCGGCGTCGCCGTATGGCAGAAACCGCCGACATCTAATCGCTCTCCCGCGCCTCACCGCTCATTTCTGCTGATTCCGTCCGGGCATTGACATTGCCTGGCAGATTGGCGTGCCTGTTCGCACACTCCCCGACACTCGTGGGTTTTCGCTCCTTGACGCGCTGATCGCCGCTGCGGTTCTGGCGTCGGCTCTCCTCTCGCTTGCGCAGGTGATCGCATTTGCGATCAAGACAACCGCCGCCGCAGGACGAATGACGGACGGGGCATTGCTGGTGTCGCAGAAAGTTGAGGAACTGCGTGCGGCTTCGTGGGGCGAGCTTCAGTCCGGCACCGATTCGCCGGCTGCGGGATTCACGCGGGTCTGGACGATCACGCCGCTCGCCGCCGATCCCGATAACGTCGCGGTCCTGGAGGTCCTCGTCCGGGCGCCCGGTGGTCAGACTCGGATGGTTGCGTTGAAAACGAAGCCGCCGCAGCCGTGAGAAACACCGGGTTCTCGATCGTCGAGCTGATGCTTGCCAGCGCCATCACGATGGCGGTGGTCGGCGCCATCCTTGCGGTCGTCAATCCCGCACAGTTGATGTTTCGCGCGCAAGGTGATGCGGCGGATCTTCACCAGCGACTGCGCGCGGCCGCCGATACGATGAGCGCGGATGTACGCGCGGCCACGGCTGTCCGCCCCTACCGCGTTGGTGCGATACGCGACGATGCGGCTATCGGGGTCTACTATCGGAACGATACGCTGACAGTCCTCGGCGTGCCGTCGACGCCGCTGTCGCTCGATGACAGCGCGTCGCGAACCTACTACCTGAGAAGCGCCGCGCCCGGAACGTTGCAGTTGATGCAGTATGACGGCGGCCTCAGCGATCTGCCGATGCTCGACCATGTCGTACGGCTCTCGTTCGACTATTTCGGCCACGCGACCAGCGGTGGTCCACTTGTCAGGCTCGATCCGGCGACTCTCGTCGATGGTCCGTGGATCGAGGACGCGGCCCACAGAACGTTTGACGCCGATTTGCTGCGCGTCGGCGAAGTTCGCGCGTCGTTGCGCCTCGAGAGCACCGATCCGTGGCTGCGCCGTCTGGTGCCTGACGAAGAGATCGTCCTGCATATCGCCATGCGCAATATTCCCGACACGCAGTAGCCATGGCCTTGGTCACCGCCCTGACAGCCGTGCTGATGATGCTGGCGATTGGTGGCAGCGCTGCGCTGAACATGATGACCGAGACGACCATCGCGGCCAACCATCGCGACGCGCTGCAGCTGCTGTATTGCGCGGAGGCGGGCATCGATCTCGGTATCAGCCGGCTCCGTACGATTGCCGACTGGCGCGCTGCCGCCCCTGACGCGCACGGGACGGCGCTCGTGCAGGGGAGGCTCACGGATCTCCTGCACGTGACCGGGGTCGACCCGCGGCTGAACGTGGATGCGTGGGCGTTTCCCGATCCGAACGGCGACCCGGACGTGCTCATCCTGCAGGCGGTCGCGTCCGGCGGTGGCGGGCTTGGTCGCGCAGTTCAGGTGACGATCCGTAGGGCACCCGCCACACCGAGTGCAACGATGCGCACCATCCACACGATCTCCTGGCGGGAACGCTGAGCGTTGCGCGCGATCCAGTGCAGGAATGCGCGTCTCCAGCCGAAACAATACGCGTCACGGAGCCTCCGGCTGTCCACTTCTCCAGTTCTCCTCGTCGAAGACAAAGATTCGCTGCGAACGATGCTGCGGCACGCGCTCGAGGCGCAAGGCCACACTGTCGTCGAGGCGATGGACGAACCCTCGGCGATCCAGCGGATGCAGCAGGCACGTCCGGTGGTGGTGCTCACCGACCTGAAGCTGCCCGAGGGGGACGGGTTTGGCGTGCTGCGGGCCGCCGCGGAGCTCGATCCGGAGCTTCCGGTCGTCGTGATGACGGCGTACGGCAGCATTCAGGATGCCGTAACCGCCATGAAGGAAGGGGCGATGGACTTCCTTGCCAAGCCCGTGGACCCGGATCACCTTCTGCTGATGGTGCAGCGCGCCATTTCCCAGCGGCGAATGCTGACCGATTACTTCCTGCTCAAGCAGGAACTCGCCGAGCGCCGGGGCGCGCCGCGCATCATCGGAGACGATCCCAAGCTGCGGCAGGTCTCACAGCAGCTCCATCGGGCGGCCGGCACCGACACGACGGTGCTGCTGGAAGGAGAGAGCGGCACCGGTAAAGAGCTGTTTGCGCGTGCGCTGCACGCGCTCAGCAGCCGATCGGAAGGGCCGTTTGTCGCCATCAACTGCGCCGCCATTCCTGAGACCCTGCTCGAGACGGAGCTGTTCGGCCACGAAAAGGGCGCTTTTACCGGCGCCGCGGCGCGCAAGCCTGGCCGATTCGAACTCGCACACCGCGGGACGCTGTTTCTCGACGAGATCGGCGATCTGCCGCTGTCGCTCCAGGCAAAGATTCTTCGAGCGCTCGAAGAAAAGCGGTTCGAACGTGTCGGGGGGACGCAGTCGCTGCATGTCGACGTCCGCGTCGTCGCCGCGACGAACCGTCAGCTGAAGGTCGCGGTCGGTGCGAAGCAGTTCCGCGAGGATCTGTATTTCCGTTTGTCCGTGTTCCCGATCGGCATCCCGCCACTGCGGGAACGTCCCGGTGACATTGCGACGCTGGCGCGGCATTTCGTCGACAAGTTTTCCCGCGATCTCAACAAGCAGCTGCGGCTCGCATCGAACGCACTTCAGGAGCTGCAGGAGTATCCGTGGCCAGGGAACGTGCGCGAACTGCAGAACTGCATCGAGCGTGCGGTCATCCTGTGTGACGACGATTCGATTCAGCCGCGCCATCTGAATCTGTCATTTCGACCAGGGGTTGCTCCGCCGCCGGCGAGCCCGTGGGATCAGATTGATCTCTCCGGCACGATGCTCGAGGCGACGCGGCGCGTGGCGACCGAAGTCGAGCGGCGGAAGATTGCGAAGGCGATGCAGGACGCTGCCGGCAACAAGCAGCGCGCCGCCGAGGCGCTTCAGATCTCGTTCAAGGCGCTGACGAGCAAGCTGCGCGAATACGGCCTCGCGGAAAGCTAGGCGCGCGGCTCGGACATCAACGCAAGCACGTTTCCTTCGGAATCGAGGAAGTCGGCCAGCCAGACCTCCCGATCCGGCAGCTTCGCAATCATGTGCGGTTGGCTGCGGAACTTGACGCCGGCCGCCGCCAATGCCGCATGCGTGGCCTTGATATCGTCGACCGCAAAGTAAATCACTGAGCCCTGGTGATCGAATTCGGGCTCGGCGGGGCTCAACATCAACCGCACGCCGCCGCAATCGAAGAACGCGAGCTGCGGAGGTGCCTCGAAGAGCAGCTTCATCCCGAGCGCATCCCGGTAGAAGGCCATCGCCCGCGCGGTGTCCTGCGTCCGGATGGAAATCTGGTGGATTCGCTGGAGCCCCGTGGTGCTCATCATCGGCGCCTCCCTCAATCAATTCCTGTGACCGGTACAATCAATATGTGAGCTTCCGAGACCTATCCGAGCGCCACGATGCCGTGCTGCGGCAGATCCAGGAGGAACGTGCTGCCGCGTTGACGCGTATCAGTCGGACGCTCGAGTCGCTCATCGATCAGCTCCATGCGACTCGGGTCCGCATCAAGGAACAACCGAACAGCGGGTCATCCGCAGACGCCGACGAGTACGAACGCCTCCGCGCCCGCGCGAGGCAGTACCGCTGGTATCTCGAAGTGCAGCGCGAAGCCCTCGGATTGCGTCATCACGATTTTCTCGATCGCTTCTACGCCGTGCCGGGACCACTCTAACGACCCCGGCTCCCCCATTACCGCTTCAGGCCCAGCCGCTTCAAGACTGCGCGCAGCTCCTCCTCCGTCACATCGTCGACCGTCATCGTCGCGCCAATCTCGATCGCGAGGAC
>Ga0070664_100005086_pt1 | contig 10547 bp, 5 predicted proteins | sample KBSC73metaG_FD_65863 | JGI IMG/M metagenome (GOLD analysis project Ga0070664, IMG submission 65863) | Corn rhizosphere microbial communities from Kellogg Biological Station, Michigan, USA - KBS C7-3 metaG | ecosystem: Host-associated > Plants > Roots > Rhizosphere > Soil ... | reverse complement strand
TGCCCATGCGTTTCGCGGACCTGGACGGCACGATGATCGACGTCTACCAGGCCACGACGCAGATGACCGACGAGTCGAACCAGACGTTCCCGAAGAACATCGACGCGCTTCTCGACAAGGCGACCGGGCCGGAGGGCTACTACGGCGCCTTCACCGCGAACATGCACACGGACAGCGCCTCCCATCCCGGCTCCGATGCGATCGTGAGCTCCGCGAAGGCGCGCGGCGTCCCCGTCGTCTCCTCGCGCCAGATGCTCCTCTGGCTCGACGGCCGGAACAACTCGAGCTTCCAGGGACTCGCCTGGTCGGGCAACACCCTGTCCTTCACGATCTCGGTCGCGGCCGGCGCGGCGAACCTGCAGGCGATGATCCCGGCGAGCTCCGCGGCGGGCGCCCTCACGGGCGTCAAGCGCAACGGCTCGCCGGTCGCATTCACGACCCAGACGATCAAGGGCGTCGCGTACGCGTTCGTCCCGGCGCTCGCCGGAAGCTGGCAGGCGCAGTACGCGGCCGATACGACCGGTCCCGCCATCTCGGCGCTCGCGGCCGCTCCGGGCGGCGGCGGCACGGCCACGATCACGTGGACCACCGACGAGCCCTCGACCTCGCGCGTCGACTTCGGCACCTCGCCCGGGAGCCTCACCTCGAGCGTGTCCGACGGCGCTCTGGTGACGTCCCACTCCGTGACGCTGACCGGCCTCTCCGCCAGCACGACCTACTCCTACCGAGCCACTTCCGCCGACGCATTCGCGAACTCCTCGACGTCTCCGAATCCGCCGGCCGCTCCCGCGAGCTTCGCGATGCCCGCGCCGAGCGTCGGTGACACGACGGTCGCGGATTTCTCCGCCGGCACGCCCGACTCCGGCACGGCGGTCGCCGCGATCGGCGACGGGGACGTGATCCTCGCGCCGTCCGTCAACCAGGAGTTCGGAGGAAGCTCCCTTCCCGCGGGGTGGTCTTCGAACGCGTTCGCCGCTGGCGGAGCCGCCTCCGTCTCGGGCGGCAGCCTCGTCGTCGATGGGGCCGACGCCGCGACCGACGCCTCCTATGGGCCGGGCCACGCGCTCGATTTCGTCGCGACATTCGGCGCCGCGCACTTCCAGCACGTCGGCTTCGTGAACGCGCTCGCCTTCGACGGCGACTGGATCATCATCAGCACGAAGGACACGTCGGACTCCCTCTACGCGCGCACGAGCGACGGTCAGTTCACGCTCATCCCGGGCACCTGGCTGAACGCGCCGCACCGCTACCGCATCGAATGGAACGCGTCGAACGTGCTCTTCTACGCCGACGGCAACCTCGTCGCGACGCACGCCGTCTCGATCGGGGGTCCACTCCGGCCGCTCGCGAGCGACGCGGATCCGGGCGGTCCGGCGCTGTCGGTCGACTGGATCCGGATGACGCCTTACGCCGCCTCCGGAAGCTTTACCTCGCGGGTCTTCGACGCCGGCGCATCCGTGGCGTGGGGAGCGCTGGGCTGGACGTCCGCGACGCCCCCCGGCACGTCGATCGCGCTCCTCGCCCGAACCGGCAATACTCCCGTCCCGGACGGCACCTGGTCGACCTTCGCTCCGGTCGCGAACGGCGGCGCCATCGGAGGATCGGCGCGCTATGCGCAGTACCGCGCCGACCTGGCGACGTCGGATACCGCGCAGACGCCCGTCCTCCAGAGCGTCACGCTGTCCTACTCCGCGACGTCCGTTCCCTCCATCGGGGGCTTCACGCCGCCGCAGGGCGCGGTCGGGCAGAGCGTCGTGATCACGGGGACCAACTTCACGGGCGCGACCGCGGTCGCGTTCAACGGGACGAGCGCGGCTTTCACGGTCACCTCGGCCACCCGGATCACGACGTCGGTGCCCGCGGGCGCCACGACCGGCAAGATCTCCGTCACGGCGCCCGGAGGCACGGCGACCACCGCGACGAACTTCACCGTCACCGCCGGGCCGGCGATCGCCTCGTTCTCGCCGGCCGCGGGACCCGTCGGGACGAAGGTCGTGATCGCGGGGTCGGGCTTCACCGGGACGCCGTCCGTCAAGTTCAACGGCAAGGCGGCGGGCTCCGTCACCGTCAACTCCTCGACCCAGATCACCGCGAGCGTCAACGCCGGCACCACGTCGGGCCGGATCACGGTCACGACGTCGGCGGGCACGGCCACCAGCGCGACGGACTTCACCGTGATCTTCCCGCCGACGGTCACCGGGTTCACCCCGGGCAGCGGCGTGCCCGGGACGTCCGTGGTCGTCACCGGGACCAACTTCGACACCGCGAGCCTCGTGACGTTCAACGCCACCGGCACGACTTCCTTCACCATCAACTCGCCCACCCAGATCACCGTCAACGTGCCCTCCGGCGCCACGACCGGCAAGATCCAGGTGACCAATCCGGCCGCCCGCGCTTCCAGCGTCGCGACGTTCTTCGTGCCGCCCCAGATCACCAGCTTCTCGCCTGCCTCCGGTCCAGCCGGAACCAGCGTGACCATCAACGGCAAGACCTTCAACGGCGCCTCGTCCGTCACGTTCAACGGAGTCGCCGCGACATTCACCGTCGGCAGCTCCATCAAGATCACCGCGACCGTTCCCTCCGGCGCCACCACCGGCAAGATCGCCGTCACGACCCCGGGGGGCACCGCCGCCAGCGCCACGGATTTCACCGTGACGCCCTGACCTCGCGGGGGGCCCCCCCGAACCCGACGTCCTCCTGAAACGGCGCGATTCTTGAAGCGCCACCGCCGGGAGGCGGCGATGGCTTCAGGAACAGGTCTGCATTCGAAAGACGGATTCCCATGGCTGGCGCGGGCGGCGGCGTTCGGCGCGCTGCTCGCGGGGGCGCTGGCGCTCGCGCCGGCGGACCAGCCCCGGCCGGGTCAGCTGCTGAAGGGAAAGGACGCGTTCGGCGACTGGAAGGAGGATCAGCCCGGCATCCGGCGCCTGATCCGCCCCGAGGACCTCCCCTCGAAGGGACCGTCCGTACCCAACCAGGTGAAGGTCGTGCCGCGTCCACCCGACGCGAAACCGCGGGTGCCGGCGGGTTTCACGGTCGAGCTCGTCGCCGAGGGGTTGCCCGGTCCGCGCGTGATCCGGCCGGCGCCCAACGGCGACCTCTTCGTCGCCGACAGCAAGTCGAACACGGTCCGCGTCTACCGCGTGCCGGCGGGCACGGCGAAGCCGACGCAGACCTCGACATTCGCGAAGGACCTGCATCAGCCGTACGGCATCGCCTTCTATCCGCCGGGCGCCGATCCGCAATGGGTCTACGTCGCCAACAGCGACGGCGCGGTGCGCTTCGCCTACAAGAGCGGCGACCTTCAAGCGACCGGCGCCCCCGAGAAGATCGTGCAGCGGATCCCGTGGACGCACCACTGGACGCGCGACATCGTCTTCGCGCCCGACGGCAAGAAGATGTACTACTCGGTCGGTTCCGGCTCCAACGTCGCGCAGGACATGTTCCCTCAGCCGCACCTGGACGGCGGGCTGGAGGCATGGGCGAAGTCGGAGCCGCTCGGCGCGGCGTGGGACACGGAGGAGCGGCGCGCCGCCGTGCTCTCGTTCGATCCGGACGGCATGAACGGCGAGATCTACGCGACCGGGCTGCGCAACTGCGACGGGCTCGCGATCCAGCCGCGCACGAATCAGCTCTGGTGCGTCGTGCAGGAGCGCGACGACCTCGGCGACGACCTCCCCTTCGAGTACGCGACGCACGTCACGAAGGGCGCGTTCTACGGCTGGCCGTGGTTCTACATCGGCAACCACAAGGACCCCAGGCACGAGATCGGCCGGCCGGACCTCTCCGGCAAGGTGACGGTCGGCGACGTGATGATCCAGGCGCACTCATCGGTCATGCAGATCGCGTTCTATGACGGAGACGACTTCCCGGCGGACTACAAGGGGAGCGCCTTCGTGACGCTGCACGGGTCGTGGAACCGGCTGCACCGGACCGGCTACAAGGTCGTCCGCCTGCTCTTCGACGGCAACGGCCAGGCGACCGGCGAGTACGAGGACTTCATGACCGGGTTCGTCGTCTCGGACAAGACGGTCTGGGGCCGCCCGGTCGGAGTCGCTGTGGCGAAGGACGGCTCCCTCTTCGTGACCGAGGACGGCAGCGGGACGATCTGGCGCGTCACGCACGCGGGAGGCGCTGCCGGGGGGACGTATTAGCTGCGGCTAATATGTCGCCGTCGTAGCATCGAGGGGTGACGGACCGCTCGGCGCAACGTTCCGCCCGACTCGCGTGTTGGAAGAGGACGTGAGCTCTTCCATCTCCTGGACCGTGTTCCCGACGGCGCTCGGGCACGCGGCGATCGCGTGGGGCGAGAAGGGAGTCGTCGGCGTCTGGCTGCCGGAGCCGGACCCGGCGGCGGTCCGGCGGCGGGTCGCGCGGCGGCATCCCTCCGCCCGGGAGATGGCGCCGCCTCCCGGGATAGGCGACGCGATCTCCCGCATCACGGATCTGCTCGCCGGCTCGCCGGCGGACCTGACCGGCGTGCCGCTCGACCTCGACCGCGTGCCCGAGCTCCACCGGCGCGTCTACGCGGTCGCTCGAAGCGTCCCCTCCGGAAAGACCACGACCTACGGCGAGATCGCGGCGCGCCTCGGCGACCGCTCGCTCTCGCGCGAGGTCGGCCGCGCGCTCGGCGCCAACCCCTTCCCACTCGTCGTGCCCTGCCACCGCGTGCTCGCCGCCGGCGGGAAGACCGGCGGCTTCTCGGCCCCGGGCGGGGTCTCGACGAAGCTCCGGCTCCTGGAGATCGAGCGGGCGCGCGTTCCGGGCGTGCCGACGCTGTTCCGCTGACGCCGCGCTAGCCGCGCTCGACCAGGGCGGTCTCGCTGACGAATTGCCGGCCCCGCTGCTCCGAGCCGAGGAGCACGAGCGCCGCCAATACGACGATGACGGCCCCCTCGAACACGGCGAGCGCGCGGCCGTAGCCGATCCGGTCCCGCAGCGCGTACTCGATCGAGTTGACCGGCGACGCGAAGAGAATCCCGAGCTGGTAAGCCAGCCCGGGCACGAGGCCGCGCGCCTGGTCCGGCGCGAGCTCGTTCAGGTGCGCCGGGATGATGCCCCACGCGCCCTGCACGCCCATCTGCATGAGGAACGCCGCGCACGCGAGGGCCGCGAGCGTCGCCCCGAACGCCCAGAACGGCAGCACGCACAGCGAGAGCCCGAGCGCGCACGCCATGCTGTAACGCCGCCCGATCCGCTCGGAGAGATGACCGAAGAAGACCGCGCCGAGCACGGCGCCGACGTTGTAGAGCATCGCGACTTCGGCGACGCGTGACGGCGCGATACCGTGCTCGATCTTCAGGAAATCCGGGTAGAGGTCCTGCGTGCCGTGCGAGAGGAACATCATCATCGTCATGAGCGCGACGAGGTAGCCGAGCCGCGGCAGGAACCGCCGCACGGTCTCGCCGAACGCGGACCACGACGGCGCGCGGTGCTGCTTCCACGCCTCGGACTCCGGAACGTGCCAGCGGACGTAGAGCGCGAGCAGGGCCGGCAGCCCGCCGACCCAGAACATCGCGCGCCAGCCCCACGCCGGGAGCACGAGGCGCGCCGCCACCGCGGCGAGCAGGTATCCGATCGAGTAGCCGCTCTGGAGGACGCCGGACAGCAGCCCTCGCCAGCGCCGCGGCGCGCTCTCCATCGCGAGCGACGCGCCGACGCCCCACTCCCCTCCCATGCCGATCCCGAAGAGCGCGCGCAGCACGAGAAACGTGGCGTAGTTCGGCGCGAATCCGCACGCGACCTCGACCGTCGAGAAGAAGATCAGGTTCGCCATCAGCGGCACGCGCCGCCCGTAGCGGTCCGCGAGGAGCCCGAAGAGCACCGCTCCGATCGGACGCATCGCGAGCGTCGCGGTCAGGCTCCAGACGATGTCCTTCTTGGGAACGCCGAATCGCGCCGCGAGCGTGTCGACGAGGAACACGACGACGAAGAAGTCGAACGCGTCCATCGTCCAGCCGAGGAACCCCGCGGCGACGGCGTGGAAGCGGGCGGAGGGCGCAGGACGGGAGACGGAAGACGACGCCACACGACCGCCTTGCGTCTACCGTCTGACGTCTGCCGGCTGCGGGGTCGTCTCTAGGCGCCGGTCTCGCGGCGGCGGTACTCCTCGAGCTTCTTCCGGTCCGTCACGTCGCGGCAGACCGCCAGCGCCGCGATCGTCCGGCCGAAGTCGTCCGAGAGGGGCACCAGCACCGTGTGACACGTCCCCGGTATGCCGTCCGCGCGCGTGAAGTGGATCTCGCCCGACCAGCGGCCCTCGCGGCGCATCTCGGCGAGCAGCTCGGTCGCCGTCTTGTCCGTCCCGGGCGCGCGCAGCCCGTCGGGCGTGCGGCCGATCATCTGTTCCTTCGTGTAGCCGAACATCCGCTCGGCGCCCGGGTTCCACTCGACGATGCGCGCCTGGAGGTCCACGGTGATCACCGCGTCGGAGATGTGGTCGAACGCGCGCGCGTGGCGCCGGACGGTGTCCTCCATGAGGCGCAGCCGCGTCACGTCGTGAAAGCTCCACACGCGGCCCACGGTCTTTCCGTTGACCCTCTGCGGGTGCGAGTAGCGCTCGAACATGCGGCCGTCCTTGAACTCGAGCCAGTCGTAGCTCTGCGCCTCCGGCTGGTCGTAGAGCTCGCGGACCTTCTTGACGAACCGCTCCGGGTCGCGGAGCTGCCCCAGCACGAACGCGATGGCCTGGCTGTCGTCGCGCGACGCGATGACCGACGACGGCAGTCCCCACATCTCGACGAACTTCTGGTTGTAGCTGACGATCTTCCCTTCGCGGTCGACGACGAGGACTCCGTCGGCCGTCGCCTCGAGCGTCGCCTGGAGCAGCGAAAGCGCCTCGTCGCGCTTGCGCTCGGCGCGGTCGCGCTCGGTGACGTCGCGGAAGCTCCAGACCCGCCCGACCGTGCGGCCGTCGACGACCTGCGGGCGCGAGTCGCGCTCGATGAGACGTCCGTCCAGCAGCTCGATGACGTCGTGGCTGATGGCGGCCGGCTGGGCGTACACGGTCATGACCTTCTTCAGGAACGTGGCGGGGTCCTTGAGCTTGCCGAGCACGAACTCGATCGCACGGTTCTCCTCGTGGCTCTCGGCGACGTCGTCGGGAATGTCCCACAGGTCGACGAACCGCTCGTTGAAGTGGACCATCCGGCCGGCGGCGTCGACGACGAGAATGCCGTCCGCCGTCGCGTCGATGGTCGCCTCGAGCAGCGAGACCGAGCGCTGCATCTCGCGCTCCGCGTCCGTCCGCGACGTGACGTCGAAGGCGATGCCGATCACGCCGTTGATCTCGCCGGCGGCGTCGCGAAGCGGCTCGACGTGCGACTGGAACGTGCGTCCCTCCCAGACGGCCTCGTAGGTCACGGACTCGCCCTTCAGCGCGCGGCGGTGCGCGGCGATGGGACCGAACGTCGGATCCGTGGTCTTGAAGTACGCGAAGAGCGTCATGCCGCGCACGTCCTGGTCCGCGTCGCCGAGGACCTCACGCCCGGAGCCGGCCGCGCCCGTGAAGCGCAGCTCCTCGTCGGTCGTCCACAGGACGACCGGCAGCTGCGACAGCGCGACGGCGAGCGTCCGCTCCTGCTTCTGGATCACCTGGTCGGCGAAGGAGAGGGAGCGCTCCTGCACCCGGATGACCTGCTCCGCGCGCTCGCGCTCGTCGACCATTCGGCGCTTGAGCTCGAGCTGCGCGACCACCAGCCGCGAGAGCGCGCGCAGCGCCTCGGCCTGGTGCGGGTTGAGCTCGCGCGGCTGGCTGTCGGCGACGCAGAGGCTCCCGACGGAGGAGCCGTCGGGCGCGACGAGGGGCGCGCCGGCGTAGAACCGGATGCCGGGCTCGCCGGTGACGAAAGGATTGTGGGAGAAGCGCCCGTCCTCGCGCGCGTCGGGCACGACGAGCAGGTCCTTGCTCATGACGGTGTGAGCGCAGAACGCGATGTCGCGAGAGGTCTCCGTCCCGTGGACGTTCACGCGCGCCTTGAACCACTGGCGGTCCTCGTCGATGAACGTCACGAGCGCCATCGGCGTGCCGCAGATCTCGGACGCGAGGCGCGCGAGGTCGTCGAACGCGGGCTCGGGCGGCGTGTCGAGGATGCCATAGCGCCGCAGCGCGGCGAGCCGTTTCGGCTCGTCGGCAGGCCGGGGCGCCCGGGGAGGCATGGGGCGAATCCTATGTCAGCGAGGTCGAGGGGTCGGCGTCGGGGTCGCGGCGCCCGCCCAGTCCGGATACATGAAGTACACGACGAACTGGGGTCCGAGGTCCGGCGGTTTTGGAAAGAGCGTGCCCGCGCCGTCGGTCGTGAACCCCGGCTGGGTGATCGAGGCCGGCGCGATCGTCGTCGAGACGTCCAGCGCCGCGCATCCCGTCTGTGTCGCGATCGGCGTCGAATCCCAGGGATCGTTGTCCTGCCAGTTGTAGATCCGGACCTTCTCGCCAGGGACGCAGCCCATCTTCTCCGGGTCGATGTTGACCGTCGCGGAGGAGTCCGGATTCCACACCGCGACCCAACCGCGTCCGGCCTCGTAGGCGTTCGCAACGTACTTGAACACGTCGGGTCCGGACGACGGGATGCTCTCCGCGTAGGTGTTGTTCGGGTAGTTGGCCTGCGTGAACGCCGGCATCGGGCTGCCGGATCCGTCCGGGGCGCCGTAGAAGTAGTTGCCCGTGATCGTCGTGGGCGGGAAGTTCGCGCCGCGCGGGCCGAACGTGATGACGCCTCCGGTATGGAGCAGCCGGTTGTTCGTGAGTGTGACGTCGCAACTCCCCTTCGACGCCCCGATCGTCATCGTCCCGGCTCCCCAGTCCCAGTTGTTGTCGAAGACCGCGCCGCGCAGCACCTTGTTGTGGCCGCACCCGGCGGCCGCGCCGCCGTCCGCGCCCAGGTACCAGTTCGTCCGGTTTCCCTTCGCCGGCCAGCTCACGGTGGGCCGGGAGCCATGGCCGGCGGCCGCCTCGACGTTGTCCTGGAACGTCAGGTAGGAGATCTCGCCGCCGGAGGTGTACGCCTGTACGCCGATGTGCCAGGCGCGAAGCCCCACGTTGGCCTTGATGTGCGAGCGGTCCGTCTCGCCGTTCGTCTTCGGGTTGTGCAGGTACATCGAGTGGCCGTAGGACCGGAGCACGCCCCAATAGCCGTTGTACTGGAAATAGTTCCCGTAGATCGTGTGCTGCCCCTGCGCGGTGTTCCGTACGCCGCCGTCCGTGCAGTAGTCGATCATCTGCAGCCCGTTGTTCTGGTCCCGGATGAAGTTGTTGACGAGACCGGCGCCCTTCGCCGACAGGAAGATCTCGTTCATCGTGGTCGGAGGATCGTTGCCGGCCTCGTTGGGCGATACCCGCGACTGCGTGGAAGAGTTCCTGAAGTCGAAACCCCAGAACGTGACGTACTTGCCGACGGCGTTGGCGGTCCCCCAGCACTGGCCGTTGCCGCCCGCGGTCGACAGGTCGTAGTTGCAGTCGATGACGACGTGCTCGTTGTTGTAGTTGCGGAAGATGCAGGGCTGCCCCTTGGTGCAGCTGAGACCGTTCCAGATGAACCGGTTGGTCGTGTCGTTGGTCCGATACGTTCCGCCCCTGGCCCAGAACCTGTCTCCAGGACGCGCGCCCCTCATCCCGTCCGTCATCAGCGTCTTCATCGAGCATGGCTTCTTGAAAGAACAGGATGTTCCGGTGCCTTCGGGAGAGCAGTACCAGTCGTTGACGCCTCGCGCCGTGAACGGCGAGAAGACGAGGTAGAGAAGCCCCGCCGTGAGCGCGGCCAGGACGACGTTCGGAACGCGCTCGTGAATCGCCATCGGCTAAGTCCTCACTTCCCGGCCCTCGGCGCGCCGATCGGCGTCAGCCAGTCCGTCTTCGAGTCGTCGCGCTCGAGCCGCGGGTACTTCTCGCCTCCGTGGTAGTCGACGCGCACGGTCGTGAACGTGTCCACGTTCTCGAGGAGGAGCTCGACGGGCGCGGTCCCCTCGTGCGCGTCGCGCAGCGCATCGCGCAGCCCCTTCTCGGAGTAGCGCCTCCCGTTGACCGCCACGAGGCGCATCGCCGGACCCACGCCGGCCAGCGCCGCCGGCATCCCCGGCACCGCGTCGCGGACGATCCCGTCGCCGGCGTCGCCGGAGGTGCCGTCGCCCTTCACGAAGATGCCGAGCGAGTGCTGGAAGTCGTAGATCTCCGACTCCTCCTCCGCGGCGCGCACGAGCTCCGGCTTCGCGGGGCCGTAGACGAGACGCCAGCCGGACGCCTCGATGCCGCCGATGGGCGCCTTCGGCTGGACGTCCACGATGCGCGCGCGGAGGAAGCCGGCCCAGTCGTTCGGCGCGACGGCCGTCAGCGCGGCGACGACGTCGTCGAACGTGTACGTCCTGACCTCGGGCTTGCCGCCGGAGCCGCCGTGGAACGCGCGCGCGAAGTCGTCGAGCGACTTCTTCCCGCCCGTCTTCTGGCGGATCGTCGCGTCGGCCTCGAGCCAGACGAGCTCGCCCTCCGGATAGAAGTCGACGCCGCGCCGCCACGAGGCCCAGTCCGGACGGCCGAAGTACAGGAGCTGCGCGGC
>Ga0070664_100005079_pt1 | contig 10552 bp, 8 predicted proteins | sample KBSC73metaG_FD_65863 | JGI IMG/M metagenome (GOLD analysis project Ga0070664, IMG submission 65863) | Corn rhizosphere microbial communities from Kellogg Biological Station, Michigan, USA - KBS C7-3 metaG | ecosystem: Host-associated > Plants > Roots > Rhizosphere > Soil ... | reverse complement strand
TCGATGCCCGCGGACGCGCCGCCGACCGCCTCGGTCCGCTCCACCGTGCTCTCCGTCAACCGTGCGCTCACGGGTTTACAAGATCACTGGCGCATGTTCCGAGTCAATAACTCGCGGCACTGTAGACGGTTAGCTTGTCAAGGCCGGATAATTGCAAGCCGTAAACTTGTCGATGCTGTAAACTCGCCCGAAGGTATCGCGAGATGGCCCCCGCCAGATTCGGTCCGAAAATTCGCGCGCTCCGGCGCCGGCACGGCCTGCGCCAGGTCGATCTCGCGCAGAAGCTCAACATCTCGCCCTCGTACCTGAATCTCATCGAGCACGACCAGCGCGCGCTGACCGCGCCCCTGCTCCTGCGGCTCGCCGAGCTCTATCCGCTCGACCTGAAGAGCTTCGCGCCCGACGACCACGCGCGCGTGATCTCGGACCTCCACGAGGTCTTCGGCGACGCGCTCTTCGAGGCGCACGACCTGACGACGACCGACCTGCGCGAGACCGCGTCCAACGAGGGCGTGTCGCGCGCGATCGTCAAGCTGTATCGCGCGTACCGCGACGCGCTCGAGGGGATGCACTCGGTCGCCTCGAAGGTCTCGGAGGGCGGCGAGCTGACGGGCATCGACCCGGCGCGGCTGCCGTCCGAGGAGGTCTCCGACGTCCTCCAGGAGAACCAGAACCACTTCCCCGGCCTCGAGGACGCGGCGGAGCGGATCTCGCGCGAGGCCGGGCTCGACCGGCCGGACGTGTATCCGGGGCTCGTGCGGTACCTCGAGCGCCAGGGGATCGCCGTCACGGTCGTGCCGCAGTCCGGACCGCGCGGCGTCATGCGCGCGTTCGACCCGCTGCGGCGCCGGATCGAGCTCTCCGAGCTTCTCTCGCCGCACGCGCGCGCGTTCCAGCTCGCGCACCAGATCGGGCTGCTGCAGCTCTCGGACGAGTTCGAGAGCATCGTCCGCCGCTCGCGCCTCACGACGCCGGACTCGGTGACGCTCTGCCGCGTCGCGCTCGCGAGCTACTTCGCGGGCGCGCTTCTCATGCCTTACGAGCCGTTCCTCGCGGCGGCCCGCGAGCTGCGCTACGACGTCGAGCTGCTCGAGCGGCGCTTCGGGGTCAGCTTCGAGCAGGTGTGCCACCGGCTGACGACGATGCGCCGTCCGGGCAACCAGGGCGTGCCGTTCCACTTCATCCGGGTCGACATCGCGGGGAACATCTCGAAGCGATTCTCGGCGTCCGGCATCCAGTTCGCCCGCTTCTCCGGCCTCTGCCCGCGGTGGAACGTGCACAGCGCGTTCATGACGCCCGGGATGGTGCGGATCCAGCTCTCGCGGATGCCGGATGGCACGACCTACCTCTGCGTCGCGCGAACGGTGCGACAGAGCCTCGGCGGATTCGGAGCCGCGCATCCGCTGCTCGCGATCTCGCTCGGCTGCGAGGTCAGCCACGCGCGCCACCTGGTCTACGGGGACAGCCTCGACCTCGAGAATCCGAAGGCGGCGGTCCCGATCGGCATCACCTGCCGCCTCTGCGAGCGCCTCGACTGCGACCAGCGCGCGTTCCCGCCGATCCAGCGCCGCCTCGGCATCGACGAGAACGTCCGCGGCGCGAGCTTCTACACGCCGGCCGAGTAGGGTCAGGTCTTGAATCTCCAGGGTTCTGGAGTCGAAGTGACAAGTTTCAAGACCTGACCCCCGTACAATCCCGCCCGCATGATCGATCCGAGGCGGACGTGGCCGTCGTAGCGACGCGCGCGCTCACGAAGCGGTTCGCCGGCGGCGAGAACGCGGTCGACGGCGTCGACATCGAGAGCCGCGACGGCGAATTCCTCGTCCTGCTCGGACCGTCCGGGTCCGGGAAGACCACGGTGCTCCGCATGATCGCCGGCCTCGAGGAGCCGACCTCGGGCGAAGTCTGGATCGGGGGCCGCATCGTCAACCGCCTGACGCCGCGCGAGCGCGGCATCGCGATGGTCTTCCAGAGCTACGCGCTCTACCCGCATCTCTCGGTGTACGACAACATCGCGTTCCCGCTGAAGGCGCAGGGCGTCCCGCGGGGCGAGCACGAGGCGAAGGTCGGCTGGGCGGCCGAGAAGTTCGGCATCGTGCGCCTGCTCGGCCGCAAGCCGCGGGAGCTCTCCGGCGGGGAGCGCCAGCGCGTCGCCCTCGCGCGCGCGCTCGTGCGGCAGCCGCAGGTCTTCCTCCTCGACGAGCCCCTCTCGAACCTGGACGCGAAGTTGCGCGCGTCGGCGCGCGAGGAGCTCCAGAAGTTCCAGAAGGAGATCGGCACGACGGCGGTCTACGTCACGCACGACCAGGTCGAGGCGATGGCACTCGGGGATCGCGTCGTCATCATGGACCACGGCAGAGTTCGGCAGGTCGGCACGCCGGCCGAGGTGTACGACGATCCCGCGGACACGTTCGTCGCGACGTTCCTCGGCTCGCCGGCGATGAACCTCCTGGAGCGCGACGGCGTCGTGCTCGGGTTCCGGCCGGAGCACGTCCGCGCCGGCGCGGGGGCGGAGGGCGCCGCGCGTTTCCGCGTGCGCTGCGACCTGACGGAGTATCTCGGCTCCGAGCAGCTCGCGTACGGAACGCTGCAGGACGGCGGCTGGGAGGGACGCGAGATCGTGTGGCGGTTCCCGTCGTGGGAGGCGGCGCCTCCGGAGGGCTCGGTGCGGGAGGTGTTCGTCGAGCGCGGGCGGCTCCGGTGGTTCGACGCCGCCTCGGGCCTGCGGCGGGCGGCGCCGTGAAGCGCTGGCTCGGCCCGGCCCTCGTCGCGCCGGCCTTCGCGTACATCGCGCTGCTCGTCGGACTTCCGGTCGTCCTCTCGCTATACCTCTCCGTCAGCGACGCGCGGGTCGGGAGCGACACGACGAGCTTCGTCGGACTCGCCAACTTCTCCGCCGCCGTGCGCACGCCGTCGTTCCGCGCGGCGCTCGCGCACTCTTTCCTCTTCACCGTCGTCTCGCAGGCGCTCGTGATCGTGGGCGCGACGCTGCTCGCGCTGTCGCTGAAGGAGGCGTTCCGCGGCCGTGGGCTCGTGCGCTTCCTCGTGCTCCTGCCCTGGGTCGCGCCGATCTCGCTCGGGGCGATCGGCTGGAAGTGGCTGCTCGATTCGCTCTACAGCGTCGTCAACTGGGTCCTGGTGGCCGCCGGAGTCGTGAGCGCGGCGAACCCGCCGATGTGGCTGGGGGAGCCGCGCCTCGCAATGCTGTCGGTCGTCCTCGTGCACACGTGGCGGACGCTGCCGTTCGCGACGGTGATCCTGCTGGCCGGGCTGACGTCGATCCCGCGCGACATCCCGGAGGCCGCCGCCGTCGACGGGAGCGGCTTCTGGCGGACGCACCTCTCGATCACGCTGCCGATGATCCGGCCGATCGCGCTCGTCGCGCTGCTGTTCGGCGTCGTGTTCACCTTCACGGACATGACCGCGGTCTACATCCTCACGCGAGGCGGGCCGGCGGACGCGACGCAGGTCCTGCCGTCGCTGGCGTTCTTCACGGGCATCCTCGGGGGAGACCTCTCCGCCGGCGCGGCGATCTCGCTGTTCCTCTTTCCGCTGCTGCTGCTCGGCGCCGTCGTCCTGCTCCGCATCGCGCACCGTTCGGAGGTCACGTAGCGTGCGGAGGACGAAGGTCGCGCTGCGCGTCGTCGTGGCGGGGTTCGCGCTGGCGCTCTCGTTCCCGTTCTACTGGATGGCGCTGACGTCCTTCAAGCGGACGAGCGACCTCTACGACCTGAAGAACAACCCGCTCGTGTTCAACGAGCCGCCGACGCTCGAGCACTGGCGCTTCCTGTTCGCCGAGACGCTGTACCCGAGGTGGCTCGCGAACACGCTGCTGGTCGGGGTCGCGGTCGTGGCGATCACGCTCGTGCTCTCGGTCCCTGCGGCTTACGGCCTGGCGCGGCTGACCGGCCGCTGGGGCGAGCGGGCCGGGATCGCGATGTTCCTCATGTACCTCGTGCCGCCCACGCTGCTCTTCATCCCGATGTCGCGCGTCGTCGCCGTGCTCCAGCTCCAGGATTCGCTGTGGTCGCTGATCCTCGTCTACCCGACGTTCACCGTGCCGTTCGCGACGTGGCTCCTGATGGGGTTCTTCAAGTCGATCCCGAAGGACCTCGAGGAGGCGGCGATGATCGACGGCCTGTCGCGCTTCGCGGCGTTCGCGAAAGTCGTGGTGCCGGTGTCCTTCTCGGGACTCGTGACGGTGTCGATCTTCGCGTTCACGCTGGTGCTCCAGGAGTTCGTCTACGCGCTGACGTTCCTCTCGTCGGTCTCGAAGCAGACGGTCGGCGTCGGCGTCCCGATCTTTTTGATCCGCGGCGACGTTTTCTACTGGGGCGAGCTGATGGCGGCCTGCCTGGTCGCGTGCGTCCCGGTCGCGATCGTCTACAACCTCTTCCTGGACCGCCTGATCCAGGGCTTCACCGTCGGAGCCGTGAAGTAAGGGGTCAACCGTGCGCTCCTGACTTTCTGCCGGGGTCAACCGTGCGCTCCTGAGTTTCTGCCACGACGATCGCACCTTCCGGCGTAAGCGCCTGCTGACTGGTTGCGCGGAAAATCATCCTTCCAGGCGTCGCGAAGGGGCGAGCACCGTTGAGTGATCGGCTCTCCGGCTTTCGAAAGCTCGTTTTCTGGCTGATTCCTTCAGCGAATGCAGGAACGCACGGTTGACCCCTCGGGCATTGCAGGAATGCACGGTTGACCCCTCGACCCCTCGGGTATCCTCGCCGCCGTGAAGGAGCGGGAGAAGACCCTCGAGGCGCTGCTGCTCGAGAAGAGGCGCTTTCCGCCGCGTCGCGCCTTCAGGAAAGCCGCCCACGTCTCGTCCGAGGCCGTCTACCGGCGCGCCGATCGCGACTTCGAGCGGTTCTGGGAGCGCTTCGCCGAGGAGCTGGACTGGTTCAAGACGTGGAGGAAGGTTCTCGACTGGAAGCCGCCCAGGGCGAAGTGGTTCGTCGGCGGGAAGCTCAACGTCTCGGTCAACTGCCTCGACCGCCACCTCTCCGGCTCGCGGCGCAACAAGGCGGCGCTCGTCTGGGAGGGGGAGCCCGGCGACCGGCGCACGCTGACCTACCGGGACCTTCACCGCGAGGTCTGCCAGTTCGCGAACGTCCTCAAGTCGCTCGGCATCCGCAAGGGCGACCGCGTCACGTTGTACCTCCCGATGATCCCGGAGCTGCCGATCGCGATGCTCGCCTGCGCGCGCATCGGCGCGATCCACTCGGTCGTCTTCGGCGGCTTCTCCGCGGAGTCGCTGCGCGACCGGATCAACGACCAGGGCGCGAGGCTGCTCGTCACCGCCGACGGCGGCTGGCGGCGCGGCCAGGTCGTGCCGCTCAAGCAGATCGCCGACGAGGCCCTGGCGGACACGCCGTCGATCGAGAACGTCGTCGTCGTCCGCCGCACGGACACGCCGATCCACTTCCGCGAGGGCCGCGAGCACTGGTGGCACCGCCTCATGGAGGACGCGCCGGTTCGCTGCCCGCCGGAGCGGATGGACGCGGAAGACCCGCTCTACATCCTCTATACGTCCGGCACGACGGGGAAGCCGAAGGGCATCCTTCATACGACCGCGGGCTATCTCGTCGGCGCGTACGCGACCTCGAAGTGGGTCTTCGACCTGAAGGACGACGACGTCTACTGGTGCACCGCGGACATCGGCTGGGTCACCGGGCACTCGTACGTCGTCTACGGGCCGCTCGCCAACGGCGCGACGTGCCTGATGTACGAGGGAGCGCCGGACACGCCGGCGCGCGACCGCTTCTGGGACATCGTCGAGCGGCACGGAGTCACGATCCTCTACACGGCGCCGACCGCGATCCGCGCGTTCATGAAGTGGGGCACGGACTGGCCGAAGAAGCACGACCTCTCGTCGCTGCGCCTGCTCGGAAGCGTCGGCGAGCCGATCAACCCGGAGGCGTGGATCTGGTACCACGAGAACATCGGCGGCGGACGCTGCCCGGTCGTCGACACGTGGTGGCAGACGGAGACCGGGATGATTCTGATCACGCCGCTGCCCGGAGTGACGACCACGCGGCCCGGGTCCGCGACGCGGCCCTTCCCGGGGATCCAGGCGAAGATCCTCGACGCCAACGGTCGCGAGGTGAAGGTCGGCGGCGGCTATCTCGCCATCACGCGCCCTTGGCCCGCGATGCTGCGGACCATCTGGGGCGACGACGCGCGATACGTCCAGACCTACTTCTCGAAGTGGGGACCCGAGGTGTACTTCCCGGGCGACGGCGCCAAGCGAGACGCCGACGGCAACTTCTGGCTGCTCGGCCGCGTGGACGACGTGATGAACGTCGCCGGACACCGCATCGGGACCATGGAGGTCGAGTCCGCGCTCGTCGACCATCCGGCGGTGGCCGAGGCGGCGGTGGTCGGAGTCTCGGACGAGCTCAAGGGAACGGCGATCGCGGCGTTCGTGATCCTGAAGGAGAAGGCGCGCGCCGACGGCTTGCGAGACGACCGGAAGCTCCACGAGGCCCTGCGAGCGCACGTCGCCAAGAAGATCGGCGCGATCGCGAGACCCGATCGCCTCTTCTTCACGCCCGACCTCCCGAAGACGCGCTCGGGCAAGATCATGCGTCGGCTGCTGCGCGACATCGCGGAGGGGAGAGTCCTCGGCGACACGACGACGCTCGCCGACTCGGCCGTCGTCCAGCACCTGAAGTCGCAGTACGAGGAGAGGGAGACGTAGTCGTCGAACTCTCGAGTCACCCCGAGTCACGAGAACATCAGCCGGCGAGACGTATTAGCGATCTCTAATGTTTCGGGGTCGGCATTTTTCGCGATGCCGGAAGCGGATCGCGGAAAGCTGATAGCCGAGAGCGTCCTTCGTCCTACAATCACCTCAATGAAGGTTCCCGGTAGCGTTCTGGACGGCCAGGTGCTTGGCCGGCTGGATCGCTGGCGGAAGGCGCGCGCGATCTTCGTCCGGCCGGACGGCGGCGAGGCCGAGCGCGCCGTCGCCGCCGCGTTCGGCCGCAACTGGGCGCGTGCCCCGATGTACGGGAAGGCACGGCGCCTCCTCGTCGAGCGCACGGCCGAGCAGTTCCTCCACGACCTGCTCAACAACGTCGGCCCGCTCGCGGACCGCGTCCGCGTCGCGCCGGAGGACATGCAGCAGACGAAGTGGGACGCCATGAGCCGCCTGGCGACGCTCACCCGGGCGTGCCGCGAGGTCGAGGCGCTGTGGCTCGCCGACGCGATGACCGGCGGCGACTTCTTCGTCGAGTTCCAGCCGATCTTCGACCTGCGCTCGGGCGACGTCCTCGGCTACGAGGGCCTCCTGCGCTCGCGCTCCGCCAACGGCGAGGCGCGCCTGGCCGCGGAGATCTTCCCGGCCGCCGAGGCGCTCGGGCTCGAGCGCCACTTCGAGCGCTTCTCGTGGTCCGTCGTCCTCGACTCGGCGCGCCGCCTCCCGGAGAGCTCACTCCTGTTCCTGAACCTCAACCCGCGGCTGCTCACGCGCTCCGACGACGCGCTCGCCGCCCTCGGCGAGGAGGCGGAGCGGCGCAGCGTCTCCTTCTCGCGGATCGTGCTCGACCTCGTCGAGGTGGAGAACGTCCCCGGCGCCACCGAGATCTCGACGGCGCTGACCGTTCCGCGCGACCTCGGCGCCGCGATCGCGCTCGACGACGTCACGTCGGGCTACGGCACGCTCCAGCTCTGCCAGGGCCTGCAGCCCGAGTACATCAAGGTCGACAGCGAGATCACCCGCGGGATCGCGCAGGACCCGAGGCGGCGCGCGATCCTGAAGTTCCTCGCGGATCTCTCCCGCGAGTTCTCGTTTCTCCTCATCGCGGAGGGGATCGAGAACGCGGAGGACCTCGACGTGTGCGCGACCGAGGGCGTCGCCGCGGCGCAGGGCTATTTCCTCGCGCGGCCGAATGCGGAGCCGCCTTCGTCCTCTCGAGGCATGCGCGAGTGGGTCGCCTCCCGTCCGGGCGTCAAGCCCGCGTGACGCGGAAGGACCCACACGGCCCCGGCGCCGAGGCCGCGCTCCAGGCCGGGTCGCCGGACGACCCGCCGAAGAGCGTGCGCCTGGACGTCTGGCTCGACGTCGCCTGCGTCTTCCCGACGCGATCGCGGGCGAAGTCGGCGTGCGAGGGCGGGAAGGTCGACGTCAACGGCGCGCGCGCCAAGCCGCACCGCGAGATCCACCCGGGCGACCGGCTGGCGATCGGCGGCTCGGACGGCCGGCGCCGCGAGCTCGTCGTCCGAGGCGTCGCGGAGCGATCCATCCCGAAGGCCGAGGCTCGCAAGCTCTACGAGGACGTCACCCCCGCGCCGTCGCCCGAGGTCGTGGAGGCCCGGCGCCTCGAGCGGCTCGTCGCGCCGCGGGGCGAAGCCGGGCGCCCGGGGCGCGACGACCGGCGTCAGCGCATCCGCTGGAAGCGGGGCCGCTGAGAGGCCCGCGTCCCGCCATTTCCCGTAGACTCTCCACGTGGCCGACCAGAGCGGGTCCGACTTCGAGCTCTTCTGCCCCTGCTGCAACGCGCGGCTCAAGATCGACCCCGCGCTGAAGGCCGTGATCGACCACGAGGCGCCGAAGACGCCGCGGAAGTTCTCGACCGTCGATGATGCGCTGGGAGCCCTCAAGGGCGCCGACGCGGAGCGCGAGAAGAAGTTCGCCGCGTCGATCGAGGCCGAGAAGTCGAAGAAGGACGTCTTGAACCGCAAGTTCCAGGAGCTCTTCGAGAAGACCCGCGACGACGACTCGAAACCCGTCCGGGACATCGATCTCGACTGACGCGCTCCTCCCGAACATGCGAGACGGAGCGGGCGGTGCGCCGCCGTCCATCGGTGCGCGCCGCCGGCTCGAGGCGACGCTGGCCCGCTGGACGCGCTTCGTCCCCGCGATCGTCTGGGTCCTCTGGGCGCTCCACACGATCATGCTCCAGAAGCAGCTCGCGTTCCGTACCGGACCCCCGGTCGACAGCCTGCCGGGTTTCTTCGCCGAGCTCCTCGCGTCCTATGCCACGCTGTTCGTCTACGGCTGGCTCGTCGCGCTGATCGTCCCGCGCAACCGCGTCCTGGCGACGGCGATCTCCGCGGCGTTTCTCGCTCTGTACTCCCTGCTGCTTCTGTACCACTGGCACACGCGCGGCCAGTTCGAGTGGGCCGTCCTCTGGCGCTTCCGGCGCGAGATGCTGGACCTCGAGGTGCGGCGGACGATCTCGTCGTTCCTCGGCTGGCGCAGCTACGCGTTCCCGGCCGCCGCGGTCGGCGCGGCCGTCGTCCTCGAGCTCGCGGGCCGCCTGATGTCGCGTCCCCCGCGCCCGCGGCGGCGGGCCGTCGCATTGCTCGCGTGCCTCGCGGCCGCGGCGTTCGTCGCGCTCGGGCCCGTCCCCACGCGCGACGAGCTGACCGCGAGCCTGCGCGCGGTCGAGGGCAACTGGCGGCTCTCTCGCCTCCTGCCGAAAGGCTCGAGCGGGGAGCGGTATCCGTACGTCCGCGAGAAGCTCGTTTCGGGAGTGGGCCCCGCGCCCGCGCGGCCGACCAGCGTCTTCTTCGTGGTCGTCGAGTCGTTCAACGCCAACGTCGTCGAGGCGAGGACCGGCGACGGCCGCGAGTACACGCCGTTCTTCAACTCGCTCATCCCGAAGGGCGTCTACGTGGAGCGGTTCTACGGCAACTCGATGGAGTCTCCGCGCGGGCAGCTCGCGACGCTGTGCTCGGTCCTCCCCGCGATGCGCGGCATGGTGTTCGAGACGTATCGCGGGATCCGCATGCGTTGCCTGCCGGAGATCCTCGACGAGCACGGCTATCGCACCGTGTTCGACGAGGCGGCGCGGTACCTGAGGTTCGAGGACACCGGCACGTTCATGGAGGCGATCGGCTTCCAGGTTCGCCGCGCGGCCATGGAGCCGCCGCGCGAGCGGCCGGACGACGCCGTGTGGGGATGGGGGCTGCAGGACGACGTCTTCTTCCGGGAGTTCTTCCGGTTCCTCGACGAGGACCGCGTGCCCGGAGCGGCGGGGGCGGGGAAGCCGGTGTTCGCGACGCTGTGCACGATCTCGAGCCACTTTCCGGACAACAAGATCCCGGTCGAGAAGCGGCTCCTCTTCCCCGGCGCGCAGGGCGGCAAGGCCGGCTACGGCAACTCGATCTATCTCGCCGACACGTACCTGCGGACGTTCTTCGACGAGCTCGACCGCCGTCCCGATCTCGCCGACTCGCTCGTCGTGATCGTCGGCGATCACTCGTACCCGGCGGGGGAGCACGGCCTCGCGGACAGCCAGTTCGGCGCGTGGGAGGAGGTTTTCCGCACGCCGCTGCTGATCCTGTGGAACGGCCGCCTCGCCCCGCGTCGCATCCGCGGCGAGCGGTGGTCCCAGATGGACATCCCGCCGACGGTGCTCGACCTCCTCGGCATCGACACCCCGAACCACTTCCTGGGCAGGTCGATCCTGCGGGGCTGGGATCCGAAGCGGGATCGCGTCCACCTCGTGCAGCCCTTCGACGGCGTCCACCTCGCCGCCATCGCGGGCGATCTGAAGTACGTGCTCCACGTCGCGTCGGGTCGCGAGTCCGTCTATGACCTCTCCCG
>Ga0070664_100005074_pt1 | contig 10556 bp, 9 predicted proteins | sample KBSC73metaG_FD_65863 | JGI IMG/M metagenome (GOLD analysis project Ga0070664, IMG submission 65863) | Corn rhizosphere microbial communities from Kellogg Biological Station, Michigan, USA - KBS C7-3 metaG | ecosystem: Host-associated > Plants > Roots > Rhizosphere > Soil ... | reverse complement strand
CGTCGTCCTGCTGCATTCGCAGCGCGAGGACCGCCCCATTCTGTTCCCGGCCAATCGAATCTGGGAGGAGCGGAGCGTCTTGGAGGACCACGTCAATGCCATCGGTCCCCGCCTGCTCGATATTCCCTCCCAGGACGCGGAGCCAATACGCGATCTGATGGCCCAGATGCATGATTGTGCAAGGCGGAAGGCGCAGCAGCCTTAGTCCTCGCGCGGTCCTACGGAAAGTGGTTCAAGGCCAAGGTGGAAGTCGCGAACGGAGAGATTCGTTGGCCAAGGGCCGATATCTCGGCGTCAACGGTTTAGTCGGTACGGCGCCTAGCAGCATTATTGGCTTCCCGCGTCTTTTTCTGACTGCTTCCCCGTTTGGCCTCTTCGCGCGCACCCCTGGCGGTGCGCCTGTCCCCCTCAACCTTTGCCCAGTTCAAGCGTCTCGCCATGCTCTAAGCCAAGTCTCGCTGCTCGGCGACGAATCGCGCCAATGCAGCTACGGCCTGGGCTTGCATACGTTCCGCTGCGTCCATAACCGTGAGAGTTTTAAGCACCTCGATAAGCACCGGATCGGCATTCATGCCTTGTTCGGTGACGAAACGGATCAGGCTTTCCTGCTGCCCTAGCTCAGCTAGGCGTTGATCGTGTTTTGCCTGGCTGCTGAGCAACTGCTCAAGGAGTTCTTGAAGCGCAGCATCGTCCATGCACGCAGTTTAACGAGGGCGCTTCGCTGGCTCCCACGGACTTAGGGGTGGCAAGGGGGTGGCGAGGAGACACCCAGAAGTGGCCGAAAATACCGAGCGGCCAGAACCCCGCGTTCGGCTCTCGAGCGCCGAAAGAAGCTAACAGCCGAAAGCCTCAGCAACCGGCGCGGCAGCATCATAATCCGCGTGTCGGGGGTTCGAGTCCCTCCTCCGGCATCTAAGACACGTAGGTCTTGCGCACCATTGCGGCCGTCCATCGGTTCGTACCGTGAGCCGGGAGGACATTTCTGCGGTTCAGTGCCTCGGCGATCTCGGCGAGGGACTTGCCTTGCGCGAGCAGCGTCCCGATCTGCTTCCGCCGGGTGTGATCTCGCTGGTTGCACTCCGTGTGGGACAGCCGGACGTTCTCCGGGACGAGGTGCCCGCCGGCCGACTTGAGGGTCGGGTAGTGGTCGGGCGAAGGCGCCCACTTGGTGCGCGTCTTCGCAACCGGATCGAAAGCGGCTCGACCCTTGTTGTGGTAGCACTGCGGCATCTCGCACTTCAGGTCGAGAAGTTGGCCGCGCTCGGCCATCTGCACGAGGACACCTCTCGCACCGAGTTTGCGGAGTTCGTCCGCGACTGAGCTAACTGCGCCGCCGGCACCAGCTGCTGACCTCGCCATCGGGTCATTCATACCCGGTCTCTCCGTGCCAGTCCAGGTCAGCAGCCGTAAATACGCATCTGCAGGCGTCCGATAAGAACCTCATGGAGGGCGTCCTCGTAATCCTGCTGGCCATTGCCTGCGCCGCTGCCTATCTGGTTCTCGTCTGGTCCAGCACCGAGTCGAGGGAGATTAGATTCTGGGCTGTATGCGCAGTAATCGGAGGCCTCCTGTTGGGCATCGCCTGGATCTTCGCCTCTCTCTGCGGGCTTGCGGAGAATCGCTCGGATCTCTTCTACGAGCGCTGCGAGGGGTCGGTTCCGTACATCCCGCTTTACGCGATTCCGCCATTGCTGCTGCTGCCGTTCCTGCGGCGCTCGCTGTCCGGCTTCGCCGTCCTGGCGATCGGTCTCTTTCTGATCGTCGTGGTGGGGTTCTTGATCCCGGAGAACCTGCTCTCCGTCTGATTGCGGGCGATTACGGCATACGGCAGCTGAAATTACGGCAACTTCACTGATGCGAGGGGCCCTTCGCGGCCGTAGCTTGGCTCTGCAAGCTGAAACCAAGCAACAGGAGGCAACAAATGCAGCTCTACGGAATCCTTCGTCGCAACGGCTGGCGGACCCCGGCGGACCTGGAAGTCGCCGGCAAGAAATCGGCCGAAGTCGGCGATCAGCCCGGTTCGGGCGTTCGCTGGATCCGCAGCTACGCGCTCGGCGAGGAGAGCGGCGAGATCGGGACGTTCTGCGTCTACGAAGGGGAGAGCCCGGAGAAGGTGCGCGAGCACGCCGAGGCCTCGGGCCTGCCCTGCGACGAGATCGTGCCGATCCTCGACACCGTCATCGTCCGGCCCGATCCGGTCCCGGCGGCCAACTAGCGGCACCGCGATGGCCTTTTGCGGGGCGACTTTGTCAACCACTGGTTTGCAAAGTCGCCCCCTGCATCGCGCCTAGACTCACTTGACGATGAGCGCGCAGACTTCCCTGGTCGGCCGAGCGGACGAGCTCGGCCGCTTGAGCGAGGCTGTCGTTTGGGCGCAGGAGGGGCACGGTTCGCTCTTCCTCCTCGCCGGCGAGGCAGGAGTCGGCAAGAACCGGCTTGCGCAGGAGGCGGCGGGCGGCGGAGATGTCGTCCTCTACGGCGCCGCTTCCAACGGCGCCACCGTCGCCTACGGCCCGATCGTCGCGGCGCTGCGCTCGCGGCTGCGCGCCGACCCCGACGCTCTCGCCGACTGCGGCTCGCTCGTCGCCCACCTCGCCCTGCTCCTGCCCGAGCTCGGCAAGGCGGCGGACGAGAGCGAACGGGCGACGATCTTCGAGGCGGTGCGCTGCGCCCTCGCCCACCTCAGCGCCGAGCGGCCGGCGGTCGTCGTCCTCGACGACCTGCAGTGGTCCGACGACACGACCCTGGAGCTGCTGGCGGCGCTGGCGGCGCCGCTGCGGGAGATGCCCGTCCTCGTCATCGGCACCTACCGCTCCGACGGCCTCCCCCGCGAGCATCGGCTGCGCTGGCTCCGCAACGAGCTGCGCCGGGCCGGGCTGCTGGAGGAGCTGGCGCTGGAGCCGCTCGACCGGGAGGGAGTCGAGGCGCTGCTGCGGGAGCTGCTTCCCGAGGCCCCCTCCCCCGCCCTGGTGCGGACGGTGCACGACCGCACCCTCGGCTCGCCCTTCTTCGTCGAGGAGCTCGTCACCGCGCTGCGGGCCCGCGGCTCGCTGCGCTCCGGCCGCCTCGGCCTCGAGCTGGTCGAGCGGGACGAAATCCCCGTCCCGGACTCGGTCCGCGAAGCGGTCCTCGTCGGCATCGGCGAGGTCTCGCCCGAGGCGCGCGAAGCGGCCGAGGCGGCCGCCGTCCTCGGCCAGCAGTTCGATCTCACCCTCGCCGCCGAGCTGACGCCGGCCGACGGCCTCGCCGAGCTGATCGAGATCGGGCTGCTGGAGGAGCGCGGGGCCGGCACGGGCGCTTTCCGCCATGCCCTCGCCCAGGAAGCCCTCTACGCCGAGGTGCCCTGGGCCCGGCGCCGCGACCTGCACCGGCGGCTCGCCCTCTCGCTCGAGGAGGCGGGCGCCTCCAGCCTCGAGATCGCAACCCACTGGCGCGGCGCCGGCGAGGAGCCGCGGGCGCGGGAGGCGCTGGTCGAGGCGGCGCGACAATCGGAGGCGGTCTGCGCCCATCGCGACACCCTGCGCGCCGCTCGCGAGGGGCTCGAGCTCTGGCCCGAGGACGAGGCGGAGGAGCTGCGACTGGAGACGCTCGCCCGCTACGGCCGCAGCGCCGAGCTCGTCGGTGAGCTGGGCGAAGCGGCGAAAGCCTGGCGCGAGCTGGCGGCGGCCTGCGAGCGCCGGGACGACAAGGCGGGATACGCGGAGGCGCAGCGCCGCCTCGCATCGATCTACGAGCTCGGCGGCGAGCGCGACAAGGCCTTCGCCGCCCGCCGCCTCGCCGCCGAGTCCTTCGCCGCCGCCGAGCTGCCGGCGGAGGCGGCGCTGGAACGCCTGGCGATGGCCGACAACCACCGGCGCGGCGCCCGCTACGGCGAGGCGATCGAGCTCGCCAAGCTGGCCACGGCCGAGGCGAAGGAGGCCGGGCGCGTCGACATCGGCGCCCGCATCCTCGGCCTCCAGGGAGTAGTCGAGGCCAAGGGCGGGGACTTCGAGCAGGGGCTGGAGTCGGTCCGCAGCGGCCTCGCCCTCGCCCTCGAGCACGACCTCACCCCCGTCGCGGCCGAGCTCTACCAGCGCCTCAGCCTCGTCCTCTACGACGGCGCCGACTACCGCCAGGCCGAGGAGGCGCTCGACACCGCCCTCGGCCTCTGCCGCACCGGCGAGGACGCCGGCACCGAGGTCGCCTGCGTCACCTGCCTCGTCTACGTGCTGCGCGAGCGCGGCGAGTGGTCGCGGGCGGCGGAGCTGGGCCGGGAGCTGATCGAGTCCGACACCGCCGTCTGGGTCGCCGAGGGGCTGGTCGGCGCGATCCACGCCTTCGAAGGCAAGCTCAGCTCCGCCCGCCGCCTGCTCACTGCCTCGCGCGCCGTCTCCTCCTCGGTCGGCCACTACAACATGTACTGCGACTCGACCACCGGGCTGGCGATCGTCGCCGCCGCCGAAGGGCTGGAGGACGAGACGGCGACCCGCGCCCGCGAGCTGCTCGCCCGCTGGGAGGAGAGCGAGGACCACCACTACGCCGTCTGGGGGATCCGCTGGGCGGCGAGCTGGTTCGCCCGCAGCGGCCGGCGCCAGGACGCGCAGCTCTGCGCCTCGGCCCTGGGGCAGATGGCCGCGGCGGGCGGGCACGATGACGCCGTCGCCGCCCTCGCCCAGGCGGTCGGGGAGCTGGCGCTGCTCGAAGGCGACGCCGAGGCCGCGGCCGAGAGCCTCTCCCGCGCGGTCGAGCTGCACCGAAGCCTGGCGATCCCGCACGAGCGGGCGCAGGTCGAACTGCGGGCCGGGGTCGCGCTGGCCGGGGCGGGCGAGCGCGAGGCGGCGCTGGAGCGGCTCTGCGACGCCTACCGCTGCGCGACCAAGCTGGGGGCGCGGCCGGTCGCCTCCGAGGCGGCGAAGGAGGTCGCCGCGCTGGGCGAGTCGGTTGCGCAGCGGCTCGGCAGCCGCGCCGCCGCCGCCTCGACCAACGGCGTCCAGCTGACCCGCCGCGAGCTCGAGGTCCTGCGCCACGTCGCCGTCGGCCGCACCAACCGCGAGATCGCCCAGGAGCTCTTCATCAGCCAGCGCACGGTCGACATGCACGTCCGCAACCTGCTCGGCAAACTCGAGTGCCGCTCCCGCGTCGAGGCCAGCCACCGGGCCGGCGAGCTGGGGTTGCTTAGCTAGTGCCCGGTTGACCTTCCGCCACGTTCTCCTCCTCTGCCTCGCCCTCACGGCCCCTGCCGGCTGCGGCTCGGGCGACGACACGACTTCGGCGACCGACACCAACGGCAGCCGCTACTTCGGCGACCACCCGGGGCAGGAGGAAACGAAGGCGGCGCTCAGCTCGGCCGACTGCCGGGCGCTGAAGCGCGAGACCGAAGCCGGCCTCGGCACTTCCTTGCACGCCGAGTCGGAGCCCAGCCCACCCTCCTCCCGCTGCCTGCTCCGCGGCCGCGGCACCGCCGTCTCGATCTACCTCGACGCCGCTTACGCCGCCCGCCAGCGCTACTACAACCGGATGGTCGAGCAGGACCAGTTCTACGGCACCGACCCGGCCAAGCACCCGCACCCGGTCCCCGGCGTCGGCGACCCCGGCGCCTACGGTCACACCGCCAGCTGGATCCCCGCCCTCAGCACCCTCTACGCCGTGCGCGGCAACCGCTGGCTCACCGTCGCTTACTCGGTTCCGGGAACCTCGCGGCCGCAGCGGCGAGACGAAGCCGCAACCCTGGCCCGGCGGGCGTTCAGGGTGACGTCTCGCCAGCCGGCGGCACCTCGACCATCACCGTCACCGGCCCGTCGTTGATCAGGGCGACTCCCATGCAGGCGCCGAAGACGCCCTTCTTCGCCCCAAGCCGCTCGCAGAAGCGGTCGTAGAGCGGCTCGGCCACCTCCGGCCGCGCGGCCCCCACATAGCTGGGGCGGTTGCCGCGCCGGCTGTCGCCGTAGAGGGTGAACTGGCTGACGCAGAGCACCTCGCGCCCGCCGAGCGGCTCGTTCATCCGCCCCTCAGCGTCGTCGAAGATCCGCAGCTTCCGTACCTTCTCGGCCAGCCGATCGGCCTCCTCCCCGCCGTCGCCGACACCGACGCCGAGCAGGATCAGCATCCCGGGACCGATCTGCGCAACCCGGTCCCCCTCGACGTCCACCGCCGCCTGGCTGACGCGCTGGACGAGCGCCTTCACGCTACCCGCCTTCTTCGAGCGCCTCGACCAGCGAGCCGGCGTCGTAGGCGCCAAAGAAGCGCTTGCCGTTGACGAAGAAGGTCGGGGTGCCGGTGGCGCCGCTCGCCTCCGCCGAGGCGAGGTCGCGGGCGATGCGGTCGCGGTGGGCGCCGGACTCGATCTCGGCGGTGAGGCGCTCGACGTTGAGGCCGAGGTCCTTCGCCACGTCCAGGATCGTCTCGCGCGAGAGCTTCGGCTGGTTCGCATAGAGGGCGTCGTGGAACTCCCAGAAGAGGCCCTGGGCCGCTGCCGCCTCGCTCGCCTCGGCCGCCAGCGGCGCCAGCGGGTGGCGCTCGGGGATCGGCAGGTGGCGGAAGCCGAAGAGGAGCCGGTCGCCAAGGCGCTCGCGCACTCGACGCAGAATCGATTGGGCGCCGAGGCAGAAGGGGCACTGGAAGTCGCCGAACATCACCAGCTGCAGCGGCGCGTCGGGCTCGCCCTGCGTGTGGTCGAGGTCCTCAAGCGGGGGTGCGAGCAGGTCGTCCACGGTCGCCTGATGTTATGTGCGCGTGCACGACATCGAGTCGATCCTCGTCCTCGTCCTCGCCGCGACCCTCCTCGTCCGCCTCGCCGACCTCGGCAAGGTGCCGACGCCGATCGCCCTCGTCCTCGGCGGCCTCGCGATCGCCTTCATCCCCGGGCTGCCGAGCGTCGAACTGGAGCCGGACACGATCTTCCTCGTCTTCCTGCCGCCGCTCGTCTACGCCGCCGCCTGGCGCACCTCGCCGCTGGAGCTGCGGGCGGTGATGCGGCCGCTGGCCCTGCTCTCGGTCGGCCTCGTCTTCGTCACCGCCGCCGTCGTCGCCTTCGTCGCCCACGCGCTCGTGCCCGGCCTGGGCTGGGCTGAGGCGGCGATCCTCGGCGCCATCCTCGCCCCCACCGACACCGTCGCCGCGACCTCGATCTTCCGCCGCCTCGGCGCCCCGGAGCGGGTGCGGCTGCTGGTCGAAGGCGAGTCGATGATCAACGACGGCACCGCCCTCGTCCTCTACCGGATCGCCGTCGGGGTCGCGACCGGGGCCGCCTTCAGCTTCGGAGGCTCGGCGCTCGAGTTCGTCGGCGTCGCCGCCGGCGGCATCCTCGCCGGCCTCGCCGTCGGCGTCCTCTCCGACCTCGTCGTCCGCCGCCTCAGCGACAACGACGTGACGATAATGCTCACCCTCCTCACCGCCTACGCCGCCTACATCGGCGCCGAGGAGCTGCACGTCTCCGGCATCCTCGCCGCCGTCGTCGCCGGGATCTACGCCGGCTACCGGTCGCCGCACTCGCTCGACGCCGACATCCGCCTCAACGCCGTCGCCTTCTGGCAGGTCCTCGTCTTCGGCCTCGAGATCACCCTCTTCATCCTCCTCGGCCTGCAGCTGCCCGACATCGTCGACACGCTCGAAGCGAGCTCCTCGGGGATCGGCGAGCTGCTGCTGCCCGCCGCGGCGATCGCCGCCGCCTCCCTCGCCGCCCGCCTCGCCTTCGTCTTCGCGCTGCGCGGCGACGCCGGCGACACTTTCGGCGAGCGTTTCGCGGTCGGCTGGAGCGGGATGCGCGGCGCCGTCTCCCTCGCCGCCGCCCTCGCCGTCCCCCTCAGCGTCGACGATCGCCCCCAGATCATCTTCCTCACCTTCGCCCTGATCCTGATCACGATCGTCGGCCAGGGCCTCTCGCTCCCCTACATCGTCCGCGCCCTCGACCTAGAGCACCCCCGCCGCTGGTCCGACGAAGAGGCGGTGGCGCGGATGGAGGCGGCCCAGTCGGCCCTCGACCGCCTCGACGAGATGGAAAATGACGGCCGCGCCAGCGAGCACCAGCTGAAGCGCCTCCGCGACCTCTACCGCGCCCGCTTCCGCATGTGCCAAGCGGTCCTGGCCGGTGAGGACCCCGAGGTAGCCGCCCGCGAGCAGAAGATCGCCGACTACGGCCTCCTCCGCCGCGAGCTGATCGGGATCGAGCGAGAGGAACTCCTGTCCCTAAGAAGCGCCGGCCGGTTGCGGCACGAAACCCTCCGCATGATCGAGCACGACCTGGACCTAGAAGAGGCCCGGATCAGGGCCTAGCCGGTCAGGAGGGAGTCGGTGGGGGTCCCTGGGAGCACCTCCGCCGCGTGAACTGAAAGCTTTCCGCTGGCGCCTCGAACCGCTTCGGCGCGGCTCCATGCCAAGTACCCAGGGACCCCCACCGACTCCCTCTTCAATCGAGCCTGGTAGTTCCGTGGTTCCTTTGTCCGCCCATACAGGACTAAAGAACCACAGAACTCGTGTTCCCAACGCGATGGGAGTTCTGTGGTTCCTTAGTCCGGATATAGCCGACCAAGGAACCACGGAACTTACGGAAGGTGTCGCAGAGGGGGCGTGGGTACCTCTTCTGGACACTTAGCACGAGGCGGGCGAGTGCCGCTGGGGGCGAAGCCGGGAGAACGGTCTCCGCCGAGCTGCGTCCAGAAGGGGTACCCACACCCCCTCCCTACCGCAGCGGCTACGCGAGGAACTCTTGCGCCCGCTCGGCGACGATGTCCGGACGCTCGTCGGCGATGAAGTGGCCGCAGTTGGGAACCAGCTCGACTCGCATGTTCGGCGCGTGCTTTTGGTAGCCGGCCAGCATCGAAGGGCGGAGGATGAAGTCGTCTTCGCCGAAGACCATCAGGGTCGGGACCTCGAGGTGGGCGTCCGCGTAGCGGCCTTTGGCCATCGCCGGCGCCTCGCGCCAGTTGAAGGTCCGGTACAGGTGGACGCCGGCCTTCGCCCGCGCCGGTTCGGCGAGGTTGTCGGCGAAGATCGCCAGCTCCTCCTCGCTCCAGACCGATTTGACCGTCGAGCCGCCGACGAGGATTTTGCGGATGAACTGGCCGCCGCGGTGGAGGCGGTAGCCGAGGAACGGGGCCAGCGCCAGCTGCTGGTAGAAGAAGCGCCAGGCGTGGCCGACGACGGCGCGGGTCCTCACCCAGGGCGGGACGATGTTGAGGACGAGGAAGCGGTCGATCCGCTCCGGCCTGCGCAGTGCCATCAGGAAGCCGATCCAGCCGCCCCAGTCGTGCCCGACCAGCTTCACCCGCTCGATCCCGAGCGCGTCGAGGACGGCGAAGACGTCGTCGGCCATGTTCTCCTTCTCGTAGCCCTCGGCGGGCGCGTCTGACCAGCCGAAGCCGCGCAGGTCGAGCGCGATGACCCGGTGGCGATCGGCCAGGGCCGGCATCAGGTGCCGCCACTCGTACCAGTGCTGGGGCCAGCCGTGGAGGCAGAGGACGATATCGTTCCCAGAGCCCGCTTCGGCGCAGTGAAAGCGCAGGCCGCGGGCCTCGACCCAGTGATGGGTGACGCCCTCGATGTCGGGTGGCTGGCTCACCAGCCAGGCAGGCTACAGGCGAGGCACCGGCTGTGGGAGCAAGGCGACCGGCGGCGCGCCGGGAAGTCGCGCCAGTCGCCTGCCCCTCTTCCGCTCAGCGCAGGGCGGCCGCCGCTGCCTGGCGAAAGTCGTTCAGCATCTCCTCCATCGCCCCGACCTCGCAGGGGACCATTTCCGGCCACGTCTTCTCCGGGTGCTCGTGGAGGGTCTTCAGACCGTTGCCGCTGATCACGGCGACGACCGTCTCGTCGCGGCCGATCTTGCCTTCCTGGGCGAGCCGGGCCGTGCAGGCGATCGTCGTCCCGCCCGCCGGCTCGGTGAGGATCCCCTCGGTCTCGCCGAGCAGGTCGATCGCGTTGAAGATCTCCTCGTCGGTGGCGGTCGCGCCGGCGCCGCCGCGGCCGACCACCGCGTCGACGACGAGGGCGCCGTCCCCCGGCGCCCCGATCGCGATCGAGTGCGCCGCCGTCTCCGGCGTCTGCGGCTCGATCTCCCCGCCCCCGGCCGAAATCGCCGTCGAGATCGGCGAGCAGCCGCTCGCCTGGGCGATGTTGATCTTCGAGCCGGCAGTCTCGGCGAGGCCGACCTTCTCAAGCTCCACCAGGCCCTTGTGGACGCGCGAGGAGAGGGTGCCGCCGGCGGCCGGGATGACGAAGTGGTCCGGCGGCTGCCAGCCCATCTCCTCGACCACCTCGAAGGCCATCGTCTTCGCCCCCTCGGCGTAGAACGGCCGCAGGGTGATGTTGGCGAACTCCATCCCCGTCGCCAGGGCCAGCTCGCGGCAGGCGCGGTTGGCCCCGTCGTAGTTGGCGTCGAGCTGGATCACCTGGGCGCCCATCGCCCGGCAGGCCTTCGCCTTGCCCTTCTCCATGTTGCCCGGGTAGAAGATGTAGGGCCGGGCGCCGGCCTGGGCCGCCAGCGAGGCGACGGCGGTGCCGACGTTGCCGGTGGAGACGCAGCCGACCTCGTCTTTGCCCAGCTCCAGCAGGCGGGCGATCGCCATGCCGACGACGCGGTCCTT
>Ga0070664_100005073_pt1 | contig 10556 bp, 9 predicted proteins | sample KBSC73metaG_FD_65863 | JGI IMG/M metagenome (GOLD analysis project Ga0070664, IMG submission 65863) | Corn rhizosphere microbial communities from Kellogg Biological Station, Michigan, USA - KBS C7-3 metaG | ecosystem: Host-associated > Plants > Roots > Rhizosphere > Soil ... | reverse complement strand
GTGAAGGTCTTGAAGCGATTGAAGGAGTTTCCGTCGCTCGCACGATAGAGGATGTCGAGGTTGTTGTAGTCCGCGTCCGTGCCGCGCGTATATTTGTTGAAGCGATAGGCGGTGATCGATGTCAGCTCCGCACCGCCGAAGTCATAGGTCACCTCGCCGGACAGGCCGTAATCCTTGACCCTCGAATCATAGTCGCGGCCCGGAGTGATGGCGATCCGGCGGGAGAAAGTATCGTCGTTGATTATGCCGTTGAGACCCCGCTCTATCGCGGCGATGGTGGAGGTTTGCGGGCCGGCCGCAGTGACGTCCTGCACCGGAAGGTAGGTCGCGCCGCAGCACTCTTCGTCACGCTTGGCATAATCGCCGACGATCCGAACCGACAGATTGTCGCTGGGCTGGAACAGGATCTGCCCGCGCAGCAGCCAGCGATCGCGGTCGTTGATGCGCCGGCCGGAAACCACGTCCTTAAGGAAGCCGTCGCGCTTCATGTAGACGCCGTCGAGCCTCGCGGCGACAGTGTCGCTCAACGGGCCCGTCACGCTCGCCTGGAGGCGGCGCAGATTATAGTTGCCGAGATCGACCTGGCCGCTGACCTCTGGATTGAAGCGCGGCTTTGCGGTGATGATTGAGATGAGTCCGGCCGAGGTATTACGGCCGAACAGGGTGCCCTGGGGGCCGCGAAGCACCTCGATCCGGTCGAGCGGGCCGAGTTCGGTGAGGCCCGCGCCCACGCGGGAGCGATAGACGCCGTCGATGAACACGCCGACCGAGCTTTCAAGGCCCGGGTTGTCGCCCACCGTACCGATGCCGCGAATGTTGGCACGCGCGGCGCCGCCCTCCGAAGAGGTGGAGAATACGTTCAGCGACGGTGCGAGCTGGTTGAGCGCACGAATGTCGGTCGCGCCGGTGTTGCGCAGATTTTCCGCCGTGACGGCGCTGACGGCCATCGGCACGTCCGACAGCGCCTGGTTGCGCCGCGTCGCGGTGATGACGATGTCGCCGGTATCGACCGGCTGCTGCTCTCGTGCCTGATCCTGTGTGGCCGCTCCCTCGGTCGCTCCCGGAGTCGGCTGCGCCGCCTGCTTGTCGGTGTCTGTCGTGGAAACCGCGGTTTGTGCAACGGCCGGAGTCGCGATGGCGAAAAAGCCCGTCGAAACCAGCAAGGCGGACTTGCGGATCATTCTGTTTCTCCCCCTCGAGCGTGAAGCCACGCCCGGTCGAGAGCGAGGCTAAACCCGAAAAGCGCTCAAAGGGAAGCGCCGCCTCCGCCGAACATCAACAATGGCGGGCCGCTGAAGCAATTTGGCAACACGAATGTAAGTAATGGGGCGGAGACGACTCAGGCGTAACTTTCGAGATAACCGCAGCGCCGGCATCGATAGCTAGTCACCGGCAGTTGCTCCTTTCCCCTCAGCTTGAGCCCGGTCCAGATGCTCTTGACGGGCGACCCCTCCACCCATTTGGGCACCGAAGTGCTGCCGTAGCCCACGTCGACGACATAGCCTTCGCTCATGGTTCCGCCGCAGCGCAGGCAGGATGGCGGGACGCCGGCCATGCCTATTTGGGCGCGAGCACCATGAGCATCTGACGACCTTCCATACGCGGATGCGCTTCGATCTTGGCCATCTCCGCCGTCTGCTCCTGGACCCGCCGAAGCACGGCCATGCCGAGTTCGCCATGCGCCATCTCGCGGCCGCGGAAGCGCATCGTGACCTTCACCTTGTCGCCTTCCTCGAGGAACTCGACGATCTTGCGCATCTTCACGTCATAATCGTGATCGTCGATGTTCGGACGCATCTTGATCTCCTTGATCTCCTGCGTCTTCTGCTTCTTGCGCTGCTCGTTCGCCTTCTTCTGCGCTTCGTACTTGTAGCGCCCGATATCGAGGAACTTGGCGACCGGCGGATCGGAATTGGGAGAAATCTCGACGAGGTCGAGACCGACCGATTGCGCCTGTTCGAAGGCTTCGCGCGTAAACATCACGCCCAGATTTTCGCCGTTTTCATCGATCACCCGCACCTTGGGTGACTGGATGAACTCGTTGAAGCGGGGGCCGCTCATCTGCGGCGGCGGCGCCATTCCTCGGCGCGGATAGGGCGGTGGTATAGCGAAGACTCCATTGTGATTGTTGGACAGGGGTGAGTTAGGCAGTCAGGCGCCGGATGAAAAGTCCGCACGAACAATTGTGAGTCATTTTTGCCGCAACCTGTGGCGTAGAGTCGTCATGGCGAAATTCACCGTTCGAGCTGCAATAAGGGATAGGCACGGCCCTGCCCGTCAAGCGGCGAGCGGCCGGTCACCCTGAACCCGAGCCGCTCGTAGAAGGCGAACGCGCCCGCATTCTGCTCGTTGACCTCGACGCGGAGGCGGCCGACGGCGGATCTCGCAAAGCTTTCCACGAGCAGCCTTCCTACGCCCCTGCCGTGTACGGCAGGGTCGACAAAGAGCGAGTCGATTTCACGGCCCGTACTCCCCAGAAAACCAACTGGGGCGCCCTCTGCATCGGTGGCGACGAGGAATTGCGCGAACGGAAGATAGTCATCGGCGACGGCGCGGTCGATCGCTGTCCGGTCCTCTCCGCTGAGGAAATCGTGCGTCGCGTCGACCGACCTGCGCCAGATCCGGAGCAGCGCCGGCACATCCGCCGGCTGCGAGCGGCGGATGCTAAAGGCCCCGGTCACTTGCCCTCAGGTCTGGCGAAACCGCTTCCGAGGCAATCATCCGCGTGACCTCATCAAGGCTCATGACGACCTGCCGGTCCTCGGACCGAGGCGCCGCAAGGCCACCGTGCCTTCTTCGGCCTCGCGCTTGCCGACGACCAACAACAGCGGGACCCTGGCGAGACTGTGCTCTCGTACCTCGTAATTGATTCTCTGTTTGCGGAGGTCGGAGTCGTCCCGAAGTCCGGCGGCTGAAAGCCGGTCGGCCATGGGGACCGCTTGAAAGGATGCGCGGCCTGGTGGGTCTTTTTTGGCGCCATCTGTGGCGGAGTAGCTTCAGGGCAGCGACTGCGACGCCGTCATCACTTGCCAACATTAATCTGGCGAATCGACCGTCGTTAGTGTAATTGGCGCGCCGGCAATCCGCTCCATTGATGAATTGAACGAGGCCGCCTCCGCGGCCCGATTGGTTTGTTGCGCACGAGGTCCCCGTGGGTCTGGGGACCAACAGGGGGAGCATCAGAATGTCGCATCCTGATTGCCCGCGGCAAATTACCTTCACCTTGGCCGGCGTGCCCGGAGTCAAGATAATCGCGACCGAGGTCGCAGGCGGAAAGATCGCCTTCACGATCGATGTCCTCGATTCCAGCCTTTCAGACGGCGATCTTCGAGCCCTGATGTTCCACATCAATGAGGCGAAGCTCGCCGGTATGACGCTCACAAGCACTGAGCCGCTACTGACAGAATCCCGTATCGGCCTGAATAACGTCCTCGACCTGGGGGACGGTGCAACGCTGGCGGGCGCGGTCAAAAAGGGGTTCGACATTGGCACCGAATGGGGAACTCCAGGCGGAAAGTATGACGATATCGATTTCCCTGTCCGGTTCACGCTTTCGAACGGAAGCGGCAATCTGACGCTAGACGACATCGGTGGCCAATTGTTCGGCGCGAAGCTCGATTCAGTCGGCGGACGAGGCGGCCCTACCGGCAGTTCCTCGAAGCTTACCGTTATCGCTCCATGGGCCCCGGATGCCATCGACGATAGTTACGACATGTACGAGGATGGTGCCTCGGGCTTCGACTCGCCGTCGAAGACTCCGACCGCGTTCGTGATGGACGTTCTATTCAACGATACTGACCACGACACGCCGAACAGCCAGTTCGTCCTTGAGCACATCATTGCCGGTGCGGGCCCTTCGCATGGCACTGCCGAGATTGTCGACAACAAGATTTCCTACACGCCCGATCTCGATTTCGCCGGTACCGACACTTTTTGGTACTGCATGACCGACGGAAATGGAGGGCAGGACAGCGCGCAGGTTACGGTCCACATCGCCGGTGTCGCGGATGATCCGCTTATCGTCTTCGATATCGCCCAGGGCGCCGCGATTAACGACACGCTGGTGACGGTCACGGCTACGCAGAACGATGCTGACGGTTCCGAGAATATCAGCTCGCTGGCGTGGGCGATCCCCGGTGGAACTCCCGCCGGCGTGACGATCACTCCGCTCGGGCCAGTGTCCGGAAGCGGGGATCAATTGGTCCAGCAATTCACTGTCACCACCGCGCCGGGAATGGATTGGAATTTCGACGTCAATTTTACCGCGGTTAGCCGGGAGGAAAGTTCGCCATTCGATACAGAGTCGGCGACGGGCACGCAGCACATCGAAATCGATTACACCCACAATCAGCTCGATCGGACATTTTCGACCAGCAACCAGAGCATCTGGGGAACCGGGTCCGGTCAACCGTTCGACTATCACCCGTTCCTGGGCCTCCAGGACATTCCACTGGACTTCGATCCGCCGCTAATCCCGGTATCGATCATTCCGCCGGCTGCGATTGACATCGAAACCACGGGGAGCCTGACTTTCGGGCTCGACACCGTCATTCATCTCGACGCCGGTCACATCAGCGCGGACCTCAACGTCACCACCACCATCGACACGATCTACAACAAGACCACCGATACGCTGCTTCTAACCTCGTCGTACAGCCTGAACGGCGGAAGCATCCATGCGACCAGCCCGAACGGCTCCATCGACGTGGATTTCGTCCTCAACGTCGACGGTAGCTGGCATGTCAGCCTGGAGCCCCTCGACTTCCTTACCGGTTGGGCAAATATCGGCGACACGTTCCACCAGCACGTTCGCGAAGACGTGTTCGACGCCGACACCGCTTCGCTTTCGAACACCTGGCCCATCCTGCCGGGGATCATCGATTTCACGCTGAGCTTCCCCGACACGTCGATCAACGCTGCTTCCCTGTCGGGTACGGCGAGCGATCACATCATCGACCTCAACATCGACGTCGATGCGGCGGCGATCTATTTCTTCCCGCTGCTCGCACCGTTGGATCCCGTCCCCGGCAGCGACGACGACCTCGAACTCCTGGCGGTGAATCTGCACGGGTTCCTTGACTTGATCCAGAGCCTGACGGTGAACCTGAATAGCCTCGGGGGGACCCTGCAGCTCGAGGACGGTAGCGCGCCGATGGGGTTCAACTTCGGCGACAGTCTTCCGTTCATCACCAATGCGTCCGGGCACGATCAGGACGGTAACGGCCTGGTCGAGTTCAACGTCGAGATCGATCCTGACGTTTCGCTCACCAGCGACGCGTCACTCGGCTTTGCGATTGGCGCCAGCGTCTATCTGTTGCGCGGGCTTCCCTTCGACCTCGATCCGATCAAGATCTTCGACGAAACCCTGCCGATCGCCGATTTCTCGGTGTTCAACGACACCTTCCCTCTTCAAGGCTTCAGCAATCAGGATTGGGCCCTCGTCGCCTGATCCAGCTTGAATTGGAGCGCCACCGGCGGATTGCCACTCTCGGCGGCGCTCCATCCCTTCATTGCAGGTCGGGCGGCAAGGCCTCCGCCGCAACCGTCGACACGACCTCGTCAAGGCTCATCGTCTTCTGATGCTCGTCACTGCCGAGGCGACGAACGGCAACTGTCCCTTCTTCCGCCTCGCGCTTGCCCACGACGAGCAGGAAGGGGACCTTAGCGAGGCTATGCTCGCGCACCTTGTAGTTGATCTTTTCGTTCCTGAGGTCGGTCTCCACACGTATGCCGGCGGCAGCCAATTTTAGCGCGACCTGCTGCGCATAGCCGTCCGCGTCCGAGACGATCGTCGCGACCACCACCTGCACCGGCGCAAGCCACAGCGGGAACTTGCCGGCATAATGCTCGATCAGAATGCCGATGAACCGTTCGTAAGAGCCGAAGATCGCGCGGTGGAACATGATGGGGCGGTGCTTCTGCCCATCCTCGCCGATGTAGTTGGCGTCGAGGCGTTCGGGCAGGACGCGGTCCGATTGAAGCGTACCCACCTGCCAGGTTCGCCCGATCGCGTCCTTGAGATGCCATTCGAGCTTCGGGGCATAGAAAGCGCCCTCGCCAGGGAGTTCCTCCCAGCCGAACTCTTCGCTTGCCATCCCCGCGGCCACCACCGCGGCGCGAAGTTCTTCCTCGGCTTTGTCCCAATCCTCGTCAGAGCCGAAGCGGTTGTCAGGGCGAAGCGCGAGCTTGATGGCGTATGTGAAGTCGAAGTCCTTGTAGACGCGGCTCGCGAGCTCACAGAAGGCGCGTGCCTCGTCGACGATCTGGTCCTCGCGGCAAAAGATGTGCGCATCGTCCTGCGTGAACTGACGAACGCGCATCAGACCGTGGAGCGCCCCATGCGGTTCGTTGCGGTGGCAGCTGCCGTTTTCGTAAAATCGGATCGGCAGCTCCTTGTAGCTCGTGATGCCCTGCTTGAAGACCAGGATGTGGCCCGGGCAGTTCATCGGCTTCAGCGCCATCAGGTCGGCGTCGCCCGAGAGCACCGGCGCCTCATCTTCCGTACTCGGAATTTCGTCCGGCACGACGAACATGTTCTCGCGATACTTCCCCCAGTGGCCGCTTTTCTCCCACTGGCGCGCATCCATCAGCTGCGGAGTCTTGATCTCCTGATAGCCGGCTTCGTCGATCCGGCGCCGCATATAGGCTTCGAGTTGACGGTAAATGACAAAGCCGTGCGGGTGCCAGAAGACGCTGCCATGTGCTTCGGCCTGGAGGTGGAACAGGTCCATCTCCTGACCGATCTTGCGGTGGTCGCGCTTGGCCGCCTCCTCCAGCCGAACCAGATGAGCGTCGAGTTGCTTCTTGTTGAGCCAGGCGGTCCCGTAGACGCGGCTCAGCATCGGGTTCTTGGGGTCGCCGCGCCAGTAAGCGCCGGAGACGCGTGTCAACTTGAACGCGCTGGGATCGAGCTTTCCGGTCGAGGCGAGGTGCGGGCCGCGGCAGAGGTCAACCCAGGCCTCCTCACCCTCGCCGGTGCGATACATGGTGATGGTCTCGCCGGCCGGGAGCTCCATCACCCATTCGGCCTTGAATGACTCGCCGGATTTCTCGAAGAAATCGCGAACCTGGTCGCGCGTCCAGACCTCGCGCACGAGCGCCTTGTCGGCGGCGATGATTCGCCGCATTTCTTCTTCGATCGCCGGGAGATCCTCCTCGGTGAACGGGCCGCGGCCGGGGGCCGGCGCGAAATCATAATAAAAGCCGTCGTCGGTTGCGGGTCCGAAGGTAATCTGGGTGCCGGGGAAGATGTTCTGGACCGCTTCGGCGAGGATGTGCGCGAAGTCATGGCGGACGAGGTCCAGTGCCTCCGCCTCGTCCCGCGACGTGATCAACGCGAGCTGGGCATCGCCCTCGAACGGCCGCATGATGTCGCGCACCTCGCCATCGACCTTCGCCGCTAGCGCAGCCTTGGCGAGGCCCGGTCCGATCGCCGCGGCGACGTCCGCGGGCGTCGAACCTTCGGGCATTTCCTTAACGGAGCCGTCGGGAAGCGCGATCTTGAACATCTTGGTCATGACGCCGAGGCATGTAGCGGCGACCCGCCACTCTCTCAACGCCCCTCGCTCACACGCTTCCTTAATCCCGTTTGTTTACTCGCCGGGAGGTGCAGAAGCTCCGTTCCATCCAGGTGCTCCGCGCCGTCGCCGCCTGCGCGGTCGTGGTCCTGCACGGCTATCCGGATGCGCATGCGCCCATCGGCAATGCCGGCTACGGCGCGGCGGGGGTCGACCTCTTCTTCGTCATTTCGGGCTTCATCATGGCGAGCGTGTCGCAAGGCCGGACGGCGGGCGAGTTCCTTGGTGACCGGCTTTGGCGAATCTACCCTCTCTGGTGGGTCGCGGTGCTGCCCTGGCTATTCATGCTTCCGCGCGGGCTCACCTTCGTCGCTTCGAGCCTGACGCTCTGGCCCATCTACGGCGCGAGCTACTACGTCCCGGTGCTGAAGGTCGGCTGGACGTTGAGCTTCGAGCTGATCTTCTATCTCGGAATGACCCTCGCGATCGCCACTCGGGCGGCGGTCCCGCTGGCCGCCTACGCGATCTTCCTGCTCGGAGCGCTCACCACCTCGAGCGCACTGCTTCATTTCATCGGCAATCCAATGGCTCTGGAGTTCCTGATGGGCGTGGCTGTTGCGAAACTGCCGCGACGGGCTCTCCTCGGCCTCCTCATCCCGGTCGGGCTGGCACTCTTCGCGTTCACGCTACCGGGCACCGGAGACGTCGAGTCGAGCTTGCGCCCGCAGTTCGCCGTATGGCGCGCGCTGCAATGGGGCGTCCCCGCAGCGATGGTCGTCTGGGGCGCATTGTCGCTCGAGCCTTTCTTCAAGCGTCGCCTGTTTGACGTCCCGGTCGCGATCGGAGACGCCTCCTATTCGGTCTATCTGTTCCATCCGATCATTGCCTACGGCCTCGACTTCCCCTGGCCGGTGCGCCTGACCATGGCGATCGGCGCGGGTTGGGCAATGCATTTGCTGGTGGAGCGTCGGATACTGTCGGTACGGAGGAACTGGCCAATCTTGCTCGCGGATTTGCGCGAGCGGTTACGAAGAAACGTAAAGGTCGCTTGACAGGCAGTCCTGCTGAGCGTAAAGCGTGCTTGTCATATTGGCAAGGACGCCCGTCATGCTCAGAACTCAGGCCTGGAAGCGTTACAACTGGCGCGTAGTCTGGCTTAGCCTGCTGTACGCCGCCTTCCTCATCGCCGCCGTCTACGGCTTCAAGCACGAGCTGGTACCGCGCTCGGTCCGATATCTGGTCGCCATACTCCCGGCGCTTCCTATCGTCGGCATCTTCGTCGCGATCGGGCGCTATCTCGTGGAGGAGCAGGACGAATATGTCCGCATGCTCATGGTGAGGCAGGTCCTGTGGGCGAGCGGCTTTGCACTCAGCCTGGCGACGATCTGGGGCTTCCTCGACAGCTTCGATCTCGTCGGTCACGCTGATGGTTATTATATTGTCATCGCCTGGTTTTTTGGCTTGGGGGTCGGCGGCCTCGTCAACAAATACACTCTCGGCGACGGCGGCTGCTGATGGAAAATCGGCTGAGGATCCTTCGTGCGGAGCGAGCCTGGAGCCAGCAGGACCTGGCCGAGCGGCTCGAAGTCTCGCGCCAAAGCGTCAATGCGATCGAAACGGGGAGATATGATCCGTCGCTACCGCTCGCATTCCGCATCGCCGAGCTGTTCGAGCGGTCGATCGAAGAGATTTTCGTCTCTCCGTCGCGACGGAGCTCCAAGGCGATCTAGGCCGTTTCGAGCTGGGCAAGCGCCTCGCCAATGATCTGCTCGGCGCGGGCGAAAAGCTGACTGTCCACAACGACTCCGGACGCCGCGGCGTTCTCCCGCACTTGCTCCGGGCGCGAGGCTCCGATGATCGCGGAGGCGACGTTGGGCTCGCGAAGCACCCAGGCGAGCGCGAATTGGGGCAGTGTCAGGCCCGCGTCCTTCGCGATCGGCTTCAGATCCTGAACCGCGCGAAGGATCTCCGGCCGCAGCAGGCGGCTGATGAAGCCGCCCATTTCGTCGCTCGCAGCGCGCGAATCCTGCGGTGGCGGCGCGTCCGGGTCATACTTCCCACTAAGCACGCCCTGGCCGAGCGGCGACCAGACGATTTGCGAAATGCCGTTGGCCGCGCACACGGGGATCACTTCCTTTTCCGGCTCGCGCCAGAGCATCGAATATTGGGGCTGCGACGAAACAAATTTGGCGACCCCGCTCATGTCGAGCGCGGCCTGGATGCGCTCCGCCGGCCATTCCGAGAAACCGATGTAGCGGACCTTGCCGCTGTCGACTGCGCGGGTCAGCGCCTCCATCGTCTCCTGGAGCGGGGTATCCCAATCGTAGCGGTGGCACTGGTAGAGGTCGACGAAGTCGGTCCTCAGGCGCCGCAGCGAGTCTTCGAGCTGCTTCTCGATCTGTGCCCGCGACAATCCGCGGTTCGTGTCGCTCATCGGGAAAAACACCTTGGTCGCGAGGACATAGCTGTCGCGCGCCCGTCCCTGCAGCGCTTCGCCGAGGAAAAATTCTGCGGCGCCACCGCCGTAGACGTTGGCCGTGTCGATGAAGTTGATATCCTGGGCGAAGGCCTCATCAAGGCAGGCCCGGGCCTTGTCGGCCTCGACTCCAACGCCATAGGTCAACCACGATCCCAGCGAGATTTCGGAAACCTCGAGGTCGCTGTCGCCGAGCTTGCGATATTTCATCCCAGGTCACTCCTCCGCTAGACGCCCCGACTCATGCGTCATTCTGACCCCGCATATATCGAAGTCGGCGGGCACCGCATCGCCTACCGCCTGCGCGCAGGAAGGGAGCCGACGTTGGTGTTCCTACCCGGCTACGCCTCTGACATGGAAGGCGCCAAGGCGCTCGCGCTCGATTCATTTGCCGAAAGCCGTGGGATAGCCATGCTTCGGCTCGACTATTCTGGCACCGGGTCGAGCACCGGGCGGTTTCAAGACGGAACTCTGGGCAAGTGGATCGCGGAAGCGCTCGCGGCGATCGACAAACTGATCGTCGGGCCCCTGATCATCGTCGGTTCGTCGATGGGTGGATGGAT
>Ga0070664_100005072_pt1 | contig 10556 bp, 8 predicted proteins | sample KBSC73metaG_FD_65863 | JGI IMG/M metagenome (GOLD analysis project Ga0070664, IMG submission 65863) | Corn rhizosphere microbial communities from Kellogg Biological Station, Michigan, USA - KBS C7-3 metaG | ecosystem: Host-associated > Plants > Roots > Rhizosphere > Soil ... | reverse complement strand
CAGGATCATCGCAGTGACAGTCAGCGCGATCGTCACGATATTGGCGGTGACCAGGCTGGTGGGAACCGTATCCCGGGCATTTCGGAAAATCGGCGGAAGATAATCGTGTCCGCTCGTTGCGAGCCACGTTGCCAGTGCCATCAGGACGAAGGCTGCAGCGACACCCTCGATGATCCGCGGAGCCGGCCTTTCGCGAGCCGTATCCACGATGGGATCGACTGATTTCAGCAATGCATAGCAAATGACCGCGATTGGAAAGGTCAGACGCCGGAAGATCGCCAGCCAGGCCGTCGTGCTGATCCCCGCTCCGAGCAATCCGTTTGCGGCAAAGGCGCCGGGGAACGTCAGTGCGTGCGGAACCATTATCAACGCGCTGAACAGATATCCGGAGGCGAGGATGGTCAGCCCCCTCGATCGGACGACTGAGGCCTGAGCATAAAGCAGGGTCGCGATGATCAGGTCGCTGAACATCATGAATGAATCGAGCAGGGGGACGAACACCCGAATCTCGCCGAATTGCGTCGCTCGCAGCGGGAAGATGAGCACAAGTGCGGCAAAAAGCAGGCCGACGATCGTCAGGCTGAGCTTGATCTCCTGCCGGTTCGGCGGAGTATCAAACAGCCCCAGGTGCTCGCTCGCCACTAGTTTCCCCGTACCAAACACGGCCTGCATCGAGCCCCCATCGGCTTGGCAGGGATACCGGGATTTTCCTCTGAAACCTAGAGTCACGCCCGTTTCGGCGGGAACGACGCCCGGATTTCGGGATTTCCCTTATGGCAAATGCGCTGAGACCGGCGGACGGATGGCCAACCGCCTAGTCAAGGATGGACAAGCTTGCGCACCCTGCCGTTTGGACGCCGATCCTCACCGGTCCGGTCTGCAGGCCGGGCGGTGAAGGGGTTGGCGCTCGTGGTTGGAGTGTGCCTCCTCGCCGAGCCGGTGCGGGCGGCGGACATCTGGCAGGAATGCCAGATCGAAAACGTAACTGTCTGCACCGCGCAAGGGTGCAAATATGTGGAGCCGACGCTGAAGCTTTATTTCGGTGATTTTGCGGATTCGAGGGGCAAGCGGAAGAGCTATTACTATCGCTGCCGTCGAGACAGGGATTGCGACAGAATCGAAAACCCGTGGATCGGCGAGAATGAACGATACCGGGCCTTCGTCATGCCCGAACAAGGCGTCATCGCGCGCATTGCGGCGGACGGCAAGGTGACCGACGTGGCCACCGTCGACGACACCGTTCTGATCTCGCGCGGCAGTTGCTGGGAAGCGGGACCGCAGAACGATCAGCGAAAATAGTGGTCAGTCCTGACGGGCTGCCGGAAGGTCCGCAACCAGCCGATCATCGTCCAAAAGGAGGCACCTCAACTCACGCTGCATCAATTCGGTCTGGGCGATCGCATGTGCATCGTCCCTGGCGCCGATGAGCTGAGACTGGATGTGCTCGCCGTCCTGGCTGATGAGATGGATCCGATATTCACGCACTGCCGCGCCCTTCTCAAAAGAACGGCTCGGCGGAAGGGGTTACACTCCGCCGAGCCGAAAGCGCGGCCCGCAAATCTTGATTGGGGCAAGTCGGCACACCGCGCTTGCGGGGCTTCCTAGGCGAGTCCCTCAAGCGCAGTTTGACGCGAGACGACAATTTTCACCGAGATCGCGACAACAGATCGGGAAAAGGACGGCTCCGGTGAGAGGAAGGGGATCCACCCTCACCGGGGCCGCCAGGCTGCAAGCCTCAAAAGCAGCTGAGGGAAAGCCGCTGCTTGCATAGGCAGTTTAGGCGCTAATCGACGGTAAGCCGATCCGGGCGATTACCGATGCCGCTTTAGCCTCATCGCTGCCACCCCTGACATCGAAAAGGACGGCCGCCGATGAGCGACGAAGACGGGAAGGAGGGCTCGGACGCCGAGGCCGCGGTGGAACGTGAGATCCGCAAGGCGCGCAAGTTCAGCCCGCAGGAAGCGCTCGCGAGAATGGCCGGTCCCGGCGCCATGAAAGGAGCATCGCCGGTATCGCGCCAAAAACAGGCCGAGATCGAGATCCGGACGTGGCTCGGCAGGGAGGTGCCGGACGCCGCGGGAGCCTTGAAAAGCGTCCTCAGCCGCCAGATCGACGGAAGCCCGCTGTTGCTCCTGGACGTGGAGCGGCCGCTCGCCGCCCTGAAGGAGCATTGCAGTCGGCTGCTCAAATCCGACGCCCTCCTCATGGAGTTCGTGCGCGAAGTGGATACCGAATGGGGCCGGGTCATGGACGAACGGCCTCACTTCGAAAGGAGCGGTGGATTACCGCATCCCGACGATCCCTACACTCTCGACTCCGTCCGCGACGCATTGAGCGAGGCGATGCAGAAGCTCGCCTAGCACCGCCGCCCGAAGCCGATGTGGCGGTTTCTTTGTTGCTCGTCAGGGCATTTCCCAATTCACGCCGCAAGCCGGCTCCATCATCCTGGCTAAAAGCTGCGGAGGATTCATGGCCGGCAACGACAGTTTTGGACCAGGGCACGACTATTTGCGCGATGCCTGGCAGCGATCGATCCTGTTTCTCGATGTCCTGAGGCAACGCGGAAACATCTATCGCGCGCAACGTGAAAAGGAGGTCCCCAACGTCCTCGGCTTCGACGCGCAGCTGATCCTCGACGGCCGCAAATTCGAAAGACCGGTCAATTATCTGCTGGTGCGCATCACCCCGCCGGAAGGTGTGGAGATCGATTCCTCCAAGCGCGCCTTCGTCGTTGTGGATCCTCGGGCGGGGCACGGCCCCGGCATCGGCGGGATGAAGGAAGATAGCGAGATCGGGGCCGCACTGGCGAGCGGTCATCCCTGCTATTTCATCGGCTTCCTTCCCGAGCCCATGCCCGACCAGACGATCGAGGATGTCTGGAACGCCGAGGCAATCTTCATTGAAGAGGTGGCAAGACGCCATCCGACCGGCGGCAAGCCCGCCGTCATCGCGAACTGCCAGGCGGGCTGGCAGACGATGATCATGGCTTCGACCCATCCGGATGTTCCCGGCCCGATCCTGCTTGCAGGCTCGCCCTTGTCCTATTGGGCCGGGGTCCGCGGCAAGAACCCGATGCGCTATTCGGGGGGCATGCTGGGCGGCACCTGGCTGACCAGCCTTTCCGGCGACCTTGGCGGAGGAAAATTCGACGGCGCCAATCTGGTAGCCAATTTCGAATCTCTCGATCCGGCGAACACCTACTTCGAGAAGCCCTACAATGTTTACTCGAACGTCGACACGGAGGCGGAGCGCTTCCTGGAGTTCGAAACCTGGTGGGGCAGCCCGATCCTGATGAACGCGGCCGAGATGCAGTGGATCGCCGACAATCTGTTCGTCGGCAACAAGCTCACTGCGGGGGACATCCGGACCTCGACCGGCATTGCGGTCGACATTCGAAACATCCAGTCGCCGATCGTCGTCTTTTGCTCATGGGGCGACAACATCACGCCGCCGCAACAGGCCCTCGGCTGGATCACTGATGTCTATAAAACCGACGAGGACCTCATCGCAAACGGCCAGACCGTCGTCTATTCGCTCCACGAAAGCGTCGGCCATCTCGGCATCTTCGTCTCCGGCAAGATCGCGACGCGCGAGCATGAAGAGTTCGCGAGCGCGATGGACATGATCGATATCATGCCGCCGGGGCTGTACGAGGCCGTCATCGAGGATTTGGCTGATGACGTAGCGAACCCGGAGCTGATCGCGGGCAGCCATCTCTTCCGCCTCGAACCACGCACGCTCGACGACATCCGCAAGCTCGGAGGGAACAGCCCCGAGGACGATCTGAAGTTCGCCACCGTGGATCGCGTGTCGAGCATCAACCGAAGGCTGTACCAGACCTATCTCGGGCCATTCATCCGCAGCGTGACTCCCCCCGCCTTCGGCGACTGGGCGCGCAAGCTTCATCCCAACCGCGTGCGGTTCGGAATCTTCTCGGACGAAAATCCGATGATGAAGTTGGTCGAGGAAAGCGCGGCTCGCATTCGCGAGGAGCGCAAGCCTGCCGACGAACTGAACATGTTCTCGGCCGCGGAGAAAAGCATGGCGACGAGCATCAGCGCGACGCTCTCCGCTTTCGGCGTCGCACGGGACAAGATGACGGAGCAGATCTTCCATCTCACTTATGGCTCGCCGCTCGTGCAGGCGCTGGTCGGACTGGACCCGAAGGGTGTTGAGGATGATCGCAAGCCGGTGCGGGACGCGCTCCGCGAGCAGGCCAGGGCGCAGCGCCGCGCCGAGCTGGAAACCCGGTGGGAGAAAGGCGGATCCGTCGAAGCGGCAGTCCGGTCGATCATCTACATTCGTCGTGCGGAAGGCACCGTCGACGAGCGCGGCTTCGCTATGCTGAAGAAGCTGCACGAAGCCCAGCCGCCGGGCCGACCCCGTTCCATGGCAGAGCTGAAGCAGGCCCTACGCGAGCAATCACTATATCTTCGCCTCGATGAGGAACGGGCCATCACGGCGCTTCCCAAGCTGCTGCCGAGCGATCCGGAAGAGCGCGCCCGCACGCTCCGCGCTGTCCAACGTATAGTCGGAGCCGCCGGCGAGCTTTCCGACGAAGGCAAGCGCCGGCTGGAGCGCATCGAAAAGCTGTTCGCCGGTCGGCGCGTGCGAAATCCGAAAGAGAATGTCGATGCCGGTCATTGAAGCGCCGTCCGAAACGCGAGTTCGTCAGGTCCTCACGGGACACAAGTCTCTCATCGTCGGCATCGCGAACGACCAGTCGATCGCTTACGGTTGCGCCGCGGCTTTTCGCGCCGCCGGCGCCGACCTTGCAATCACCTGGCTCAACGAGAAGGCCCGTCCCTTTGTCGAGCCGCTCGGCACGGCGCTCGGCGCGGAGATCACGGGCTCCCTCAATGTCGAGAACCCCGGCGAGCTGGAAAGCCTGTTCGAGCAGATCGGCCGTCGATGGGGCAAGCTCGACAGCCTCGTCCATTCCATCGCCTTCGCGCCGAAAGAGGATTTGCAGGGCGGGCTTCTCGATTGCTCATCGGAAGGCTTCGCCCGGGCGATGGACGTCTCCTGCCATTCCTTCGTTCGAATGGCGAGGCTCGCGGCTCCGCTCATGACGGATGGCGGCACCATGTTCGCGATGAGCTATCTCGGCGCCAATCGCGTCGTGCCCAACTATAATGTCATGGGGCCGGTAAAGGCCGCCCTCGAGGCGGCCTGCCGCTATCTGGCCTACGAACTGGGCCCGCGGAACATTCGGGTTCACGCCATCTCGCCGGGACCGCTGAAGACCCGCGCGGCTTCCGGCATCAAGGACTTCGAGCTTATGCTCAACGATGCGATCGAACGAGCCCCGCTCCACCAGCTCGTCGATATCGACGATGTCGGCATGGCCTGCGCCTATCTCGCGACGGACTTCGCGCGGCGCATCACCGGTGGGACGATCTACATCGACGGCGGCGCAAATATCGCCGGGTAGCGGAAGCGGCGTCCGGAGTTTTGGTGCAGTGGCGGCCCGGCAGGTTGCCCGCTGCCGGGCCGCTGAGCGAGGTGACCGCTCAAGAACGTTATTATACTAAGTTAAGCTGGAGTCCAGCCTGATCGCTCGTCAGACGACATGCTCCGAGTGTCCGTAGACCAGGATCGTCATGAAGCCTTCGCGCTCTTCGGTCACCGCACGCGTAGTCGAAGCGCTGGCGTCAAACCGCTCGGCCGACGCTTCGTCGCAGCCATATTGCGGCTTTACCGAGCCGGAAGTCGCGACGACGCGGCAATGCTTGACCGCGCCCCGCGCGTCGATTGCAAGCGCCATGACCTGCCCGCCGAGCAACGTCTCGCCGGCCTTGACGTCGGCCTCCGGTTTCGTGCCCGGCGTGAACCGGCGCTCGAAGGTGATCGCCGTATATTGATCCTTGGACCCGGAGCTCGCCTTCTTGGCCGTCGCGGCGTCGCCGCCGCTGACCGAGCAATCGGTGGATCCCTGCGGTTGCAGGCTGGTCTCGTAGCGGCACGACCTGGTGCTCCCGTCGTCGCCGACGGTCACGATCACGCGCTCCCACCAAGGGGCGTTCGAGGTCAGGGTTGAGGTAGAATGGGTGGTTGGGGTTGACGCAAGCATCAAAGCAGCAATCGCGCGGAACACGTTTCACTCCTTCGCGCCCGCCGCTCCAACGGCATGATTGCCGCCGCCACCTGATCCCCCCAACGCGCCAGTGGCGTTTTGGTCCCGGCGTTGAAAAAAACAGTAGCTGCGATGCGACGTCCCGCGCCGAATCAGCGCCGCGCGATCAGCCGTTCGATCGCGTTCTCATGCTGGATCTCGTCACCGAATTGTCCCTCGAGGTAGCGCAGCAGCGCGAGGAGATCGCGCTGGCTCAAATGCTCCGATTGGGACTACCCCAAATAGAAATGGGGGCCGGCATTGCTGCCAGCCCCCACTGCGCCGAGCGAAGGATCTGCCGGTGTTCGTAACCTGATTGATAGAACCTTTCGGCCTGCCAACCCGCTCTCGATCCTGGCTCACCAGCTCAGGCGTCGCTTTCCATCTTGCAGCTCCCTCTTGCGAGGAGCCCGGCTGATCTACCAGACTACGTGGCCCGAGGGCTCGCTGGTCTTTCGACTGGCCCGGCCTGCTGAAACCCCAATCCGAAGACTGAACTTCCTGCGAAAACCGCCCGATGTTCCGCGGCCCTTCTTGGGATAACCTCTCTCGTGTCCCGCTTCGCTCACCAGAATTCCGAAGAACCCCGGGAGCCGCGTCGCACGACAGGAAGATCATCTCTTCCGGCGCCTCTTCCCGGCTGGCCCGATCAGAACCCGAAAGTTCCTTTCATTGCCTGCCGGCGGAGATCGGACCTTTGGTCACCTGCCGCACCCATCGTGTCGTTGCCGACCCTTCAGGGGAGGCCGGGACCGCCGTCCCGATCACCTGATCACCATGCACATCTGAATCGAGTCGCGGAAGCAAAATATTTGGTAACAAGCCTGTGGATAACGTGGATATCGGGAACAACAATTGGAACCTTTTCCGATTCGCCCCAATCGGTTGCCGTTTCGTTCCTCCTGCCTTACCTCGGCCAAGTGCCTGAAACTTCAGCAATCACGCCGGAACCCGCCTATTTGCAGGGCCTGAATCCGCCGCAGCGCGAGGCTGTTCTGACGATTGAAGGTCCGGTGCTCGTGCTCGCCGGCGCAGGCACCGGAAAGACCGCCGCGCTGACCGCGCGACTCGCGCACCTCATCGCGACTCGAAAGGCATGGCCGAGCCAGATCCTGGCGGTCACCTTCACCAACAAGGCAGCGCGCGAGATGCGAGAGCGTGTCGGCGCGCTGTCCGGCGGAGCGCTCGAAGGTATGCCGTGGCTCGGCACGTTCCACTCGGTCGCGGCGCGAATGCTCAGGAGCCATGCCGAGCTGGTCGGACTTCAATCCAACTTCACGATCCTCGACACCGACGATCAGCTTCGTGTGCTGAAGCAGCTCATCAGCGCCGCCAACCTCGATGAGAAGCGCTGGCCGGCGCGCCAGCTCGCCGGGCTGATCGATCGATGGAAGAACCGCGGCTGGGCCCCCTCCCAGGTCGATGCGGGCGAATCGGAAGCATTCGCGGCCGGGCGCGGCGCTGAACTCTACGCCCAGTATCAGGAGCGGCTCCGGACGCTGAACGCCTGCGACTTCGGCGATCTGCTGCTGCACATGCTCGTCATATTCCGAAAGCATGCGGACATCCTCGAAGCTTACCGCGACCGCTTCCGCTACATCCTGGTGGACGAATATCAGGATACGAACAGCGGCCAGTACGAATGGCTCCGCCAGCTCGCCGAGCCGCGCCGAAATCTCTGCTGCGTCGGCGATGACGATCAGTCCATCTATTCCTGGCGCGGCGCGGAAGTCGCGAACATTCTGCGTTTCGAGAAGGATTTCCCCGGCGCGAAGATCGTCCGGCTGGAGCAGAATTATCGGTCGACCAGCCACATCCTTGCCGCCGCCGACGGACTGATCGCGCATAATGCCGGCCGCCTGGGGAAGACGCTCTGGACCGACGCGGGCGACGGCGAGAAGGTTCGCGTCATCGGCGTGTGGGACGGCCCTGAAGAGGCTCGCCGCATCGGCGAAGAGGCCGAATCCCGAATGCGCTCGGGCGGCAGTCTCGACGATGTCGCCATCCTCGTCCGCGCGCAGTTCCAGACCCGCGAGTTCGAGGAACGCTTCATCGCGATCGGACTGCCCTATCAGATCATCGGCGGCTTCCGTTTCTACGAGCGTGCGGAAATCCGCGACGCGATTGCTTACCTCCGCCTGATCGTCCAGCCCGCCGACGACCTCGCGTTCGAGCGCATCATCAATCAGCCCAAGCGGGGCCTCGGCGACAAGGCCGTCGCCAATATTCACCGTCACGGCCGGGCAACGCAGCAGCCCCTGCTTATCGCCGCCGCAACCTTGCTCGACAGTGATGAGCTGACACCGCAGGCCCGTCGATCGCTCGGCAATTTCGTCGCCGACATCGCTCGCTGGCGGCAGATGTCGACGGAGCTTCCCCATCCGGAGCTTGCGCGCATCATGCTCGACGAAAGCGGCTATACGGCGATGCTCCAGGCCGACCGCTCCGCGGAAAGCGCGGGTCGCCTCGAAAACCTGGCCGAGCTCACCCGCGCGATGGAAGAATATGAATCGCTCGGGGCGTTCCTCGAGCATGTCAGCCTCGTCATGGACAATGACGAAGCGCGCCAGGGCGAGCGCGTGACGATCATGACGATCCACGCCGCCAAGGGGCTCGAGTTCGACACCGTCTATCTTCCCGGCTGGGAGGAAGGCGTGTTTCCCTCGCAACGATCGCTCGACGAAGGCGGGCTCGCCAGCCTCGAGGAGGAACGGCGCCTTGCCTATGTAGCGATCACGCGCGCGCGCCGCCGGTGCACGATCATCCACGCGGCCAACCGCCGCATCTACGGCCAATGGACCAGCTCGATCCCCAGCCGCTTCCTCGCCGAGCTGCCAGAGGCGCATATCGACGAAGAGACCACGATGACCGGCGGCGAAAGCCTGTGGCGCGCGCAATGGTCCGAGCGCGCGGATCCCTTCGCCCACCTCGGGCCCGCTCAATCCATGCGCGCCAGCACGCGCGGGCCGGGCTGGCAGCGCGCGTCGCGCGGCAGTTTCAATCCCGAGCCGCAGCGCATCATCGAAGCGCGCGCATCGGCGGTGAGCCTCGGCAACCAGGGCCGCACCGACCTTGCGCTCGGGCAGCGCGTCTTTCACGGCAAGTTCGGCTACGGCACCATCGCCGCCATCGAAGGGAACAAGCTCGAAATCGATTTCGAGCATTCGGGCCGGAAAAAGGTGCTCGACAGCTTCGTCAGCGCGAGCTGATCTATCCCTTGCGAACGAGGTTGCGGACCCACGGAATGATCGAGGTCCAGCTCAGTTCTTCGAAGAGCTCGATGCCGGCGAGATTTCCGCGGCCCCAGACGATTTCGCCTCCGGGAATATTGAGTCCGTCGACGAACACCGACACGAAAGTCCCGACGGTCGGCAGTAGGTCGCCTTCGAGCTGAAGCCCGTGCGCGGAGATGTTGCGGAGCATCGCCAGGCGGAAGTTCTCGCCGCTCTTGATGTGCGCCGTCGCCCGGACCTCCAGCCGCGGCATGGTCCGGCGTTCGCGCGTCTGGCTGACCAGCTGACGATTGAGCAGCGCGATGACATCGATGGAATCGTCGAATCGGACACCGATTTCGCCTCGGCCCGTCCAGGCGATCTTCCCTGCCGGGCGCGCGCCGGTCGCGATCTCGACCGAGACGCGTTCGCCGAGCGGCGGGACGAGGTCGCTGCCGATCGTCGCGCCGAGCGCGGAAATCTTCCGGATCTCGCAGTCGAAGCGGTTGCCGGAATGATAAAGCGCAGCGGCGTCGAAGGGGCCCCTGTCGAGCGCCGACGAAGGGTCATTGGGCCATGGAAGGCGGTCTCCCACAACGACTGTGGTGACCGAAGGGGCATCAGCCATTGAGCATTCCGGACATGTCTCGTCCGAAGCTTGGGCCGCGACGCCTAACAACTCGCTAACGAAATATGGGAATGGGGCAGCCCGCCGATAGGCGAACCGCCCCTTCCCTCAGATTATTGCTTGTCTGCGGAGTAGCTGAATTTCGATCCGTTGAGCTTGTTTTCGGACTGGACGCTCAAACGTCCGTCGGCCCCCAAAGTGAAGGTCCCGACCCAGACGACCTTACCGTCACGCTTGTCCGTCTCTTCGTAGCTGGTATCCGACAATTTCTTCACGGAGGCCATGGTCCCCGCGGGATCGCCCTTGATCGGCGTGTCCGTGCCGTCGAGCTTCGCATCGTAGCTGACACCCGATGGCGAGCTCATGTGGAGCATGTCCGCGTCCGCCTTGAACGTCAGCGTCAGCGCCTCGGCGTTGATGTTCTCGGCTTTTGCCGGCTTCCACTGGCCGGAAATTGCGTGCGCCCCGGCCGGAGCCGCGCCAACTCGCGTCTCTTCGAAATGACCGGTCGTTGGCGGCGCATTCGCGATCGTCGTGTCCTTGAAGTCGACGGCTAGCGTGTTTCCGTCGGCCGAGACCTTGCTGGTCGAGCTGCCGATTT